>Ga0075017_100002209_pt1 | contig 12108 bp, 12 predicted proteins | sample AleBraG_ABR_2012_FD_71475 | JGI IMG/M metagenome (GOLD analysis project Ga0075017, IMG submission 71475) | Freshwater sediment microbial communities in response to fracking from Pennsylvania, USA - Alex Branch Run_MetaG_ABR_2012 | ecosystem: Environmental > Aquatic > Freshwater > Creek >...
GCGGAACGCTTCAGACCGGCCGCGTCATCACCACGGGCAACGCCGGCGGCAACACGGGCCGGATCATCGTCGGAACCTCGGGGAGCTAACCAGTGACGCTGCTCAACGACCGCCCGCTCGCGCCCGCGCCCGACCCCGACGGCATGACCGCCGCCGACCCGTCGCGCCGCAAGTTCGGCCGCACCCTGGTCAAGTGGATCACCTCCACCGACCACAAGGTCATCGGCTACATGTACCTGATCACGACGTTCGGCTTCTTCCTCTTCGGCGGCGTCCTGGCTCTGATGATCCGCGCGGAGCTGGCGCAGCCGGGGCTGCAGTTCTTCAGCCAGGAGCAGTACAACCAGCTGTTCACCATGCACGGCTCGATCATGCTGCTGCTCTTCGCGACCCCGCTGTTCGCGGGCTTCGCCAACGTGATCATGCCGCTGCAGATCGGCTCGCCCGACGTCGCGTTCCCGCGGCTGAACATGCTGGCGTTCTGGCTGTTCCTCTTCGGCGGTCTGATCGTCTGCCTCGGGTTCCTCACCCCGGGCGGCGCGGCCTCCTTCGGCTGGTTCGCCTACTCGCCGCTGTCCAACGCGATCAACTCGCCGAACGTCGGCTCCGACCTGTGGATCCTCGGCTTCACCATCGGTGGCCTGGGCACGATCCTCGGTGGCGTCAACTTCATCACCACGATCTTCTGCATGCGCGCGCCCGGCATGACGATGTTCCGGATGCCGATCTTCACCTGGAACGTGCTGCTCACCAGCATCCTGATCCTGATGGCCTTCCCGGTCCTCGCCGCGGCGTTCGTCGTGCTCGAGGCGGACCGCAAGTTCGGCACCCAGGTCTTCGACGCCGCCAACGGCGGCGCGATCCTCTGGCAGCACCTGTTCTGGTTCTTCGGCCACCCCGAGGTCTACATCCTTGCCCTGCCGTTCTTCGGCATCGCCAGCGAGATCATCCCGGTGTTCAGCCGCAAGCCGATCTTCGGCTACAAGGGCCTGGTCTTCGCGACCATCGCGATCGCCGCGCTGTCGGTGGCCGTGTGGGCGCACCACATGTACGTGACCGGTGCGGTCAACCTGCCGTTCTTCTCGTTCATGACGATGCTCATCGCCATCCCCACGGGGGTGAAGTTCTTCAACTGGATCGGCACGATGTGGCGGGGCTCGGTGAGCTTCGAGACACCCATGCTGTGGACCCTCGGGTTCCTCGTGACGTTCCTGTTCGGCGGTCTCACCGGCATCCTGCTCTCGGCCCCGCCGGTCGACTTCCAGGTGTCGGACTCCTACTTCGTCGTGGCGCACTTCCACTACGTGGTCTTCGGCACCGTCGTGTTCATGATGTTCGCGGGCTACTACTTCTGGTGGCCCAAGTTCACCGGTCGCATGCTCGACGAGCGCCTCGGCAAGATCCACTTCTGGCTGCTGTTCGTGGGGTTCCACACGACCTTCCTCGTCCAGCACTGGCTCGGGGCCGAGGGCATGCCCCGCCGCTACGCCGACTACCTGCCCTCCGACGGCTTCACCACGCTCAACGAGGTCAGCACGGTCGGGTCGGTCATCCTGGGACTCTCGACGCTGCCGTTCCTCTACAACGTCTACAAGACCGCGAAGACGGCGCCCAAGGTCGAGGTCGACGACCCCTGGGGCTGGGGCGGTTCGCTGGAGTGGGCCACGTCGTGCCCGCCGCCGCGGCACAACTTCACCAGCATCCCGCCGATCCGCTCCGAGCGTCCGGCCTTCGACCTGCACCACCCTGACCTCGTCGACGTCGCCACGCAGAAGCGCAGCGCCAAGGTCCTCGACGAGCTCGTCGCCAGCGCACCGAAGGGCACGGACTCGTGAAGATCGAAGGGTTCCTCTTCGCCGGCGGCGCCGCGTTCTACGCCGTGCTCGCGGCGGTCTACTGGGTGATCACGAAGGAGATCGTCGGCTCGACGGCCCTCGCGCTGACCGGTGCGCTGGCCTTCCTCGTCGGCTTCTACGTCCTCTACACCTCGCGTCGGGTCGGCGTGCGGCCCGAGGACGACCCGCTGGGCAAGATCGAGGACGCCGAGCCCGACTACGGCTTCTTCAGCCCGCACTCGTGGTGGCCGCTCGCGGTGGGCTTCGGCACCGCGGTGACCGTCCTGGGTCTCGTGTTCGCCGTGTGGATCATCTTCCTCGGGGTCGGGCTGCTCATGGCCGCGCTGATCGGGTTCGTCTTCGAGTACTACCGCGGGCCGTTCGCCGACGTGTAGATCCGACCATCTCCTCCACGACGCCCCCGCGATCCGCCCCGGGGGCGTCGGGAGCAAGGTGCGCGCTGGCCCTCGGCCGTCTCAGGTCGACGCCAGCTCCCGGGCGGCGTCGACCAGCGCGCGTGTGTCGGCGTCGAAGGTGTCGGCTGCCGCGCCGAGCGAGACGAACATCCGAGGGCTCGTCACCCGGTGACGAACTTCGAGGACGAGCTCGACCGCCGCGCACAGCGCCAGCACCTCCGGGCGCAACGCGGGGTCGGCCCGCAGCGCCGTGTCGAGCAGTGGCGCCAACGCGGTCGGGCCGGCGACCGCGAGGCTCCGGGCGACCCAGCGTCCCGCGTCGAACTCCGCCGGCCCCTCAACGCCGGCCGGGTCCAGCAGCCACACACGGTCGCGGCCCACGAGCAGGTTCATGCCGACCGGATCGCCGTGGAGCAACGTCGCGTCGCCCGAGCGCGACACGCGGTCCAGGATGTTCGGTGGCGTACCCAGACCGGCCTGCTCCCACACCTGGCTCGCGGCGCCCAGTCGAGGCGCGAGCATCTCCGCGAGGGGTCGCACGCCCGTGGGCGCTGGGAGGTGCGCGCTCGCCAGAGTCACCACGACCGGCGTGGTCCAGGCAGCCATCTCGGAATGAGGCAGCGGCCCGCCGTCCACGGCGGCGAGAAGCAGGTGCACCACCTGCGGAACCCACCGCCCGAGGCCGTAGTCGAGCAACGGCACCGCGTTCACCCCGGCGGCCGTCCAGGCCGCCAGCGTCGTGGCCTCGCCCACGTCGCCGTTCCCGGCGAGCTTCAGTACCGCGAGGACCCCATCGCGGGTGCGCACCCTGCGCAGCACGTTCGCGGACAGCGGGCTGCCGTACAACGGCCCGAGGTCGGTCAACCCGAGTGCCGTCAACGCCGGCTCGACGCAGGCCGCCGCACGCTCGAACCGCACCAGTGCGCCACCGTCCGCGACCGCGCGCAGCTGGGCTCGGCGGGTCTCGAGCTCGGCTCGGCGCCGAGCGAGGGGAACGGCCCCATCCATGTCACCGAGTGTGCCGGGCGCGGCACCAAACGCACCGAGCCACGCCACGCCTCGCTCCGGCGCCAGGCGTCCGCGGATGCCGCCTCACGACCTCAGGTGGGCCGGCGGGAGCGGGTGTCCCCAGGAGCAACCGGATGCGCCGTACGCGGGGTCCGCCCCCGGGGCGTCGTCGTGCGTACACCGCAATCCGCCGTCGTCGACGACCACCGGATGGCACGCTCGGCGGATGGGACGCCTGGTCTACACGGTGCTCGCCTCGCTCGACGGGTTCGTCGCGGACGCGGCGGGCAGGTTCGACTGGGCCGAACCCGGCGAGGACGTGCACCGCGCGGTCAACGAGCTGGAGTCCTCGGTCGGGACCTACCTGTACGGCCGCCGGCTCTACGAGGTCATGGCGGCCTGGCAGGACGTGCCCGGCGTCGCCCTCGGGGAGGGCGTGGAAGCGGCCTACGCCGACATCTGGCGGTCCGCCGACAAAGTGGTCCACTCGACGACCCTGCAGGCCGTGACGACCCCGAGGACCCGCCTGGAGCGGACGTTCGACCCGCTCGCCGCGCGGGCGGCCGCCCACGGCCGCGCCAGGGACACGTCGGTGGGTGGCCCCACCCTCGCGGCGGCGGCGCTGCGGGCCGGCGTGGTCGACGACGTCCACCTGGTCGTGTTTCCGGTCCTCGTCGGGGGAGGCACGTCGTGCTGGCCCTCGGGCCTACGACGCGACCTCCGGCTCGCCGCCGAGCACAGGTTCGCCGACGGCACGGTCCACCTGCACTACACCGCTGCGCGATAGCCCGCCCCGGCCGCGGCCGGAGCTCAGCCGGACTCCCGTCCGAGGGTGGGTCGCCGCGCGGCGTCGGCCGCGACCACACCGGCCCAGCTCTCGCCATCGTCGTCGGCCGCTTCGTACGCGGCCAGTGCCTCCTCGTCGCTCATCGGGCGACGTAGGGCTCGGGGGGCGGTTCGTGGAGTGCTCACCCCTCAGTTGTCGCACGTTCCCGTGTCCGGCACGTGTCGAGCGGGTGAGGCGCGGGTTGCGGGGCTGCCGGTCGCGGCGGCCCGACGAGGAAGGCCCGGCACCTCGCGGGTGCCGGGCCTTCGTGGGGTGCGGGGGAGCGGTCAGTCGGTCAGCCGCGCCGGGATGTCCTTGCCGGCCTCGGTGAGCTCCTCGACCTCGTGGTCGTGCTCCTCGTGCGCGTGGTGGGCGGCGGCCTCGAGCTCGGCCCGGGTCGGCGTCGCGACGTTGTCGCCGAAGTAGAAGCGCGACCACTTCGCCCGCCGGCGCTTGCCCTTGACCCCGGGGGTCGCGACGCCGTTGGCGTCGGTGGCCGGCGGAGCCTCGAGGACGGGCACGTCGGTCTTGGCGAGGATGACCGCCCTCTCCTCGTCGGAGATGGGCGTGTGGATCTCGATGAACTCGCCGTGCGGCAGGCGCAGGATCTGCCCGCTCTCCCGGCCGTGCAGCAGCAGCTCGCGGTCACGCCGTTGCAGACCGAGGCAGAAACGACGGGTCGCGAGGAAGGCCAGCGGCGGGAGCACGAAGATCCCGATGCGGGTGAACCAGGTGATGTAGTTGAACGGGATCGACGTCGCCTGGGCGATGATGTCGTTCGCGCCGTTGATCACCAGGATCCCGTAGAACGTGATCGTCATGACGCCGAGGCCCGTGCGGGTCGGCTGGTTGCGCGGGCGGTCGAGCAGGTGGTGCTCGCGGGTGTCCCCGGTGACCCAGGCCTCGATGAACGGGTAGGCCAGCAGCAGGGTGAACAGGATCCCCGGCATGACCAGGCCCGGCACGAACAGGTTCCAGCTGATGGTGTGGCCCCAGATCACCGTCTCCCAGCCCGGCGGGATGGCGCGGAGCATGCCGTCGAGGAAGCCGATGTACCAGTCTGGCTGCGAGCCCGCGGTGACCTGGTCCGGGACGTAGGGGCCGTAGGCCCAGATCGGGTTGATGGTGACCAACGAGGCGATCAGCGTCGTGATGCCGAAGACGACGAAGAAGAAGCCGCCGGCCTTGGCCGTGTAGACCGGGAAGAGCGGGTAGCCCACGACGTTGGTGTTCGTCCGTCCGGCGCCCGGGTACTGGGTGTGCTTGTGGTAGAAGATCAGCACCAGGTGCAGGCCGACCAGGGCGAGCAGGATGCCCGGCACGAGCAGCACGTGGAAGGTGTAGAGGCGTGGGATGAAGTCGCTGCCGGGGAACTGGCCACCGAAGATGAAGAACAGCAGGTAGGTGCCCACGATCGGGATCGACTCGATGATGCCGGCCACGATGCGCACGCCGACACCGGAGAGCAGGTCGTCGGGCAGCGAGTAGCCGGCGAAGCCCTCGAGCAGGCCGATCATGATCATCGATCCGCCGATGACCCAGTTCAGCTCACGCGGCTTGCGGAACGCGCCGGTGAAGAAGATCCGGAACATGTGCACGATCATCGCGGCCATGAAGAACAGCGCGGCCCAGTGGTGGATCTGCCGGATCAGCAGTCCGCCCCGGACGTCGAAGCTGATGTTGAGCGCGGAGGAGTAGGCCTCCGACATCGGGATGCCGTCCAGCGGCGCGTAGCTGCCGTGGTAGACGACCTCGACCATCGACGGCTTGAACCAGATGGTCAGGTACACGCCGGTGAGCAGCAGGACGATGAACGAGTAGAGCGCGATCTCGCCCAGCATGAACGACCAGTGGTCCGGGAAGATCTTGCGCAGGTTCGCCTTGGCCAGCGACGAGATCGGTGCCCGCTCGTCGGCGCGGCTGATGGCCTTGCCGGCCTCCTTGACGACGAGGCTCATCCGCGCTCCCAGAAGCTCGGGCCGACCGGTTGCTGGAAGTCGCTCTGCGCGACCAGGAAGCCGTTGGCGTCGATGGTGATCGGCAGCTGCGGCATGGGCCGCGCGGCCGGGCCGAAGACGACCTTGCCGCCGTCGGACAGGTCGAACGTCGACTGGTGGCACGGACAGAGCAGCGCGTGCTGGCGCTGCTGGTAGAGCGCGATGGGGCAGCCCGCGTGGGTGCAGATCTTGGAGAACGCGAGGATGCCCTCGTAGTCCCAGCCCTGGCCCTGCTGGCTCTTGATGTCGCTCGGGCGCATGCGCACGAGGATGATCGAGGCCTTGGCCCGGGCGTCCAGGTTGCCCTCGGCCTCCTGGACGGCGGCGAGGTCGGCGGGGGAGGCGGAGACCAGCGTGCCGATCGCGAGGTCCTCGGGGCGCAGCGGCTGGCCGGTGACGTCGACGACGATGCGGCTGCCCTTGCGCCAGATCGTGTGGTTCAGCGCCTGCTCGGGGAGCGGGCCCATGTCCTTGAGCACCACGACCAGCGGGATCGGGAAGAGCAGGAGCGCGCCGATGAGCGTGCGGCGCACGAGCTTGCGCTCGACGAAGCCGGACTCGGCGAGGCCGGTCTGGAAGGCCTCGAGCGCGGCGTCCTGGTCCTCCTTCGGCGATCCGAGCGGGTGGCGCTCGTCGACGATCTCCTCGTCGGCCATGAGCTTCTTGGCCCACTGGATCGCGCCGAGGCCGATGAGCAGGATGGCCGCGCCGAAGGTGAGGCCGAGGACGAGGTTGGACAGCTGCAGGACGCCGATGGGCCCGAGGGAGATGAACGTGTCGGTCGGGATCGCGACGTAGGCGACGACGAAGCCGATCGTGCACAGCGCCGACAGCCCGAACATCGCGGCGACCTGGCGCTCCGCGCGGCGGGCTGCCTTCGGGTCGGTGTCGGTGCTGCGGTGGCGGTGCGCGGGGAGCGGGAAGAGCGGCGCGTCGCCGTGCTCCGCGACCTCGAGGTCCGTGCCGTGGTTGTCGCTCATCGCACCTTCGCCCCGATCCAGACGGCCGCGAGCAGGAGCGCTCCGATGCCGGCGATCCAGATGAACAGACCCTCCGTGACCGGCCCGTAGGACCCGAGGGCGAGGCCGCCCGGGTCGGCCGAGCCCTGGAGGTGCTCGATGTACTTGATGATGGCCTGCTTCTTCTCGATCGGAAGCGTGGCGTTGGGGAAGTTCGGCATGTTCTGCGGGCCGGTGAGCATGGCCTCGACCATCTCGGTCGGGGTCGCGTTCATCAGGCTGGGCGCGTACTTGCCGTCCGAGAGCGCGCCGCCCTTGCCCGCGAAGTTGTGGCACTGGGCGCAGTTGGTGCGGAACAGCTCGCCGCCCTCGGCGAGGTTGGCGTCGGTGGTGCTCACGTCGGAGGCCGAGGGGATCGCCGGGCCGGCGCCGAGGCTGGCGACGTAGGCGGCGAGGGCGCTGACCTGCTCCGGGGTGTAGATCGGGGTCTTGCGCGGCGCCTGGACGGCGGGTGCCGCGAGCGGCATGCGGCCGGTGGTGACCTGGAAGTCGACGGCCGCGGCGCCGACACCGATGAGGCCGGGGCCGCTGCCGGTGCCCTGCGCGGCGAGGCCGTGGCAGGTCGCGCACCCCTCGAGGAAGAGCTGGCGTCCCTGCTGGACCTGGGTCTCGGAGACCTGCGGCGCCGCCGCCTGGGCGGTGTCGGTGACGGCGGCGTACCCGACGCCGGTCGCCACGAGGGCCACGAGGAGGACGACGAGGCCGGTGGCCCGGTGCCGTCGTACTGAGGTGCTGGTCACGAGTGCGCCTTCACGTGTCGGGGCGGTGGCGGTCTCAGGGCTTCAGGGCGTCACTTGATGAGGTAGATCATCGTGAACAGGCCGATCCAGACCACGTCGACGAAGTGCCAGTAGTACGACACGACGATCGCCGTGGTGGCCTGGCGGTGGGTGAAGCGTCGCGAGACGTAGGTGCGTCCCAGGACGAACAGGAAGGCGATGAGGCCGCCGGTCACGTGCATGCCGTGGAAACCGGTCGTGAGGTAGAAGACCGAGCCGTAGGCCGACGAGGACAGCGTGATGCCCTCCTTGACCAGCTGCGCGTACTCGGTGATCTGGCCGGCGACGAACACGGCACCCATGACGAAGGTGATCACGAACCACATCCGCAGCTTGCGGACGTCGCCGCGCTCCGCGGCGAACACGCCGAGCTGGCAGGTCACCGACGAGAGCACGAGGATGATCGTGTTGACGGTGGCGAAGGGGACGTTGAGCTTCTCGGTGTACTGCGACCAGGTGGCCTGGTTGACCGCGCGCATCGTGAAGTACATGGCGAACAGCGCGGCGAAGAACATCAGCTCGCTCGACAGCCACACGATGGTGCCGACGGACACCATGTTCGGCCTGTTGGCCGGCGCGTGGACTGGAGCGTTCTCGATCACGGTTGCGGTCGCCACGCGCGGCATTGTGTCAGGTCCCGGGCCGCTCGGCCTCCCCACCCCCCGACTGCGTCCGCCGGCGTGGCGCGCCCGGTCCGGGACGCCTGCCGGGACGTCCGTCGACCGGTCGGGACCTGGCCTCCCGACCCGGATACGATGCCGGCATGAGCACCGCGGCCGAGCGCACCCTCACCGTTCTGGTCTACAGCGACGACGCCTCCACCCGGGCCACGGTCGTGGCCGCGCTCGGTCGTCGTCCGGCCGCCGACCTGCCGCTCGTGGAGTGCGTGGAGTTCGCCACCGAGCCGGCCCTGATCCGCCGCCTCGACGCCGGCGGCGTCGACCTCGCGATCCTCGACGGCGAGGCGGTCCCGTCCGGCGGGATGGGCATCGCCAAGCGGATGAAGAACGAGATCTACGCCGCGCCGCCGGTCCTGCTGCTGCTCGGGCGCCCGCAGGACGCCTGGCTGGCCACCTGGTCGCAGGCCGAGGCGGTCATCCCGCACCCGCTGGACCCCGTGCTGCTCGCCGAAGCCGCGGCGGCGCTGCTGCGCCCCCGGCTGGCCGTCACCGGCGCCTGACCCCGACCCGCCCCGAACGCCGCGGCACGCCGCCACCGGGCGTGGCTAGGGTTCGGGCGTGACCACCGCCCCGCCGCCCGAGAGCCAGAGCCCGCCCACCGACCGGTCGTGGCCGGACCTGCTGGCCGCGCTGCTGCGGCGCGAGGACCTCGAGCCCGACGCCACCGCGTGGGCGATGGACCGGGCCATGTCCGGCGACGCCACCCCGGTCGAGCTCGCCGGCTTCCTGGTCGCGCTCCGGGCGAAGGGGGAGACGCCCGGCGAGGTGGCCGGGCTCGTCTCGGCCATGCTCGCCCACGCCGCGCCGGTGGAGCTGGCCCCTGGCACGGGTCCGACGGTCGACACCTGCGGCACCGGTGGGGACCGGTCCAACACGGTGAACATCTCCACCATGGCCGCGGTCGTCGTCGCGGCGGCGGGTGCACCCGTGGTCAAGCACGGCAACCGGGCTGCGAGCTCGGCGGCCGGGTCGGCCGACGTCCTCGAGGCGCTCGGCGTCGCCGTCGACCTGCAGCCCTCGGCCGTCGGTGACTGCCTGGCGGAGGCGGGGATCGTCTTCTGCTTCGCGCCGGTGTTCCACGCCGGGATGCGCCACGCGGCCGTGACCCGGCGCGAGCTCGGGGTCGCGACGATCTTCAACGTGCTCGGCCCGCTGGCCAACCCGGCCCGTCCCGCGGCCCAGGTGGTGGGCTGCGCCGACCCCAGGCTGGCGCCGGTCATGGCCCGGGCACTGCTCGACCGCGGCACGCGGGCCGTCGTCGTGCGCGGGCAGGACGGCCTCGACGAGCTGTCCACCCATGCCCCCACCCGGGTGTGGGACGCCACGGGCGCCGAGGTCGTGGAGTCGCTCGTCGACGCCGTCGACCTGGGCATCGCCCGCTCGGAGCCCGGTGCGCTGCGCGGGCACGACGCCGCGTTCAACGCCGAGGTGGCACGCGCCGTCCTGACCGGCGAGCGCTCCGCGCGCCTCGACCCCGTGCGCGACGCCGTGCTGCTCGGCGCCGCGGCCGCGCTCGTCGCGCACGACGCCGCACTCGGCGTGCGCTCCCCGGCGTCCGCGGGCGACCGCATCGCGGCGGCGCTGCCCCGGGCCACGGAGGCGATCACGAGCGGTGCCAGCGCGGCCACCCTGCAGCGCTGGATCGCCGTCTCGACGCGGCTCGCCGGTCGCTGAGCTCTGCGGCGGCGGTCGGGCCGACGCTCAGTCGAGGCCGATGGCGAACGCGCTCTCGAGGTCGTGGCGGCTGTAGGTGCGGAACGCGATGTGGGTCTCGGTCGTCGCGATCCCCGGCACCGTGGCGATGCCGTCGGTGACGACCGCGCTGACGTCGTCGAGCTCGCGGACGCGCACGACGGCCACGAGGTCGAGGTCCCCGGTGACCGAGTAGACCTCGCTGACGCCGTGGATCGCGGCGATCGTCTCGGCGACGCCGTTGACGGCGTTCAGCTGCGTGCGGATGAAGACGAGGGCGGTCACCATGGCCGTCACCCTAGGGCGCCCGGTCGCACGACGGGGGCCGGACGCCGCGACGCCCCTGGCGTCACCCGGCGGGGCGCAGCGAACGCTCGGCCGCGGGCAGGCGGACCACGTCGGCGCGGCCGGCGGCCTGCAGCCGGTGCACGAGACCCGCCGCACCGTGCACCGGAAGGGACCAGGCGACCGGGCGTGGCCCGGGCACGAGCCGCACGCCGTCGGACTCCAGCCACCGCAGCACGCGGACCGTCTCCTCGATCAACCCGGCCGGCGCGGGGCCGACGGCGGGCACGACCCGCTCGGCGCTCGCGACCAGGGCGTCGACGGCGGGGCGCGGGTCCACGCCGGGCCCGACGGTGGTCGCGCCGGCGAGCCGGCCGTGGCGCACGACGTGGACCTCCCAGCCGCGGTCGGCCGTGGGGCGCGCGGCGACGAGCTCCTCGATCGCGGCCAGCGAGCCGAGCTCCTGCGCGCGGGCGGCGCCGCGGGCGAACGCCTCGAGGCGGTCGCGCCACAGCGCGGCCTCCTCGTAGCGCAGGTCCGCGGCCAGGCCGCGCAGCCGCTCGAGCAGCACCGACTCGACGTCGCGGACGTCGTCGCGCAGCGCGTGCCGGGCGGCGTCGGCCAACGGCGCGTAGGCGACGACGTCGACGGACCCGATGCAGGGGGCCGGGCAGCGGCCCATCTCGGCGAGCACGCACGCCGAGGACGCGCGTCGGGGGGAGATGCGCGCGGTGCAGGTGCGCAGCCCGATCGCGGCCTGCACGGCCTCGACGGCCTCCAGCGCGGATCGCCTCGAGCCGAAGGGCCCGAGGTAGGCCGCCCCGGCGTCGGTGTCGGCCTTGACCTGCCGGACGACGGACAGGCGGGGGAAGGCCTCCGCGGTGAGCTTCACCCACACCGCGCGCTCCGGGTGGCGGCTGCGCCGGTTGTACCGCGGCGACAGCTCGGCGATGAGGCGCAGCTCGCGGACCTCGGCCTCGAGCGGCGAGGCGCAGGGGATCGCGTCGACCCGGGCCGCGAGCCCGACCATCTCGGCCATCCGGCTGCGCGTCTCGGACGCGGTGAAGTAGGTGCGCACGCGCGACCGGATCCGCTGGCTCTTGCCGACGTAGAGCGCCCGGCCCTGCTCGTCGCGGAAGACGTAGACGCCGGGGGAGTCCGGGAGCGGCTCGGCCAGGTGCCGCTTGCGTCGCTGCGCCGGAGTGACCCGCGAGGTGTAGGTCGCCAGCTCCTCGAGGGAGTGCACCCCGAGCGTGCCGACGCGCTCGATCAGGCCGTGCAGGACGTCGACGGTCGCCCTGGCGTCGGACAGGGCGCGGTGGTTGGGCACGGTGGCGGCGCGGAAGTGCCGCGCCAGGGTGCTCAGCTTGCAGTTGGGGACCTCGTCGCGCAGCAGCACCGCCCGGGCCAGACGTGCGGTGTCGACGACCGCGTGCTCGGGCCAGGCACGGCCGAGACGCGCGCACGCGCCCTTGAGGAAGGACACGTCGTAGGGCGCGTTGTGGGCCACGAGCACCGCACCCGTGGCGAACTCGAGGAACGCGGGCACCGCCACGGCGAGCGGCGGGGCA
>Ga0075017_100002210_pt1 | contig 12105 bp, 11 predicted proteins | sample AleBraG_ABR_2012_FD_71475 | JGI IMG/M metagenome (GOLD analysis project Ga0075017, IMG submission 71475) | Freshwater sediment microbial communities in response to fracking from Pennsylvania, USA - Alex Branch Run_MetaG_ABR_2012 | ecosystem: Environmental > Aquatic > Freshwater > Creek >...
GGGAGCTAGGCGACGGCGCCGACGGGGGCGTGGCGGCGGGCCGGGCGGAGGCTGAGCCGGTAGGCGGTCGGCACGAGGGCCCCGGCGGCGATGAGCTGCCGGCCGTCGCGAGGGTCGACGAGCGGGAGCTCGCCGGCGAAGAAGGGGACGGTGGTGTAGCCGGCAGCGGTCTCACGGGCCGTGACTCGCGGAAGGGCGATGCGGCAGGCGGGGAGTCCGACGAGGCCGACGAAGAGCACCACGACCGGCAGGATCGCGGAATCCAGACCGGTGACGGAGCCTGCGGCGACGACGAACAGCGCACCGATCAGGCTGACGAAGCCGACGAGGCAGAGTGCCGCCGAGAGCACGGTCGCGAGCGCCCACGTGTAGGCCGGGACGCCTTCGACGAGGCGGGTCGTCTCTTTCACGGTGTTCCCTTCGGTAGGTGGGAACGCAGGATCCTGCGCCCTGCTGTCAGCGTAGGGACGACTCCTCGCGCGCCGCGCCTCCACTTTCAGGGGACATCGGCGATGCGCCGCACGGAGTCGCGGACGACGAGCGCCGGCACGTACCTCTCGACCTCGGGCAGCGGATCGCCGTGCAGGATCACGAGGAGGCTCTCCATGATCTGCCGGCCGAGCGCGTCGAAGTCTTGACGCATGGTCGTCAGCGGAGGCGTGAAGTACGCGGCCTCCGGGATGTCGTCGAAGCCGACGACGCTGACGTCGTCGGGAACCCGGACTCCCCTGGTACCGAAGGTGTGCAGCAGGCCGAGCGCCATCTGGTCGTTCGCGACGAAGACCGCGGTGAAGTCGCGCGTGCCCGCGAGGAGCATCTCGGCAGCCCGAGCACCGCCGGTGGGCGTCCAGTCGCTGTTGAGAGGGCTCCGCGCCGGCAGGCCGCTCTCGCCCAGTTCGTCGCGCCACCCGCGAACGCGCTCGAGGGCGTCGAGGGAGTCGGCCGGGCCGGCCAGGTGCACGATCGTGCGGTGCCCGAGAGAGACGAGGTGCCGGACGGCGAGGCGGGCACCGTTGTACTGGTCAAGCGAGACGCTGTGGTAGCCCGCGCGGCCCGCCGATTCGACCGCGACGAGCGGGACGTCGATGACGACGCCCGAAAGCGCATCGAGCGCGTTCGTCCTGGCTGCGATCAGCACGATGGCCTCGACGTTCTGTCGCAGCAGGCGCTCGACGTCGTCGCGGATCGAGGTCGCACCGGACCTCGACGTTCCGGCGACGATCACCGAGTAGCGGGCGGCCGACGCAGCCTCGCTAAGGGCGATCGCCACGCTCGCCGGCCCGAAGTCTGCCGTGCCCGTGTTGATCACCCCGATCGTCCGAGACCGCTTCGTGACGAGAGCCCTGGCGGCGGAGGACGGCACGTACTGGAGTTGGCGGATGGCCACCTCGACCTTGTCGCGCGTCGAGGGCCGCACGTTGGGGAGGTCGTTCACGACGCGCGACACCGTCTGGTGCGAGACGCCGGCCAGCCTGGCCACGTCGAAGATGGTCGCCGCTCGTGTCTTCGTCGCACTCATTCCGTTACCTCTTCTTGACGCCCCCGACTCCTGTGAACGCTCACACACCGACGGCCGTCGCCGGCGCGTCGTGCTGATCAGATTCGCAGATCGGCCCGGGATGCGAAAGCGCATCCCGGGCCGAAAAGTGCTTCTCTCAGCTATTTGATCGAACTGGCAGCGCGCCTCTTGTTGAACACGTCGAACGCGACGGCGGCAAGCAGGACGAGGCCCTTGATGAGCGACTGGTACTCCGTGCCCACACCGAGGATCGACATGCCGTTGTTCAGGATCCCGATGATCAGACCACCGATGATGGCGCCGGGCACCGTGCCGATTCCGCCGGTGACGGCAGCGCCACCGATGAAGACCGCCGCGATGGCGTCGAGCTCGAAGCCCGTGCCGGCACTTGGACTGGCGAGGTTCAACTGACCTGTGAACACGAGGCCCGCGAGAGCCGAGATGACGCCCATGTTGACGAAGAGCAAGAAGGTGACCCGCTTGGTCTTGACGCCAGACAGCGCGGCCGCCTGCAGGTTGCCGCCGATCGCGTACACGTGACGGCCGAAGACCGAGTTGCGCATGAGCGAGGCGTAGATGACGACCAGTGCGCCGAGGACGACGAGGACGATCGGGGTTCCGCTGTAGCTCGCCAGCAGGAACGCGACGTAGACGATCAGCGCGACCGTGAAGGCGAGCTTCACGACGAACCACACGAAGGGCTCGTCCTCCAGCTCGTACTTGCGACGGACGGCCCGGCCGCGGATTCCGCTCAGGACGATGGCGATCGCCGCAACCGCGCCGATCACCAGGGTGAGGGGCTCGTACCCGGAGGTGCCGAAGCTCGGCAGGAAGCCGGAGCCGAGGGCGCGGAACGGCGCCGGGAACGGCGAGATCTGCTGGTTCTGCAGCGCGATCTGCGCGGCGCCGCGGAAGGCCAGCATGCCGGCAAGCGTGACGATGAACGCCGGGATCCCGAAGTAGGCGACCCAGAAGCCCTGCCACGCGCCGACCAGACCGCCGAGGATCAGGCAGAGCACGATGGCGAGCCACCACGGCAGCCCCCACTGCGTGATCATCACGCCCGACATCGCGCCGATGAACGCGACCACGGAGCCGACCGAGAGGTCGATGTGCCCGGCGATGATGATCATCACCATGCCGATGGCGAGGATCAGGATGTAGCTGTTCTGGATGACCAGGTTCGACACGTTGATCGGAGCCAGGGTGATGCCGCTGGTCGTGATCTGGAAGAACAGCACGATGACGATCAGCGCGATGAAGAGGCCGATCTGGCGGAGCTGCCCGGCGAGGTAGCCGACGGCGGATCCGATGGGGCCGGGCTGCTTGCCCGGTCGGAGATCCTGCCGGGGAGATTTGAGGTCAGATGTCGCGCTCATTGATGGGCTTCTCCCGTTCCAGGGTCATGAATTTCAAAAGGGTCTCGGGTGTGGCCTCTGATCGCGGTACGTCGGCCGTGATCCTGCCCTCCGAGAGGGTGTAGATGCGGTCGCAGATGCCGAGGAGCTCCGGGAGCTCGGAGGAGATGACGATGACGCCCTTCCCCTGGTCCGCGAGTGCGTTGATGATCGTGTAGATCTCGTACTTGGCGCCGACGTCGATGCCTCGGGTGGGTTCGTCCAGGATGAGGACCTCCGGATCGGAGTACATCCACTTCGACAGGACGACCTTCTGCTGGTTGCCGCCCGAGAGCTTCCCGGTCAAGACGGAGACGTTCGGCGCCTTGATGTTCATGCTCTTGCGGTAGCCGTCGGCGACGGTGCGCTCTTTGGAGGAGTCGACGATCCCGAAGCGCTCGAGCTTGCCGAGGGCTGCGCCGGAGATGTTCCTCTTGATGTCGTCGATGAGGTTCAGGCCGTAGCGCTTGCGGTCTTCCGTGGCATACGCCAGGCCGTTCTTGATCGCGTTCGAGACGGTGTTGGTCTTGATCGGGACCCCGCGCTTGTAGACGGTGCCCGAGATGTTCGTGCCGTAGCTGTGGCCGAACACGCTCATGGCGAGCTCGGTGCGGCCCGCTCCCATCAACCCGGCGATTCCGACGATCTCGCCCGCGCGGACGGAGAGGTTCGCCTGGTGGACGATCTCGCGGGAGGCGTCGAGGGGGTGGTGGACGGTCCAGTCCTCGATCCTGAGCAGTTCTTCGCCGATGGACGACTCGTGATCGGGGTAGCGGCTCTCGAGGTCGCGGCCGACCATCGCCTTGATGATCCGGTCTTCCGAGACCTCGTCGGCACGCATGTCGAGGGTCTCGATGGTCTGGCCGTCACGGATGATCGTGACGCGGTCGGCGATCGCCTTGATCTCGTTCAGCTTGTGGCTGATGATGATCGAGGTGATGCCGTGCCCCTGGAGGCTCTTGATCAGATCGAGCAGGTGAGCCGAGTCGTCGTCGTTCAACGCCGCCGTCGGCTCGTCGAGGATCAGGATCTTGACCTCTTTCGAGAGGGCCTTGGCGATCTCGACGAGCTGCTGCTTGCCGACTCCGATGTCGACGATCTTGGTGACGGGGTTGTCGCGGAGCCCTACCCGGGCGAGGAGTTTCGCCGCCTCGAGGTTGGTGTCGTTCCAGTCGATGAAGCCCCGTGTGGAGCGTTCGTTGCCCAGGAAGATGTTCTCGGCGATCGACAGGAACGGGCTGAGCGCGAGCTCCTGGTGGATGATGACGACGCCGGCCGCTTCGGAGTCGTTGATGTTCTTGAAGTCGACGTTCTGACCGTCGATCAGGATCTGGCCGTCGAAGCTGCCCGACGGGTAGACGCCCGACAGGACCTTCATGAGGGTCGACTTGCCTGCGCCGTTCTCGCCGCAGATGGCGTGCACCTGGCCGCGCTCGACTTCGAGCGTGACGTCCTGCAGGGCCTTGACGCCGGGGAAGGTCTTGGTGATGCCACGCATCTCGAGGATGGTGTTCGCCACAGGTGGTCCTAACTTCCGTGAGAGTGGACGAGTGGGGAGGCGGCGGCCCGATGCGGGCCGCCGCCAGGGGCGAGCTACTTGAGGTCGGCCGCGGTGTAGTAACCGCTGTCGATCAGGACGCTCTGGTAGTTGTCTTTCGTGACGACGGTGGGCTGGAACAGGTAGGTCGGGACGACCTTGACCTTGTTGTTGTAGCTCTGGGTGTCGTTGACGGACGGGGTCTTGCCGGTGAGCAGGTCGTTCGCCATCAGGACGGACTCGTGGGCGAGCTTGCGGGTGTCTTTGTAGATGGTGGAGTACTGCTGGCCCGCGATGATCGACTTGACCGAAGCGGCCTCGGCGTCCTGGCCGGTGATGGTCGGAAGCGGCTTGGAGGCCGTTCCGTAGCCGGCGCCCTGGAGGGCGGAGATGATGCCGATCGACATGCCGTCGTACGGAGAGAGGACGCCGTTCAGCGTCGCGCCCTTCGAGTACGACTTCGCGACGAGGTTCTGCATGCGCGACTTGGCGGTCGCCGGGTCCCACTGCAGGGTTGCGGCCTGCGTGAAGCCGGTCTGACCCGAGAGCACCTTGATGGTGCCGTCGGCGATGTAGGGCTTCAGGGTCGCCATGGCGCCGTTGAAGAAGAACGTCGCGTTGTTGTCGTCGGGGCTGCCGGCGAAAAGCTCGATGTTCAGGCCCTTCTTGGCACCCGTCTTCTTGCCGGTGGCGTCGATGACGCCGAGACCGGTGAGGAGGCTGTTGGCCTGGTCGACACCGACCTTGTAGTTGTCGAACGAGACGTAGTAGTCGACGTTCTTGTTGCCGGTGAGGAGGCGGTCGTACGAGATGACCTTGATGCCGGCCTTGGCGGCCGCGTCGAGCTGATCGCTGAGCGCGCCACCGTCGATCGACGCGATGATCAGGACCTTGGCACCCTTGGTGATCATGTTGCTGACCTGCTGGGCCTGCGTCGGGATCTTGTTGTCGGCGTACTCGAGGTCGACCTTGTAGCCGTCTTTGATGAGGTCGCTCTTGACGGCGTTGCCGTCTTTGATCCAGCGCTCGGAGACCTTGGTCGGCATCGCGACGCCGACGAGGGCGCCCTTGCTCGAGCCGGAACCGCCCGCGGTCGTCGCGGTGCGTCCGCCGGAGCAGGCGGCGAGCGACAGTGCGAGGCCGATGGCGGCGGCGCTGACGAAGAACTTCTTTGTCTTCATGGTGTTCCTTTTTTGTGTGGTGGTAAGCGGGAGGTGATCGAGTGGGAGCCCGTCGGGCACGACGTGACTCCACTGTCAGGATGGCGTTTCTCGATTGTGAGCGCTCACAAACTGCAGTAATCGTAAGTGACCATTCGGCAAAAAAGCAACCGGGTTGGTCTCGATCGGATAACGAGCGCGGAGACCCCCGAGGCCGGGTAGGGTCACGTCTCGTGGAGAATCACCGGCGATGACCGACATCCCGCCCCCGCGGACGCCGTCCGGCTGGTACCCCGACGGCGTCGAGAATCAGCTCCGCTTCTGGGATGGAGCGCAGTGGACCGAAGAGACCAGAACCGACAGCGCCGTGTCGACTCCTGCGCAGCGGTCGGAGGGCGCAGGATCACGACCAGTCACGTCGATCCGCGGCGTCACCGGGTCCGTCGAACTCGACGGCGACGTTCTCCTCTACTTCGCGAAGCCCGACCGGCCGGCACTGCAGCGGATCCCGCTCGGCACCGTCCGCGGCCTGATCGTGTCGGCGAACGGCGACACGTTCGACCTCGACTTCGAGGGCTCGCGGCGGCGTTCTCGCCCGAGTCTGTTCTCGGAGACGTCACTGCGGCGCAATCCGCGCACGCGCCCCGACGACTGGCGCACCTTCATCGAAACCCTCGAGACAGCGATCTCTCGCGCTGTGCCGAAGTTCGTGCCGGCGAAGGAGAAGGGCTAGACGGAGAAGGCATGCGGAGACACCGGCGCGGCGACGCCGCGCCGCCCGACGCCGCGCCGCCCGACGTCGCGCCGCCCGCAGCTGCCCCGGCGGCTCAGTGCGAGTGACCTGCCGCCCCGTGCTCGCCTTCGACCTGCTCGGTGACACCGCTGAGCTTGAAGGCCAGGCGTCCGTGCGCGTATCCGCCGCCGGCGCGGATGGCCGTCGCCACCCAGGCGGTCTCGGACAGCTCGGCCTCGGTGGCGCCGGCCTTGACGGCGTTCTGCCCGTGAGCGTCGATGCAGTAGACGCACTGGGTCGTGATGCCCACTGCGAGCGCGATCAGCTCGCGGTACTTCAGGGGGATCTCGCGACCCTCCTCCTGGAACACGGCGTTGTCGAACGCGGCGAACTTCTCGAGGATGTCGGGGGTCGTGCGCTTGTAGACCTTGGTGAAGGTCTTGTCTTTGTCACGGTCGAAATAGTCGCTCATCGTCCGATCGTGGCATCTGTGGCCTGTCGCCACGAGGTCGGTCGTCACGGGGCGTCACGGATGCTCGCCCCGGACACGATCTCGCTCGGACGGGTGCGCCCGGCCTCCCGATCAGTCGCGGAAGAACGCGACCTCGTCGGCCGGAAGCGTCGTCGCGCCGACGCTGCCCGTCCGGGCGAACTCGGCCCAGGCCTTCCGCAGCGCGACCCCCCGCACCTGGACGTCGGGCCAGTCGCCGTCGCCGACGAGCGCCGTCCTGGTCCAGGAGGCCTCGGTGCCGAGCAGCAGCGGGAGATCGCCGACGTGCCCTGCACCGATCCTGCTGCCGGGCGGCGCCCAGCGGATCTCGTAGCGGGTCGCCCTTCCGCCTGCGGCGCGATGCCGAGCAGCGAATCGCTTGGCGTCGTTCGTGTAGATCAGGTCGGTCGTCGGGCGCAGCACGACCCGACGGAACACCCACCCCAGGACGGGCAGTGCCAGGATCGCGCGAAGGGCGGGCACGACGGCCACGTACATGCGTGTCTCTTCTCGCATGGTGCCGATGAGCACGTCGATCGTCGGCGCGACTTCTCGCCAGGCCGCGTCGGTCTCGGGTTCGGGGGGAAGCGGTGCGTGTCCGTACTGGACTCCGAACGGCATCCCGCCCTTCAACCCGAAGCGGCGTGCCGCCTTCTCGGCGACCGGTTGCAGAGCGAGGAGGTCGTCGATCGGAGCATCGCGCCTCGGCGTACCCGTCGCCGTGAGCATCGCGTCGACCATCGGGCCGCGACCGCGCATCAGCCCCAGCGGGTCGCTCTGCACGATGGCGCGTCGAAAGAGTCCCCGTGCCCGGTCGCTGATCATCAGGTGCGAGATGACGTCGCCGCCCGCCGACTGGCCGAAGAGGGTCACGAGCGCAGGATCCCCGCCGAGCCCTTCGATCGCGAGGCCCACCCACTCGAGCGCGGCGATCACGTCGAGCAGCCCGAGGTTCGCCGGGACGGTCGGGCCGTCGCCGTAGAACCCGAGCACGCCCAACCGGTACGTGACGCTCACGACGACGACGCGCTGCTCGACGGCGAGCGCCGCGGAGTCGTAGAGCGGGATGTCGCCGGCTCCGGTCACGTACGAACCGCCGTGGATCCACACCATGACGGGAAGACGCTCGGACGGCTCGACGTCGGCGGGAGCCGTGATCGTGAGCGTCTGGCAGTGCTCCGATCCGTACATCCCCTCGGCGGCCCCCGGGAGGAGTTCCTGCAGGATAGGCGATGCGATCTGCGGACTGGCGGGCCCGCGGACGAAGGCCTCGAAGGGCGCAGGATCACCGTCGGCGCCGAGCGGAACATCGACCCGCACCGGCGCTCCGAACCGCTCCGCCGTGGCGTACGGCACCCCGATCATCCGGATCACGTCGCCGTCGACCCGCCCGACCAGGGTCCCGGCGGCCGTCGGGAACGCCCTGGTGACGGGATCCTGCGTGTCGACCTGTTCGCCCGGTGACGTCATGCGCTCCCCCTGTCTCGTCGCTCGTGGTCGTCCCATCCTGCCCCGGTCGCAATAGAGTTGGTACGGCCCGCCTCGCAGCGTTGCGTGAGTCGCGAGCCGTGCACTGTTCAGGCGTTCTGGAGGACCCCTTGACCGAATCCGCTCCCGTTGACCCCACTTCGACCGAGGCCTGGCAGGCCCTCGCCGGCATCGCAGACGGCTTCACGCCCGACCTGCGCGGCTGGTTCCAAGCCGACACGGGTCGAGCCGAGAAGTTCACGTTCGAGGCCGCCGACCTCACGGTCGATCTGTCGAAGGGCCTGGTGACCGACGAGATCCTGGGCCACCTGCTGCAGGTCGCAAGAGACGTCGACGTCCAGGGGCGCTTCCAGGCCATGATCTCGGGCGAGCACATCAACGTCACCGAAGACCGCGCGGTGCTCCACACGGCTCTTCGCCGCCCGAAGAACACCGACGGGCTCGTTCCGCCCGCTCCGTTCGTGGTCGACGGCGACGATGTCGACGCGGAGGTCCACAAGACACTCGACAAGGTGTACGCGTTCGCCGAGAAGGTCCGCTCCGGCGAATGGACCGGCGTCACCGGCAGGCGCATCGAGACGATCGTCAACATCGGCATCGGCGGCTCCGACCTCGGGCCCGTCATGGTCTACGAGGCCCTGAAGCCGTACGTGCAGCCCGGCCTCGAGGCCCGATTCGTGTCGAACATCGACCCCAACGACGTCTACGAGAAGACGCTGGGCCTCGATCCTGAGACGACGCTCTTCATCGTCGCCTCGAAGACGTTCGGCACGCTCGAGACCCTGACCAACGCCCGGCTCGCACGCGAGTGGCTCTGGGCCCGGCTCGCCGAGGCCGGTGCGATCGCCGACGCCGACGACGCCCGCAAAGACGCCGTCGCGAAGCACTTCGTCGCCGTGTCGACCGCCCTCGACAAGGTCGAGTCCTTCGGCATCGACCCCGAGAACGCGTTCGGGTTCTGGGACTGGGTCGGCGGCCGCTACTCCGTCGACTCGGCGATCGGCACCTCCGTCGTGGTCGCGATCGGGCCCGACAACTGGCGCGAGTTCCTGGCCGGGTTCCACGCCGTCGACGAGCACGTCCGCACGACGCCTCTCGAACGCAACGTGCCGATCCTGATGGGGCTCCTCAACGTCTGGTACTCGAACTTCCTGGGGGCGCAGAGCCACGCCGTCCTGCCGTACGCGCAGTACCTGCACCGCTTCCCCGCGTACCTCCAGCAGCTCACGATGGAGTCGAACGGCAAGAGCGTGCGCTGGGACGGCTCGCCCGTGACGACCGACACCGGCGAGGTGTTCTGGGGCGAGCCCGGCACGAACGGCCAGCACGCGTTCTACCAGTTGATCCACCAGGGCACGAGGCTGATCCCCGCCGACTTCATCGCCGTGGCGAACCCCGCGCACCCCCTGAAAGACGAGACCGGCGACGGCGCGTCCGTCGAGCCAGGGCAAGACGTCCACGAGCTCTTCATGGCGAACTTCTTCGCGCAGACGAAGGCGCTGGCGTTCGGCAAGACCGCCGACGAGGTGCGTGCCGAGGGCACGAAGGAGTCAGTCGTCCCGGCCCGCGAGTTCAGCGGCAACCGTCCGACGGCGTCGATTCTCGCGCCCGCGCTGACGCCGAGCGTCGTCGGCCAGCTGATCGCGCTCTACGAGCACATCGTCTTCACCGAGGGCACGATCTGGGGCATCGACTCGTTCGATCAGTGGGGCGTCGAGCTCGGCAAGCAGCTCGCGCTTCAGGTGACCCCGGCCGTCGCCGGCGACGCTGCGGCCCTCGCGTCGCAAGACGCCTCCACGAAGTCGCTCATCGAGAAGTACCTGTCGCTCCGCAAGTAGCGATCCACCGATCAGGCCGGAGGCCGCCGATGTCGAGAGTCAGAGTCCACAACTTCGCCGTCTCGCTCGACGGCTTCGGCACCGGTGCCGACCAGTCGCTCCAGGCTCCCTTCGGCCACGCCGGCGGTCGACTCATGGAGTGGTTCATGACGACGCCCACGTTTCGGGCGATGCAGGGCAGCGCAGGCGGAGCCTCAGGAGTCGATGAGGCGTTCGCGAGCCAGTGGGGCCCTGGCATCGGCGTCGAGATCATGGGCCGCAACAAGTTCGGCCCCGAGCGCGGCCCATGGTCGGACGCCGCCTGGAAGGGCTGGTGGGGCGACGACCCGCCCTTCCACACGCCCGTCTTCGTGCTGACCCACTATCCCCGTGAATCGATCGTGATGGAGGGCGGCACGACCTTCCACTTCATCGACGCGACGCCCGCCGAAGCGCTCGCTCAGGCTCGAGAAGCGGCGCCCGGCCTCGACGTCAGGATCGGCGGGGGCGCCCAGACCGTCCGCGAGTTCCTGGCCGCCGACCTGGTCGACCACCTGCACGTCGTCGTCGTGCCGATCGTCCTGGGGCGTGGCGAGCGCCTCTGGGACGACCTCGAGGGGCTCGAAGAGCGCTTCGACCGCGAGGCCGTGTCGTCGCCGTCGGGCGTGACGCACCTCACGTTCACGCGTCGCGCGTAGAGCGCCTTCGGCGCGGAGTGCCCCGTCGGGTGCCAGCGTCCTACCCACGCCCTCCCGGGCTGATCCACCGAGTACCAATCGAAAGGAATCCACTTCATGCGAGCAGCACTGATGTACGGGGCAGGCGACGTGCGCGTCGAGACCGTCGCTGATCCTGCGCTTCACGAACCCACCGACGCCGTCGTGCGCGTGGTGGCCGGCTGCATCTGCGGCAGCGACCTCTGGCCGTACGCCTCGAAGCCCGAGAGCGACGTCGGGTCGAGGATGGGCCACGAGTTCGTCGGAATCGTCGACGAGGTGGGCTCAGGCGTCACGTCGGTCGCGGTCGGAGACTTCGTCATCGCGCCGTTCGTCGTATCCGACGGCGTGTGCGACTTCTGCCGGGAGGGCCTGCAGACGTCGTGCAGGCACGCCGAGAACTGGGGCGGCACCCACGGTGGCGACGGCGGCCAGGGTGAGCGCGTACGTGTTCCCTTCGCCGACGGCACCCTCGTCGTCGTGCCCGCCGGCTTCGACGACGACCTGATTCCGTCGCTGCTGAGCCTCTCGGACGTCATGTCGACCGGGTACCACGCGGCGAAGATGGGCGGGGTGTCGGCCGGCAAGTCGGTCACGGTGATCGGCGACGGAGCCGTCGGGCTCAGCTGCGTGATCGCGGCGAAGCTGCTCGGGGCGACCACGATCATCCTGCTGGGTCGCCACACCGCCCGCACCGACCTCGGCGTCGAGTTCGGAGCCACCGACGTCGTCGCCGAGCGAGGCGAGGAGGCCGTGGCCCGCGTGCTCGAGCTGACCGGCGGCGACGGTACCCACGTCGTCCTCGAGGCGGTCGGCCTGCCTGCGGCCGTCGAGACGGCCATCAAGGTCGTGCGCGACGGCGGCGTGATCAGCCGTGTGGGCGTGCCCCAAGACCCGATGATCTCGTTCGGCCGGAACGAGTTCTTGCGCAACCTCACGATGACCGGCGGCGTGGCCCCGGCCCGGGCGTACATCGACGAGCTGCTGCCCCTGGTGCTCGACCGCACGATCGATCCGGGCCGGGTCTTCGACCGGACGATCGGCATCGAGGAGGTACCGGCGGGTTATCGGGCGATGGCCGACCGCGAGGCGCTGAAGGTGCTCGTGCGGATGTAGCCGGCGCGGGTGTGCCCCGGTCGGCCCGGCGCGGCTTGGGCGGGTTCCCGTAGCTTTCGGCGGGCCCCCGGAGACCCGCCCACGCCTGCCGCGACCCGCCCAAGCACGCAGGGTCGGTGCGGGGGTTGGGTG
>Ga0075017_100002211_pt1 | contig 12104 bp, 11 predicted proteins | sample AleBraG_ABR_2012_FD_71475 | JGI IMG/M metagenome (GOLD analysis project Ga0075017, IMG submission 71475) | Freshwater sediment microbial communities in response to fracking from Pennsylvania, USA - Alex Branch Run_MetaG_ABR_2012 | ecosystem: Environmental > Aquatic > Freshwater > Creek >...
CCAATCAGGCGGGACATCATGCTGGTGACTCCTTTTACCAGATCATTCAGATTCAGCAAGGCCGGCTGCATGACTTGTTTGCGGCTGAAGGCAAGCAACTGCCGGGTGAGCGCTGCGGCGCGCTGCGCTGCTTTCTGAATACCGCTTAGTTGTTTTGCCAGTGGCGCGTCAAGCGCCACTGTTTCCTGTGCCAGCTCAACGTACCCCAGGATGATGCCAAGAATATTGTTGAAGTCGTGCGCCATACCTCCGGCGAGGCGCCCGACGGCTTCCATTTTGTGCGCGTGAAGGAGCTGCCCCTCGAGGGCTTTGCGCTCGGTGATGTTCCTGGCGATAGCGGAGGTTCCGATGATTTTTCCACTCGCATCCTTAAGGGGAGAGAGCGTAAGCGAAACGTGGATCCGCTTCCCGTCCTTGCGAACCCTTTCCGTTTCCAACTGATGGACAGTTTCGCCGCGATTTACTTGCTCAAGCAGTTCGGAGAATTCGCCGCTCTTTTGGGGAGGGAGCAAGAACGAGAACGGACGGCCAATGGCTTCCGTCGCCCGGTATCCATAGATCTCCTCGGCTCCTGGATTCCAGCTCGTGATGACTCCTGCGAGGGTTTCGCTAATGATTGCGTCTGGCGAAGATTGCACAATGGAAGCAAGCCTAAGGTTGGTTTCTTCAGCCTTCTTGTTGTCGGTAATGTCTATGCTTGAACCCATGATGCGAGCCGGTTTTCCATCTGGACTCAGCTTCCTTTGGCCGCGCGATTTTATCCAGCGGACCGAGCCGTCCGGACGAACGATGCGAAATTCCGGAGAGTATTCAATGCCGTGATGCACGGAAGTCTGCATTGCATCATCGACGAGATTTCGATCTTCGGGATGCACCACCCGCAGGAAGTCCTCGCGGGAATGGGGATGGCTTACATTCAATTGGAATATCTTGTAATACTCCGCATTGCAGTAGGTCTTATTCGCAGCGATGTCCCAGTCCCAGATGGCAACCTGCCCGGCGGATTGGGCGAGCCGCATGCTTTCTTCGCTCAACCGCAGCGCGTCCTCAAATAGTTTGCGATCGGTGATATCTGACTGGACGACTACCCATACTTCTCCGTAGTCAGAGTGCTTGAGTTCGCAGATCGTGGCTTGCGACCAGAAATAAACCCCGTTCTGCCTGATATTGTAGATTTCGCCTCTCCATTCGCCCCGTTCCAGCAATGAGGCGACAATTTTCGGTGCAGATTCCTCGCTAGCGTTTCTCGCTAGGCCGTCCAGCGAACTCCAAGATTTGCCGTGAAGTTCAGCTGCCTCCACGCCGAACATCCTCTCGAACCGCGTATTCGCGTAGAGAATCACCAGATCTGAGGCGCGGACGATACATAGCCCTTCGGCCATCTTGTCCACGATTGTGGCATGCAGGCGCAGAGCCTCTTCGGCCTGCTTTGCTGCTGTAATATCGCGGTTGATTTCCAGAATGGCTTCAAGCGTGCCAGGCTGGTTGGTTCGCAGTGACCAGCGGGAGTCGACGATGATCCGCCTGCCGTCCCGCGTCATGTGCTGCAATTCGCCTTCCCACCGGCCTTGCTCGCCCAGTATTGCCATTAACTCTGAAATCGGTAGTGGGAGAATGGTCTTTAGAAGTTCGTCGATCTGTCGACCTTGAGCTTCTTCAACTGACCAGCCATAGGTTTCAACGGCCCCGCGTGACCAGAAAACGATCTTCCCGCCAGTGTCGCGAACGATGACGGCGTCGCCGGCGAGGTCCAAGATTGCGGCGTGTTCCCTGAGGATTGCTTCAGCTTTCTTGCGAAGCGTGATGTCGCGGAAGGTCGCGCAAGCCAACACTTCCTTGTCCGATTCCAAAAGACCAAGGTTGATCGCAGCAGGAAAGGCGCTGGCATCTTTGCGCAAGCCCATCGTTTCAAGACCCTCTCCTGCTCTTCCCGGTTCCAGGCGGGCAAAGAAGTTGGCGAGGTCTCTGGAGTGCGATTCTCGGAAGCGGCTGGCAATGAGGGATTCTACGAACGAACCGGAAAGCTCGCCGCCTTTGTAACCAAAAAGCTTTTCCAGATTTCGATTGGCAAAGAGGATCTGACCAGAGTGGTTTAGGACCGCAATCCCATCTGGCGTTGATTCCAAAATCTGATGGAGCGAGGTCTCGGATTTCTTTCGGGATAGGTCAAAAATTCCCATGAGCAGGCTGATGGAGATTCCCATAAAAGTGAATACAAGGACTCCCACGTAGTCAGCTCTACGAGGGCCTTCGATGTTCATGAAGGGTGAGAGCAAAAAGAAGTAAGAGCAGGCGGCCCCTAGAAGCGTGGCCAGAATTCCGGGGCCCATGCCGGCAATCAAGCAAGCAATCATCACGGCCGGGTAGAGGGTAACGTAAGTAAGGCCGATCCCCGGTCCTAGAAAATGACCCAGCAGATGACGAAGATAGACCGCCGCAGCGACTATCAAAACTGAAAACCCGTAACGAAGAATTGAATTGCGAAGAGTCGATTTTGCGTCACCGACTGATGTGATCTTGAGCAAGCCTCGGAGATTGGGCATAACCAGCGATTTCGGCAAGCGGATCAGGAATTTTTTGACTTGGCCCAGTACCATAGAGGCTCCTTAACGCCACTTTATTGCCTCAGGAGCGGGATCCGCAGATCAATGGCGGTTCAACGATCGAAAAGCGATCCCAGAGCACCGGGTAGACCAGCGCTGGGGACTGGTCACACGACTTCAACTAGTAGGCCAGTTATTTGGGATGCCGCGCTGTGATGTGGGACACATTCGAACGTGACGGCAAGCTGAACCAAAACGGTCCTGGTCACTTGCTGGACCAAACCGAGTCACCTGATAAGGAGCCGATTGACTGCCGATTTCGGTCAGACGCAAGAGGTCACTCCCATAATCCAGGCGCGTTCAAGTTTTCGCCCCCCGTAGCACTTTGGGAACGAGGTTTTTGCGCGGCGTTGTGAGGAACGCCGATGCCGACTAATCTGGATAAGTATTCGCGCGCTGCATCGGTTCTGGGAATTCTCACGGGGACGCAAGGCCCAAACCGCGGAGGGTAATTGCCATCATGTCGGAGCCTTTCCGTCCTTACGAAAGACTTGTCGAAATCACGATTCTGGGGAAGAAATTCCAAGTGCCGGATCGCAACTCACTGCTCCGGTGTTTTCAATTCATCAGCCCGGAAACGATTCCTTATGGAAGATTCTGCTGGAATCAGGACTGCCAATACTGCCGAGTAACCTGCCAGCTTCCTGACGAAGATGATTCCCGTGAAATGCTTAGTTGCAAGTTCATTGTCATGCCTGGAATGGAAATCACCGAGCTGAGCCAAGAACTAAAATGGTGCTTGCGCAAGAAGCTACCCTCAGACACGCCAGTCTCATCGTAACCTTGGCTCCGGGTCGCATGGACACGCAGATTTGCACTCTCGTCCAGATTGCTCTAAATTCAGAAACAGGAATGAGCGGTTTACCTTCATTGACCTGCGACGGTTGTGGCCGCCCGGCCTCGTCAGAACACATCGCGCGCCGGCTTCAGCGGCTTGAGTGGTCCACCCGGTTTCGCCCGGTCCACATGCATACGCTGTTTCTCGGTGCGGTTGCGCCGCTCTACGACGATGAGTTTCTTTACAGTCCCAACGGAAGATTTTCAGGAGAGGCGGGGCACCTCTTGAGCGCGTTGCGAATTTCTGCTGATATGAAAACGCCGGAATCTGTTCACGCAGAAGTCCAACGGGCGGGGGCATTTCTGACCCATATTCTTGAGTGCCCGCTCGACACAGATTTTGAGTCAACCTCTGACTGGGAACGATTAATGCTTTCGCGCTTAGGAGTCGTGGCCATCAGGATTCGGCGATCGCTTCGGCCGAAGCGGGTTGTCCCGATTTCGCGCGAGTTTGGGGTGGTCCTAAAGGAATTCGCAAAACTGGATCTGGGGTGCGCGGTCTGCTTGGATGACGGCTGGCCGTTTCTCCTTGAAAACCTAAACCCGGACGATTTCGCTCGGCGATTGCAAGAGGCAGCAAAGATCTCTTCGGCAACCTGAACTGCCGGTCAGGCCGCTACTGCCCGTTAGGGTGAGGGAAAATGGGTGTGATGTTGCTAGACGCCTGTTTGACGTGCTGCTAGAATTAAGTTTGGAGTGCCAGTTTGCGGTGTGCAGGAGAGACTTATCGTGTCTAAGCAAGCAAAATTCGGAGCGGGTATCAGCGTAATCGTAGTCTCCATGGCGTTGCTGGCCTGGATGGGCTATGGAGAGAGCAAAACTTATTACCACACCCTTGCGGAGCTATCCACGCTCAGCGGATCTGCGCGCACACAGCGCATGCGCATTGGAGGGACTGTGGGAGTGGGAAGCATTCATCGTCTTAGCGGGCGTGTTGAATTTGTGCTCGAAGGCGAAGGGAAGAAGTTGCCAATCGTTTATACGGGAACGGATCCACTTCCCGATACGTTTGTAGATAAATCGCAGGCCTTGGTAGAGGGCCGGCCCGATGCGAATGGCGTGTTTATTGCCGAGCGGGTTCAGGCAAAATGCGCGTCCAAATATGAAGCGGCGCCGGGCGGTACCGCTGGTGCGGCACCCAGCTCAACACAACCCAGCAGCTTGTAAGGCACCCGGTCTATCCGGGGGAGAGGCGGGTCTGCCGTGGATGTATTCGGATCCTTTGCACTCGTTCTAGCTTTTGTGTGCGCGGTGTATGCGATCGTGGGCGGCATCGCGGCGATCGTGACGCGTCACCCGCTGCTCGTGAAAAGCGCGCGCCACGCGGGAATGGCCACTTGCTGCTTGATCTTCACGGCCACCTTCAGTCTTGAGTATCTGTTCTTCACCGACAATTTTTCCGCGGCTTACGTGGTTTCCCACAGCAATCGCGACCTCGCGACATTCTATAAGATTGCGGCGTTGTGGTCGGGCCAGGAAGGGTCGCTCCTTTTTTGGAGTTTCCTGCTCTCCATCTATGTATTTTCGGTGTTGATTGCCTACCGGAACAAGAACGGCGAACTGATGCCCTATGTGGGCGTGGTGATGGCCGGCGTCCAGACTTTCTTTTTGGTTCTGAACAATTTTGTGGCCAGCCCATTCAAGATGCTGGCCATCGCGAATGCGAATGGTTCCCTGACTTACTTTACCCGCGAAGACGGTCAAGGATTAACGCCGTTGCTCCAGTATCCAGAGATGGTCATCCATCCGCCGAATCTTTATTCCGGCTATACCGGCTTTACGATTCCGTTTGCTTTTGCGCTTGGCGCGCTGCTGGCGCGCTATCCGGGTGAAAAGTGGATTCACCTGACGCGCAAATGGACCATGATTGCTTGGACCTTCCAGACTCTGGGAATCATGCTCGGCGCGCATTGGGCGTACGCCGTACTCGGATGGGGCGGTTACTGGGGCTGGGACCCGGTTGAGAATGCTTCATTGCTTCCGTGGCTCACAGGGACTGCGTTCCTGCATTCTGTAATGATGCAAGAGAAACGCGGCATGATGAAAGTGTGGAACGTCTGGCTGGTCTTCTGCACGTTCGGGCTTTGCATCCTTGGAACAATGCTAACGCGAAGTGGAGTGGTTAGTTCGGTTCACGCATTCGCGCAGTCCAGCATCGGCAGTTACTTCGTCGGATTTCTCGCGATTACATTTTTGGTTTGTTTTGCTGCTTATCTGAAGAATCGCGATTACCTGAAAAGCGAAAATCAGCTCGATTCCGTCGTTTCCCGCGAGTCGAGCTTCCTGTTTAACAACTTGATCCTGCTTGTCTCCTGCGTCGCCGTCCTTTCCGGGACGCTGTTCCCGGTGTTTTCCGAGTGGTTCACAGGCGACAGAATCAGTGTAGGCGCGCCGTTCTTTAACAAGGTGAACATCCCCATCGGCCTGATTCTCCTGTTCCTCACGGGCGTTGGACCGCTGCTGGCTTGGCGGAAGACTTCCACCGACAGTCTGAAGAGAAATTTTGGCTGGCCCTTGCTGGTCAGCCTGGCGATGGGCGCGGTTCTGTTCGCTTTCGGAGTACGAGAGTTTTACTCGCTGATCTGTTTCATCCTCTGCATTTTCGTCACGTCGACGATCGGCATGGAGTTCATCCGAGGATCGAAAGTCCTTCACGCGCGGACGGGCTCTTCGTTCATTACTTGTGCGATCGATTTGACGATGCGCAATACTCGCCGTTACGGCGGTTACATCGTCCACATGGGAATGGTTTTTGTTTTCATCGGGTTGGCTGGCGTGGCATTTAATCGCGACATCCAAAAAGAGATGCAGATCGGCCAATCCATGCAGATCGGACCGTACACTCTTGTCCTGCAGTCTTATGACACCAAGGCTGAAAAAAATTACACGGCCCAGCGCTTGATCGTGGAAGTGCTGCGCGACAATAAGCCGATGATGATGCTTTACCCCGAAAAGCGGAAGTTCGCCACCGCCGAGCAGCCGGGAACCATGGTTGCCATCTACTCGACTCTCAAAGAAGACCTCTATGTGGTGTACGCAGGAGATAGCGGCGACACCCAGCTCCCCGTGGTCCATGCTTATTTGAACCCGCTGGTGAAATGGATTTGGCTGGGTGGCGTGGTGGTCGTGTTCGGGACGCTGGTGGCGCTCTTACCAAACCGCCGTGCAGTGCTTGTCTTAGCTGGATCGACAGAAGCGGCTACCCACCCGGCTCAAGCTGGGTTGCCCTCAACCGTAACTTTGAGAGAAGGCCATGACTAATCGCCGGTTTTCCATCAAACTCGCGGCATTGGCAGTATTCACGATCGCTCAACTCTTTCCGGTCGTTCTAAATCCAGCCGATGCGCAGCAACTCACCGACAAAGCCAAGAAGGTTGGCGGCAAGTTTATGTGCATGTGCGGTTGCAGCCAGGTGCTTACAGAGTGCAACCACGTGGGATGCACGACTTCCGCGGGCATGCTGAAGGATTTGAACCAGCGATTGGACCGCGGTGAATCCGAAGACAGCATCACGCAAGCCTTCGTTCAGGAATTCGGCACTCAAGTTTATGCCGAGCCGCCGAAGAGCGGCTTCAGTCTGGTGGCATGGCTGATGCCCAGTTTCTATCTGCTGCTGGGCACCATCTTGGTAGTTTTTGTCATTTCCAAGTGGCGGAAACGGGTTCCGGTGGAAGCCTTGGCCGGCGGAGCTGCTTCCGGGATTTCCCCCGAGCTGCTGGCACGAGCGCGGGCGCAAGCAGCGAAGGAGACTGAGGATTAATGATGGATTTATCCGCAGCACTTTTACCTTTATTTGTTGAATCCGCGGACTGGTCGATTGTTGGCGCCTGCGTAGGTTTGGCGGCCGCCACCGGCCTTTTCATTTTTTACATCCAAGCCGACGCTTCTGACCTCGCGCCGCACCGTACCAGGCTCGACCAATTGCTCGAGCGCCGCGACACAATTTACGACAATTTGCGCGACCTCCGGTTTGAGTATCGTTCCGGAAAATATTCGGAAGGCGACTTTGAAGCGATGAAAACTGGACTTGAAAACGAAGCAGCATTGGCGCTTGCGGAGATTGATCAAGTGACGGAAGCTCAGGTGCGCCGCCCCCGCGCTGGACGCCCTGCCTCCATCGATCGGAGCGGGCAATGAATTTTCGCCTTCGCGCAGCGCTAATTCTATTTCTTGCGTTCACACCATTTGCCGCCGCTCAAGCGGGGACGCTTCGTGGCACCGTCAAAAACGGAACCACTGGCAAAGTGGGCGCCGACATCGCCATTACGTTGATTCAGTTGCAAGGCGGAATGTCTGAAGTTGGCCATACGAAATCGGATTCACAGGGGATTTTTACATTCGATCACCCTGGAATTGGCGCCCAGCCAATGCTGGTGCGTGCCGTTTATAACGACATCAATTTCAATCAGGCGGTCCCGCCGGGCACGACGACGATCGAACTAAGCATCTATGAACCGTCGAAGGATTCCAAAACGATTAACGTTTCTTCGCGAATTCTTATCCTTCAGCCCGAAGGAGAGACTCTAACGGTTGCTGAGCAGTATCAAATCGAAAATAAATCGCAGCCCCCGGTGGCCTATTATCGCAAGGATGGAAGTTTCGACTTTGCGCTTCCGGACAAGAGTTCCCTCAAGCAAGTTGCCGCCGCGGGGCCGGCGGGCATGCCGGTGGTGCAACTGCCGATGGACAAGAAGAAGAATCGCTATTCCATCGCATATGCTTTTCGTCCTGGCAACAGCGAAGTCCGGTATTCGTACGAAGTCCCCTACGTGAACAACTCCGAGACGCTCAAATTCCAAACAGTTTATCCGGGCAGCAGACTCTTGGTCGCTGCGCCTCCGTCAATGCAAGTCAGCGGAGATGGTTTGAAAGCGGCGGGCCAAGAGCAAGGAATGAATATGTACATCCGAGAGGATGTGCCCTCTGGAACGCTTGTTTCGCTTAACGTTTCCGGGACAGCGCCTCCTGCATCTCAAGCCAATTCCGGCGGAGAGCAGGGCGGCCTGCCGCAAAACCGTGAAGAGCAGCAAGGTGGCGGAGATTCCGGCGGCGGTGTCCCCATTCAACAAGTGCCTTCGCGCCTGGACTCGTTCAAGTGGCCTCTCATCGTTGGATTTGTGGCCGTTTTTGGGTTCCTAGCGTTTATTCTTTCAAGGAAACAGGTTTCGATGGTCACAGTGCCTGCAGCCGCGCAAACCGATTCCACGCAATCTGCGCATGTCGCGCGCAGGGCTGAGCCTGTTGCTCCCAGGGCGCCTTCGGCGGTTGCACCACAAGTTCCGGCATCGCTGCACACCCCAGCTCCACCGCTCAGTACGCTGGAGCAGATCGAATCGGCGGTTGCGTCCAGCCTTGACGCTTTGAAGGAACAACTCTTTAAACTCGAGCTGCGCAGGCAAGCGGGTACGATCACGGAGGAAGAGTACGCGCAAGAGCGTGCTCGAACTGAAAGAGTGTTGCGCAACCTTGTGCGGGGCTGAGCATTGAGCCTTTCACGAGTTCCATGCACTCGAGAGGCAAGCCGGTGACGTCGCCGGAATTTTCACCCACTGGAATCAGCTTCGAGAAAATTGATAAGAGGTTTGGCGGACTTTTCGCACTGCGACGGGTGTCGCTTGCTATTCAGCCGGGGCAGTGTGTCGCTTTGGCAGGCCGGAACGGTTCGGGAAAAACCACTTTGTTGCGAATTGCCGCGAGGCTCGTCCGGCCGTCGGCGGGGCAAGTGAGTTTTCTTGACAAAAGCGGATCGGAGAGCCAGGCCAGACCCGTCGTGGGCTACGTCGCTCACGCGACGATGGTCTACGACGAGCTGACCGCCGAAGAAAACCTTGTGCTCTTCGGAAAGCTTGAAGGGCTAAAAGATCCCAGGGCTCGCGCTTCCGTATTGCTGGAAGAAGTGGGCCTCGGCGACCGGCGAACCTCACTTGTGCGAACGTTTTCCCGGGGCATGCGCCAGCGAATGGCGATTGCCCGCGCACTGCTAAATGAACCTTCCGTACTGTTTTTTGATGAGCCCGCGACAGGGCTTGATCCTCAGGGCGTCAATTGGTTCGCCGACCGGCTTCGCCACTTGCGTGACACCGGTCGCACAATCCTGATGAGCCTGCACGGGGAATCCGAGATTTCTGCATTGGCGACGCGGGCAATCCGGCTGGATGCTGGCTCGGTTATCGCTGATACAAGCGCAGGCGCAACATTGCGCTCCATTCTGACTTTTGGCGAAGCACGATGAGCATAGGCCCCAATACTCTCGCGCTGCTAGGAAAGGAACTCCAGACTGAATTCCGCTCTCGCGAGTTGTTGACCACTACAGGCGTTTTCATCCTGATGGTGCTCGTACTGTTTAGCTTTACGTTTGATCCCACTTCGTCTGAGTCGCGCCGCTTCGGCCCGGGACTTCTTTGGCTGGCATTTCTCTTTGCCTCTTCACTGATGCTGCAGCCATGCTTTTTGCGCGAACAGACGAACGACACACTGAGCTCCCTCCGCCTCGCGGTTTCCGATCCCTTCTCAATCTTTTTGGCAAAGCTCGGAGCGAACACCCTGTTCCTGCTCTTTACTGAACTCGTAATGCTTCCGATTTTTTCAGTTCTGTACAGCGTCCATGTCCTCCCTCAAATCCACTATCTTTTGCTTGTGCTTTTCCTCGGCAGCCTGGGAATTTCCATCACGGGTACGGCGCTATCCGCAATCTCCGCGCAAGCCCGCATGCGTGAACTGCTTCTGCCAGTTCTCCTGTTGCCGCTTTTGACGCCGATTCTAGTGGCCAGCACGGAGGTGACCGTCGGCTTGCTGGCTCCTGAACCGTTTATGGAGTGGAAGGGAATTGGTGTTTTGGCCATTTTCGATCTGGTATTTTTGACCGCTGTATGGCTTTTCGGCGAATATCTATTGGAGGAATAAACCGCGATGTCGAAACGTGCGATCCTCGGGCTGTTGACTCTGTGTCTGGTAGTGGCGTCAGCGTACGCTTCGTTTTATGTCGCTCCCCTCGAACGGACCATGGGTCCTATCCAGAAGATTTTTTATTTTCACGCCGCTAGCGCCTGGGCTGGGATGACGGCTTTTATGGTGTGTTTTGTCGCCAATCTGCTTTACGTATGGCGGAGGCAGGTGAAATGGGACTGGCTTGGCGTTTCGTGCGCCGAGGTGGGCCTGGTTTTTACTACCGTGGTGCTGATCACCGGCCCAATCTGGGCTAAACCCGTTTGGGGAATCTGGTGGACCTGGGATTGGCGACTAACATCTACATTCGTGATGTGGCTGCTCTATGTTTCTTTTCTTCTGCTCCGCACTCTAGTGGAAGAACCGGACCGCCGAGCACTTTTTAGTGCGCTCTTCGGGATTTTCGCTTTTCTCGATGTGCCGCTCGTCTACTTTTCAATTCGATGGTGGCGCACTCAGCATCCTCAACCCGTTGTTCTGGGCGGCACAGGATCGGGGCTGGAACCAACCATGCGGAAAGTTTTCTTTTTCACGGTGCTCGCAATGCACGCCCTGATGGCGCTCCTCATTGCGGAGAGGTACCTCCTCGAGAAGTTGCGTGGAGGGGTGGACGAACTGAAGCGGGAGGCGGAGGCTCAATGAAGAACTTTGACAGTATCTTTGCAGCATACCTAGTCGGGTGGGCGGTTTATTTCGTTTTCTATTTGAGCATCGGAAAGCGCGCCGCCGCGTTGACCGGCGAGATTGAACGGTTGAAAAACTCCGTCGGCCGGGGCAAGTAGCTTGGCAGTTAGGAAGCGCGTAGGCATTGTCCTGTTTCAGCTCGGCGGGCCCGATTCGCTCGAAGCTGTGAAGCCGTTTCTGCTCAACCTGTTCCTTGACCCGGACATCATTCCGCTTGGCCCGTTTGGGATTTTCCGAACTCCGCTGGCAAAGTTAATCTCTTCACGGCGTTCGGTTCCAGTTGCCGAGCGCTATGCGATGATTGGCCGCCGCTCGCCAATCGGGATTCTGACCGAGCGCCAACGCACACGGCTTGTCGCGGCGCTCTCCCCACAGATTGACCCGATAGCCGTCACCGCCATGCGCTACTGGCGGCCTTTTACGTGTGATGCCGTTGCCGCACTGAAGAAGGCAGGAAAACTGGATGACATAGTTTTGCTCCCGCTCTATCCGCATCATAGTTTTGCGACGACGTTGAGCAGCTTGAAGGAATGGCGCAAGGTGTACGGCCAGCCGTCGAGCGATCCCCCAGTACACACGATTAACGATTTTCACGATCATCCTTTCTATATTCAGGCGCTGGTCGAGAGGATTGGGACCATGCTGCGGTTGTATCTGGATAGTTCGCGCATTCACCTGGTCTTCAGCGCTCATGGCCTTCCCATGAGCCTGGTGGAGAAGGGCGATCCTTACCCAAGGCAGATCGAGGCGACAGTGCGCCTGGTCAGTGAACTTGGAGCGAAGCAATATCCCGGCTGGCCGCGGACTCATCTGCTCTGCTATCAGAGCCGGCTTGGTCCAGCGAAATGGCTCCAGCCGCCATTTGACGAAACTTTACACCGCCTTGGTCAGGAAGGCGTGAAGGAACTGCTGGTCGTGCCGATTTCATTCGTTACCGAGCACATCGAGACCTTGCACGAAATCAATATTGACGGCCGCTCAGATGCAAAAGAGGCTGGAATCGAAAAGTACCTCATGATGCCGGCAGTAGGGGAT
>Ga0075017_100002212_pt1 | contig 12100 bp, 10 predicted proteins | sample AleBraG_ABR_2012_FD_71475 | JGI IMG/M metagenome (GOLD analysis project Ga0075017, IMG submission 71475) | Freshwater sediment microbial communities in response to fracking from Pennsylvania, USA - Alex Branch Run_MetaG_ABR_2012 | ecosystem: Environmental > Aquatic > Freshwater > Creek >...
GCCAAACCCCATCGCGATGCCTTCCACGAAGCACTCGCGGCAGTTGAGGTATCGATTCCGAGCCGCGCGGTATTCGTCGGCGACCGGCCGTGGGATGACATCCATGGCGCTCAACAGGTCGGCATGCGGGCCGTGCTCATTCCGCATTCCAACATTCCCGAGGTGCAACAAGTCGACGTGACTGTTGTTCCGGACGCCGTCATCACGGACCTCACGGAGTTGCTCGCAGTCATCGACGCTTGGCTGTAGCGACCGTGTCAGCAAGTACGTTCGCCTTCCTGGCGGTGGCTGCCTTAGTGGCGGGTTGGGTGGACGCTATTGCGGGCGGTGGTGGACTCATCCAGATTCCAGCGCTCCTCATTGGTCTGCCGTCCGCGGCGCCGGCAACGATTCTTGGCACCAATAAGTGCAGTTCCATCATTGGAACAACCGCCGCGATGCTCACCTATCGGCGCGCACTTCCGGACACGATCAAGGCAGCTGCACCCATGGCGGTGGTTGCCGCGATGGGTGCGGCGGCCGGTGCACTCATCGCCACCCATGTGCCGAAGTCCGTGTTTATGCCGATCATCATCGTTGCGCTCATCGCCGTTGCGTTGTGGACGTGGTTGCGTCCGCCCGTGCATGAAGTGGGAACACCAGTGTCGGACGGTCGTCGCAGTGCCGTCCGGATCGGTGGGGGAGCCGTCATCGGTTTCTATGACGGCTCGTTTGGGCCTGGCACTGGTTCGTTTCTCATCACGCTCTTGGTCGCTGGCTTGCACGTCAACTACGTCCGCGCGTCAGCGATGGCAAAGGTCGTCAACATTGCTACCAACGCTGCCGCACTCACCGTGTTTGCTTTCGGCGGCCACGTTATGTGGCTGTTAGGGCTGGCAATGGGTGCATGCAACCTCGTAGGTGGGGTGCTCGGAGCGCGCACGGCTCTGCGTCGCGGGTCCGGCGTAGTGCGACTAGTCCTCGTCGTTGTCACCTTTGCCCTTGCAGCGCGACTGATCTGGACAGCCGTTTCAACGTGATCCGCCGCGAGCCTGGGCCAACGGGGTAGCCTAAGGGCACGAATACGGGTCGTTGTTCTCAGCGACTCGCCACATGCACACCACATAAGGGAGTTCGCGATGACCGCGCCCGCCCGTCGGCTGGCAGAGGCGCTTGAGCCGCTGCTCGCCACTCGCGAGGTCGACCTCGAAGATGTCGTCGTATCGCGGGCTGGTAAGCGAACTCTCGTCCGAATCGTCATCGACAAAGACGGCGGCATCGATCTCGACACCGTGGCCTCGCTCAGCGAGTTGATCGGTGACGCCGTCGAAGACAGCGCCATTTTGGGCGATGCCCCCTATTTGCTCGAAGTTACGTCGCCTGGCGTCGACCGGCCGCTTAAGTTGCCACGGCACTGGCGCCGCAATGCCGGACGATTGGTGAAAGTGACGACAACGAGCGATGAAACCTTTGTCGCGCGCATCCTCGACGCGGACGACGACGCGGCCGTTGTGGCGCTCGACGACGGCACACGGCGATTGACCTATGAAGAAGTTGTACGCGCTGTCGTGCAAGTCGAGTTCAACAAGGTGGCGCCTGACGACTTCGTCGACGAAGACGATGTAACTGACGACATCGACGATGATCTCGATGACGATTCTGACGACGACGTTGCCGAGGAGGGCTGACATGGACATCGATGTCGATGCGCTCAAGGCTCTTGTTCGCGAAAAGGAACTCTCGTGGGATCTCGTTGTTGAGAGCCTCGAACAGGCGCTGCTCGGCGCTTACCACCACACGCCCGGCGCTTTCGAAAGGGCGCGCGTCGAGCTTGATCGCAAGTCCGGGCGGGTCACCGTCTACGCGCAAGAAGTCAACGCCGAGGGCACAGTCGTCGGCGAGTTCGACCACACTCCTGACGGTTTCGGACGAGTGGCGGCCGGCACCGCACGGCAAGTGCTCGTTCAACGACTGCGCGAAGTCGAAGACGAAAAGATGTATGGCGAACTCGCTATGCACGAGGGCGACATCGTCAGCGGCGTCGTGCAGCAAGGCCGTGATCCGAAAATGGTGTTCGTCGACATTGGTCCAGTCGAGGCCGTCATTCCGCCGCAAGAGCAGGTGCCGGGTGAGCGCTACCCGCACGGAACCAGGCTGCGCGCGTACGTCGTCTCGGTTAGACGCGGTCTCAAAGGCCCGCAAGTAACGCTGTCGCGTTCGCACCCGGGGTTGGTCGAAGGGTTGTTCGCCCTCGAGGTTCCCGAGGTCGCCGACGGCACGGTTGAGATCACGAGCATCGCCCGAGAAGCCGGACACCGCACCAAGATGGCCGTCCGCTCACACAAGTCGGGCGTGAACGCCAAGGGCGCCTGCATCGGCCCGATGGGCCAGCGCGTCCGGGCCGTCATCTCCGAACTAGGCGAAGAAAAGATCGACATCATCGACCACAGCGATGACCCAGCCGAGTTCGTGGCCAACGCCTTGTCGCCGGCGCGCTGCCTATCCGCCATCTTGCTGAATGCCGACGACCGCTCGGTCCGGGCCGTCGTTCCCGACTTCCAACTCTCGCTCGCCATTGGACGTGAGGGGCAAAACGCCCGCCTCGCGGCCCGCCTGACCGGCTGCCGCATCGATATTCAGCCGGACGTCGGTCCAGACGGCCAGCCCTACACCCCGCCGGAGCCAGCAGCCGAAGCGACCGACGAGACGACCCTCACAGCCGAAGCGCCGACCGAGGGCGACTCCGCTGAGGAGTAACATGAGCCAGGACGGGCCGCTCGATGGGCTCGCCGGCCCCGTACGCATGTGTGTCGGGTGTCGGTCCCGCGCAGCGCGCTCCGTTTTGCTTCGTGTGGTGGTTCAGGACGGCGTTCTCGTCCCAGATCACCTGGCGTCGCTTCCCGGTCGAGGTGCGTGGCTGCACCGCGACCTGCAGTGCCTCGACCACGCCGAACGACGTCGGGCTTTCCCGCGCGCCCTCCGGGTTGCCGGTCCGCTTGATGTCACATCGGTTCGCGTCGAGTTAGGTAATGACCCCACATCCGCCGGAACAGTGCCGGGAGATGACTAGGCATGAGCACTAAATGAGTACCCAGCGATGAGCCCGCAGAAATGAGCGCGGCTTCCCTTTAGCGGTTCGGGTCTTCCTATTGCCCGGGCCGAGATGTCAGGAGAAAAGTGGCCAAGGTCCGGGTCTACGAGCTCGCAAAAGAGCTCGGAGTCGAAAGCAAGGTCGTACTGACCAAGCTGCAGGAGATGGGCGAATTCGTCCGCTCTGCATCATCAACCATTGAGGCGCCGGTTGTTCGGCGGCTGCGCGATGCCATGCCGGCTGCCCCGGCTGCGAGCGCGGACGCTGCTCCTGCGCCAGCCAAGCCAGCCAAGAAGGCAGCCAGCAAGGCGGTCGTCGTCGACGACGCGCCGGCCAACGCCGAGCCGGCTGGTCCAACCCCCGCGATTCTCGCGCCCGCCGCGGCGGCTCCGGCAGCGCCGACACCAGCCGTCCCAGAGGCGCCCGCAGCCGAAGCACCGGCACACGACGCCGCCGCGTCCGCCGATGCGCCAGTTCGGCCGCACCCGGCCGGTCCGCGTCCTGGCAACAATCCGTTCGGCGGCGCCGGTACAGGCATGAAGCCGACTGGTCCGCGACCTGGCAACAACCCCTTCGGTGGCACTGGCTCGGGCATGAAGCCGACCGCACCGGGTGCCACACCGGCCCGTCCAGCTGGCGGCGCAGTTCCCGGCTTGCCACGACCCAACCCCGGTTCGATGCCGGTACGTCCGGCGGTTCGCCCAGGCGCAGCCGCCGGCGGTCAAGGTCGACCGGGCGCTCCGGCTCGACCAGGTGGCGCCGGTGCTCCCGGACGTCCGGGTGCCCCCGCCGGTCAAGGTCGCACCGGTGCTCCAGCGCGCCCAGGCGGCGGTGGCGCTGGCGCCGGTCGCCCCGGTGGTGGCGGCGGAGGGTTCTCTCGTCCTGGCGGTGGCGGTGGCGGTGCGCCAAGTGGTGGCGGTGCCCCGTCCGGTCCCGGACGCGGTGGTCGCGGCGCGACTGCGGGTGCGTTCGGACGCGCAGGTGGACCGGCTCGCAAGGGTCGCAAATCCAAGCGCGCCAAGCGCCAAGAGTTCGACAACATGCAGGCGCCGTCCGCGGCCGGCCTGTCGATTCCGCCCGGCAACGGCGCGACGATTCGGTTGCCGCGTGGTGCGTCGCTTACTGACTTCGCCGACAAGATTGGTGTGAACGCGGCCGCGCTCGTCACGGTCATGTTCAAGCTTGGCGAGATGGTCACGGCAACGCAGTCGGTCAACGACGACACGTTGGCGTTGCTCGGTGCCGAACTCAACTACGACGTCGTTGTCGTCTCACCAGAAGACGAAGACCGCGAACTGTTGGAAAGTTTCGATCTGTCATTCGGTGACGATGAGGGCGAAGACGACGACCTGTCGGCACGTCCGCCCGTCGTCACGGTCATGGGTCACGTCGACCACGGTAAGACGAAACTTCTCGACGCGATTCGCAACACCAACGTCGTCGCGCGCGAAGCTGGCGGCATCACGCAGCACATCGGCGCCTACCAGGTTGTCAAAGAGCACGAAGGCGGACTTCGTCCGATCACGTTCATTGACACCCCGGGTCACGAGGCCTTCACCGCTATGCGTGCTCGTGGTGCGCAGGTCACCGACATTTCGGTGCTTGTCGTGGCCGCCGACGATGGCGTCATGCCGCAAACAATTGAGGCGCTCAACCACGCTCAAGCGGCCAACGTTCCGATCGTCGTCGCAGTGAACAAGGTCGACAAAGAGGGCGCCGACCCCACAAAGGTTCGCGGCCAGTTGTCTGAGTACGGACTCATCCCAGAGGAATACGGCGGCGACACCATCTTTGTTGACGTGTCCGCGAAGGCCGGTCTCAACATTGAGTCGTTGCTCGACTCGATCTTGCTGACAGCCGATGCTGGTCTTGATCTACGTGCCAACGAACACCAGCACGCCGAGGGTGTGGCCATTGAGGCACACCTCGACCGCGGACGCGGTCCAGTGGCAACTGTGCTCGTGCAACGCGGCACGTTGAAGCCAGGTGACTCCATCGTTGTCGGCGAGGCGTACGGACGTGTCCGCGCGATGCTCGACGAGAACGGTGACCAACTTGCAGAGGCCGGCCCGTCTCGTCCCGTGCAGGTTCTCGGTCTTACTGCGGTTCCCGGTGCCGGTGACAACTTCCTCGTTGTTCCCGACGACCGCACCGCACGCCAAATCGCCCAGACGCGGCAGGCGCGCGAACGCAACGCTGAGCTGGCAAAGCGCCGCGGACGCCGCACGCTCGAGGACTTCCTCAAGAGCATGGAGCACGGCCAGGTCGAAGAGTTGCGCTTGATCATCAAGGGTGACGTCTCCGGTTCGGTCGAGGCGCTGGAAGACGCGTTGGTCAAACTCGATGTTGGAGAAGACGTTGACTTGCGAGTTATTCACCGCGGTGTCGGCGCGATCACCAAGAACGACGTCACGTTGGCCAGTGCGTCCGATGCCATCATCATCGGCTTCAACGTCCGCCCTGAGGGTCAGACGCGTGAACTGGCTGAACGCGAAGGCGTCGAAATCCGCTACTACTCGGTCATCTACAACGCCATCGAAGAAGTCGAAGCAGCTCTCAAGGGCATGCTCAAGCCGGAGTTCGAAGAAGCTCAGCTCGGTACTGCCGAGGTGCGCGACATCTTCCGGTCGAGCAAGTTCGGTGCCATTGCCGGATGTCTGGTTCGCAGCGGAACGATTCGTCGAAACTCGAAGGCGCGCATCGTCCGCGACGGAACCGTCGTGCAAGAGAACCTCACGATCGATTCGTTGCGTCGATTCAAGGACGATGCGACCGAAGTTCGTGAAGGGTTTGAGTGCGGCATTAGCTTCAACAACTTCAATGACATCAAGCCCGAAGACGTCATTGAAACCTACGAGATGCGCGAGAAGCCGCGCGCTTAGTGGACGAAGGGGCGTCGGTTTCGATCGGCGCCCCTCACCACGTAGTGGTTGCTGCCCGAATTAGCCATCGGTCGAGGGAGGACATTGTGAGCGAAGCCCGCGCCCGCGCGGTTGCTGCGCGGATTCAAGAGATCGTGGCCGAAATGCTCGAGCGTCGCGTGAAAGATCCTCGGCTTGGTTTCGTCACGGTGACTGATGTGCGAGTTACCGGCGATCTTCGCGAAGCCACCATTTTCTACACCGTGTTCGGTGACGAAGACAGTCGTGCTGGCACGGCTGCGGCCTTGACGTCCGCTACCGGACTGATCCGAAGTGAAGTCGGACGCATCCTCGGCATCCGGCACGCGCCGTCGATCACTTTCATTCCGGACGCGATTCCAGAAACTGCAGCACATATCGAGAGCTTGCTGCGTGTTGCGGCGGCTGCAGACGCCGAAGTTCACGAGCGTGCTGAAGGTGCTTCGCCCGCGGGCGAAGCTGACCCGTATCGTCGTCCCGTCGACGATGACGCCGACGACCTCGACCCAACTGAAGGCGGAGTTGACGCGTGATTCCAGATACGAGTTGGGATCAGGCGCTCAATCTCATGAAGGCGTCGCGCAACCCGCTCCTGGTAGCCCACGTTTCACCGGACGCCGACTCACTCGGTAGCGCCATCGCTCTGGCTATCGGTCTGCATTCGGTTGGTGTCGCATCCACGGTGTCTGTCGGGCAGCCTGGATTGCCGCTGCCCCCTGGCCTTGATTCGTTGCCTGGCATCGAGTTCTATGTCGACGCGGCAGAGGTTGACGAACCTGACTTGGTCGTCACGTTGGATGCGAGTTCTACCGATCGACTCGGAACGCTCGGCCCGCTGACCGAGACTCACACGACGATCGCCATCGATCACCACCGCACGTACACCGATTTCGCTGATCTCGCGTTGGTCGACTATGACGCACCGGCGACCGCGACGATCGTCCGGCAATTGCTTGATCGACTTGGTGCACCCATCACGAGCGACATTGCAACCAACTTGTACGCAGGTTTGCTGACGGACACCGGGTCGTTCCGTCTTCCGATGGTTGACGCGGACGTACACCGTCAAGCCGGCGAACTGCTCGAGGCTGGCGCCGACGCCGAGCCAGCGCGCGACCTCATCGATCGGGTTCCTGCCAACGCCTTGCGGCTACTCGGACGTGCTCTCGAAACGGCCGTCCTCTACCCGGACGAAGCGGCAGGAAACGGCGTCGTCGTCGCCACGATTCCGCGTGCCGATCGGGCTGAACTGGGACTTCCTATTAACGAGACTGAGCGCATCGTGGCGACCCTGCGTTCTGTGGATGAAGCCGACGTTGCCGTTGTCTTGCGAGAAAACGACGACGCGACATGGATCGTCTCGCTACGTTCGCGCGGCGCCGTTGACGTGTCCGCAGTGGCTAAGGTGTTCGGTGGCGGCGGTCACCAGATGGCTGCGGGAGCCACCGTCGGTTTGAGCCCAGAGCAGGTGCTACCGAAGTTGTTCACCTTGTTTGACGCCAACCTCATCAACGGAGCTGAGAGTGACCGCTCCTGACGGCGTGCTCGTCGTCGACAAACCCGCTGGCCCTACCTCGCACGATGTAGTGGCTGCCGTCCGTCGACTAGCGCAAACCCGACGCGTAGGCCACGCCGGGACTCTCGATCCAATGGCCACGGGTGTCTTGATCATTGGACTCGGTCGTGCAACGCGACTACTCGGACACATTGCACAGGGCGCAAAGTCGTACGACGCGACCATCCGACTCGGTGTTGGCACGGTCACTGATGACGCGCAAGGCAAAGTAACGGAGACACCCGGCTGCGAACCGATTGATCGACGCACGTTAGAAGCGGCTGTTGCTGCGTTCCGCGGTGACATCTCGCAAGTGCCGAGCGCGGTAAGTGCCGTCAAGGTTGAGGGTCGCCGCGCCTACGAACTTGTCCGCGCAGGTGAAGACATCGTCTTGAAGCCGCGTGATGTCACGGTCTACTCGTTCGACATTGGTGACGTCCGCGATGCCGTCGTTGATGGATTGTCGGTTCTCGACGTTGATGTCTCGGTGTCGTGTTCGGCCGGCACATACATCAGGGCGCTTGCTCGTGATCTCGGTGCGGCACTTGGTACTGCGGGGCATCTCACGGCGTTGCGGCGGACGAGCGTCGGTCCGTGGTCGCTCGCCGACGCCACGCCGCTCGACGATTTGGTCGCCTCTCAATTGCCGTTGCTGCCGTTGAGTAGTGCGGCCGCACGTGCCTTTCCGGCGATCAATCTTGGGGCCGAGGATGCCGAACGAGTTCGACACGGTGCGCGCCTACCGTGGGGAGCCGCGCCCGCAGGGCCGCTCGCCGTTTTCGATCCCGAAGGTGAGTTGCTCGCGCTCGCAGAAGCACGCGACGCTCGCTTGATGTTGTTGGCGGTGCTCGTATGACGTATTACGCAACTCCGGCTGATTACCCACACGACATCGGTCCGACCGCTGTTGTCATTGGAGTTCTCGACGGCGTGCACCTAGGACACCGCAGCCTGCTTGGGCTGGCGCACGCTCATGCGCATGCCGCACGCGTGGTCGCGTTGACTTTCGACCCGCACCCGGGCGCCGTGCTTGGCCATGGTGCTCCTCCGATGTTATTGCCATTGGAAGCCCGACTGCGTCGACTACATACAGCCGGCGCCGACGATGTCGTCCTGCTGCCATTCGACAGCGCACGCGCAGCGCAAGATCCGTCCGAGTTCATTCGTGAAGTGCTCGTGTCTGACTTGCACGCATCCGTCGTGGTCGTTGGCGAAGCATTTCGATTCGGACGGCGTGCTGCAGGTGATGTCGCGATGCTCAAGCAAGTCGGCGAACCCCTGGGCTTCAAGACATTTCCAGCGGCCACGGTCACCGTTGACGGCGCCACGGTGTCGTCGACACGAATTCGCACGGCAGTCGCCGACGGAGAGACCGATGTCGCTGCTGCGCTCCTTGGTGCACCGCACCGGGTCTACGGCGCCGTGGTTCGCGGTGATCAGCGCGGACGGCAACTCGGATATCCCACGGCTAATGTCGCCGTCGAGTCGGGCATTGCGTTGCCGGGCGACGGTGTGTACGCCGGTTGGCTGGTGCTCGAACCAGACGCACACGGCGAGCAGCACCTGCCCGCAGCCATTTCGGTCGGCCCAAACCTCACCTTCGACGGCGTCGAGACGCGGGTCGAGGCGTACGTGCTCGACGCCCTCGACCTGGACCTCTACGACCAGCACGTCGCGGTCGAATTTGGGTCGCGCTTGCGGCCGATGGTGAAGTTCGAGTCCGTCGATGATCTGCTGGCAGCGATGGCTGCGGACGTAGCCAGCGCGCGCCTCGCCACGGCCGACCGGCGCGCCTGGCTGGTACCCTAAGAGGCGACGGCTACTGAGCGGGCGCTCGGTAGTCCGCGACTGTCCGACTATCCATGAAGTGCCCACTGGCACGTATGCGCGCCCGATGAAAGATTCCACATGACGTACTACGACGAGGCCGTGAAGGCCCAAATCGTCGCGGAATACCAGCAGCACGAGGGTGACACCGGCTCGGCCGAGGTTCAGATCGCGCTGCTGTCGTACCGCATCAACCACCTGACAGAACACCTCAAGATGCACAAGCACGACCACCACAGTCGTCGTGGTTTGTTGCTTCTTGTCGGTCGCCGTCGTCGGCTGCTCGACTACCTAGCGAGCAACGACATCGAGCGTTACCGCAGCATCATCGAGCGCCTCGGCATTCGCCGTTGATCTCACACGGGCGGGGTTGCTGACTTTCAGCACCCCGCCCGTGCCACAACCTGGGGCGACCCGTCGGGCTGACGTCCGGAGTCGGTCCTCGGTGGTGGCGTCCGGGTGAGTAACCCGTGTGCCTCGATCGAAGACCGGCCATCCGACAACCCCACCCGATCGATTGCCCCCTGAATTACCAGGAAAGGGGCGACCCGTGGAGGGTTCCCAGTTGTTTACCTCTGAGGCTGTCATCGACAACGGCAGTTTCGGATCTCACACCGTTCGATTTGAAACCGGACGGTTGGCTCGGCAAGCAGGCGGCGCTGTTGCCGTCTTCTTCGACGAGGACACCATGTTGTTGTCGACCACAACTGCATCGCGACACCCGAAAGAACAGTTCGACTTCTTCCCGCTCACTGTCGACGTCGAAGAGCGCATGTACGCAGCCGGACGCATTCCTGGCTCGTTCTTCCGCCGCGAAGGTCGTCCGAGCGAAAGCGCGATTCTCACCTGCCGTCTCATTGACCGTCCGCTGCGCCCGTCCTTCGTTAAAGGTTTGCGCAACGAGGTGCAGGTTGTCGTCACTGTTATGTCGTTGCATCCGCAACACATTTACGACGTCATCGCCATCAACGCAGCATCTGCTTCGACGCAGATTTCGGGCCTGCCTTTCAGCGGTCCGGTTGGCGGCGTGCGCGTTGCCTTGATCAAGGGCCAGTGGGTTGCCTTCCCGTCCGTCGAGGAACTCGAGGAAGCCGTCTTCGACATGGTCGTCGCCGGACGCGTTCTTGACGATGGCGATGTCGCCATCATGATGGTTGAGGCTGAAGCCACCGAGAAGACCATCGACTTGGTTCGCGATGGTCAGCCGGCACCGACCGAGACGATCGTTGCCGAAGGGCTAGAGGCCGCGAAGCCGTTCATCAGCGCACTGTGCAAGGCGCAGGCCGAACTTGCAGCCGTTGCTGCGAAGCCGGTCGCTGAGTTCCCGTTGTTCCCGGACTACAGCCCTGAGGTCTACGACGCCGTCAAGGCCGCGATCGAGGCTGACATCGAAGAAGCCGTCAAGATCATCCCGAAGGCCGAGCGTGAAACTGCACTTGATGCAGCCAAAGCCAAGGCAGTCGAGATCGTCGGACCCGACTTCCCAGAGGCCGCCGGCCAGATCAGTGCGGCTGTCCGGTCGGTGACGAAGTCCGCCGTACGTACTCGCGTGCTGCGCGACCAAGTCCGCATCGACGGACGTACCCCGACGCAAATCCGCAGTCTGTACGCCGAGGTCGACGTGCTGCCCCGCACTCACGGTTCAGCGTTGTTCGAACGTGGCGAGACGCAGATCCTCGGCGTCACCACTTTGAACATGCTCACCCTTGAGCAGAAGCTCGACACGTTGTCGCCAGACACGACGAAGCGTTACATGCACCACTACAACTTCCCGCCTTACAGCACCGGCGAGACCGGTCGAGTCGGGTCACCGAAGCGCCGCGAAATCGGACACGGTGCGCTTGCCGAGCGGGCGTTGTTGCCGGTTCTTCCGACTCGCGAAGATTTCCCGTACGCGATTCGGCAGGTGTCAGAGGCGCTCGGTTCAAACGGATCAACGTCGATGGGTTCCGTGTGTGCATCAACGCTGTCCTTGTACGACGCGGGTGTTCCGCTGCGTGCACCAGTGGCTGGTATCGCTATGGGTCTCATCTCGGGCGAGGTCAATGGCAAGACGGAATATGTTGCCATTACTGACATCCTTGGTGCCGAAGATGCCTTCGGTGACATGGACTTCAAGGTGGCTGGCACGTCCGACTTCGTCACGGCGTTGCAACTCGACACGAAGCTCGACGGCATTCCGTCCGACGTTTTGGCTGCTGCGCTTAAGCAGGCCAAGGACGCGCGCACGACGATCCTCGAAGTTCTCAACGAGGCCATCGACGGACCTGACGAATTGAGTCCGTTCGCTCCGCGAATCATTTCGGTGAAGGTTCCGATCGACAAGATCGGCGAGATCATTGGCCCGAAGGGCAAGATGATCAACCAGATCCAAGACGACACCGGTGCGCAGATCACCATCGAAGACGATGGCACGGTTCTCATTGGTGCCACCGACGGTGCAGCGGCAGAAGCGGCGCGAGCGCTCATCAATTCGATCGCGAACCCGCACATGCCCGAGATTGGCGAACGATTCCTCGGAACTGTCGTCAAGATCGCGGCCTTCGGCGCTTTCGTGTCGCTGCTCCCCGGTAAGGACGGTCTGCTGCACATTTCGCAGATGCGTAACCTCGCCGGCGGCAAGCGCGTCGAGAAGGTCGAAGACGTGCTCGAGGTCGGCCAGAAGATCTTGGTTGAGATCAAAGAGGTTGACGACCGCGGCAAACTCTCGTTGGTGCCCGCCGCCACTGAAGGCGAAGGCAGCGCTGA
>Ga0075017_100002213_pt1 | contig 12099 bp, 7 predicted proteins | sample AleBraG_ABR_2012_FD_71475 | JGI IMG/M metagenome (GOLD analysis project Ga0075017, IMG submission 71475) | Freshwater sediment microbial communities in response to fracking from Pennsylvania, USA - Alex Branch Run_MetaG_ABR_2012 | ecosystem: Environmental > Aquatic > Freshwater > Creek >...
GGGCCACGCCGTACTTGTGGGCGTCGGCAAGCAGTTGCCACAGGTTGCGCCCGGCAAAGTCATTGACTGCCAGCCAGGATGCGGCGCTGCTGTGGCTGTATTGCCGGGGGCTGTGGGAGGTCAGGAATTCGCTGAGCCATTCCAGCTGGGCGGGATCGTGTTGGCGGCCGTAACTGAGGTAGCCCAGTGTATTCCAGCTGATGCCCGTCTTGACCCATTTGCCGCGCGTGCCCATGACCACGGGGCGCACATTCAAGATGGGGGCTGAGGGTATTTTGCCGCCCTTGCCGCGGTAGGAAAAACGCGGCGGCGGAACCTGAAGCTCAAATTGCAGGCCCAGGGCGGGTGCATCGGCGTCCGGGATGGCGGTGGCGGCCGGCAGCAACTCGCTCAGCGAGGTTTCCCAGTCCGGTGCCTGTGCCTGCGACGACGAGCTTTCAACGTGCCCCGCGGCAGGCTTGCTTGCCTTGGCACCCTTGGCGTTCGCCAACAGGGTTTCCAGGAAGGTGGGTTCGGCAGGGGCAACCTCGGGGACAAAGTAGTCCTGGAAGTTGGGATCGGATTCGGCTGCCGCGATCAACGCCACCACATGCTTGCAGTTTTGGCGGACAGGGCAGTTGCAGATGCCCACCCGGCAGGCCACCACGCCGTCGTGCTCACGAACCAGCTTGGCCGTGGAACGGTAGAGGCTGGTACCCATGACTTTTCCCGAGAGCAGGCCGGTGGCAGGCTCCAGCGTAATCTCGCTTACCCTGCCTTCATCGGCGTAGGCGCAGCCGGCGGCAATGGAATTATCGGTGAACTCGGCGATCCGCGTCAGCAAGGGCGAACCGGCAGAGGAATACGTCACAGAGCTTGTTTCCTTACGGATTTGTGCGGCCCCAGTCGGTGAACCACATCTAACCAATCTTAGGCGGGATTGGTGTCCAGTTTCACCTTGTGATTACATGTCGCGCCCAAAACCTGCGTTCGGGCCCGGATCCTGCCCGCAAGCCGTACGGCAGGGGTCGGAATTCGGGCCCGAACGCAGTGGCCTGCGGCGCTATTTGGTGACCGGAACCTTCGCATCATCGGCGGGGGTTCCCACGAAGAAGAAAGTGAACAGCAACGCCACGATGGCGGTGGCCACTAGGAGCGAAAGTCCGATGGCGTACTTGTAGTTCTCAGCGTTGGGGTTGTAGGTCATGCCCATGATGAGCGGCGGGAAATAGCCTCCGAGCCCGCCGGCGGCACTGACAATGCCACTGATGCTGCCCACCTTCCCCTCCGGGGCCAGCACGCCAACCCAGGCAAACACGCCGCCGGTGCCCAGGCCCAGTGATGCTGCCATGGCGACAAAGACCGGGCCGGCCTGGACGTCCGCCGCCGGTTCCAGGGCCACGATCCAACCGAAAATTGCTACACCGGCAAGGGAAGCAAGCACCACGGGCTTGGAGCCGAACCTGTCGGCGAGCACCCCTCCAACGGGGCGGGCAATCACGGCGGCAATGGCAAAACCTGCCGTCCGGGCGCCGGCCGACGACGGGTCAAAAGCGTACACGTCGCGCAGGTATGTGGGCAGGTACGTGGCAAAGGAGACGAAGCCGCCAAACACCACCGCATACAGGAAGCACATCTTCCAGGTGACGGCCAGCTTGGACGCGTCCAGCAGTTTGGGGATGACAGGCGCCGTGCCGGGCTTCCAATCCGGGGCGTTCTTCATGAAGAACCAGACCAACACGGCCATGACTGCGAGCACACCGGCAATCACCAGGTGGGTTGGCACGTAGCCAATGGACTTCACCAGCCGGGGGTTCAGGAAGGCGGCCAGTGCCGTACCTCCCATGCCGGCGCCGAAGACGCCGGTGGCGAAGCCACGCCGTGCGGGCGGGTACCAGGCGCTGACGAACGGGATGCCCACGGCAAACACCGTGCCCGCCACGCCCAGCAGGAAACCGGCGGCCAGCACCAGTGCAAAGGAATTCAGGGAACCGCCAAGTGCCACCAACAGGACGGGGGGAATGGCGGCGAGCAGCACGAATGTGAAGAGCGCACGTCCACCGAACTTGTCGGTCATGGCGCCCACCACGATGCGTCCCAGCGAGCCGACAAAGATGGGCATGGCCACCAGGATGCCCATGGTCCCTGCGCTCAGGTGCATGGTGGTCGCATAGTGCGTGCTGAGCGTGGCCACCACGTTCCAGGCCCAGAACCCCACGACGGACGCCGCGGTGGCCAGGGCCAGGTTCAGGGCCTGGCCCTTCGGCGGTGGCGCTGGTGCAGCGGTTGGCTCATTCTGTGCCATGGGCTCTCCTGGAGGACGGGCGCTTGGACGCGCGGTGGGCTGGTGGTGACGGGTTAGCGTTTGGTGGTGTCGCGGTCGCGCGTGCCCACCTCGGACCAGCCCTTACGGGGCGTGGCGCTGGCGCCCTTGTCCCGTGAGCGGTAGACAATGTACGGGCGGAAAAGGTAATGCAGGGGGGCCGTGAAGGCGTGCACCAGCCGGGTGAACGGCCAGATCATGAACAGCAGCATCCCCACCAGGGTATGGATGTGGAACGACGTCGGAGCGGCAGCCATGGCGGCCACATCGGGTTGGAAGATGAACAGTGAGCGGAACCAGGGGGAGACGGTGTCCCGGTACGTGATCCCGTGTTCGTCAAGGAAGACGCTGGCCAGGGTGGTCCACAGGCCGAAGAGGATGGCGGCGAGCAGCACCACGTACATGAGCTTGTCGTTCCTGGTGGTGGCCATGAAGACGGGGCCGGTCTTGCGGCGGCGGTAGATCAACAAGGCAATGCCCGCCAAGGTCCCCACCCCGGCAATGGTGCCCACAAACAAGGCGTTGAAGTGGTAGATGTCCTCGCTCATGCCCACGGCTTCGGTCCAGGACCTGGGAATGACCAGGCCAAAGAAGTGCCCCGCAATCACCGCAAGCAGGCCGAAATGAAACAAGGGTGAGCCGATGCGCAACAGCCTGGATTCATACAACTGGGAGGACCGGGTGGTCCAGCCAAACTGGTCGTACTTGTACCGCCAGATGGACCCGCCCACCAAGATCACCACCATGACGTACGGCAACACGCCCCACAACAGGATGTCCATGCTCAGGCTCCTTTCAAGGGCAGCAGCCGCGGATCGTAAGGGTCAAGCCCCACGGATTCGGTGGGCGGACCATATCCGGCCATCCGCATGACGGCCTGTTCGTCGGCCGGCGACGCGCCAGGCAGGGTGTTGCACACGGCCTGCACAATGTCCGCGTGCGGCAGTTTGTCCCGCCGCAGCCCAAACTTGATGAGCTCCAGGCTGGGCCGGTATTGCTGCAGGAGTTTCTGGCCGCCGGCCAAGTCAACGGTTGCCGCATATTCAAGCACCATCGGCAGGTAGTCGGGCAGTTCACCGTGGGTGTCCACCAAGCTGCCGCCGCCGCGGTACACGTTTTTGAACAGGCCCAGCACCTCCCCGCGACGGCGTGTGTCTCCGTCGGTCCAGTAGGACAGGTGGAGTGCGTGCCGTTTCCCCAAATCGAATTCGCGCACATACTGGGCCTGGACCTCCAACAGGGGTGTGGATTGCCAGTAGTCCAGGACCACGGAAAACGGGGCCGGCGCCCCGGGGAACTCGGACAGCGCGGCCCTGATCATCGGTGCCCGGGCCACCAGCTCGGCGTCGGGGTAGGACAGTGCCCACCCGGCAGCCATATATGTCACCTGGATTTTGCCGCTCATGCCCCCGGCCCCCCGTCACCGGCCCCAAGGGAGTCAGGCTCCGCGGCGCCAGCCTCCATGGAACCCGTCGCCCAGGCGCCCCCCATGCGGGGATCGGCCGTGTCGACGCCGGCAGCCTTGGCATGGTGTTGCGGGAACAGCCCTGACGGTGCCCCGTTTCCGTCCCAATTGAGCAAGTTCACCCGTCCGCGCAGCGTGTCCGCCCCGGCCACCGAATCCGAGGTTTGGCGGTCCCGCAGGGCGTTGAAGGTTTCCACGGCCACCGGGGTGGGGCGCCCGCTGGCCTCGCCAAAGGGGGACTCTCCCATGGCACCCATGCCGGGTCCGCCGTCGAAGTCCAGGGAGCAGGCCATCTCCTCAAGGTCGTGGGCCTGTTCGGCGTGGGCCTTGGGGATCACATAGCGTTCGCTGTATTTGGCGATCGCCATGAGCCGGTACATCTCATACATGGTGGCCCCGTCCATGCCCACCGAGGCGGGGTTGGACTCGTCCGGGTCCTTGCCAAGGGAGATGTCACGCATGTAGGCGCGCATGGCCGCCAGCTTGCGCAGAACCTGGGTGACCCGTTCGGTGTCCCCGGCCGTGAACAGCTCGGCCAGGTACTCGACGGGGATGCGCAGGGCGTCGATGGCGCCAAAGAGCACATCCTGGCTCTCGGCGTCGTGCCCCTGTTCACGCAGCAGGTCAACCACCGGCGAGAGCGGGGGAATGTACCAAACCATGGGCATGGTCCGGTACTCCGGGTGCAATGGCAGGGCCAGGTTGTACACCTTGGTCAAGGCATACACGGGTGACTTTTGCGCCGCCTCGATCCAGTCCTCCTGTATTCCCTGCTTGCGGGCCTCGGCGATCACCAACGGATCGTTGGGGTCCAGCAGCACATCCATCTGCGACTGGTACAAATCCCGCGGATCAGTGACGGAGGCGGCGGCGGTGACCGCGTCGGCGTCATACAGGAAAAGGCCCAAATAGCGCAGTCGGCCCACGCAGGTTTCCGAACACACGGTGGGCAGGCCCACTTCGATGCGCGGGTAGCAGAAGGTGCACTTCTCGGCCTTGCCGGTCTTGTGGTTGAAGTAAATCTTCTTGTACGGGCAACCGGTCATGCACTGGCGCCAGCCGCGGCACTGGTCCTGGTCCACCAGCACGATCCCGTCCTCCACCCGCTTGTAGATGGCACCTGACGGGCAGGATGCCATGCACGACGGGTTCAGGCAGTGCTCGCAAATCCGGGGCAGGTAGAACATGAACGTCTGCTCAAACTCAAACTTGATCTTGTCCTCGGACTCGCGGCGCACCTTCTCCACGATGGGATCCAAATGGCCCAGTTCGGTGGTGCCGCCCAAGTCGTCGTCCCAGTTGGCACTCCAGGTGATCTTGGTGTCCTTGCCGGTGATCAGGGACTTGGGCCGGGCCACGGGAAAGTCGTCGCCCAGGGGTGCATCGATCAGCGTCCTGTAGTCGTAGGTCCACGGCTCGTAGTAGTCCTTGAGTTCGGGCTGGATCGGGTTCGCAAAGAGCCCAAGCAGCTTCTTCACCCGTCCGCCGGCCTTCAGTTTCAGCCGGCCGCGCTTGTTCAGCTCCCAACCACCCTTCCACTTCTCCTGGTCCTCGTAGCGGCGCGGGTAGCCCTGCCCGGGACGGGTCTCCACATTGTTAAACCAGACGTATTCCACCCCGGCCCGGTTGGTCCAGGCCTGCTTGCACGTCACGGAGCAGGTGTGGCAGCCAATGCATTTGTCCAGATTCATGACCATGCCCATTTGAGCCATTACACGCATTAGTACTGCACCTCCTGGGAACGACGGCGGATGGTGGATACGTTGTCCCGCTGGTTTCCCGTGGGGCCAAGATAGTTGAAGGCGTAGGTCAGCTGCGCGTACCCGCCAATCAGGTGCGAGGGTTTCACCAGCAGCCTGGTGACCGAGTTGTGGATGCCGCCGCGCCTGCCCGTGGCCTCGGACTTGGGCACGTCGATGGTGCGCTCCTGGGCGTGGTGGACGTAGGCGACGCCGGCCGGCATGCGGTGGCTGACCACGGCCCGGCCCACAAACACGCCGTTCATGTTCACGCACTCCACCCACTCGTTGTCCCTGACCTTGATCGAGGCGGCGTCCTGTGGGCTCATCCACACGGTGGGGCCGCCGCGGGAGAGCGAGAGCATCAGCAGGTTGTCCTGGTATTCGGAGTGGATGGACCACTTCGAATGCGGTGTCAGGTACCGGACCACGATTTCCTGCTCGCCCGTGGGACCCAGCTTGGGCTCGCCAAACAGTTTGTGCATGTCCAACGGCGGCCGGTAGATGGGCAGGGCCTCACCGATGTCGATGATCCAGTCGTGGTCCAGGAAGAAATGCATGCGCCCGGTCAGCGTGTGGAAGGGCTTGAGCCGCTCGATGTTCTGCGTGAACGGGGAGTAACGCCGCCCGCCGGTCTCCGAACCCGACCACTCCGGCGAGGTGATCACTGGCACAGGCCCGGCCTGGGTCATGGCGAAGGAGATGTGCTTTTCCTCGCTGCCCTCGGCCAAATCCACCAGTTTCACCCCGGTGCGCTTCTCCAGTTCCCTGAACCCGCTGACGGCCAGCTGGCCGTTGGTGGTGCCGGAGAAGGTGAGGATCGCCTCGGCAAACTTGGCATCCGTGTCGATGGCGGGGCGTCCGTGCGCGGCCCCGCCCATCATGACCCCGTTGACCTTGCCAAGGTGCGCCAGGGCTGCATCCAGCTTGTAGTTCACGTCCTTGACGGTGAAGCCCAACGTGTCCGCCAGGGGCCCGACGGCGGCCAGCTTGTGGGCGATGGCCGTGTAATCCCGCTCAACCACTATGAAGTTGGGCATGTTCTGGCCCGGAACACCCTCAATGCCGTCCTCGCGCCAGTCGCGGACCACCCCGCCCGGCTGGGCGATCTGCCCCACGGTGTCGTGGATGAGCGGGACGCTGACCAGGTCCTTGCGGGTACCCAAATGCTTCACGGCCTGGCGCGAGAACTCCTCGGCCAGCAACGTGAACATTTCAAAGTCCGTCTTGGTCTCCCAGGGCGGGTCGATGGCAGGGGAGAACGCGTGCACGAAGGGGTGCATGTCGGTGGAGGAGAGGTCGTGCTTCTCGTACCAGGTGGCCGCCGGGAAGACGACGTCGGACAAGAGCGTGGTGCTGGTCATGCGGAAGTCCGCCGAGACCAGGAAATCCAGTTTCCCTTCCGGTCCCTGCCCATGCCACTTCACGTCCTTGGGTTTCAGTGCCGGCTCGCTGTCCTGGCCCAGGACGTTGTTGTGGGTGCCGAGCAGGTTGCGCAGGAAGTACTCGTTGCCCTTGGCCGAGGAGCCAAAAAGGTTCGAACGCCACAGAATCAGCGTGCGTGGCCAGTTTTCCGGGGCGTCAATGTCCTCAATGGCCGGGGTGATGCTGCCGTCCTGCAGCGACTGCGCCACCCAGCTCTTCTCGTCCGGCGCCGCTCCGGCCGCCACGGCCGCTGCCGCCGCATCGGCCAAGTCCAGCGGGTTCGCATTGAATTGCGGGTAGAACGGCATCCAGCCAAGCCGGACGGACTGTGCCAGGGCATCGGCGGTGTGCATGCCGTCCAGGTGGCCGGTGGACAGGGGGGATTTCAAGGCATCGGCGGAGTAGCCGTCCTGGCGCCACTGGTCGGTGTGCATGTACCAGTAGCCGGTGCCGATCATGGTCCGGGGCGGGCGCTGCCAGTCCAGGCCGTTGGCCAGCGACACCCAGCCGGTGACGGGGCGGCACTTCTCCTGACCCACATAGTGGGCCCAGCCGCCGCCGTTGCGGCCCATGCAACCGGTCAGCATGACAAGTGCCAGGATGGCCCGGTAGGTGGTGTCGCCATGGAACCACTGGCAGATTCCGGCACCCATGATGATCATGGAGCGGCCCTTGGACTGCTCGGCGTTGCGGGCAAATTCGCGGGCAATCCGGATGCACGCCTGGGCCGGGACCGAGGTGATTTCCTCCTGCCAGGCAGGGGTGTAAGGGGTGGAAACGTCGTCGAAGCCCTTCGCCCAGTCCCCGGGCAGGCCCTCACGCCCCACGCCGTACTGGGCCAGCATGAGGTCGTACACGGTGGTGACCAGGTGGCCGTCCACGACCTTGCTGGGCACGCCTCGGGTGAGGATGGAGCCGGTGCCATCAGGGTCCTCAAAGCATGGCAGCAGGATCTCGGTGCTGCCGGCGGAGACCTCGTCCATGCTCAGGGCCGGTTCAATGCCGTCAAGGTCCAGGTTCCACCTGCCCTCCCCGGTCTTGGAATACCTGTGCCCCATGGTGCCGTTGGGGACGATGGCCCGCCCCGTCACCTTGTCAAAGAGCATCGTCTTGAATGCGGCGTCCTCCTGGGCCTCCTGGCCGGGGACGAACGCGGCTGTGAGGAACTTCCCGGGGACGTGTGTCCCGTCGTCGCGCTTCATGAGCCTGACCAAAAACGGCAGGTCGGTGAACTGGCGCACGTAGCCCTGGAAGAACGGGACCTGACGGTCCACGAAGAATTCCTTGAGCATCACGTGGCCCATGCCCATGGCCAGGGCGGCGTCTGTGCCGGCGGCCGCGGGCAGCCATTCGTCCGCGAATTTCGTGTTGTCGGCATAGTCCGGGCTGACGGCGATGACCTTCGTGCCGCGGTAACGCACCTCCGCCATCCAGTGGGCGTCGGGGGTGCGGGTGACGGGGACGTTGGAGCCCCACATCATCAGGTAGGTGGCGTCCCACCAGTCGCCGGACTCGGGGACGTCGGTCTGGTCGCCAAAGACCTGTGGGCTGGCCACGGGAAGATCGGCATACCAGTCGTAAAAGGAGGTCATGACCCCGCCAATGAGCTGCACAAACCGGGTGCCGATCGCGTGGCTGACCATGGACATGGCCGGGATGGGGGAGAAGCCGGCCACCCGGTCCGGGCCATAGGTCCTGATGGTGTTCACATGCGCGGCCGCAGCGATCTCGATGGCCTCCGCCCAGGAGGTGCGTACCAGTCCGCCCTTGCCGCGGGCGTTCTGGTACCGCTTGCGCTTGTCCGGATCGCCGGCCACCTCGGCAAACGCCAGGACGGGGTCCTTGAGACGGTCCTTGGCTTCGCGGTACATCTCCAACAGGACACCGCGGGCGTAAGGGAAGCGGACCCGGGTGGGTGAGTAGGTGTACCAGGAGAAGGCGGCGCCGCGGGGGCAGCCCCGGGGTTCGTATTCGGGGCTGTCCGGTCCCACCGAAGGGTAATCGGTCTGCTGGGACTCCCAGGTGATGATCCCGTCCTTGACGTAGATCTTCCACGAGCACGATCCCGTGCAATTCACGCCGTGGGTGGAACGGACCACCTTGTCATGGCTCCACCGATCGCGGTAAAAGACATCGCCGGCCCGGCCGCCCTCCCGAAAGACCACCCGGGAATCGGCACTCTCATCCCATTTCGTGAAGAAGCGCCCCAATTTCAACATCGCATCCGAAGCCGGTCCGTCGACCCCGGCCACAAAAGGTTCAGCAGTCATGGCCCCACCCTAGGGGCTCGTTCCGGCGTTTTCTACGGTCCGTGGATTAGTCAACAAATAGATGCGTTATTTGTTGCTCCGAAAATGCTACTTTAAGGTCGTGGTGGATTTTGTGTCACGGCCGCGGAGCAATGTGACGGTTTGGGCAGCGCCTGCCCCTCGACGCCGCATCACTTAACGTCGGGTTTTGGGCGACGCCGCATCACTTAACGTCGGGTTTTGGGCGACGCCGCATCACTTAACGTCGGGTTTTGGGCGACGCCGCATCACTTAACGGTCTTGCCGGCGTGGCGTGGCGGGGATTATTTGCGCCGGAAGGTGAGGTCAAAGATGACCCGGCCTGCCTTGTGGGCCTTGTTCTCAAAGCTGGTCAGGATCCGCCCGTCAAAACGGGGCGCCCAGCCACCCACGGTGTCCGGCTCGTCGCTTTGCTCGCAGTCCACGCCGCTGAGCCGCGCCTCGGTGAGCGGGCTGTGCGCACCCGTCCGTTCGCCGTCGTGCACGTTGACAAAGTCCTCCGATGCCGCTCCGACATCGCGAATCTGTTCGGCGTAGGTGGACCAGTCGGTGGCCAGTCGCCACAGGCCGCCCGGAGCCAGGACGCGGGCCACCAGGGGCGCGAAGGTGTCCTTGACCATGCGGCGCTTGTTGTGCTTGGTCTTGTGCCAAGGGTCCGGGAAAAATACCCAGACCTGGCTGACGGACCCGGCCGGAAGCATGGTCGAGAGCACCTCGGGGGCATTGGCCGGCACTACGCGAACGTTGTCCAACTGCGCGGCAACGATCTTTTGGATGGTCTGGGCCAGCCCGGGCGTATAGACCTCTACGGCCAGGAAGTCCTTGTCCGGGTTTTCCTTGGCAGCGTGCACCACGGCGTCGCCCAGCCCGGAGCCGATCTCAACCACCAGGGGGGCCACGCGGCCAAACTCGGCCTCGGCGTCGAAGACGTAGTCGGGGTGGACGGAGGTGTCCGCGATGTGGCGCGGAACATCCACTGCCAGGGTGTCGGAGTGGTCGTCCCAGGCCTGCTGGCGGCGGCCCTGCAACCGGGTGCCGCGCCGCACAAAGGACACAGGCTGGGCGCGGTAGGTGCCCTCGGCCGCCTGGCTGCCGGGTGTAATGGGGCGGGCTGAGCCGTCGTCGGTACGCGGGGCACGCGGCTCCACCACCGATTCGTCGGCGGGGGCGGGTGCGGCGGCGGGGGTCTGGGAAGCTGGGGTTTCACTCATTTGCTTTAAGGGTACCGGGATTCTGGCGGGCCCGTCCTCTGGCGCCGGCGTGCGGATGGGGCGGCTCCCTGCTGCGGGACCGCCCCATCGCCACCTCCAAGGACCGGGATTATGCGGCCGCGGCGTCGTTCAGGTCCTTGCCGCGGGTCTCAGGGATGGTGAAGATGAACACGGCTCCCACCAGCAGCATGACCACGGCGTACACGCTGAACATGTTCGCCAGGTGGATGGAACCCAGCCAGGTCTGCAGGTACGGCGCGGTGCCGCCAAACACGGCCACGCAGATGGAGTACGGGACACCCACGCCCACGGTGCGGATGCTGGTGGGGAACAGTTCGGAGTAGACGGCCGGCATGATCGAGGCGCTGGCGGCGATGAAGAACAGCATCACCGACATGCTCATGGCCAGCTCCCAGGGTTGGTCCTTCAGCAGCCAGGTCATCGGGAAATGCATGACGGCGGCACCGATGGCGCCGGCCCACAGCACCTTCTTGCGCCCAATCCTGTCCGAGAGCTTGCCCCAGAACGGCAAGGCTGCAATGAACACCACGTTTCCGATCACGCTGGCCCACAAGGCTGCGCCACGGTCCATGCCCAGGTCGGTGGCGGCATGGCTCGGGGCCACAACACCCCACACGTAGTAGATGATGGTCAGCCCCACGGTCAGGCCAATCACTTGGAAGGCCTGCTTGCGGTGGCGGAGAATTTGCGGCCAGATCGGGGCACGCTTGGACTTCGCATCCTCGCCGGTGAAGACGTCGCTCTCGTGCAGCCGTGAGCGCATGAACAGTGCGTACAGGCCCAGGATGGCGCCGATCGCGAACGGCACACGCCAGCCCCACGCCTGCATGTCAGTCTTCGGCACCACCACCGTCATGACGGCGCCCAGCAGGGTGCCGAAGAGGATGCCGCAGGTGCCGGAGGTGTAGATCAGCGTCGACCAGAGGCCGCGCTTCTCTTTCGGCGCCATTTCGGAGAGGTACGTCTGCGACGACGGCAGCTCGCCACCGTGGGCCAGGCCCTGGAGCAGCCGCGCCACCAACAAGGTCAACGAGGCAAACACGCCCACGCTGCCGTAGCTGGGGGCGACGGCGATCAGCAGGCTGCCGACGGAGGCGAGCCCGACGGCGAGCGTCATGGAGGACTTGCGTCCGATCCGGTCCCCGATCCAGCCGAACAGGAAGCCGCCGAAGGGGCGGGCCACAAAGCCCACCGCGAAGATGGCCAGCGTGGACAGCACCGCCGATGTGGGATCCTTCGGGTTGAACAGGGCGCCGGCCAGGAACGGGGTGAACGTGGCATAGACGGCCCAGTCGTACCATTCCACGGCGTTGCCGATTCCGGTGCCGAGCAGGGTTCGCCGCATGCTGGGGCGGCTGGCTGCGGTGGTGGCCGTGGGGTTGATTGCTGTTGTCATGGAGGTCTCCAGTAACTAGAGGGAAGCGGGTGCCTGGCGTGCGGCGGAGAGGGAGGCCAAACGGCTGACTGCCAGTTCGGCGTAGAGGGCGGCGCCGTCGGTGAGGACGCCGTCGTCGAAGGTCGCGTACGGGGAGTGGTTGAACGCTGTGGTGGTGTGGTCCTGCCCCGGGGCCACGGCGCTGAGGCCGATGAATGTGCCGGGGACGGCGGCCATGACGTGGGAGAAATCCTCCGAGCCGCTGATGGGGTT
>Ga0075017_100002214_pt1 | contig 12097 bp, 9 predicted proteins | sample AleBraG_ABR_2012_FD_71475 | JGI IMG/M metagenome (GOLD analysis project Ga0075017, IMG submission 71475) | Freshwater sediment microbial communities in response to fracking from Pennsylvania, USA - Alex Branch Run_MetaG_ABR_2012 | ecosystem: Environmental > Aquatic > Freshwater > Creek >...
CCGTCGCGCGAGTGCGGTCGCGACCTGTCTGACCGAGCCAACGAGGAAGGCCCAGGTCGCCGACCTGGGCCTTCACTCGTAGCCCCGACGGGATTCGAACCCGCGCTACCGCCTTGAGAGGGCGGCGTGCTAGGCCACTACACAACGGGGCCGTGCTACTCGGGACGACCTCCGTGGCGGGAGGCCGGACCAGCGGACCGAGACGCTACCGGAGCGCGCAAGGGCGACCAAATCCCTGGGGAGTGGTACCGCTCACGCATCGGGTGATCGTCACGATCAGCTGGGGTACCAGGACTCGAACCTAGACTAACTGAACCAGAATCAGTTGGGCTGCCAATTACCCCATACCCCAAGGCCTTCGCCCCTCGCGGACCGACGACGCCCAGAATGATAGCCCGAGCGCGCTGCCGCACCCAAACCGGACGTCAGGCGATCGCCGCGGCGAGCCTCGCGAGCGTGCGGTCTCGGCCCAGCAGCTCGATCGACTCGAACAGGGGCGGCGAGATGCGGTGCCCGCTCACGGCGACCCGGACGGGACCGAAGGCGACCTTCGGCTTGAGACCGAGACCGTCCACGAGCGCCGCGCGCAGCGCCGCCTCGATCTCCACGTGCGTGAAGGGGTCCAGCGCGGCGAGCGCGTCGTGTGCCGCCTGCAGGGCCGGCACGGCATCGGGCGTCAGGACGCGCTCACGGTCCTCGGCGACGACGGTGAACTGCTCCTCCGCGACCAGCAGGAAGCGCAGCTGCTCGGCACCCGCCTTGAGAGTCTCCATGCGCTCCTGGACGAGGGGCACCGCGGCGTCGATCGTCGCCTGCTGCTCCGGCGTCGGGGTCCCGTCGATGGCTCCGACTGCGGCGAGGTAGGGCAGCATCCGCGCGGCGAGGTCCTCGGCGCCGATGTGGCGGATCCAGTCGCCGTTGATCGCGATGCACTTCTTGGAGTCGAAGCGCGCCGGGTTGGGCTGCACACGGTCGAGGTCGAAGAGCTGCGCAAGCTCGGTCGGCGAGAAGAACTCGAGGTCGTCGCCCGCGGACCAGCCGAGCAGCGCGAGGTAGTTGAGCAGACCCTCGGGCAGGTAGCCCTCCTCGCGGTAGAGGTTCAGCGAGCTCTGCGGGTCGCGCTTGGAGAGCTTCTTGTTGCCCTCGCCCATCACGTACGGCAGGTGACCGAACCGCGGCGTGCTGCCGTCGCCGACGCCGATCTGCGCGAGCGCCGCGTACATCGCGAGCTGGCGCGGGGTGCTGGAGAGCAGGTCCTCGCCGCGCAGCACGTGGGTGATCCCCATGAGCGCGTCGTCGACGGGGTTGACCAGGGTGTAGAGCGGCTCGCCGCTCCCGCGGAGGATGACGTAGTCGGGCACGTGCTCGTTCTTGAACTCGATCGGGCCGCGCACGAGGTCGTCCCAGGCCCAGTCCTGACCGGGCATCCGCATCCGCAGCACCGGGAGCCGGCCCTCGGCGCGGAACGCGGCCTTCTGCGCGTCCGTGAGATCCCGGTCCTTGTTGTCGTAGCCGAGCTTCGGGTCCTGTCCCGCGGCCCGACGTCGCTCCTCGACCTCGTCGGGCGAGGAGAACGACTCGTAGGCCAGGCCCGCGGCGAGCAGCTTCGTCGCCACGTCGGCGTAGAGGTCGAGGCGCTGGCTTTGGCGGTAGGGCTCGTGCGGTCCTCCGACCTCGGGGCCCTCGTCCCAGTCGAGCCCCAGCCAGCGCAGCGCACCCAGGAGGTCGTCGTAGGACTGCTCGGAGTCGCGTGCGGAGTCGGTGTCCTCGATGCGGAACACGAAGGTGCCGCCGGTGTGGCGCGCGTAGGCCCAGTTGAACAGCGCGGTGCGCACCATGCCGACGTGCGGGTTGCCCGTCGGCGACGGGCAGAAGCGGACCCGGATCGGCGACGAGCCGGTCGGGGGCAGCGAGGAGGGGAGGTCAGTCACGCAGGGTCACCCGGTTCGTGAGAGTGCCGATGGAGGAGATGCCGACGGACACGGCGTCGCCGTCGACCAGCGGCCCGACGCCGGCCGGGGTCCCGGTGAGGATGACATCGCCGGGCAGCAGCGTCATCACGTTGCTGATCCAGGCCACCAGCTCCTCGACGCCGCGCTCGAGGTCCGACGTGCGCGCGTCCTGGCGCAGCTCGCCGTTGACCCGGCACGAGATCGCGAGGTCGGAGGTGTCGAGGTCGGTCTCGATCCACGGCCCGAGCGGGCAGAACGTGTCGAAGCCCTTCCCCCGCGTCCACTGGCCGTCGAGCCGCTGAAGGTCGCGCGCCGTGACGTCGTTGGCGCAGGTGTAGCCGAGGATCACCTCGGGCACGCGCTTGATCGGCACCTCGCTGCAGAGCCGGCTGATCACCACGGCCAGCTCCGCCTCGTGCTCGACCCGCTCGGACTGCAGCGGGAGCGCGATCCGGTCGCCCGGTCCGATCACCGACGTCGACGGCTTGAGGAAGATGACCGGCTCGGTGGGGACGTCGCCACCCATCTCCTTGGCGTGCGCGGCGTAGTTCTTGCCGACCGCGATGATCTTGCTCGGCAGCACCGGGGCGAGCAGGCGGACGTCGGCGTACGGCACGGCCGGACCGGACGCCTCGAACGAGCCGAACGGGTGGCCCGAGATGGGCGTCACCGTCGTGTCGTCGTCGATCCCGCCGTCCGCTGCCACACCCTCCACGACGCCGAAGCCGACGATGCCGTCCGGACCTGCAAACCTCGCGATGCGCACACGCGGAGCCTAGTCGGTGGGTGCGTTCGTCTCCGCCGCCCGCCCGGCCTTGAGCAGCCCGTAGGCCACCGCGTCCTCGAGGGCCAGCCACGACGCCGCAATGACGTTCTCGTGGACGCCGACGGTGGTCCAGTCGTGCACCCCGTCGGTGGTGCCGACCAGCACGCGCGTGATCGCGTCGGTGCCGCTGCCGCCGTCGAGGATGCGGACCTTGTAGTCGGTGAGCTCGAGCTTGGCGAGCTCGGGGAACGCGGTGGTGAGTCCCGCCCGCAGCGCGTTGTCGAGCGCGTTCACCGGGCCGTTGCCCTCGCCGGTGGACACGATCCGCTCACCGCCGGCGTGCACCTTCACGGTGGCTTCACTCACGACCCGACCGTCCTCGCGCTGCTCGACGATCGTGCGCCAGGACTCCACGCGGAAGTGACGGCGGCGCTCGCCGGCCATCTCGTCACGGAGGAGGAGCTCGAAGGACGCATCGGCCGCCTCGAAGGTCCAGCCGGCGCTCTCGAGGGCCTTGACGCGGTCCACGACGCGGCCGAGCACGGCGCTGTCGTGGGACAGGTCGATGCCCAGCTCGCGCCCCTTGAGCTCGACCGACGCGCGACCGGCCATCTCGGTGACCAGGATCCGCATGTCGTTGCCGACCAGCTCGGGGTCCATGTGGTTGTAGAGCTCCGCGTTCACCTTCAGCGCGCTCGCGTGGAGTCCCGCCTTGTGCGCGAACGCCGAGACGCCGACGTAGGCCTGGTGGGTGTTGGCCGGCAGGTTCGCGATGTCGGCGAGCGCGTGCGACACGCGCACCATCTCGGTCAGCTTCCCCTCGGGCAGCACGCGCCGGTCGAGCTTGACCTCGAGGTTGCCGACGACGGCGAACAGGTCGGCGTTGCCCGTGCGCTCGCCGTAGCCGTTGGCCGTGCACTGCACATGCGTGGCCCCGGCCTCGACCGCGGCGATCGTGTTCGCCACCGCGCACCCGGTGTCGTCCTGGCAGTGGATCCCGAGGCGAACGCCCGAGCGCTCGCGGACGTCGGCGACCACCGCACCGATACGGCTCGGGAGAGTGCCGCCGTTGGTGTCGCAGAGGACGCCGACGGACATGCCCGCCTCCGCGGCGACCTGGAGCAGCGCGACCCCGTAGTCCGGGTCGTGCTGGTAGCCGTCGAAGAAGTGCTCGCAGTCGACGAACACGCGTCGGCCCGCCGCGACGAGGTGGGCGACCGTGTCGCGCACCATCGCGAGGTTCTCCTCCGGGGTGGTGCGCAGCGCCTGCGCCACGTGGCGGACGTCGGACTTCGCGACGAGCGTGATCACCGGGGCGCCCGAGTCCAGCAGGGCCTGCACCTGGGCGTCGTCCTCGACGGCGACGCCGGCCTTGCGGGTCGACCCGAACGCGACGAGCTGGGCGTGGGTGAGGACGAGCTCGGTGCGCGCCCGTTGGAAGAACTCGGTGTCCTTCGGCAGCGCCCCCGGCCAGCCGCCCTCGATGAAGCCGACGCCGAGCTCATCGAGCAGCCGCGCCACGGCGAGCTTGTCGGTCACCGAGTAGGAGATGCCCTCGCGCTGGGCTCCGTCGCGCAGCGTCGTGTCGTAGACGTGGAAGGCGTCGGTCGTCATCAGGGGTCCTCTGTCGGTCGGGTGGGGCGGGGTCAGACGGTGCCGGGCAACGAAAAAGCCCCCCGCACGGGTGCGAGAGGCTGCGCGTCGGCGACGGGGTCGCGGACGCGCTAGGTAATGATCACCAGCGGAGTCACCCGTCCAGCGTGCCACACGCCCCGGCCGCCGGACAGCCCCGTCTCACGAGACGGACGCCACACCGCGAGCCGCCCGACCGGGCGACGTACCCTCCTGGGGTGGACGAGACGGGGACCCCGGACGTCACCGACGGGCCGGACGCTCCGTGGGTGCGCGAGGACGTGCACCCCGATGACGTCACCGCCCCCCAGCCCACCGTGACCCAGCAGGCCGCGGACGACGCCGTCGCGGCATCCGGCGCGACGCGCGCCGCGCACACCCACGCCGGCGAGCCCAGCGACCACATCTCGGCGCCCGGTCAGCACGCGGCCCCGGCGCCCACGCGGCCCAACGCGCGTCGGCGCGGTGTGCTCGCCGTCGCCGCCGTCACGGCGGGCGTGCTCGTCCTCGGCTCTGCGGGGGCTGTCGCGCTGCGCCACGCAGCCGGGCCGGCCGCGGCCGCGCCCCCAGCCAGTTCGGTGTCGTCCTCCCCCTCGGTGGGGCTCACCCCCGCGGCCTCCGAGCCGGCCGATGCCACCGACTCCGCCGTGCCGCCGATGCTGGCGCCGGCGCAGGACACCCTCGTGCTCGGCGACTCGCTCGGCCTGGTCGTCTACCCGTGGCTCGCGGACCTGCTGCCCGACCGGTTCGTGTCCTACCAGGCGGAGGTGGGTCGCTCGACGCCCGCGACCGAGAAGAGGCTCGACGCCGTGGGTGCCGTACCCCCGATCGTCATCGTCAGCTCGGGCACGAACGACCCGGTGGCCAACGTCTTCGAGGAGTCGGCGCGCCGCATCCTCGACTCCCTCGGGCCGAAGCGCTGCGTGATCTGGGCCGACGTCGTGCGCCCGGACCGCATCGGCGACTCGCAGACGGCCATGAACGCCGCGCTCGACCGGGCGACCTCCGGACGCAGCAACGTGCGCATCCTGCGGTGGTCCGAGCTCGTCGCGGCGCACCCCGAGTGGATGTCCGGCGACGGGATCCACCCGAACGAGACCGGCTCGCAGGGGCGCGCCGAGGCCTTCGCGCAGGCGGCGCTCGGGTGCAGCGCGCTCGACCCCGCCGCACCGAAGGCACGACGCCAGGTCCTGCCCCAGAGCGCGTTCTGGGGGCCCGTGTCGGGGCAGTACCGGGCACCCTCGGGGACGAGGTCGAGCAGCTCGTCGACCCGGTCGGCCTCGACGTCCATCGGGTCGGCGTCGGCGTCGCGAACCCCCACAGCGGCACCGTCGTCGAGCGCGGCCCCGGCGCCTGCGGCCCCGGCCCCGACGTCCACGGCGCCGACGCCGCCCGCGCCGGCGCCGTCGGACCCGGCGGTCAGCACGACCCCGCCGGCCCAGCAGTCCGTCTCCGACACGCCGACTCCGCCGGCACCGCCGGCGACGACGCCGTCCAGCAGCTGATCCGCTCGCCCGTCACGCCGCACCCACGCTGCGGCCGACGCGCAGCGCTCAGGGAGCCGCGACGAGCGCGTGCATCCAGTGATGGGCGTCCTCGGAGCGGCCCGTCTGGATCGCGAGCAACGCCTCGCGCAGCCGCATCGTGACCGCGCCCGGGCCGCCCTCGCCGACCGTCCACGAGTGCGCGGCGCTCTTCACGCTGCCCACCGGTGTGATGACGGCGGCGGTGCCGCAGGCGAACACCTCGGTGATCTCGCCGGAGGCGTTGCCCTCGCGCCAGTCGTCGATGTTGATCCGACCCTCCTCGGCGCCGTAGCCGAGGTCCTTGGCCACCTGCAGCAGCGAGTCGCGGGTGACGCCGGCGAGCAGACTGCCACTGAGCTCGGGGGTGACGATGCGGGCGCTGTCACCGGACCCGTGCACGAAGAACAGGTTCATGCCGCCCATCTCCTCGACCCAGCGGTGCTCGCTCGCGTCGAGCCACACGACCTGGTCGCAGCCCTCCCCCGCGGCCTGCGCCTGGGCGATCAACGACGCGGCGTAGTTGCCCGCGAACTTCGCCTCGCCGGTGCCGCCGGGTGCCGCGCGCACGTACTCGGTCGACAGCCACACCGAGACCGGCTTGACCCCGCCCTTGAAGTACGCGCCGACCGGCGAGGCGATGAGCACGTAGAGGTACTCGTTGGACGGGCGGACGCCGAGCCCGACCTCCGTCGAGAACATGAACGGCCGCAGGTAGAGCGACTCCTCCGGGTCGGTGGGGACGTATCCCTGGTCCTGGTCGACGAGCGCCTCGATCGACGCCAGGAAGAGCTCCTCGGGCAGCTCCGGCATGGCGATGCGCACGGCGGAGCGCTGGAAGCGCCGCGCGTTGGCCTCAGGGCGGAACGTCGCGATCGAACCGTCGGCCTGGCGGTAGGCCTTGAGGCCCTCGAAGATCGCCTGGCCGTAGTGCAGGACGTTGGTCGCGGGGTCGAGCGGGATCGCGGCATAGGGCACCAGCTGGGCGTCGTGCCAGCCGGCATCCTCGGTCCAGCGGGCCGTGACCATGTGGTCGGTGACGTACTTGCCGAACCCGGGGTTCGCCTGGATCGCCGCGATCTGGGCGGCCGAGCGCGGGCTGGCGGAGAGGGTGCGCGGGATGGACGTCGTGGACATGGGCTGAAACTACCTCTCGGGGCGGACGGATGAGGGCGAGGCCTGACCCAGCCGGGCGAGCGGCTGGATCAGCCGGCTACTCGCTCGGCGAGCGCGTCGCCGATCTCCGAGGTCGAGCGGACCGCCGTGCCACGCTCGACGAGGTCGGCGGCCACCGCGGCCTCGACCTCCGCGGCGGCCTTGTCCTCACCGAGGTGATCGAGCAGCATCGCGACCGACATCACCGTGGCGGTGGGGTCGGCCGTGCCGCGACCCGCGATGTCGGGGGCCGAGCCGTGCACCGGCTCGAACATGCTCGGGTGCGCCCGGCTGGGGTCGAGGTTGCCGCTCGCCGCGAGGCCGATGCCCCCGGCGATCGCCGCGCCGATGTCGGTGATGATGTCGCCGAACAGGTTGTCGGTGACGACGACGTCGAACCGCTCCGGGTTCGTGATGAAGAACATCGTCGCCGCGTCGACGTGGCAGTAGTCGGTCTCGACCTGCGGGTGGTCCGCGGCCACGGCGTCGAACGTCCGCATCCACAGGCTGCCCGAGTGCACGAGCACGTTGGTCTTGTGCACGAGAGTCACCTTGTTGCGACGCCGCGTGGCACGCGCGAACGCGTCACGAATGATGCGTTCGACGCCGTACGCCGTGTTGATGCTCTCCTCGGTCGCCACCTCGTGCGGCGTACCCACGCGCAGGGCGCCACCGGCGCCGGCGTACGGACCCTCGGTGCCCTCGCGGCAGACGACCATGTCGATGTGCTCCGGGCCCTTGCCCGCGAGCGGCGTCGCGACGCCCGGGTAGAGCTTCACGGGGCGCAGGTTGACGTGGTGGTCGAGTGCGAAGCGCAGGCGCAGGAGCAGACCCCGCTCCAGCACGCCCGGCGGCACGCTCGGGTCGCCGACGGCGCCGAGCAGGATCGCGTGCGACCCGCCGAGCTCGGCGAGCACCGAGTCCGGCAGCACCTCGCCGGTGGCGTTGTACCGGCGCGCACCGAGGTCGTACTCGACGCGGTCGAAGGTGATCCCGTGGCGCGCGGCCACGACGTCGAGGACCTTGAGGCCCTCGGCCACGACCTCGGTCCCGATCCCGTCACCGGGGATGACGGCGAGGCGATAGTGCGTCGACATGCCCAGGATCGTAGGGCGCTGTCCCACCACTCGACCCGGCTGTCTCATCATCTGAACAGCGAGACCGGGCGGAGAGTCGACATGGGGGCTGCCGCTGCTACCCTGCTCGGGATGACTCACGTGGCACTGCTCCTTAGCGGCCGCAGCGGGGCCTAGACCGGCCTCCTCGCTGCGGGGTGCTGTCGTGCCGGTCGATCGTCCCGATCCCGGCCTCACCCACAGACTCTGCGAGGACATCCCGTGACCAGCACCAACTCCTACGCCGCGTCCTTCGACGTGCGCAACGCCCAGCAGCCCTCCCCGATGGCCTGGCGCCGCTACTCCCCCTTCACCCCGGTCGACCTGCCGGACCGGACCTGGCCGACCAAGGTGATCACGAAGGCGCCGCGCTGGGCCGCGGTCGACCTGCGCGACGGCAACCAGGCCCTCATCGACCCCATGACCCCGGCCCGCAAGATGCGGATGTTCCAGCAGCTCGTCGCGATGGGCTACAAGGAGATCGAGGTCGGCTTCCCGTCGGCGTCGCAGACCGACTTCGACTTCGTCCGCCAGCTGGTCGAGGGCGAGCACATCCCGGACGACGTCGTCATCCAGGTGCTCACCCAGGCGCGCGAGCCGCTGATCGAGCGCACCTACGAGGCGATCGCCGGGGCGCCGCAGGCGATCGTGCACCTCTACAACTCCACCTCCACGCTGCAGCGGCGCGTGGTGTTCGGCCTGGACCGCGACGGCATCAAGGACATCGCCGTGCACGGCGCGCAGCTGGTCCGCAAGTACGCCGAGAACCTCACCGGCACCGAGGTCTACTTCGAGTACTCCCCGGAGTCGTTCACGGGCACGGAGCTCGAGTTCGCCGTCGAGGTGTGCGACGCCGTGTTCGACGTCTGGGAGCCGACGCCGGACCGCAAGGCGATCGTCAACCTGCCCGCGACCGTCGAGATGGCCACGCCCAACGTCTACGCCGACGCCATCGAGTGGATGCACCGCAACCTCGCGCGTCGCGACTCTCTGGTGCTCTCGCTGCACCCGCACAACGACCGCGGGACCGGCGTGGCTGCCGCCGAGCTCGGCTATCTCGCCGGCGCGGACCGCATCGAGGGCTGCCTGTTCGGCAACGGCGAGCGCACCGGCAACGTCTGCCTGGTGACCCTGGGCATGAACCTGATGAGCCAGGGCATCGATCCGCAGATCGACTTCCGCGACATCGACGAGATCCGTCGCACGGTCGAGTACTGCAACCAGCTGCCCGTGAACGAGCGCCACCCCTACGGCGGCGACCTGGTGTTCACCGCCTTCTCCGGCTCGCACCAGGACGCGATCAACAAGGGCCTCGCCCAGATGCAGCGCGACGCCGACGCCGCCGGCGTGCCGGTCGACGAGTTCCGCTGGGAGGTCCCCTACCTGCCGATCGACCCCAAGGACGTCGGGCGCACCTACGAGGCGGTCATCCGGGTCAACTCGCAGTCCGGCAAGGGCGGCGTCGCCTACATCATGAAGTCCGAGCACAAGCTCGAGCTGCCGCGTCGGCTCCAGATCGAGTTCAGCGCCGTCGTGCAGCGGGTCACCGACTCCGAGGGCGGTGAGGTGTCGCCCGCCGCGATGTGGGAGTACTTCCAGGACGAGTACCTGCCGAACCCGGCTGCGCCCTGGGGCCGCTACGCGCTGCGCGCCATCGCCCAGGACTCGGCCGTCGACGGCCAGACCAACGTCCGCGTCGTCCTTACCGACGGCCACCTCGAGGTCGAGGTCGGCGGCGTGGGCAACGGCCCGATCGCCGCGTTCTGCGACGCGCTGGCGGCCTACGGCGTTGACGTCCGGGTGCTCGACTACAACGAGCACGCGATGTCGTCCGGCGGCGACGCGGTGGCGGCGTCCTACCTCGAGTGCGCCGTCGGCGGACGCGTGCTGTGGGGCGTGGGCATCGACCCGTCGATCGTCACCTCGTCGCTCAAGGCGGTCATCAGCGCCGTCAACCGCGCGGAGCGCGACGCGGCGAGCTGACCCCGCGAGAGGGGCCGGGCGGTCCATCCGGTCGGCCCCGTCGACTAGGTTCACCGCATGCCGACGATCCGGGTCCCTTTCGGGATCACCGCCCGCCCGTCCGCCGACGCAGGCGCGCCCGCCAACGTGCCGGTGGTCGGTCCCACCACGTTCGACAAGGTGTTCTCCACCGAGCCGCTCATCGGGTCGAGCGTGGTGGAGATGGTGTCCGTCCTCGGTGCCGACGGACCGCTCGCCTATGTCGCGATGGAGCGCATCGAGGGCTCGCTCGACGGCGCGTCCGGGGCGTTCGTCCTGCGCCACATCGGCAGCATCGTCGACGGCGTCGCCGTCCTGACCCTCGACGTCGTCGAGGGGTCGGGCACCCGCGACCTGGTCGGGCTCACCGGCACCGGCTCGATCCAGCACGCGAGCGACGGAGCGTTCCTGACGCTCACCTACTCGCGGCCCAGCTGAGCGGCCCACCGCGACAGCAAGTCCGCCTCCCGCTCGGTGCCCAGGCCGATCCCCGCGCGAGGTGGCGGCGCGCTGCCGGCGGCATCCACCTCCTGGACCCAGGTCCAGCAGTCGGCGACGGTCTGAGCCACAGGTCGGATCCGCAGGCCCCACTCCAGGGCGCGCGCGACGTCGCTCTGGTGCAGGGCGTAGGCCTCCTCCGACGCCGGGATCCAGATCGGGAGCTCGGTCCAGACTTCGACGCCCTGCTCGAGGAGCCACGTGGGATCGACCCAGTTGAAGGTGGCGTCCGACCCTGTCGCCGACACGCAGGCCCCGAGCACGTCGCCCAGGGTGGTCCGGTTCGGCGGGCAGACGACGTCGACCGGACCGTGGCGTCCGGCGACCGCGGCGTCGAACCCGAGCACGACCAGGTCGCGCGGGTCGACGTACTGGATCGGAAGGCTCGCCGGCGCGGGCGCGAGGGTCTCGCCACCGCGAGCGACGCGGCGCAGCCACCACGGGAGCCGTCCCACGTTGTCGCGAGGACCGAGGATGAGGCCGGCACGCAGCTGGATCACCCGGTCGGCGCCGAGCTCGCGCTCGACCGCCAGCTCGCCCCCGCGCTTGTCGGCGGCGTAGTCGGTGCCGCCGGCGTCCGGATCACCGTCGACGAGCGGCGCCGACTCGTCCGCGCCGCTCGGGGGCGGCCAGGAGTAGACCGACCGGCTCGAGACGTTGACCCAGCGCTCGACCGACGCGGCGAGCGCCCGCGCGGCGTCGCGGACGACGCTGGGTGCCTGCGACCAGGTGTCCAGGACGAGGTCGAAACGGCGGCCGGCCAACTGGTCGAACGCCCCGGGCTGCGTGCGGTCGAGCGTGACGGCGGTGATGCCGTCCTGCGGCGCACCGCTCACCCCGCGGTTCGCGACGGTGACGTCCCAACCGCGCGCCAGGGCCTCGGCCACGGCCGCATGGCCGACGAACTGGGTACCGCCGAGCACGAGGAGCCTCATGTGGGCAGCGTGGTGGGACCGAGGCCCGATGACCGGTCGTTACGCGGTCAGCGGACTAGAGCTCGAGGTCGACCGAGCGGGCCGAGATGGCGCCGACCTCGTCGGCGATCATCGCGAGCACCTCGGCGGGGATGGCGCTGTCGACGGTCAGCGCGATGAGCGCCTGCCCGCCGGCCTCGTCCCGGCTCACCTGCATGCCGCCGATGTTGATGCCCGCCTCGCCGAGCAGGCGACCCGCGGCACCGACGACGCCGGGGCGGTCGAGGTAGCGCAGGAACGCGACGTGCTCGCTGACCGGGACGTCGATGTCGAAGCCGTCGATCTCGACGAGCCGCTGGATGTTGCGCGGACCGGTCACCGTGCCGCCCACGACGACGCGCTGGCCGTCGGTGAGCGAGAGGTGGATGCGGACCGTGTTGCGCCAGCTCGCGCTCTCGGTCGACGTGGTGAGCGACACGGCCACGCCGCGCTCGCCGGCCAGGACGGGGGCGTTGACGTAGGAGACCGGGTCGGTCACCAG
>Ga0075017_100002215_pt1 | contig 12095 bp, 10 predicted proteins | sample AleBraG_ABR_2012_FD_71475 | JGI IMG/M metagenome (GOLD analysis project Ga0075017, IMG submission 71475) | Freshwater sediment microbial communities in response to fracking from Pennsylvania, USA - Alex Branch Run_MetaG_ABR_2012 | ecosystem: Environmental > Aquatic > Freshwater > Creek >...
ACCTCGTCGTGCTGTGCGACAACTACGACGGCTTCTACGAGCGCTTCAGCTACGAGGACGGCGGCCGGTTGGTCGAGGTCCTCAACGCCCTCCTCAGCGACGGCCCGGCCCGGGGCATCCACTTCGTCGTCACGACCGACCGCCAGGGCCTGCGCACCAAGCTCGGCGCGGGGATCGAAGCCCGCCTCATGCTCCGCCCGAGGGACCGTGACGACCTCATGGCGATGGGTTGGGCCAGCCGCACCCCGCCGTCGGACCTGCCACCCGGGCGAGGTCTGTGGCACGTCGGGCCCGCCGAGGTGCAGGTCGCGCTGCTGCCCGGGGGTGGACCGGAGCGCAGCCAGACCGCCGCGATCGCCACCATCGCAGGCACAGCGAGATCCGCGGCGCACGGCGATGACCGCCGCCTGCCGGTTGCGGTGCCCCCGCTGCCGTCGCAGATCTCCGCCACGGAGGTGTCGAGGACGCGGCGGGTGCCCCGCGCCGGCGGGCCCACCGCTGTGACGCTCGGTGTCGGCGGGGTCGAGGTCGCACCCCTCGACGTCGACCTCGAGCAGGCAGGGTCGGCGTTCGTGGTCGCGGGACCTCGAGGCTCTGGACGCAGCACCGCGCTGCTCGCCGTCGCCGAGTCGCTGCTCGAAGCCGGCCCCGGCGCACTCCCGCTCTGCGTGCTCGCCCCCCGCCCGTCGCTGCTGCGCAACCTGCTCGGGCGCCAAGGCGTCACCGTGCTCACCTCGCTCGAGGCGATGCCGGGCGAGCTGGCCGACGCCCTCGGCGCCGCCACCGGCCGACTCGGCCTGATCGTCGACGACGCGGAGCTGCTGCTCGACACGCCCGCGTCGGCCCGGCTCGACCGCGTCGTGCGCGCCGCCGCCGACCTCGGGTGGGTCGTGGTGATCGGCGGCACGGCGACCGATCTGGCCCGACGGTTCTCGGGGTGGGTCTACGACGCCCGCCAGAGCAGGACCGGCCTGATCCTGCAGCCGACCTCGGCAGCCGACGGCGACGTGCTCGACCTGCGGCTGCCCCGCACCACGGGGTCAGGACCGCCGCCGCCCCCCGGTCGAGGCGTCCTCGCCGTGCGCGGGGTGTCGACGGCGATCCAGGTCGTCGACCCCACTCGGTAGAGTCCCCCGGGCGACGTCGCCCGGGAAGGAGGTGCACCGGTGGACGACCTCATCATCAAGACGGGCGACATGATCCAGATCACGATCCCGCCGCCCGCGCTCGTCGCACAGCTCATCGCTCCGGTCCCCCTCGTCGGATCGGGGTCACCGGTCACGGTCAACGGCCAGGCCATCTGCCTGCAGGGCGACGAGCTGCCCCAGGCGATCTCCGGCCCGCTGCTGTACACGGCGCCGCCTTACGTGACGCCCGGGATGGGCACGCTCACGATCGTGTTGGCGCCCACCAACCTCACCGCGCAGACCACCAACGGCAAGCTGATCCTCATCAAGGGCGCGACGTTCCAGGCCATGTTCAACGTCCAGTCACCGGCGATGATGCCGACCCCCGCAGGTCCTCAGCCCGACCCCCTCATGGTCAAGCCGGGCACCGCACAGTTCATCACGACCAATGCCACGGTGAAGGCGGGCTGAGCAGGCGGCACAGGGGACTCCGCCGATGACCGCCGAGATCGCCAACCCGGGCGACTTCGCCGTCGCGCTCTGCCGGAGCCTCGGCGCACCGGTGACACAGTCCAACGTCCAGTTCATCATCGCGTGGGCGCACGTCGAGGGCGGCAACTGGAACAATGCCGCGCACTTCAATCCGCTCAACACGACCCTCGACCTGCCCGGCGCGACGTCGATGAACAGCGTGGGCGTCAAGGCGTACACCAGCTGGGACCAGGGCATCGCGGCGACGGCCGCGACGTTGCGCAACGGCCGCTACGACGACATCGTCGCCGCGCTCCAAGGTGGCGACGCCTCGGTGGCCGCGGCCAGCTCGCAGGGCCTGCGGACCTGGAGCGGCGGAGGCTACGGCACGGTCATCGAGGCGATCCCCGGCGCGGGACCCGCCGCCCGACAGGCGATCGCGGCGGCGGGTGCCGGCACCACCCTGGTCTCGTCGCTGATGTCGGCGCCGGCCTCGGCCACCGGGCTCGATCCGGCCGAGCTGACCGATCTCGCCCGCATCCTCGAGATGCGGGCCGACGCCTCGGCCGGTCTCGTCCAGCAGCTCGCCGACGCCCTGGGCGCCGCCGCCTGGGCGGGACCGAGCGCGGACGCGTTCCGGGCCGACGCGACAGACCTGGCGGGGGTCATGAACCGTGACGCCGACGGCCTCCGCCTGGCGGCGGCGGATCTGCGCAAGCTGGCCGACGACCTCCAGCAGGAGCTCGGCGTGCTCCGGGCCGTGGAGGACAAGGTGCGGGCGTGGTTTGCGGCGAACCCGCCGGGCATGCGCCCGGTCCCCGCACCGTGGGCCGAGAGCGACCTGCCTCCGACCGGCGATCCCCGATGGCGGGACGTGCAGCGGGCGTTCGCGACCATCGGCGTGCTCTGAGCGCCCGCGGTGAGCCTCCGGGGCCGGGGATACGCTTCGGCCCGCGCATCCCGGCGTCGACGGAGGAGCCAGATGGCCGAGTACGAGACCCTGCTGTACGAGGAGACCGGTGCGGTGGCCTGGGTCACCCTCAACCGGCCCGACCGCCACAACAGCTTCAACTCCAAGATGGCCGAGGAGATCCACGCGGTGTGGCGCGGGTTGCGGGTCAACGACGACATCCGCTGCATCGTGCTGACCGGCGCCGGGGACAAGGCGTTCTGCACCGGGATCGACCGCAACGAGGACGTGCCCCAGCCGTCGTCGCCGTTCATGATCGACGACCCGGGCAACCAGCTCGGGCCGAAGTCGGCCGAGCTGTGGAAGCCGGTGATCGCCGCGGTCAACGGCATGGCGTGCGGCGGCGCCTTCTACTTCCTCGGCGAGGTCGAGTTCACCATCGCGGCCGACAACGCCACGTTCTTCGATCCCCACGTGACCTATGGCATGGCTGCGGCGTTCGAGCCCATCCTCATGCGCCAGTACATGCCCTTCGCGGAGATCATGCGGCTCAGCCTCATGGGCAACCACGAGCGCATGTCGGCCGAGCGGGCCCGTGAGATCGGTCTGGTGAGCGAGGTCGTCGCCCTCGCCGACCTCCGCCCGCGCGCCGGTGAGGTGGCCGCGACGATCGCGTCGCAGCCGACCATCGCCGTCCAGGGCACCATCCGGGCCCTGTGGGCCGCCATGGAGATGACGCGGACCCAGGCGCTCAAGATGGCGGACGCCATCGTGACCCTCGGCAACCAGCCCGAGTCGATCGAGGAGGGCCTCGCCACGTTTCGCTCCGGCAACCGCATCGAGTGGAAGCTGCGATGATCCGACCTGAGGACGCCCGTCTCGACGGGCGCAGCGCCGTCGTCACCGGCGCGGCCAGAGGGATCGGTGCCGCCACCGCGGTGGGCCTCGCCGCGTTCGGCGCCGACGTCGCCATCTGCGACCGCGACGCCGAAGGCCTGGCCCGGACCTCCACCGAGATCCGCGGGCTCGGCCGGCGGGTCCACGAGGGCGTCCTCGACGTCCGCGACCAAGACGCGGTCACCACGTGGCTGGCCGCGGTCTCCGCGGACCTCGGCACCCTCCACGTCCTCGTCAACAACGCGGGCGGCGGCTTCCACTCACCGTTCCTCGACGTCAACGCCAAGGGCCAGACCGCGCTGGTCAACGAGAACTTCACCAGCGTCACGACCTTCATCCGCGGCTGCGTGCCGCGCATGACCGATGGGGGTTCGATCGTCAACGTCACCTCGATCGAGGCGTTTCGGGCCGCGCCCGGCTTCGGCGTGTACGCCGCGATGAAGGCGGCCGTCGAACAGCTCACCCGGACCCTCGCGCTCGAACTGGTCGACGCCGGCATCCGCATCAACACCATCGCTCCCGACGCCATCCCCACCGAAGGGGACAACGAGCTCGCGGCCGCGGTCGCCGGCGAGGACGAGGGCGAGGATGGCTACGGATGGAAGGTCCCCCTCGGCCTCGGCACCCCCGACGACTGCGCCGCGGCCGTCGTGTGGTTGGCCGGCGACCTGTCGCGCTTCGTCACCGGCACCACGATCCACGTCGACGGCGGGAGCAGTGCGGCCAGCGGCTGGCGGCGCCGCAAGATCGGCGGCTGGGAACCCTGAGCACGGGCAGGTCCACCCGGGCCCGCCGGGTCCGCCCCTTCGGGAAGCCGCACCTCGTTAACCTTGCTCTCATGGGTCGAGTACGCCTGGCCGGCGATGCCCGTCGCGCCCCACGCGGCATCCAGACCGGTCGGAGGCACCGGGCGCCGGAAGGCGCGCACCGAGCCGTCGCCGCGCTGGCCCGTGCCGGTGGGCCGGAGGCCGCCGACGTGCTCGACCTCCAGCAGGCGGCGGGCAACGCAGCCGTCAACGTCGCGCTCCAGCGTGACCGGGCACCGTTCACGAGACCGACGGTCGGCCGCTTCGGCGAGCCGATCGACGTGCCCGACATCCGCAGCGCGCTCCGGTCGCGCTTCCCGGCACTGCTGCGAGGACTCACCGAGACCCAGCTCGACCAGTGGCAGACGATCGTGCGATATCACTACGTCGAGCCGTACCTCCGTCGCGCCCGCCAAGCGGCCGCGACCGAGGCCTACGCGAAGCACGGAGAGGTCTGGCGCGAGGACCGGCAGTGGCAGGCCACCGAGCGCGAGCTCGACCGGGCCCTACCGGCCATGACAGACTCGAGGATCACGATCGAGGCGAGCACCCTGCTCGCCGACGACGTCAACGAGAAGCCCGAGTGGGACGTGGCCGCCGAGCTGCGCTTCCGCCAGTGGGCCGTCGACCGCCTCACCAAGGCGCCCCTCGAGCTCACGACCGTCCCGACCGAGGACGACGGACTCAACCGCCACGTCCTGCCCGGGCTCACCTTCAAGCTCGAGCAGGGTTTCATCACGGCGCAGACGCTGCGCAACTACTTCCCCGAGGAATACAAGACGCAGGTCCTCGACCGGGTGGAGCTCGTGAAGCTGCACGAGGCGCTGGTCGAGATGGGCAAGGTGCAAGCGGAGCTCAGCACGCTCCACAAGCAACGCAGCGACAAGAACGTGGAGCACCCCGTCGTGCGTCACATCTCGGAGCTCTTCGGCAGCGGCCACCACCGGTACCCGACCCTCCACATCTGGGATGAGCCGGACGCACTCCGCGACAAGGGCGCAGTCGCACTCGGCAAGCGCCAGTTCGAGATGGCGGTGCCGCTCATCGCCATGGCCGAGCAGGCGACGGCGGCCGCCGCGGAGAACTTCAGCACCTATGAGGAACGGGTGATGTCGGGCGCGGCCACCACCGTCAAGTGGCTCGGCCGGCTCAAGACGGCCGGATCGATCGCGGCGAGCATCGCGTCGGGTCCGCTCGGGCTCACCGGATCCGCACTGGTCGCGGGGGGCTACACCCTCGCCCAGGAGGGAGCGGGCCGGGCGGCGGAGGTGGCCTACGGGCAACGAAAGGACATGGGGTGGGGCAGCCTCATCGAGGATGCCGGGATCAGCAGCCTGATGACCCTCATCGGCGGCGCCCTGCAGTCGCGCTTCCAGGCGGCGATGAAGGTCCGCCTGGACGCCCTCGGCATGGCGGGCAAGGGGGTCGACATCGCGACGAGCGCGGCGGCAGCGGGGACGTCGTCGGTGTACACGACGGCGGCGGAGATCGTCCTGAAACGGATCGTTTCTGGGGAGGCCCTCCCCAAGAGCGCCGAGGACCTCGCCAACCTCATCGTCGACAACGCGGTCCAGAACGTCGTGATGGACGTAGGTCTGCACCCCGTTGGCACCAGAGTGGGCCAGGAGTACGAGGCGTGGAAATCGGGCAGGGAGACCGCCGTGGTCACGATCCCGGGCGCCGAGCACGAGTCGCCGAGCCACGTCGGGGCATCGGCGCCGGCCGAGGAGGCGCCGCACCGCCTGACCGAGCCCGCGGTGCGCCGCCTGCTGCAGGAGGGCGGCGGCTGGGAGCGGCTCAACGCGGAGCTGCGGACCGGTACCGGCCTCGGCGCCACCATGACCGTGCCCGAGCGCCAGGCGCTGATCGACCGCTTCGAGGCTCACCGCAAGATCGTCGCCGAGGACGTTGCGTCCGTGTTCGGTGGCCACGTCTCGGTCACCGAGGCCATCTCCGGCAGCGTCGTCGAGGTGCGGTTCGCCGGAGCCGAGGGACAGGAGCGGGTCGCCGACGCACACCGCTACCTCGACGCGAAGCAGCCCGGCTGGGAGCAGAGCACCCAGATCGACCTCGCGACGACCGCCGCACCCGAAGCGAGCTCAGCGACAGGCCCGCAGGCCACGCTGCGCGAGATCCAGGCGAACCTGCGCCCCGGCGCCCGACACCTCGCCGACGAGTTCCTCCCCCTGTTCGCCCAATGGCCCAAGCTCTCCCCGGGCCAGCGTGTGGCTCGCCTCACCGCGATCGTGAACCGCGGCCTCGTCAACATGGGCGTACCCCCCCTCGAACCCCGGATCGACGGAACCCTGCAGCACGCAGGCCAGATGGATCCCGCGACGTGGGAACTGGTCATCCGGGAGGACATGGTCACGGACCGCACACCTCTGTCGTCACAGTTCGCCGAGCTGTGCGGCCTTGCCGCGCACGAAGGGCGCCACGCGCTCCAGTGGTTCCGAGCAGCGCGGACCAACCCTGATCCGAACATCATCAACGCGCACCGGATGCGCCCGGATGTGTTCCAGGCCGCCATCGAGGCCAACACCGGGAAACGGCCCGGAGCCGAGCCCCTCGCCCCGGGGTCGGCGGCGCACGCCGACGCGCAGGTGTTCTACGAGAGCATCTGGGGCAACGGCCACGCGTACCGCGAACGTGTGTACAAGACGCTGAAGCGCACGAAGGACGCCTACCGCGAGGCGATGCGCAACCGCGACAAGGTCTTCGGCGAGCACGGCCCAGGTCCCGAGCGCGACGCCGCCCAGATGCACTTCGAGGTGTCACAGAACGAGTACCACCGCGCCGACGAGGCGTACCGCGACCTGCCCGAAGAGGTCGATGCGTACACCTGGGGGACCGCGGTCGAAGCCCAGGTCGGCGAGCACCTGCGGATCAAATCGCTGCGGGTCACCTACGATCGATTGATCGCGAACGAGCGGCGCGCGTTCGCCGACTTCCGCCAGCTCGAACAGCAGGCCGACGACCTGGCAGCCAAGAAACAGGTCTCGCCGGCGCTGAGCGAGCAGATGCAGCGCGCGTTCGCAGAGCTCGAGCGCCTGCAGTCCGCCATCGAGAAGCTCGACGACCAGATCGGTCGAGCGATCAGGGAGTACAGCAAGCCGTGACCGACGCCGTCGAACGCGACCTCGGCTCCATGCTCGACGACCTCTGCCGAACGACCACCACTGCGTCGTTCGCCCGGTCCCGGGGGGATGCCTCTGAGAGCCCGACGCGCCCTGGCGGATGCCGGATCACCTGCCCGCCGGGCGCGCCCTTCGCCTTCCTCGACCTGCGACGCTGGGACGACGACGGCATCGGCATCGTCGACGTCACCCTTCGCAGCGGCGCCGAGCAGCCCACATGGGCACGGCTCCGCGAGCGGTTCGGACCCTTCGAGGAGCTCGATCCGCTCGAAGGCGCCGACCCGCGCTTCGCCGCGACGTGGGCAGGGCCCCCCGAGAGCGGGGCGGACGCACTCGTCATCGTCACGGTCGACGCCGGCGTGGTCACCGGCATCACGCTGCGCCGCGACCCGCGGCGGGTGCCGCCGTCGAGCTGAGGTCTCAGGCGGGGGGGCCGAGCAGCCAGCTGGCCACCCGCTCGCGGTGCCATGCGGCGTCGCCCCAGGTCGCGGCCAGCGCCCAGCCCTTCTTCATCCACAGCTGCAGGTCGTGCTCCCACGTGTAGCCGATGGCGCCGTGGACCTGCAGCGACGCCCGGGCCGCCTGGTTGACCGCCTCGGACGCGAACGCCTTGGCCATCGAGACGTCCCGTGGCCGCTCGGGCGACCGCTGCGCCACCGACCACGCCGCCCGGTACAGCGCGGGCCGGGCGAAGTCGACCTTGAGGAGGGCGTCGGCCATGAGGTGCTTGACGGCCTGGAACGACCCGATCGGCTTGCCGAACTGCTCGCGCTCTCGGGCGTACGCGGCAGTCATCTCGATCATGTGGTCGGCGATGCCGACCATCTGGGCCGATGCGGCGAGCGCGCCCCGGTCCGCTGCGGCCGCCAGCGCGGCCGGGTCCGAGGACAGGCGGGTGGCCGCACCGGGCGTCCACGACACCGAGAAGATGCGCCGGCCGCCGTCGACGGACGCCTGGCGCACGCTCGTGACCGCCGAGGGGTCGAGCGCGTGCAACTCGTCGCCGTGCTGGAGCAGCAACAGGTCGGCGAGGTGCGCGTCGGCCACGTACGGCCCGCTGCGCTCGAGGCCGACCGCCACGAACGCCTCCCCCGCCGCGATCCTGGGCAGCCAGGCGTCGGCGACCTCGGCAGGGGCGGCGTCGGCCAGCAGCCTCGGCGCCACGGCCGCCGACTCGACGATGGGCTCGGGCAGGGCCACCCGTCCGGTCTCCTCCAACAGGAGCACCAGGTCGACCTCGTCCATGCCGAGGCCGCCGTGGTCGGCGTCGACGAGCAGCCCGATGACGCCCATCTCGGCCAGCGCCGACCACCGGGCCCGTGACCGTCCGACGGGGTCGTCCCACAACGACCGGACCTCGCCGGGCGGGCACTCCTTGCTCAGCAGGTCGCGCACGGCGTCCTGCAGCAACCGCTGATCCTCGGTGAAGACGAAGCGCATCCCTCACGCGCCCCGGGGCAGCTTGAGCACGCGGTCGGCGATGATGTTGCGCTGGATCTCGTTGGTGCCCGCGTAGATCGGCCCCGACAGCGAGAAGAGGTAGCCGTCCATCCAGTCGCCGGCGTCCACCGCGTCGGGTGCTCCTGGCATCAGCTCACCCTTTCCCCCGAGCAGCCGCAAAGCCGTCTCGTGCATGCGCAGGTCCATCTCGGACCAGAAGATCTTGTTGAGGCTGGCCTCGGCGCCGATGGTGTCGCCTTCGATCATGCGCGACACCGTCATGTAGGTGTGCAGGCGGTAGCCCTCGGCATCCATCCACGCGGAGGTCACCTGGTCACGCAGGCGGCGGTCGCTCGACCCGGTGCGCCGGTACAGCTCGGCCAGACGGCCGGCGGTCTCGGTGAAGCGGGCCGGGCTGCGCAAGCTGACGCCACGCTCGAAGCCGGCCGCGGCCATGGCCACCTGCCACCCGCGGTTGACGTCGCCGAGGGTGTTGTCGACGCTGACCCGGGCCTCGTCGAAGAACACCTCGGCGAACCCGGTCTCCCCGTCGAGCTGGGGGATCGGCCGCACCGTGATGCCCGGCGTGTCGAGGGGTGCGAGGATGAACGTCAGGCCGCGGTGGCGCTCCGCTCCGGGGTCGGTCCGGAAGATCCCGAAGAGCCAGTCGGCGAAGGCGCCGCGCGAGCACCAGGTCTTCTGGCCGGTGATCACCCACTCGGCACCGTCGTCGGAGAGGGCGGCGCGGCTGCGGATCCCGGCCAGGTCGCTGCCGGCGTTGGGCTCCGACCACCCCTGTGACCAGATGTCCTGGCTCGAGGCCATCCGGGGCAGGAACCGCGCCTTCTGCTCCGGCGTGCCCACCTCGATGATGGTCGGGCCGAGGAGGAAGATCCCGTTCTGGTTGACCCGGCCCGGCGCCCGCGCCCGGTAGTACTCCTCCTCGAAGATGAGCCACTTGATGTAGTCGGCGCCCCGCCCGCCGTACTCCACCGGCCACGACACCGCCGACCACCGACCCCCGTAGAGGGTGGCCTCCCAGGCCCGGTGCTGCTCGAAGCCCTCGGCGGTGTCGAAGGAGGCCAGCGGCTCGGCCGGCACGTGGGCCTCGAGCCAGGCCCGCGCCTCGGCCCGGAAGGCCTCTTCGTCGGCGGTGTAGGTGAGGTCCATCCGGCCCGACGATAACGGACCTGCCGCCGGAGGTGCCCACCCGGGCGGGCCGGCCGAGGGGACCCGGCAGTAGAGTGGGACCATGACCCAGGCCAAGACCAGGGTACCGGCCGTCGAGGGCTGGTTCACCCTGGACGACGACGATCCGAGGCTGCTCGGCAGCCGGTGCACGACCTGCGGCACCTTCTTCTTCCCCCGCGCCGACTTCTTCTGCCGCAACCCGGAGTGCGACGGGACGGCGTTCGAGGAGGCACCGCTCAGCCGGACGGGCCGGGTGTGGTCCTACACCGCCAACCACTACCAGCCGCCGCCGCCCTACGTGGCGGCGGACCCGTTCGTGCCCTTCGCCATCGCGGCCGTCGAGCTCGCCGAGGAGAAGATGGTGGTGCTCGGCCAGGTGGTCGCCGGCGTCGGCACCGACCAGCTGGCGGTCGGCACCGAGGTCGAGCTGGTGCTCGAGACCCTGTACGAGGACGACGACCACACCTACGTGGTCTACAAGTGGCGCCCGCTGGAGGTGGCCCGATGAGCAATGACGTCGCCATCCTCGGCGTCGGGATGCACCCCTGGGGCAAGTGGGGGCGCAACTTCGTCGAGTACGGCGTCGCGGCCGCCCGTGACGCGCTCGCCGACGCCGGCCTGCGCTGGACCGACGTCCAGTTCGTGTCGGGGGCGGACACGATCCGCAACGGCTACCCCGGATTCATCGCGGGGTCGACCTTCGCCCAGGCCTTCGGCTGGTCGGGGGCACGGGTGTCCTCGTGCTACGCGGCCTGCGCCTCCGGCGCCCAGGCCATCAACACGGCGCGGGCCCACATCCTGGCCGGCATGTGCGACGTCGCACTCGTCGTCGGCGCCGACACCACCCCCAAGGGCTTCTTCGCCCCCGTCGGCGGGGACCGCACCGACGATCCGGACTGGCTGCGCTTCCGGCTCCTCGGGGCCACCAACCCCAGCTACTTCGCACTCTACGCCCGCCGCCGGATGGCGCTCTACGGGGCCACCGACCAGGACTTCGCGCAGGTCAAGGTCAAAAACTCCCGGCACGGCCTCGCCAACCCCTACGCCCGGTACCGCAAGGAGGTCAGCATCGACGAGGTCCTGGCCTCGCCGGTGGTCGCCGATCCCCTCCGGCTGCTCGAGATCTGCGCGACCAGCGACGGCGGCGCCGCCATCGTGCTGTCGAGCATGGACTACGCCCGGCGCAAGGCCACCGCACCGGTGCGCATCAGCGCCGTGTCCACCGTGACGCCGCGCTACCCCAACACCGTCATCGAGATGCCCAACTTCGCGACCGACTCCGCCGCGGTGTCCGCCGCCCCGGGGCTCAGCTTCCGTGACTCGGTGGCCGCGGCCGCCTACGACGAGGCGGGCGTCGGCCCCGACGACCTCGACGTCGCCGAGGTCTACGACCTCTCCTCGGCGCTCGAGCTCGACTGGTACGAGAACATCGGGCTGTGCAAGGAGGGCGAGGCGGAGAAGCTGCTCCGCGACGGCGACACCACCCTCGGCGGGCGCATCCCGGTCAACCCGAGCGGCGGCCTCTCCTGCTTCGGCGAGGCCATCCCCGCCCAGGCCATCGCCCAGGTGTGCGAGCTCACCTGGCAGCTGCGCGGCCAGGCCACCGGGCGCCAGGTCGAAGGCGCGAGCACCGGGCTCACCATCAACCAGGGCCTGTTCGGCCATGGCTCGTCGGTCATCGTCACCACGTAACCGTCTCGCACGAAGGGAACCGTCCATGCCCGAGGCCTACATCGTCGATGCCATCCGCACCCCGGTCGGGAGGCGGGGCGGCGGACTCTCCGGGGTGCACCCCGCCGACCTGGGCGCCCACATCCTCAAGGCCCTCGTGGAGCGCAGCGGGATCGACCCCCTCGCGGTCGAAGACGTCATCTTCGGCTGCCTCGACACCATCGGCCCCAACGCCGGCGACATCGCCCGCACCTGCTGGCTGGCCGCGGGGCTCCCCGAGGAGGTGCCGGGCACGACCGTCGACCGCCAGTGCGGCTCGTCCCAGCAGGCCCTGCACTTCGCCGCCCAAGGCGTGATGAGCGGCGTGCACGACGTGCTGATCGCGGGCGGCGTGCAAAACATGAGCATGATCCCGATCTCCTCGGCGATGACCGCGGCCGAGCCC
>Ga0075017_100002216_pt1 | contig 12094 bp, 9 predicted proteins | sample AleBraG_ABR_2012_FD_71475 | JGI IMG/M metagenome (GOLD analysis project Ga0075017, IMG submission 71475) | Freshwater sediment microbial communities in response to fracking from Pennsylvania, USA - Alex Branch Run_MetaG_ABR_2012 | ecosystem: Environmental > Aquatic > Freshwater > Creek >...
GGCGAAGGTTCCCATCATGGTGGGCTCGACCAAGGATGAAGCGACCAACATCTTCCTGACCGATCCGACATGGCAGACGATGACCGATGCCGACCTGCTCAAGCGGGTGGCGGCGAGCGTGGGCCCGGAAGTCGCGCCGCAGGTGATCGAGATGTACCGGGCGGCTGCGCCGAATGACAAACCCATGCACCTGTGGACCAGCATCGTCACTGACCAGATGTTCACGCACAGTTCCGTGCTGCTGGCGGAGCGCAAGGTGGCCCAGCATGGCGCGCCCGTCTACATGTACAAGGTCAACTGGGAAAGCCCGGTGCTGGGCGGCAAGTTGCGATCGCCGCATGCCGTGGAGCTGCCGTTCGTCTTCGACAACGTCGACGTGTCGGCAGGGCTGGTCGGCGCGGGTCCCGGCCAGGACCAGATGGCGGCCATGATGAGCCGCACGTTCGCAGCGTTCGCACGCACCGGGAACCCGAACGTCAAGGGTTATCCCGAGTGGCCGGCCTACACCACCGAGCAGCGCGCCACGTTCATCTATGACGTGCCGCCGCAGGTCGTGGCGGATCCGGGCAAGGCGTTCCGGACGTTCTGGAACGCGCACACGGGCGACATGGGTGTGGGCCACGCCACCTCCTCCATCAAGGACGCGCTGAGTCCAAAGTCGATCGGCGGCAAGGAGTAGTCGGATCGCCAGCCGTGGCACGGCGAGCCGCTGTCCGCTCGCCGGACGCCACGATGCCTGAGCCGCTGGGTCAGACCGTAAGCCGGCTCACCGAGGGGCCGATCGGCAAGGCATTGTGGAGCCTGTCGATTCCCATCGTCCTGTCGAACAGCCTGTATACGAGCCATCAGCTCATCAACACCTTCTGGGTGGGCCGGCTCGGCGCGACCGCCGTTGCGGCGGTCTCCGTCAGCTTCCCCGTGCTATTCCTGCTGGTGTCGCTGGGCGGCGGTCTGTCCGTCGCCGGATCAATTCTCATTGCGCAGTATGCGGGCGCCCGCAATCAGGCCATGGTGAATCACGTCGCGGCGCAGACCCTGGCCGCGGTAGTGGCGGTTTCCCTGATTCTCTCGCTGGTCGGTCACGCCGGCGTGGAGCGCATTCTGCATCTCATGGGGATAGGCCCCGACGTGTTCGCTCAGGCGGCCAGCTACATGCGCGTGTCGTTCATGGGCATCGCCTTCATGTTCTCCTTCGTCATGATCCAATCCATTCTGCGCGGTACCGGCGAGGTGCGGTTGCCGCTCTACATCGTCGCCTTCAGCGTGGTCGTCAACCTGATACTGGATCCGATCCTGATCTTTGGCTGGGGCCCGGTGCCGCGCTCGGGCGTCGTGGGTGCCGCCTATGCGACCCTGCTCACGCAGGGCGCCTCCGCACTGCTGGGCTTCCGCATCCTGTCGGGAAGCCGCTACGGCGTGAGGCTGCGTTTCGCCGGTTACGCGCCGGACTGGAGGCTCCTGAAGCGGATCTTCCTGCTGGGCTTGCCCGCTTCAATCGAGCAATCCATGCAGGCGCTGGGCATTACCCTGATGACGGTCATCGTGGCCGGCTTCGGCACGGTCGCCGTTGCCGCCTACGGCATCGGTTTCCGTGTGCTCACCTTCATCATCATCCCGGCACTGGGCATCTCCATGGCCACCGCCACACTGGTCGGTCAGAACGTCGGTGCAGGCAATCTTGCGCGCGCGCTGAAAGTGACCGCGCTGAGCGCCCGAGCGGCTTTCGGAATACTTGCGGCCGCAGGGATCGCGTTCTTTGCGGCTGCGCCGTACGTCGTTCGGTTCTTCGTGCCGAACGATCCCGCGCTGATAGTGCAGGGGGCGACCGTCGTGCGCTTCATGGCGGTCTCCTTCGCATTCATCGGCCTGCAGCAGAGCCTGATGGGTGCGCTCCGCGGTGCCGGAGATACCTTCGTCCCCATGACCCTGGCCATCGTGAACGTGTGGGTGCTGCAGCTTCCCGTCGCCTACGTGCTCAGCCGCCATGCGTCGCTCGGGGCTGCGGGATTGTGGTACGCCTTCCCAGTTTCCGCCGTGACGACCGCCGCCCTTGGGCTGCTGCGTTTCAGAACTCACTCCTTGCGCGGCATGCGCCGTGTCGCCGAGCATGATCTGCAGCAGAAAGTCACCGCCGAGATCCTGCTCGAGGAAGAGGGCTTGCCGTGATGAGGGCAAACGACGGTGAGCCTAGGCGCGGGGCTGGGCCAGGCCGTCGACCGCGCTTGGCGGGTACGGGGCCTTCAATACGGCCACCGAGGCGCCAAAGGCATCGGCGAAAAACTGTGCCCGCGTGGCGTACCCCTTCCTCGAGAGCACCAGTTTGCCGCCCAGCTGCGATGCCGCACCGAGGAACAGGCTCACCGCGAGGGCCAGGCGCCGCCGGAACACGTCGTGCGGCAGGTGAGCAAGCGCCTGATTCAGACGTTCATGGATCTCCATCGAGCCCGGAGAGATGTCCGCCGATTTCATGAACGGATGGAGATGCTCGTCGAGTCTCATCACACTCAAGGTAAAGCGTGCGTAATGCCTCAGATCCTGGTCCTCCAGCTGAGTCACCAGGGGCGATAGCAGGGCGGCCAGCATGCGCTCCAGGCGGTAGTCCTCATCGCGGTGGGCGGCCTCCAGCAGGCGCTGGCGTTCGGCCTCGAGCCCGGGCAGGCGCATTTCGGACACGGCATGGATGAGTCCCAGCTTGGACCCAAAGTAATGTTGCACCACGTACTTATTGCTATGTCCGGCGGCCATGCCCAGCTGGCGCAGTGATACGCCATCGAGCCCATGCTGCCCATAGAGGCGTTCGGCCGTGAGCATGAGGCGCTGTGCGCCCTTGGGCAGACTCCTGGTGCGCCAGGGTTCCCGGGGTGGCTTGGTCATTTCGTACCGCTGCTGGCGGGCGCGCCACACGATAAAGCGGGGCTCCGCGGGGGAGCATGATATCAGATGGGCCGCCCTAAGGCACTTGACTTAGCTGGGGTTCTCGGCCATCGTCACGCGGGGTCAGAACTATATCCGTTGTCCAAACGGACGCGAATCGGGGGAGTCATGTCCAGAACGACAGATCTTTGGGCGGCCATGGCATTCGCCCTGACCTTCGTCACGGCTGGCATCGGACCGGGAGTGGCCCGCGCCGACACGACCGGCAACGCGGCGAGTAATGCCGACTCACAACTGCAGGAGGTGGTGATCATCGCGCGTCGCAGCGAGGAATCGCTGGAGAAAGTTCCACTCACGGTCACCGCGGTCAGCGCGGAACAGTTGAAGGTGACCACGATCACGACGGGCACGGATCTGCAGAAGATGGTGCCCAGCCTGAGCGTGGGTATCAGTATCTTCGGTGCTGCGCAGCAATATTCCCTGCGCGGCATTCGCGACGGCGTGGTCGAGTACTTCAATGAAGTGCCGGTGGACAGCATACTGGCCGATTCCCAGCTTTGGGACCTTGCTTCCGTCCAGGCGGTTTCGGGTCCGCAGGGGACCCTGTTTGGACGCAACAGTACGGGCGGCGATATTCTGTTCGTGCCGCAGAAGCCCACGGAGGGCTTTGGTGGGTACGCGCAGGTCCGCTACGGAAGTTACAACCTGGTCGACACGACTGCGGTGGTGAACATCCCGGTCAGTGCCACGCTGAAGGTGCGGGTCGGCGGCGAGATCACCAACCGCGATGGCACGGTGACCAATCTGTCGGGTCCGGATCTGGGCAAGCGTTATCACCGAAATGCGCGTATATCCGTGCTGTTTACGCCCGAATCCTGGCTGACCGACTATGCGACACTGAGCTGGGCCTTCCGTCACGACACGCCGGTAGGCCAGGTCAGCGACATCGCCGGCAGCCCTGCCACCGTGAACGCCAGCCTGCCGGGCGGTGTCTATGGCTACTATGAATTCCTGAATCCCGGGGCCTACAACAACGACCCGCACATCTATTACGACCTGCTGCTGGCACAGCAGCAGCGGGGCATCGGCACCGTGGACTCGCCGTTTGCGACCGTGCAGAACAACAACCTGTTTCACTACAGCAATATCCTGACTGCCGACGCCGGACCGGTGACCGTCAAGTGGATCTCCGGCTGGCAGGGCAGCCAGAATCACCAGCTGATCAACGATCTGTCGATTCCGCTGCCGATCATCATCGGCCAGAATGACAGCCGGCTCCGCCACTTCACGCAGGAACTGGAGCTGCTCGGCAAGACGTTCAATGACCGGCTCCAGTGGGTCGCGGGCGCCTACTATTCCGATGATTGGACGAACTCAAAGGCTTCGTACCTGCTCTTCGTCCCCGTCGGCACGCCCTTCAACAACCTGACCACCCAGCAGTCGGGTGGGCCGATCACCGAGACGCGGTCACTGGCCGGTTATGCGCAGGGGACGCTGGCGCTCACGGATGCCTGGAAACTCACCGCCGGGCTGCGCTATACGAGGGATCGCCTCAATACGCAGCAATTCGGCCACAGTCCCGGGCTGGTCTGCAATCTGCCTACGCCACCGGCGGATCCGACGACCTGCCTGCAGACCATTGGCACGCAATCCGACGCGCTGACCTACAACCTGTCCCTCGACTATCAGCTGACCCCGGACCTGCTGCTCTATGCCACGACGCGCAAAGGCTATAGCGCCGGCGGGTTCAACGTCGGTTTCCCGCCTCCGGTTCCTGATGTCGTCCAGCCCGAGAAGATCCGGGACTACGAGATCGGCGTGAAGGAAGACGGCCACGTCGGCTCGATGCCGGTGCGCGCGAATCTGTCGGCCTACTACTCCCGCTACGACGATATTCAGCGTACCGTCGGGGTCATCTACCCCATCAACGGCAAACAGACCGTGGTGACGGCGTTCCTCAACGCCGCCTCCGCTACGCTTTACGGCGCCGAGCTCGAATTGACCGCCCGCCCGATTCCAAGTCTGACGCTCCAGGCCTCCTACGGGTATCTGCATACGCGCTACGACAGCTTTGAAACCTTTCTCGGCAGCGCTACGGGCAACAAGTTTGCCCAGGCGCCCGAGGCCACCTCGCACCTGTCCGTTACCTATCAGACCGCCACCGTCGTGGGCCAGTTCGTCGCGAACGTCAGCTACTCCACGATCTCCGACGTCAGCTTCCAGGATATCAACGTCGGCGAGCCGGGCAATGTCGGCTCAGGCTACAGCCTGCTGGATGCACGCCTGGCATTGGAAAACATCGACAACACTCATGTGGACGTCGCGGCGTATGTGAAGAACTTTGCCAACACGGTGTACGTCCTGAACGCCAGTGACAACACCGCGCAGTTCGGCTTTGTCTCGCGGCAGTACGGGGATCCGCGCACCATGGGGGCGGAAGTCAGGTATACATTCTGATCAGAGGGACAGGGCTATGAGCAGGGCAGGGATATGAGTCGCCTCAAGAACAAGGTGTGCATCGTGACCGGTGCGGGGAGCGGAATAGGTCGCGCAAGCGCGGAGATGTTTGCCCGCGAGGGCGCGACGGTTGTGGTGGCGGACATTCGCAAGCCGGCTGCGGACGAAGTTGCGCAAGGCATCATCAAGGGCGGCGGACTGGCCCTCGCGCTGGCCGTCGATGTGGGTGAAGAGACCCAGCTGCGGACGATGATTGAGACGACCGTGGCCCGGTTTGGACGCATCGACACCCTCTATAACAACGCGCTGATGACCAACCCCGCCATGGCGAGCCGTGATGGCGACCTGCTGAATTTCGATCCCGAAGTCTTCTATGCCACGCTCAGGGTCAATGTCATGGGCGGCGTGCTGGCGAGCAAGCTCGCGGTGCCGCACATGCTGAAGCAGGGCGGCGGCTCACTGATCTTCACGTCCTCCGGCAGTTCACTGGGCGGCGATGTCACGGCCTTCAGCTACGGCGCATCCAAGTCGGCACTCAACTGGTTCGTGCAGGCCTTCGCGGCCGTATACGGCAAGCAGGGGATTCGCAGCAACGCCATCCTTCCCGGCCCCATCGAGACGCCCTCGATGCTGGCCTGGACCACGCCGGAGATGGATGCGGGGTTCAGGGAGGTCATGAACGCACCGCGGCTTGGGAAGCCTGACGACATTGCCGCCATGGCCGTGTTTCTGGCGTCCGACGAGTCGGCGTTCGTCAACGGCGTCCTTTACCGGGTGGATGGAGGAATGAGCTGCACGGTGCCGTTCATCAGTGTCACACGCAAGGCGATCGCGGCCAGAAAGTGATTGTTGGCAATCGATTCACAGGAGAGTCCCCATGGGATTGGCTCAAGAGAAGTTCGTCGAAGAGTTCTGTGCGGCCTGGGGCGACGGCAGCCTCGAGAAGAAACCGGACGTCGAGAAGATCCTGTCGATGATGTCCGAAGATGCGGAATGGCAGCTCTGGGTCCCCGGCGGACCGATCGTGAAGGGGCGGGCGGCCCTGCGCGAGGAGATCCATCGGCAGATGCGTTTCGCCACGAATAACAAGTGCAACATCGTCAATGTGCTCTCCAACGACCGGATGGTGATGCAGGAACGCTCCGACACGGCGATCATCCTGGGAAAGCCCTGCCCGCACCAGATGGTCGCGATTTACGAGCTGGATTCGCAAGGTCTGATCAAACGTTGGCGCGAATACCTCGACATGGCCGACCTGACCCGCAAGATGGGAACCGACGAGAGCTTCGCCGCGAGCGGAGGCTGAGCGGTGGACGGGCCCATCGGCCAGCGTTACGGGCCCTGGGCGGTCATCGCGGGAGCGTCCGACGGCGTGGGCGCGGAATTCGCCCGCCAGGCGGCGGCCGCAGGCATTCATTGCCTGCTCGTGGCCCGTCGCGTGGATGCACTGGATCGGCTCGCCGCAGAGCTGCGGCAGTCCTTTGGCGTCGAAGCCCTGTGCGCGGTCATCGATCTGGCACTGCCGGGTGCCACGGAAAGGATGCTCGCGGCGGCCGGCGAACGGCAGATCGGACTGTTCGTGTTCAATGCCGGATCGGACACCTTCGGCACGCGTCTGCTCGATACCCCGGCCGGCGACTGGGCCACGCTCGTCAGCCGCAATGTCAGTACGCTGCTGGCGAGCGTGCACGCCTTTGCGACACGGATGGTGGCGGTCGGAAGAGGGGGTCTGGTCCTCGTGGGTTCGGACGCGGCGTTCGGCGGATCTGCGCGCCTTGCGGTTTATTCCGCGACCAAGGCTTTCGCCCTGGTGCTCGGCGAGTCGCTGTGGGCCGAACTCGCGCCCAAGGGCGTGGACGTCCTGAATCTCGTGATTGGCGCCACGGACACCCCTAAACTGCGCGCCGTCCTGCAGAAGAATGGCATTGCGCTGACCGGCATAGCGATGGCCCAGCCACGCGAACTCGTGCGCGAAGCGTTTGCGCATCTGGGACAGGGTCCGGACTGGGTCCTGGGTTCGTCCGAGGAATCGGTCAATCCGCTGACCTCGCCTGCCGTGCGTCGTCAGCGGGTACTGGAGATCAGTCGCTTTCTGGATTTATTCTATGGCAAGGAAACCTGAGGAACAGACCATGGTGGACAAGAGCGGTTTCATGAGACATGCGCGAGCGGGAATGGCAATCGCCCTTGCCCTGGGTTTGTCGTTGTGCGTGGTATCGGGCAGCGCGCTGGCCGCCCACGCCGTCTTCAACCGCCCGGCGGATCTCAAGGCCATCAACGAGATCGAAACCCAGCTGATCACGCTGGACTCGATGAAAGGTCTGATCCAGTACTATGCGCCGGACGCGATCGTCTATGACGCGTACGCGCCGGGCGTCTACAAGGGCACGAAGCAGATCTACGACGGCTTCGAGGCGCAGTTTGCGCAGGGCGCCGGGTTCACCGGCAAGATCAACGACATGAATATCCTGGCGCACGGCTCGCTGGCCTGCGCCGCATCGCAGCAGCACTTCGACTACAAGATGAAGGACGGCACTTCGGGCACCCTCACGCTGCGCGTGATCGATGCCTACCGGAAAATTGGCGGCAAGTGGCTCGTCATCCAGCAGCACATCTCCTTCCCCATGGACCCCAAGACCGGCCAGGGGCTGTTCAATGCGCCCATGCCGGTGCGCGGACCGCTGCCTTGGGCGGCGGATTCATTCGATGGTCCCGCCGAGGCTCCGGCACAGGCCAAAAAGGAGATCCACGACTGGCTCGAGGTGGGCGGCATATCGCCCGATCTCGACACGCTGATGAAGTACTACGGCCCGACGGATGACGTGCTGGTGTACAACAACACCTACCCACCGGGCGAGTTCCGGGGCTTGAAGGAAATCCGTGCCGGCTTCGCGGACATCATGAACTTCACCAACCCGAAGATCCAGATCCTGGACTTCGCGGTCGATACCGATGGCGTGTTCGCCGTGCAGATCGACACCCAGCACCTGACGCTCACGCCGAAGGGCGGCACCGTGCAGGACTTCATCCTGCGCCAGAGCGACTGCATGCGGCGCGTGGGCGGCAAGTGGTATTCGGTGTTCGAAGCCCTTTCGGCCCCGGTCGATGCCAAGTCCGGCAAGGCGATGACCGAACCGCCGCATCCCAAGACCTGACCGCCGGACCTGAGGCCCGTGAGCGGAGGCCCGCCGCCTGTGCGCCCGGAGCGATTCGTCATTCACGTCGGCGACGACGTGCTGGACGATCTGCGCCGGCGTCTGCGGCTGACGCGCTGGCCGAGCGACCTGGGCAACACGCAGTGGAGCTACGGCTTCAACGCCGACTACCTGCGTTCCCTGGTGCAGACCTGGCTCGAGGACTATGACTGGCGGGACGCGGAACGCCGCATCAACGCCTTTGACCACTATCGCGTCACGATTGACGGCGTGCCGCTGCACTACCTGCACGCCCCCGGCCGCGGACCCCGGCCCATCCCGCTGATCCTCAGCCACGGCTGGCCCTCGACCTTCTGGGACATGCACAAGGTCATCGAGCCCCTGGCCGACCCGGCGCGCTTCGGCGGCGACCCGGCGGACGCCTTCGACGTGATCGTACCGTCGTTGCCCGGATTCGGCTTTTCGACGCCCTCGCCCCGGGCCGGCATCAACTCCTGTCGCACGGCGGACCTGTGGCAGGTGCTGATGACCGAAGTGCTGGGTCACCGGCGGTATGCCGCCTCGGGGGGTGATTGGGGCAGCCGCGTCACGGCGGAGCTCGGGCACAAATACGCCGCCAGCCTGTACGGCATCCACCTGCTGGGCGCGACGCCCCTGGATCTGTTCAACGGCGAGCGCTGGTGGGATATCACCTCGACGCTGGTGCCCTACGACACCCCGGCCGCGATCCGCAGAGCGGCGCTCCAGGGGTTGACGCACATCGTCAGCCACGTCGCCGTGCAGACCGTGGAGCCGCAGACGCTGGCCTACGCGATGCACGATTCACCCGCCGGACAGCTGGCGTGGATCACGCAACGCTGGCGCGACTGGGGCGACACGGGCCGCGATGTCGAATCCGTCTTTCCGCGCGAATTCCTGATCACGACGTCCATGATCTACTGGGTGACCGAGTCCTTCGTCAGTTCCGCACGGTACTACGCGGACGCCGTGCGGTATCCGTGGCGGCCGGCCCACGAGCGCTCGCCCTGTGTGGAAGCGCCGACCGGCATCACCTTCCTGGGTGGCGAGAACCCGCCCGGTGTGACCACCGCCACACGGGTGGCGGCGTTCCGCGCCACGCCGGCCGCCGCACACTACAACCTGCATTACCTCAATGCCCATGCAACGGGAGGGCATTTCGGTCACTACGAGAACCCGGACGCCTGCATCCAGGACATCCGCGCGACGTTCCGGTCCCTGCGTTGACGGGTGGCGTCAGTCGACGGCGAGGGCGGCCGCCGGAGCCGGCGCCTCGCCGGATGCGCCCCGGCGCCGGAGCCGCACGTTCACCGGTACGCCGGACATGCGCGGCATCGCATTGATGGCTTCCACGACGGCATCGGTACGCGTGAGGAAATTGGTGGACGCGCCGTTAAGCAGGTAGTCCGCCTCGCCGCCCTCGAGGTGCCCCCAGTTGTGGCTCATCGATACCACGCCGGTACGCAACGCCGGGTCGGCGGCGGCGATCGCGATGAGGCGTCCGGTCTCGGCCTCGACCTCCACCCAGTCGCCGGGTGAGAGATTCAGCCGGACGAGGTCCTCGGGGTTCATGTACAGCGGGTTGTAGGGGTTCCGCTGCCGTACCGTCGGGGTCTGGTGCCCCATGGAACCATTGAGATCCCGGGAGCGGCGCACCGACAGCCGGAACTCGAACCCGCTCGATTCGTCGCCGTCGCCGTCGCCCAGCACGGCCGCGATCTCCTGCAGGACGTCGGGTGGAGCGACGGTGAACCGGCCCACAGCCCCGGGACGCGCCGGCAGCACAATGGAGGGCTCGGCCGTGCCCACGGCAATGCCGTTGGGTTGACGCTGCAGCTCGGCAAGCGAGAGGGTGGCATGGCGCATGGAAAGAGCCAGGAGCTCCTCGGAACCGGGCGGCCGTTCCATATCGAGGGCGACGCCGGCATAGCTGAGCCTCAGCCCAAGCCGTCGGCCCAGCTCCCAGAAGATCCGCCAGTCATCGAGCACCTCGGCGCCGGCCGGGGGCGCGACGATGGCCGGCGTGTATTGCGTCCAGGCATCCAGGTAGAGCGGAAATCCCAGCGTGATCGGGATGTCCGGACGCTCGTACTGCAGCGTCGTGGGCAGCACGTAGTGCGCGAGGCTGGCCGTGGCGGTCAGGTGCGGGTCGATGACAACCAGCAGCTCCAGGGCGCGCAGCGCTTCGAGCATCCGCGGCTTGTCGGGCACCGAATTGGCGATATTGGCCCCATCGACGATCAGGGCTTTGATCTGGCCGGGGCCGGGCGTGAGGATCTCCTCGGCCAGCGTACCGGTCAGACGCTCCCCGAACAGCTGGCCCACACCGCGAATCCGGCTCGGCGGCGTGGCCTCCCAGGGGCGCGAGGCCGGCACGACTTCGGCGTACCACTCGGTCTTCGGCATCAGCAGGTCGGGGTTGGGCATGCGATCGCCGGGCCTCTTGAAGTGGCCGCAGACGACATCGATGCACTGGGCCAGGTGTTCGGCGAGATTGGAATGGGCGGACATGTTCGGACCCGTGCCGGTCACGACCGTGCCGTGCCGCGATTCGAGGCTGAACAAGCGCGCCGCGCGCAGCAGGTCTTCCGCGCGGATCCCCGCGCGCGCCGCCACGTACGTGGGCGTGAACGGCTCTATCGCGGCGCGCAGCGCGTCGAGCCCAGTGACGTAGCGTTCGCAGAACGCCTGATCGTGCCAGCCTTCGCTGAGGATGAGGCGCAGCAGGCCCGCGGCGATGCTCGCATCCTCGCCCGGCAGCGGCTGGATGAAGAGGTCCGCGTGCTGGGCCGTCTCCGTGCGGCGCGGATCGATGACGATCAGCTTCATGCCGCGCGCGCGGGCCGCGCGCAGCCGCTTGATCGGAGCACTCAGCAGCAGACCGCCTGCTGAGTGCGAAATCAATGGGTTACATCCAATAATTAGAGCAATATCGAGATTATCGATGTGCTCCTTGCCCGCATGCCAGGACCCGAGCCGGCCGGCCGCAACCATCTTCGCAGATTGATCGATCGTCAGCGTCGTGAACAGCTGCGTGGAACCCAGCGCCTCGAGGAATCCGCCGTGCATGGCGAAGGCGGTCGTGGTGTGAAACGCCGCCGTACCGCGGAACAGGCCGATCGCCTGTGGGCCGTCCCGTTTCAGGATCGCCTGCAGTGTCGCCGCGATCTCGTCCAGCGCCTGCGCCGGCGCGATCGGCTGCGCTGCACCGTCGGGTGGGCGCCGCAGGGGATGCAGCAGCCGGGTCGGTCCGTGGTGGGAGCTGGCGGCCTGCAGTCCCTTGAAGCAGACGTAGCCTTCGCTGATGGGATGTTCGCGATCGCCGCGCATCGCGGCGATGCGCCCCGCGTCATCGATTTCCAGGATGACGCCGCAGCCGGCGATGCAGGTGCGGCAGAAGGAGCGGACTTCACGCATCGATGTTCCCGGCGTGCTCATAGGCGAACCGGCCGCAGCGCATAACCTTCAAGGCGCTGGCGCACCGGTTCGGCGAGCAGCACCTGGTTCTCGAGCTGCAGCGCAAAGAATTCAAACAATTCCCGATCGCGCTCGGGACCGGCCTGCAGCACCAGCTTTTCCAGCAGGGCATC
>Ga0075017_100002217_pt1 | contig 12094 bp, 10 predicted proteins | sample AleBraG_ABR_2012_FD_71475 | JGI IMG/M metagenome (GOLD analysis project Ga0075017, IMG submission 71475) | Freshwater sediment microbial communities in response to fracking from Pennsylvania, USA - Alex Branch Run_MetaG_ABR_2012 | ecosystem: Environmental > Aquatic > Freshwater > Creek >...
GGGCAAGGTCATGCACAATGCAGCAAACAATACGAAGGCTCTTTTCATGGCCCGCACGATAGCACAGAAAGCCAGAAGCGTATTTCTTGGGAGGCGTGGGGCCTCCGGGACAGATGCTGAGTAAAGGCTCACTATTTACGGGTCCACCGATCAGTTGGCGGTTGGTCGGCAATGCCGCAGTTAGTCACTCGCCAGTTCGAAAGCCGTTTTCTCAGGGCCGTAAGCGACCACAGGTGTGAAATCACAGGTGTGAAATTTTGAGCTGGGTTGCTAAACCATTGAGAGATATGGTGGCCAGGGACGGAGTTGAACCGCCGACGCCAGCCTTTTCAGAGTAAAGATTTTCAATGTTTCTAATGACTTAGAGGTGCCTCCCGGCGCTGTAAGTCATAGATAGTGACTGCACGTAAGTCCGACTGCAGGTAAAACTGCGGAGTTTGGAGCCCCGACGGGATTTGAACCCGTGAGACTACAAAATGGCCCGCTGATTCCAAAGTACTTCGGCCGCGCCAACCACTGATTTAACCTCTTAAGACGGGTAGTTTTGCGGCGTTCTGCGGCGAAGCCGGGGCATAAGGAACCCTGCCACCAGGGGAGGACCTCACACATGGAACGCTCAAGTGGAAGGTCGTGTTGCGCGAGAAGGAGCAGAAGGTATTGCCACAAATCTGTGGCGAAACCAGTGCAAATCCTCGAAAGTATCATATGTCGGGAAGCACGAGTCTCTTGAGAGCGTGATGCCAGCAGTTAGTCTGGACGTCCCTCGTTTTCCCGCTCCTGTGGCTCTGGTGTTCGTTGCGGCTGTTCCGTTTCACGTCCAGATCCATCAGTCTCACTGTTCTGCCGATTGCCTGTGCCATCGTCGAGGCTGCGCATCTCTTGCATCCTCTTTTGCGGCTGCGGCTCGCCGTCCAGGTCCACTCTGGTTGAGAAACCGGGCCGAATCAGGACGGAGTGGCCGCCGGTAATGATTCCTTGCACTTCAACTACGCCTTCGAATACCCGGACATAGGTGCGCTTTTTCTTCGTGACCTCGACCTCGAAGCGTGTGCCGCGCACCGTAATCACCGCAGACGGAGTGCCTATGCGGAATGGTGGATCTTCTCCAAAGCGTTTTTGCACTTTGGCGATGAGCTTTCCGAGTAGTAGTTCCAGGTACAAGGCCATGCCAGATTGAGGAGACTTCAGCACCACGTCACTGTGAGATTTCACCAGCGCCTGGGAGCCGTCAAAGAGGTTCAACAGGATGCTCCCTTTGCCGGTCTCGATCGTGCTCTCGGGATCAAGAACCAGACCTCGCTGGGGTTTTAGGGTGTCTCCTTTAGGAGAACGGAGTGTGACCTCGCCTCTTAGATCGGCCACAGTGGCGGAGCCGATCGGGAGAGACGTGGGCTGCGAGCCCGCGTTATGTTGTGCTGCCGTGCACAGCACGGTCAGGGCGAGCAGCAGCGGAATGTGCTTACAGAGGATCTTCATGTGGTCACCTCACTGGTGACGGCCATGGCTGCCGTGGCAGGAAGGTGAATCTCGAATCTCGTACGGGTAGGATAACTCTCGACGGTCACCGAACCACCGTGCTTCTCTGCGATGCGTTTGACGAATGCTAGCCCGAGTCCCCATCCCTGAGCTGTATCCTCCGTATTCAAAGCTCGATAGTAAGGGTCGAAAATGCGAGAGATATCTTCAACGGGGATTGCATCGCCTTGGTTTTCCACCGAGATGACGGTTTCATTGTCCTGCTCAAGACATCTCACCACGATATCTGTCCCCAGCTTGCCGTATTTGATCGCATTGCTGACCAGATTCAGAATGGCGCAAGTAATGAGAGGGGCGTCGCCAACGGCGAGAACAGATTCAGGACCACGGCACAGCATCAGGCGCATTTCGTTGCCGGCGGCGAGTGGTTGGAGGACATCGAACACCTGCTTCACCAGTTCTTCAACCTCGATTGAGGAGGCCTGCAAGGGTTTCGCTCCCGCGTCTAGGCGCAATACATTCAAATAGCCATTGATCATTGCCAGAAGACGTTTGGATTCGCGGGCAATGGTTTCCGGAGCAGCTGCACACGAAGGCGACCCTGGATACCGCGTCATCAACTCAGCAAATCCTTGGATCGAAGTCAGCGGAGTACGCAGTTCATGGGTGATGAACCCCAAGGCTTCCGCGCGCCCCCGATCCCGTTCCTCGCGCGTGCGCAAACTCGTCATGCTGAGAATCGTCCCCCCTTTTGGACAGAGAAAAGTGGGTGGGAGCGGAACTTGGCGAAGGGAATAGAGTTCGGTGCCAAGATAGACTTCGCCTTCCAGGTTGGGACCGTTTCCTACCAATGCCGCATCAGCTTTGGGCGATAAACACGCGCGGAATTGGTCTAAGGTCAGGTCCTTTATCTTGGGCGGACATACCGCCGAGAATAAGTGGTTCTTGAGAAGAGGCCGCCCGCGTTCGTCGAAAATGGCGATCAGGTGTTGCGTCGATTCGAGCAGGGTCTGATGAAGCTCATACAAAGCGCCAAGCTCGGTTTGCAGGTCCTGTAAGAGCTGGAGTTTCCACGAAAGATCATGCTTCGTCACATTACTGTCTTGCTCTCGCAGTTGGAGCCAGGAGCGCAACCCGAAAAGTTGCCGGGTTACAGCGCGCTCGACATGCACGAAATCGGAGCCATAGACCAGCATTGGACCGAAGATGACCGCTAGCACCAACGTCCCCGCCGGAAGCATGCGCGCGGCGACAAGGTACAAGAGGAACGCAACACCATTGATGCCGACGGCGAAGATGCCGAGCCAGGCGAGTCCTTGCCAGCCATGCCATCTCTGAGAGATCGTAATACTGAGAACACAGCTCAGGAACAGAGCGGAGGCAGACCATCCCAGAGGAACATCCCTAAGCATGCGCCCCGTCAAGACGCTGTCCAGAATCTGAGCGTGGATCTCTACACCGAGAGTGGGCAGTTCACGGCTAAGAGGCGTGGCGAGGCGGTCGCCGATTTCAGTTGGACCGAAACCAACGAGCACCGGTCTTTCTCGCAACGAATCTAGTCCGCTGCGATCCAGCACAGCCCGCGCGGAGATCTTTTCAAATCCGTCGCGTCGGAACGGAATGCGGACTAACGCAGGCGCAGCAAGGTCAACCCCGACGACGACGCCGCTTTCGGGAAGTCCATAGGCTGCAAAGAATTTCGAAGCTTGCTCCGGCCCCGCTCGGCGAGCCACTTCGAGGGCGAAGGCCCATTGTGGCCCATCCAGTGTCAATTCTCGCGGAGGAAACCGCCGGCAAACACCGTCTGCGTCGAGAACGGCCTGCGCGTGGCCAACCCTCGCCGATTCCGCGAATTCAGCCATAGGCCCAATCCAACGCGATCCATCGGGAAACGTTCCAATCTTATCCACAACAATGGTGCGCCCTGAGGCCCGAAAGGATTCAGCTACGGCGTGATCAGCTTCGGCCGATTGTGGCTCGGAGAGAAGAATGTCGAAGCCAATTGCGCTTGCACCGGCCTGCGCAATATTGGTGTTCAGGTCGGCAAGCAATGTGCGGGGCCATGGCCAGCGTCCGTACTTCTGCAGGCTCTCTTCATCGATCAAGACGAGTACAACCTGGGACGGTTGCCTGGGGGGCGGCGCCAGGCGGAAGAACCTGTCCGTGAGTCGGACTTCAGAGTCCCGGACTATGGGGATGGCCGAGACCACGATAACGATAACAAACAGGATAGCTGCCTTGCCAAGTGTCGGCCACCACTTACGGTTCAAAGGGCGGTCGGACACCTTCGCGGCATGAACAAGGCTCGACATTATCTTCTGTCCAGGTCGGTTAAATCTATGCCGAGCCGAAGCGCTTTCTTGTAAAGCGTCTTGCGTTCGATGCCAAGGCGGCGCGCAGCTTCCGAGCGGTTTCCGTTCGTATGCCTGAGGACTCTGAGGATATGCTGCCGTTCGACCTCCAGCAAACGGTCCGGGGTGACGATCACCGTATCAACGGAGTCGCACTCTTCCAAGCTCCGGCGAGCCTCGGCTTCAATATCTGCAAGAGTAATCTTTCCGGTTGGGGCGAAGATGGCCAGTCGATTTAACGTGTTTTCGAGTTCTCGAACGTTGCCAGGCCAATTCATGTTCTGTAATTTAGCAACAGCCTCTGATTCGATCGTAACCTCCAGATTGTTCTTGGAGTTGAACTGCTGGAGGAAGTACCGCACCAGCAGGGGTATGTCGTCGCGGCGCTCGTGGAGCGACGGCATCCTGATCTGCACCACAGCGAGGCGGTAGTAGAGGTCTTCCCGAAGTTGGCCCAGCCTTAGCAGAGCGGTGATATCGCGGTTCGAGGCCGCCAAAATGCGCACGTCGACCGGAATGTATTTGGTCGAGCCGACCCGCCGTACCTGCTGCTCCTGAATGACACGCAGGAGTTTCACCTGGAAGGACAGCGTCGTCTCGGTGATTTCGTCCAGGAAGAGCGTGCCTCCATTCGTGGCCTCAACTAGCCCCTTGTGCAAGTTGCCGGCCCCAGTGAAGGCCCCTTTCTCGTGGCCGAACAATTCACTTTCGAGGATTGTCTCGGTGAATGATCCACAATTCACCGGAGTGAACGGCTTGTCCACCCGCTTTGAGTGTTCATGGATGGCGCGCGCTACCAATTCTTTCCCCGTACCGCTGGCGCCCGTGATCAGCACGTTCACGTTGCTTGCCGCGACCCGTGCGATCGCCTTGTAAACCTCCAGCATTTTCGCGCTCTCGCCGATGATGGACGAGTTCTGCACCTCGGTGACTGCAGGCGATTTCTCCTCGCGATTTTCCGACCGATACGCATCTGCGCGGACGGCGATAGCGTGCAGCTGGTCAATAGTGATGGGCTTGCTCACATAGTCAACCGCGCCCTCTTTGAGCGAGCAGGCGGCGGTCTCCACGCTCACGTGGGCCGTCATGATCACCAGGTATAGATTGGGCTGCAGCACCCGCAGCTTCTGCAACAAGTCGATACCATTGGATGGGCCGAGATAGACATCCAGTATGGCCACGTCTGCGGCTGTGGTAGCAAGGTAGTTCTCAGCATCCGCTGCACGGGTAAACGTCTGGCACTCGTGCCCCTCAGCGGTGAATGCCGCCTTTGCGAAGGCACAGATATTGGCTTCGTCATCGACCACGACCACTTTCAACGGTCGCATAAGGGTTGAATCTCGTATTAACTAACTGTTCGGCAGTGACGAACTCAATGGCAATTCGATTGCCAAAAAGCACCGCCTAATATGTAACCCACCGGCTTTTCCAGAACCGTGATTGGGGTCACACCACAATGTGAGCGGTCAAGGCGCAGGGTCAGTGGTCTACGATGCGCTTCCATCATCATTGACTGCCTCCCGCTAGGATGTATTCCCCTCCCAACCCAGTGATAGCGCAGCGCGCATCCGATTCTGGGGCTGGAAGGGGGGCCCTGCAAGAAAGGACTGCCAATTGCTGCGGGAGAGCTGATCGGATTGCCCATGCGTACCACATTGCTGGCACTCGGCGCTCTCCTGTTTGTGCTCGGAATCGCCCATGCGCAGATCTCGCCCGGACCTCTCTCGCGGGCGCACCAGTCACTTGAAGGCGCTACGCAATGTACCACCTGTCACAAATTTGGGGGCGAGGCGATTCTCAAGTGTCTGGACTGCCATACCGAGATCGCGGAGCGTCTGACTACCCGCAAGGGGTTACACGCCACTTATGGAATGAAGGCGGGATCGAGCCAGGAATGCGCGCGCTGCCACTCTGAACACAACGGACCCGACTTTCAACTGGTCAAGTTTGATCCGAGGAATTTCGACCACAAGCAGACTGGCTATGTACTGCAGGGCAAACACGCCGGAATCAGCTGCAATCTCTGCCACGCTCCCGAGCATATTACGGGCGGGCAGAGGGCCGCGATTAAGGTCCGCGATCTGAGCCGGACCTTTCTGGGATTGAGCCCGGCCTGCACGACCTGCCACCAGGACGCTCACAACGGCCGCCTGGGCACCGAGTGTGCGCAGTGTCACAACACCACGGACTGGAAAAATACCGCCGGGCAGTTCGATCACTCCAGGACACGTTTCCCGCTCACCGGATTGCATGCCCAGGTACAGTGCCAGCAGTGCCACACCCCGGGCCCCGACAGCAAGCCCCGTTATGTAGGACTGCCCTTCAGCAAGTGTTCGGATTGCCACGCCGATCCGCATCGCGGGAGTTTCGCACAGCAGAGTTGTCAATCCTGCCACAACACCGCCGGATGGAAGAGGATTGCAACGTCGGTTCTGAACAGCAGTTTCGATCACTCACAGACCAAGTATCCGCTGCTGGGGAAGCACCAGCAGGTGGATTGTGTCTCCTGCCATCGCAAGGGCGATTTCAAACAGCCTTTCGCCTTCCAGAAGTGTATGGACTGCCACCAGGACGAGCACCAGGGACAGTTTGCACAGCGTGTGGGCGGTGAGGAGTGCGCCTCCTGTCACACCGTGGACGGGTTTAAGCCGGCGAAATTTGGGTTGTCCGAGCATGCGACGACCGCCTATCCCTTGCAAGGCAAGCATGCCACTCTGCAATGTGGGCAGTGTCACATTCCCCGTGGCAAAGAAACGCTCTACAAGATCAAGTTCGGTCGCTGCCTTGACTGCCACACAGACGAGCACCAGGCGCAGTTCGCCGCCGCCCCGTATCTGAACCGTTGCGAGCAGTGCCACACACTCGATGGCTACAAGCCTTCCACCTTCGGCTTGGCGCGACACAAACAGGCGCGATTCGTGTTGACGGGAGCGCATCTGGCCGTGACCTGCCAGGAATGTCACAAGCCACCGGCGCCGGCCTCGACCCAAATCAAACCCGCAGTGCAGTACCACTTCGAGGATATGTCCTGCGCGGCTTGTCACACCGATCCGCACCGCGGGCAGTTTGCTACGCGCATGCAGCGAGTGGTGAACGGCCAGACGGTGGGATGCGAAGCCTGCCACACCAATAAAACCTGGACGGAACTCTCGCGTTTCGACCACTCCCAGACGGATTTCCCGCTGGCCGGAGCGCATCGCGCCGTCGCCTGCAGCGACTGCCACAAACCCTCGAACCTCGAAACCAAGCTGGCGAATGTTGATTTCCATGCCGCGCCAAAGCAATGTGAAGACTGCCACGCGGACATCCACGGCGCGCAATTCGCGAAGGGAGGAGGCGTTACCCGCTGCGCCGAATGCCACAACAGCGCTCGCTGGAAGCCGTCCCTGTTCGACCACGACAAGTCGGCCTTCCCGTTGGAGGAGGCCCACCGCAACGCACTGTGCGCCGACTGCCACAAACTCAACCGTGTGATAAACGGAAGAGCTGTACTTTTTTACAAGCAGACCCCGAGAGAGTGCTCAGATTGTCACGGCGCAAATATTCCGGCGAGCAAGCCGGGCCAATCTTAGGTGTGGATGAAGAGGACACGAGGGTGTGTCGTTTAGACCCAGGCAACCATTAGAACCTGGCACAAAATCAGAATCGGGCGCTGCGTCGTCCGCTTGTATGCCTGCAGTAACGTCGGTCCCACTCGCAAACTCGGTCACTCTCTTCAATGGATGTTCAGTTGCACCTCTCGCGATGGCATTCGTCTCTTCGTCGGGCGGGTGGAGCCTTGGTTTCAGTCCTTAGAGTTCAGATCATTTTTTTGTTGATGCTGCTTGCGCCTGCGGCTGCTGGGCAAAGCCCCGCCTATAGCGCGACACGGAGCCCACACGGCCCCTTGAATATTCCCTGCCAGAACTGCCACACCCTGAACGGATGGAAGCCAATCCGCAGTGTCCCCGAGTTCGACCATAACCAAACCCGATTTCCTTTGCGCGGCATGCACCAGGGAGTCAGTTGCACCCAGTGCCACACCAAGCCGGTGTTCACCAACGTGGGCCAGAAGTGCGCCGACTGCCACGCCGATATCCACAAACGCCAGTTTGGCGCGTCCTGTGAACAGTGCCACACCGTCAAGGGATGGCAAGTCTCGGTGCAGCAGATTAATCAGCACCAGAACCGCTTTCCCCTGATGGGTGCGCATGCGGCGCTGGATTGTACCTCTTGCCACACCGGCGCGGCCGTCGGTCAGTTCCAGGGCCTTCCGACTCAATGCTACTCGTGCCATTCGAAGGACTTTCAGACCGCCCAACCCAACCACATCAGCAGCGGTTTTCCGACGGGCTGCGAGCAATGCCATAGCATGAACGATTGGCTGGGGGCCAAGTTCGACCACTTGAAGTTCACTGGATTTGCGCTGGTCGGCGCCCACGCCACACTGGACTGCAATGCCTGCCATGCCGGGGGAAGATTTCAGGGCACGCTTGCCAACTGCGTGGGCTGTCACCTGCCCGACTATCAGAAAAGCACGAATCCCAATCACGTTGCCCTGGCCTTCCCGCAAACCTGCCAGACCTGCCACAACACGACGGCGTGGCAACCTGCGACCTTTGACCACAGCACGATAGGGTTTCCGCTCACCGGGGCGCATCAGACACTGCTTTGTTCGCAGTGCCACGCAAACGGCAATTACAACCTGACGACATCTGCGTGCGTGTCATGCCACCTGAAGGATTTCCAGGGCACAACCAATCCGAATCACGTGCAAGCGCAACTTCCGCAAACCTGTCAGGGATGCCACAACACCGCCTCGTGGGCGGGCGCGACATTCAATCATGCCAGCACCGGGTTCACGCTCACCGGGGCGCACACGACCCTGCAATGCTCGCAGTGTCACGTGAACGGCAACTACACATTGAACACCGGAGCCTGCTCGTCCTGCCACATGAAGGACTACCAGGGCACGACCAACCCGAGCCACGCGCAAGGCGGATTCCCCACGACTTGCGACTCCTGTCACACCACGATCTCGTGGGCCGGGGCGACGTTTAACCACAATTCCACGGGCTTCCCGCTCACCGGCGCGCACACCACCGTGCAATGTACGCAATGCCACGTCAACGGCAACTACAATCTGACCGACGCTAGTTGCGCTTCGTGCCATCTAAAGGACTTCAACGGAACGACGAGTCCGAATCACGTCCAGTCCGGGTTCCCGCAGCAGTGCCAGGTGTGCCATAACACCACCGCTTGGATTCCTTCATCGTTCAATCACAACAACACCGCATTCCCCCTTACTGGCAGACACACGAGCGTAGCCTGTGCCAGTTGTCACGTGAACAACAACTACACAACTGTTCCCACGGACTGCTACTCATGCCATAGGACGGACTACCAGACCACGACTAACCCGAACCACGCGGCAGCGGGCTTCCCCACGACCTGCCAGACCTGTCACACCACTACTTCGTGGCAGGGAGCGACCTTCAACCACACCTGGTTCCCGACTGGCCATGGCGGGGCAAATGGCGTGTGTTCCACGTGCCACACCAACCCGTCGAACTACACAGTGTTCACTTGTACGGGGTGCCATACCAAGACCCGGACCGATGAGCAGCATCAGGGTGTGGGGAGCTATGTGTACAACAGCATCAATTGCTACCAGTGCCATCGTTCCGGACAAGGCGGAGGATAAGCAGCCTTGACGATCCGGGGAGTAACTGCGAGTGAGGAGGTCCAATGAATACGGCACGTAGACATCTCGTGTGGCTGGTCCTGATGGCTTCCTATGGGGCTGCGCAAAGCAGCCCCGCGACCCTCCTAGATGTGAAGGTGGCGCGTATCAATAACGACGTCCAGCTCGAGTTCACCCTTTCCGCGCCGGTACGACCTACGGTCCTAGTTACCGGCGACACGTCCCGTCTGGTAATGGATTTTCCGAATACCAGAGCGAAGCCAACCCAGCAGCGCCTCGACATCAACTTCAACGGCATCAAGGCGGTGAGATTTGTTCTACACAAAGCAGACCCGCCAGTCGTGCGCGTCGTGATCGATCTGGATTGCGCACGCCCTTATGAGGTAAGCGGCAGCGGCACCCGGCTCAGGTTGACTCTCAGCCCACCGGTGGCAGCCCGCGCTACGCAACGGCGTACACCGGCGCCAACCTTTTCGGGAGGTCTGTTTGAAATCTTCCGACACCGCTTATCTCCAACGCCCCAAGTCGCCCGTCCCAATCGGGGCACGTTGCAGGAGGAAACCGCGTTCCCCAGCCGGGGCTCTCCCGGCACCGGAAGTGTGCCGAGCACAATAAGAGGCGCACCTGCCGACGCGCCCTCCGCAGCCACAGCGTTAAGCTTTCCATCAGTAAGTCCTAACCTAGCCCCGCAGACGGGTACTGTTGGTGTGTCGAGTGCGGCCAATCCAATTACATCCGGAAACCCATCCACTCAGAAAGCAGAGCATTCGGCGACATCGAAGGACGACTCTACATCCCTCGTATCCCCTGCTTCTCCCGCCATTCAATCCACTGCCCTCGACTCTCCGGCGGCGGCTCTAACTTCACCTGTGTTCGCCAACCCATCGAGTTTGCAGAGCCAACCTTCACCGACTACTCCTCCAGGCCTCACGGATCTAGGAACAATCTCCAGTACCAAAGTGATGTCTCAGGAAACTTCAAAGAAGAAGGGTCCCGCGATCACCGCACAAAGTAATGAGCCCTCTTCCGAGGAATCGCTCACCACTACGCCAACAACTATTGTGACGCATGAGATAACTGATCAATCCGCTCTGGCTTCGGCGCTCGATCCCAACCTGAAGACAGTCTTCAAAGTGAAATATGTGGTCGAAGGAGCGGCCTATCTGGACGGCGGTCGCAGTTCGGGTCTGACCGAAGGGATGAAATTGGAAGTCAAGGAATCCGACCTCCCGATGCAGCAAGGGAGCACGGTCAGTGCCAGCGATCCGCGCGTGGTCGCCGAACTGGAAGTCGTCGCGCTGACCGAAACATCCGCTGTCACCGATATTCACACGCCCAAACGCGCGGTCAAGCAGGGCGACCTGGCCTATCTCTCATCCGAAGACGCGCAGGCTCTTATACAGCAGCGCACCTTGAGCGCAACGAGAAAGTATCCGATGGTGGTGACATTCACTGAAGACGACCCACAAGACGAAGAAGTACGGGCGGAGGTCCCGCGGCCTCCGCAACCTTCGGTGAACCGGACCCGGGGGTGGATCGGCCTCGACCACATGGGAACAGTCAGCCACGGCAGCTCGCCTTTGACCAGTTCCGAAATTGGTCTGGTTTTACGCGCGGATATCACCCGCATTGGCGGCAGCTACTGGAATCTGACCGGCTACTGGCGCGGACGTCTGACCTCGAGCTCGTCTTCCACTCAACCCACTCTGCAAGACCTGATCAACCGCACCTATCACCTGGGGCTGATCTACGACAATCCCAATTCGCGCTGGGTGGCTGGCGTGGGGCGTCTCTATCTGCCCTGGGCGCCAAGTCTGGACACGATTGACGGCGGCTACTTCGGGATGCGCCTCGGCCACAGCGCGACCGCGGGCTTGTTCGCCGGCTCTACTCCCGATCCCACCTCGTGGAACTACAACCCTGACCAGTGCATCGCGGGCTCGTTCATCAACTTTCAGGGTGGGTCTTACGACCACTTCTTCTACTCGAGCACTTCGGGTCTGGGTGTGAGCACCCTCAAGTGGCAGATCAACCGGCCATTTGTCTTCTTCGAGAATTCCGCCTCTTACAAGCGCATTGTGTCGATCTATGATTCGCTGCAGGCGGACAGTCCGCGGGGTAATCAGGCCGTTGCCGCGCCCGGGCCGGGGCTGAGCCGGAATTTTCTGACCGTTCGCTTGCAGGTACATCCCCGGCTTGAACTTGATTTCAACCACAACTACTTCCGCGATATCCCGACCTTCGACCCGACGCTGATCGGCACCGGCCTGCTCGACAAGTATCTTTTTCAGGGTTTCAGCGTGGGCGCGAGGGCCGAAATCGTGAAGCAGGTCTTCTTGTACGGTGATATCGGACGCAGCAATCGGACCGGCGATGCCAAGAATTCGTGGAACCAGATGGCCGGCATCAGCTTCAACCATCTGCCCTGGTGGGGACTGCGAGCCGACGCGCACTACTCGCGGTTCAACAGTTCCTTTGGCGACGGTTCCTACAAGTCTTAGGGCTGTATCTGGAGCGCCCGCTGCACAACCGGTCGCGGGTGCATGATCTCGGGCGGGCGCTTCAGATACAGCGACTTGAAGGA
>Ga0075017_100002218_pt1 | contig 12093 bp, 10 predicted proteins | sample AleBraG_ABR_2012_FD_71475 | JGI IMG/M metagenome (GOLD analysis project Ga0075017, IMG submission 71475) | Freshwater sediment microbial communities in response to fracking from Pennsylvania, USA - Alex Branch Run_MetaG_ABR_2012 | ecosystem: Environmental > Aquatic > Freshwater > Creek >...
CCGACTTCCGCCACAGCGCCGACCTGGCCGACGCGGAATACTCGGACGACCCGGACGAAGAACCGACCATGTTGCAGCGCAGCACCAAGGAATTGCTGTACCGCCTGCGCAAGCAAGTGCCGAGCACGCGCAGCGCGCCGCGTTCCAGCACGCGCCGCAGCCTGGGCACCGGTATTTTCTCGTAATGAAAGCAGGGAACGTCTAATGCTGCCAGCAATTGTTGTAGAGAATCTTCCGCGCCTGGTGCGCGCCATCAAGCTGTTGCCGAACGACCTGCGCGAGGATGCGGCGCTGGATCTGGCCGACGAGTTGACGGGCATCACGGCCATGGTGGCCGAGAAGTTCACGAATGAGCGCACGGCCGACGGCATCCAGAAAGCGCTGTTCCTGACGGTGGGCGGCGTGTCCTTGGGCCTGGAGCATGCCGTCATGCATGAAGGCGACCAGGCCGCCCTCGATTTCCTCGTCGAGCACGGCGCCGAGCACGCGTTCCAGGTGGGCTTTCGCCTGATCAAGGAATTGTCGCAGCTGCCGGAAGACGCCCTCGTCGGTGAATACGACCAGGACCCCGTCTACTTGCAGCGCCGCCTGCGCGAGCTGTTCATCGATATTTGCCAGGCCGACCCGAACCAGAACTGGGCCGGCTATGAAAAGTATGCGCTGCAGTTGCAACAGCGCAAGGAAGTGCAAGCCGTCGTGCGTCTGGCCAGCTGGCTGCGCCGCCACCATGACAACGGCCCCGTCAGCGACAGCGACCTGAATGCCGAGGGCGTCATTGCCGTGGCCATCATCTTTGCCATCGAAGGCGGCGGACGCATCATGGCGCGCACGGGTCAAAAGGAGTTTGAACGCTTCGTGCGTTCCGTGCGCAAGAACAAGCCCGACTTCGAGGAAGGCTGGGCCGCCCTGGTGGCCAAGGTGCCCGTGCAGCATCACCCGGTGTTGCTCGACCGCATAGAATCCTACCGACGCAGCTGCACCGTCGTGCATAAAATCCTCACGCGGGCCAGCATGAAAAGCCTGTTCGAGGACCTGGAAAACTACGCGGGTTCGGAGCTGGACGCGGATTATTCGTGACCGCTGGTGTCGGATTACGCCCTCCGGGCTAATCCGACCTACGACCTACGATGGCGCGCGTCCCGTAGGTCGGCTTAGCTGCGGCACAGCCGCAGCGTAAGCCGACATTGCAGCCTACGCTCCCCCTTCCAGCGCCGCTGCCTCGGCCAGTTTGACAAACGCCGCCACCAGCGGCGACGTCTCTTCTTCCCGTTGTGCCAGTAACAGACTGGTGGTCGCCTGCGGGTCGGCGATGGGACGGTAGCACACGCCATCCATGCGGATGCGGTCGAACGAGGCGGGCAGCACGGAAATGCCGCAGCCGGCCGCCACCAGGCCGATGATGGTCGACGCTTCGCCCGCTTCCTGCGTCACCTGGGGCACGAAGCCGGCCGCCTTGCACAGGCGGAAGATCTGCGGATAAATCCCCGTGCCCGCATCCTTGGGGTACATCACAAAACCTTCGCCCGCCATGTCGGCAATCGCGATGCTGTCCTTGGCCGCCAGCGCGTGGGCGACGGGCAGCACGAGGAACAGCGGGTCTTGCCGCAATTGCGTCAGGCGGATGTCGTCCGGATACGTCGTTTCCGGCGGCCGCACGAAACCCAGGTCCATCGTTCGCCCACTGATCGCTTCCAGTTGATGCAAGGTCGCCATTTCATGCAAGGTCAGGGTGACGTGCGGGAATTGCTGGCGGTAGCGGTTGATGACGGTAGCGAAATAGGGGGTAAACGGCGTGGAAAACGTGAAACCGATGCGCAATTCGCCCGCTTCGCCCCGCTGCGCCCGGCGCGCCGTCACGGCCGCCTGTTCCGACAGGGCCAGGATGCGCCGCGCATCGTCGAGGAAGAGCGTGCCCGCCTGCGTCAGGCGCACGGAGCGCTTGTTGCGCTCGAACAACTGCGCGCCAAGTTCCGCTTCCAGTGCCTGGATTTGCTGGCTTAGCGGTGGCTGGCCGATGTGCAGGCGCTCGGCCGCGCGCGTGAAGTGCAGCTCTTCGGCGACAGCGACGAAGTAACGCAGATGGCGCAGTTCCATATGAGTAATATTTTAAAAGTATGAGTTGGGCCTTGAATATATATTGGACGATATGAGTTGGCAATCCTAACATGAAGACTCGCTTCCTTTCCGAAACACGGCCATGTCTGATTCATCGCTTGCCTTTGCCCCCGCTGCCCCATCCGCCATCCCGGTTTCTGCTCCCGCTCCCCGTTCGGCCATCGCCAAGGGGTCCATCGAATTCAAGCGCAGCAACCGCGCCCTGTTCTTCGGCGGCTTTTCCACCTTCAGCTTGCTGTATTGCATCCAGCCCCTGTTCCCGCTGTTGTCGCAGCAGTTCCATCTGACGCCGGCGCAAAGCAGCTGGTCCCTGTCCGTGTCGAGCGGCTTGCTGGCCATTTCCTTGGTGCTGCTGAGCGCCGTCTCGGACCGCATCGGCCGTAAACCGCTGATGGTGGCGTCGATGTTTTCCGCCGCTATTTTGACGATTTTGTCCGCCTTCGCGCAGGATTACGCGCAATTGCTGGCGATCCGCGCCGCGCTGGGCATTGCCCTGGGCGGCATGCCGGCCGTGGCCATGGCCTACCTGGGCGAGGAAATCGAGGGGCCGTCGCTGGGCCTGTCGATGGGGCTGTATATTGCCGGCAGCGCCTTTGGCGGCATGTCGGGGCGCCTGATCGCTTCCATGCTCAGCGATTTCCTCTCGTGGCGCTGGGCCCTGGGCGTGCTGGGCGTGGCCGGCGTGCTGGCGGCGGCGGAATTCTGGCGCAGCCTGCCCGCATCGAAAAATTTCGTGCCTAGTACCCGTGGCTGGAATGCCTTGCCGCACGCCATCCGCCAGCATTTTTCCGACCGGGGTTTGCCGTGGCTGTTCTGCCTGGCTTTCGTGCTGATGGGCTGTTTTGTTAGCCTGTACAACTACATCGGCTACCGCCTGCTGGCCGCGCCATTTGGCTTGCGCCAGAGCACGGTCGGCTTGCTGGCCTTTTTGTACCTGATCGGCATCTTCAGTTCCGTCTGGGCGGGACGCCTGGTGGACCGCCTGGGGCGCCGGGGCGTGCTGTGGATCATGCTGTCGGTGATGCTGTCGGGCATTGTATTAACCCTGTTCGATTCCCTGCCGCTGATCGTCATCGGCATGGCGCTGGCCACTTTCGGCTTCTTTGCCTCGCATTCGATCGCCAGCAGCTGGGTCAGCCGCCGCGCGCGCGCGCCGCAGGCGCTGGCTTCGGCCTTCTATCTGCTGTTCTATTACCTGGGGTCGAGCCTGATCGGTTCCGCCTCGGGCATGATGTGGGGCTTCGACGGCTGGACGGGCGTCATCATCATGCTGGGCCTGTGCCTGGGCGGCGGCGTGCTGATCGCCTTGCGCTTGCGCCATCTGCAGCCGCTGGGGGCGCGCGAAGCGATGGGCTGAGGCGGCTATTTGGGGCACATGCCGATCATCGTTTCCCCCTGCTTGCCCGCGCGCGTGGTCACGCACAAGGTGCCCAGCGCGCTGGTGATCTTGTAGGTGCGGCTGCCCCTGGCCGCGTTCGCGCCCACTTCCTCGATTTTTGATGCTTCATACCATTTCGGCGGCACGGCCGCGTAGGCCTCGGCAAAGCCTTGCTGCATGCGTTTGAAACCCGTGTCGTCCAGTTTTTGCTCTCCCCGCTGCGGGAATTCCTTGCGCAACTCCCTGTCGATCTTGCCCACGTCGCGTTTGGCTTGCGCCAGGATGTCGGCCGCGCTGGGCGCTGGCGGCGCCGTGATCGCTTCCGGCGCTGTCGGCGCCGGCACCTGCTCGACGCTGGGGGCGGGCAGGGGGCGGCTGACGGGCGCCAGGATGGGCAAACTCGGCAGACGTGGCGGGCGCGCGGCGGCTGGTTTGATGCCTGGCAACGGCAGGGGCTTGGGCGGCGCCGGAAGCGTGTGGCGCAGCCAGGCGATGGCCGGACCTTGCGGCAGGTTCTCGTCAGAGGCAAGGCGGGGCCGCGACTGCAGGATGACATAGGCCAGCCCCGCGTGCAGCAGGATGATCAGCAGCAGGCCGGGCGCGCGGCGGGGCAGGATGGGTAGCGAAGTCATGGAGGGCGTGGTGGTTCAGGTACGCCAATGTATCCGAGGCATTTGATTATTATCTAAAATGTCACAAGCGCTTACAAAAAAAGTGCCTCATGGAAATTTCAATGCCGTGGCGGGCGGTGGGGAACCCTGGATCGGCCTGACGATCCAACTCCAGATAGCATGGGAGGACACATCATGATGCAGGTAAAGGAAGTGGCACGGCGCTTTGGCGCCATCGAACACGCGATCGGCCAGGCGGCCCAGCTGTGCGGCAAACAGCAGGGCATGCCGATGGATTTGAAGGATTGCATCAACCAGCTGGACCAGCAAAAGAGCGCCGTGCGGCAAGCCATCGACACGCAAGACGATGCGCGCATCCGCCAGGCGGTCGAGCAGATGGAATCCTTGGGCGACCGCGCCAAGCGGGCCTGCGGCACGGCGTCCAGCGTGACGCCGGAAATGAAGAGCGCCGTGCTCAAGGTGCACGATGAATTATCGGACCTGAAGCACCAGATGCACTAGCTTACATCTGGCGGAACAGATGGGCATATAGCGGACTGACGCGCAATTGCGCCGGATGCTGGCGCAGGGTCAGCGACAGCTTGCCGGCCTCGTCGCGCACGGCCGTGGCGATGGCGCTGGCGTTGACGATGGTGCCCCGGTGGATTTGCCAGAATTGTTGCGGGTCCAGCTGGGGCAGCAGCTCCTTCAGGCTCGTGCGTATCAGTGCTTCGCTGTCCTGGCACACGACGTTGATGTATTTGTCCAGCGCTTCGAAATACACGACGTCGGCCAGGGCGATCATGCGCACGCTGTTGCCGACGGCGGCCCGTATCATGTGCAGGCGCGGCGCCGGTGGCAACATGGCTTGCAGCTGGCTCAGCAGGCGGGCCAGGTTGTCGTCGCTGGCGGACGCCGTTGCCGTCGTCGCCAAGGGTGCCGTCGTGGTGGCTGTCCCTGCCCCTGCCGCTGGGGTTGCTGATGTTGTACCGTTGCCGTTGCCAACGCTGCTGTCGCGCAAGCGCTGCTGCAGGCGTTCCACCGTCTTGCCCAGGCGTGCATCGTTGACGGGTTTTAGCACATAATCGGCGGCCGCGTGCTCGAAGGCGGCCAGCGCGTATTCATCGTAGGCCGTGACGAACACGATGTGGGGGAAGGACACGTCGTCGGGCCACTGTTCTGCCAGCTCCTCGGCCGCTTCCAGGCCCGTCTTGCCTGGCATCTTGATGTCGAGAAAGAGGATGTCGGGCTGCAGTGCCAGGCCTTGCCGCAAGGCTTCCACGCCGTTGGGGCAGGTGGCGACAATGGCGAGTTCCGGCCATAGCCGCTGCAAGGCGTGCGCGAGGGCGGCGGCAAGGATGGGTTCGTCTTCGGCGATCAGGGCGCGCGGGATGTGGTGGCTCATGCGAGGGGGCTCGTGATGGTGGGTGGAAGGGGGAGTGTCAGGCGGGCGACGACGCCTGCCGGATGGTTGGCGGCCAGCGACAGGCTGGCGGCATCGCCATGCATGCCGCGCAGGCGTTCGCGGATATTCGCCACGCCCAGGTGCGTGCCCTTGGTCTGGCCCGGATGATCGAGACCCAGGCCATCGTCGGCAACCGTCAGGATCAGTACGCCGCCGTCCATGGACGCCTGCACGTGGATATGGCCGCCTTCGATCTTCGCTTCCAGGCCGTGCTGGATGGCGTTTTCCACCAGCGGCTGCAGCAGCATGGGCGGCACTTTGATATCGCGCAAAGCCTCGGGCAGGTCCAGCGTAAAGCGCAGGCGCGCGCCCATGCGGGTGGACATCAGGCCCAGGTAGGCTTGCATCAGGGAAAACTCCTGTTTCAGGGTGGTGGACCCGGCGCGCGAGGAAGAGAGGGTGGTGCGCAAATACTGGATCAATTGATCGAGCAGCAACTGGGCGCGGTCCGGGTCAAAGCTGATCAGGCCCTGCAGATTGGCCAAGGTGTTGAATAGCATGTGCGGCTCGATCTGCGCCTGCAGCAGTTGCAGTTGCGCTTGCATGGCTTGGCGCGCCACGGATTCGGCGCGGGCTTTTTCCTGGGCTGCTTCCATTTGCAGGCGGGCAATTTTTTCGCGGCTGCCGAAGAACAGGATGGCCGCTCCCGCCGCCGCCAGTGTGAACACCGTCATGCCGACATTGCGTGGCGACATGGAAACGGGCGCGGGAACGTCGATATTGGCCAGCCAGCCGAACAGCATGGTGCCGCCGACTTGCGCCACGGCGGCGCTGACGATGATGAGAGCAGTGAAGGGCCGCAATGGGACGCGCCGCTGTTCGCCCCAGCACGCCAGGCGGATGCCGTCGATGAGCAGGAAGGCGATGCTGCCGATGCACATGGACGCAAGCAGGTTGAGCCAGAAGCTTTGTCCACCGCTCAGCACGAAGGTGATGAAGAGGGCACATAAGACATTGAGCAGCAGCGCATAGCGGGCATCGCCCAGCAGGCGGCGGTAGGGAAAGCCCGTCTTGCGGGGGGCTGCGTCGGTAGTGTGCATGCGGGATTGCTTTCAGGTGGACGCTCGGGTTGGCAATGCGGCAATTATGGGCGGCTCTGCACGCGGGCGCAACGCGGTTGCGACGAAACTGTGCGGATGTGGCGCCAATCGCCTGATCGCGTCCTTTACATCGCGTCCTTTACACAGTGGCGCTTGCACGCGATGATGGCAAGACGTCTGGATCGACAACCTCATCACGATAAAGGAACACCATGTGGCCCTATCCACGCACCCTGGCGCACCGCGGTGGCGGCACCCTGGCGCCTGAAAACACCCTGGCCGCCCTGCGCTGCGGCCTGGCTTTCGGCTACCGTGCCGTGGAATTCGACGTCATGCTGGCGGCCGACGGCGTGCTCGTCGTCGTGCACGATCCCGAGCTGGGCCGCACGGTGGCCGGCAGCGGCCCTGTCAACGATTACACGGCCGCGCAGCTGGGCGCGATGGAAGCGGGCGCCTGGTTCGGCCCCGCTTTCGCGGGCGAGGGCGTGCCCACGTTTGACGCCGTGGTGGCGTATTGCAAGGCGCAGCGCATCTGGATGAATATCGAAATCAAGCCGGCGCCCGGCGTTGACGTGGCCACGGGCGCGGCGGTGGCGCGTGCCACGCGCGATTATTTCGCGAAGGAATTTGCTGCAGGAGAATTATTGCCGCTGCTCTCGTCTTTCAGCATCGCCGCACTGGAAGCGGCGCGCCAGGCGGTGCCGGAACTGGCGCGCGGCTGGCTGGTCGAACAACTACCGGAAGACTGGGCACGCATGGCGAAGGAACTGGGCGTGGTGGCGATTCATTGCGACCATCAGCAGCTGACGCCGGAACTGGCGCGAGAGGTCAAGGCGGCTGGATACGGTCTGTTCTGCTACACCGTCAACACCCCGGAACGGGCCAGCGAGCTGCTGGCCTGGGGCGTGGACGGCTTTTGCACGGACCGGATCGATATTATTCCATCCATGGCGTAGGTCGGATTAGCGGGGCAAAGCCCCGCGTAATCCGACAACATTGTTGACGTTATTGGTGTTGTCGGCTTACGCGCTTGCGCGCTAAGCCGACCTACGTTTCAAACAGCTTAGAACGTCACGCGCATGCCGACGGTGACATTGCGCCCCATCAAAGGCGCTGCATTCTTGATGAACGAGGTATGGCTGTACGCCAGCTCATTCGTCAGGTTATTCGCCTTGATGTAGAACTGGGCCGGCGTGGTGCCGATGCGCGTGTCGTAGTTGGCGGACAGGTTCAGCATGTTGTAGCCCGGGGTTGCCGTTTCAAACGCGGCGACCTTGTCCTGTTTGCCCACGCGGTAGAACTCGGCCACGCCGCTCCATGCCTGCCAGTTGGCGTCAAGCTTCACGCCGATACGCTGGGCGGGGATGCGCGGCAAGTTGCCACCACCGTCGGCCAGCTTGGCCCGCACGTAGTCGCCGAACACGCTGGCGCCGAACATGGGGGTCAATTGCTGGCGCACTTGCCCTTCCACGCCCGTGAACGTGGCGTCGCGCTGGGCGTACTGGATCAGCTGGAAGCCTTCGTGGCTGTCCAGCGTGGAGCCGAAGATGTAGTTGTCCACCTTGTTGCGGTAGGCGCTGGCCGAAAAGGTCGTGGCGCCCGCATATTTGCGCAAGGTCAAGTCGATATTGTTCGACGTTTCCTTGCCCAGGTTTTGATTGCCCAGCTCATACGTGGCCGTGGCCATGTGCACGCCGTGCGCATACAGTTCCTCGGCGCTGGGCAAACGGTGCGTGCGGGAAATGGTCGAACCGAGCGAATACTGGGGCGCGAATTTCCACACGGCGCCCAGCGAGACGGATGTGCCCTTGGCGCTGCGGTCCTGCAAGGTGGCGCTGTCGACCGTGATGTCTTGCCATTCGTGGCGCAAGCCCGCCTCGAAGCGCCATTGGTCGAGCTTGTATTCTTCCACCAGGAAAGCCGCGTGCTTCTTCGTTACCGTCGGCGCCACATACGCTTCCTCGCCCAAGGCGGAGAAATCGCGCTTCGACGTTTGCAGGCCGACCACGCCGCGCCAGCCGAAGACGGGATGGTGCTCCATTTCCAGGCGCGCATCGTGGCCCTTGTTCTTGAACGTGGTGGCAATTTGCGTGCCTTCGATTTCGTCGTGCTTGTAATCGGTGAATGCGGCGCGCAGGCGCAGCTTGGCGAAGCCGGGCACGGGATCGCGCAATTCGCCGCGCACATCCCAGCGCTCGCTTTTCAGCTTCACGTAGGGCACGGCGCCATTTTCGTGCTCGTGGTCATGTTCGTCTTCAGCACCGTGGTCGTGGCCGTCGTGGCCGCCGCAATGCAGGTGCGTGCCGTGCGGGTGGCAGCTCTCGAATTCGTGGTTGTGGCCCGGCAAGCCGTATTGCGCATGCTGGCTGGTGAAGGCCAAGCCCAGGAAGCCGCGTTGACCCACCCACGACACGCCCACGCTGCCCGTGTCCGTCTTGTTGTAGCTGCCGGCCACCTTGGAGCCGCCTTCCCAGCCGCTGCCGACCTTGTATTCCTTCGCATCGCGCTTGACGCCTTCCGCATGGAAAGCGATGTTGCCGGAGCCGCCAGTGACTTCAAAGGCGCCCGCCTTTTCGCGTGCCGCCGAGTTGGCGCGCACTTCCGCGCTGCCTTCAAAGCCTTTCGCCGGCACGCGCGTGGGGATTTTCTTGTCGATCACATTGACCACGCCACCGACGGCGCCGCCGCCGTAGGCCAGCGCGGACGGGCCGCGCAAGACTTCAATCTGTTCCGACAGCATCGGCTCGGCCGCGACAGCATGGTCGGGGCTGATGGTCGAGGCATCCTGCACTTCGGCACCATCGGACAGCACTTTGACGCGCGGGCCATCCATGCCGCGGATGATGGGACGGCTGGCGCCGGCGCCGAAATGGCTGGCGGTGATGCCGGGTTGTCCCGCCAGGGTCTCGCCCAGGGTCGCAGCCCTTGCCAGCACCAGTGCTTCGCCTTCCAGCACGGTGACGGGTGTGCTCATGTCGTCGCTGCCCAGCGCCAGGGCGCTGGCCGAAACGGTGACGGCTGGCAAGGTGGCGGCCTGCTGCGCCAGGGCGCTGGCAGGGGCGGCAAAGGCCAGCATGATGGCCAGCGCGAGGGGAGTTGGTTGTTGAGGGCGGACGGACATGGGCAAGAATTCCTTTATCGGCTATCGGTGTTGGCGGGGTTTGGGCAGGCGCTTGCCGGATGGGGTGACTGCCCGAAGATGATAATGATAACCCATTATCATTACTGCGTGACAGTTTTTCCGGGCGGTGGAAGAAGGCGGATGGTGTATTCTGTCGGCTATGGAACGCACAACACGTCAAAAAACCGCTATTCAAGCCGCCATCGAGTCGGCCCAGCGCCCCCTGTCGGCGCAGGAAATCCTCGAACAGGCCAGCTTGCAGGTGACGCAGCTGGGCATTGCCACCGTTTACCGCAACTTGAAGTCGCTGGTGCTGGAGGAAAAAGTGCACGTGGTGACCTTGCCGGGCGAAAACCCGCGCTATGAGTCGAACACGGCTGCCAATCACCACCACCACCATTTCCAGTGCACCACCTGCCAGCGCGTGTTCGACGTGCATGATTGCCCGGGCGACTTGAAGCGCATGGCGCCGCAAGGCTTTGTCGTCGAGCGCCACGAATTGACCCTGTACGGCCGCTGCGCCGACTGCAATGCCGCTGCCAGCGCCGCCCCTGACGTTGCGGCGGCAGTTGCCAGCACCGTGCACGCCTGCGCCAGCGGCCACGACCCGGCCTGAGCGGGCCAGCCCTCCGTGTTGGCACGGGCGCAACAATGCCCTGGCCAGCCGTCATTGCCGCACCCCATATCACGTATAATCTTCCCTTTAAAGCTGCCGCCACTTTTTGCCAAAAAAACATGAAATCATCTGAAATCCGCGACAAGTTCCTCAAATTTTTCGAATCCAAGGGCCATTCCATCGTCCGTTCCAGCTCCCTGGTGCCAGGCAACGATCCGACCTTGCTGTTGACGAACAGCGGCATGGTGCAATTCAAGGATGTGTTTACGGGCACGGACAGCCGTCCGTACACGCGTGCCACTTCCGTGCAGCGCTGCGTGCGCGCCGGCGGCAAGCACAACGACCTGGAAAACGTGGGCTACACGGCGCGCCACCATACTTTCTTTGAAATGCTGGGCAACTTCAGCTTTGGCGACTATTTCAAGCGCGATGCGATTCAATACGCGTGGGAATTGCTGACCAAGGTATACGGCTTGCCGGCCGACAAGCTGACGGTCACCGTGTACATCGAAGATGACGAAGCGTACGATATCTGGGCGAAAGAAATCGGCGTGCCAACCGAGCGCATCATCCGCATCGGCGACAACAAGGGTGCGCGCTACGCCTCGGACAATTTCTGGCAGATGGCTGATACTGGCCCATGCGGTCCGTGCACGGAAATCTTCTACGACCACGGCGCCGACATTCCTGGCGGCCCGCCGGGTTCGCCGGACGAAGATGGCGACCGCTTCATTGAAATCTGGAACCTGGTGTTCATGCAGTTCAACCGCGACGAAGCGGGTGTCATGCACAAGTTGCCGAAGCCGTGCGTCGACACGGGCATGGGCATGGAGCGCCTGGCCGCCGTGCTGCAGCACGTGCATTCGAACTATGAAATCGACCTGTTCCAGCATTTGATCCGCGCCGCCGCGCGCGAAACGGGCGCCACGGACCTGGAAAACAAGTCGCTGCGCGTGATCGCCGACCACATCCGCGCCGCCGCCTTCATGATCGTCGACGGCATCATCCCGGGCAGCGAAGGCCGCGCGTATGTCTTGCGCCGCATCATCCGCCGCGCCTTGCGCCATGGCCACAAGCTGGGCCAGACGAAACCGTTCTTCTACAAGCTGGTGGCGGACCTGGCCATCGAGATGGGCGGCGCCTATCCTGAGCTGGAAGAAGCGAAAGACAACGTCGCCAACATGCTCAAAGCCGAGGAAGAGCGTTTCGGCGAAACCCTGGAAACGGGCATGAAAGTGCTGGAAGCGCAGCTGGCCAAGGATGCCACGGGCATCGACGGCGCCACCGCTTTTACTTTGTACGAAACGTATGGCTTCCCGCCGGACCTGACGGCCGACATTTGCCGCGAACGCAATATTACGTTCGACCAAGTGGGCTACGACGCGGCCCTGAAGGAAAGCCAGGAACTGTCGCGCAAGGGCGGCAAGACGCACAAGGACAGCAAGGTCGAGTACACGGGTGAGAAAAACAAATTCGTCGGCTACGATCAATTGACGTTCAGCAGCAAGGTCATCGCGCTGTACGCGGCCGGCACGCCCGTGCAGGAACTGAAAGCCGGCCAGGATGGCATCGTTGTGCTCGACACCACGCCGTTCTACGCGGAATCGGGCGGCCAGGTGGGCGACCAGGGCGTGATCGCCTCGGGCGCGGGCAGCTTTGCCGTCAGCGACACGCTGAAAATCCAGGCGGACGTGTTCGGCCACCACGGCGTGCTCGCATCCGGCGTGCTGAAGGTGGGCGACGCCGT
>Ga0075017_100002219_pt1 | contig 12092 bp, 9 predicted proteins | sample AleBraG_ABR_2012_FD_71475 | JGI IMG/M metagenome (GOLD analysis project Ga0075017, IMG submission 71475) | Freshwater sediment microbial communities in response to fracking from Pennsylvania, USA - Alex Branch Run_MetaG_ABR_2012 | ecosystem: Environmental > Aquatic > Freshwater > Creek >...
GGCTGTCGCCCGCTGGGCCGTGAGACGGGTGACCTCGGCCTGCTGCGCCTGCTGGGCCTGCGTCACGGCCTGGGCCGCGGCCGCGGCCGCCGTCTCGCTGGCCGCCAGGGCGCTCGCCGCGGCCTGGGCCGCGAGCTGCGCCTGCAGGGCGGCGAAGCGCAGTGCCGTGGCGTCCTGCACTTCCTGGCGTCGACCGGCGGCCACCTGGCGCACGGCGCTCACCCGCTCGGTGAGTCCGAGGACGCCGTCGCTGCGGAACACGCTGTCGACGACCGACGCCCACTCGCCGAGGCCGCCGCTGAGGTCGGCGCCGACCTGGTAGCTCGCGGCCGCGAGCCGGTCGACGTCGCCCTGGGCGGACGTGGCGGCGATGGCGGCCGCGTCGGCGCGGCCACGTGCGGCGCTGAGGTCGGCGCCCGCCTGGTCGGACGCGGCCCGGGCGGCGTTCCACGCCTCGACGAGCGCCTCGACGCGGTCGCGGAGGACCGTGAGCTGCGCGTCGGCGGCGTCGACCTGGGCCTGGGCGGTGACGAGGGCCGCAGCGGCGCGGGACGCCGCGGCCTTGGCGCCACGGACCTGGGCGGCGGTCGGGGCCGGCGGTCGCGACGGCGTCGCCGAGGCGGTCGGGCCGAGGAGGCTGCTCGCGAGCACTGCCGTCAGCAGCGCCGCGCCCGTGCGGGCACGGCGGCGTAGGGCTCCACGCGCGTGCGGCACAGCGCCTCCGACGGGGAAGGATCGGGCGTTCGGCTCCGACGACGGTAACCCCACACGTCACACGAACACCACCCGTTACACCAGATCCGACCCGATCCAGCCGCTCCCCGCGCCGAGACCCGCACGCCGCCGGCGCAGGTGTCAGAGGTCCGGCCCGGTCTCTCGCACCGACGCCGGTGACCTGCGCGGCGGCGCGGCGGGGTCAGCGGGCGGTGAGCCAGGCGGCGGCGTACGGCGGGAGCACGAGCTGGCCGTCCTCGAGGCGCGGGACGTCGCCGGCGAGGTGCTCGACGAGATCGCGGTCGCGCAGCGTTCCGAGCACCCACGGGTCGCATCGCTGCCAGTCCTCGCCGACGTTGTAGAGCTGCACGAGGTCGCCGGCGGCGTGGCGCCGGACGACGCCGAGGATCGCGGGGTTCGACGACTCGACCGGCACCGACTCGACCGCCGCGTGCAGCGACGGCAGGGAGCGGCGCACGTCGCCGAGGTGGCGCAGCATCGTGAACACGCGCGCCGCCAGCGAGTCGGCGTCGTGCCGCTGCGCCGCGACGTCCCACGGCATCCGCGGGCGGTGCATCCACCGGTTGTCCTCGGCGTGCTCGGACTCCTGGACATACGACGCGTCGTTGAGCAGAGCGAGCTCGTCGCCCATGTAGAGCAGCGGGATCCCGCCGAAGCCGTAGACCAGGGCGTAGGCGCACCGCAGCCTCGCCACCGCGCGTGCCAGCATCGGTGCGTCGCCGGCCTCGAGCGCCTGCTCGATGCCGACCAGGCTCGCCGCGCTCCCGCTCATCCGGCTGTCGCCGGTCGCCTCGTTGACCTGGAACTCCTCGCCGCGGGCGAAGCTCCCCGGGGCCCGACCGGCGTACCACTCCGACAGGAACGCGCGGTGCGCCGGACCGTTCCAGCCGACCTGCCAGGCGTCGGTGTCGTCGATCGCCCAGCCGATGTCGTCGTGGCAGCGCAGGTAGGTCGCCCACGCGGTCGTCGTCGGCTTCGGCGGGAACTTCTCGAGGGCGCGCACGAGCAGCCGCGCGTCGCGGGTCGCGACCGCCGACCAGATCTGCACCATGAGGCTGTTGTGGTAGGCGAGGTCGGACACGTGGCCGGCGTAGTCGCCCACGCCGAGATAGTGCACCACCTGCGCCGGGCCGACGATCGCCTCGGCCTTGAACACCAACGACGGCGCGGCGATCCGGGCCACGGCACGCAGCGCGCGGGTGAGGCCGTGGACCTCGGGCTGGTTCTGCGAGTCGGTGCCCATCCGCTTCCAGAGGAACGCGATCGCGTCGAGGCGCAGGCAGTCGACACCGCGGTTCGCGAGGAACAGCGTGAGGTCGGCGAACTCGCAGACGACGTCGGGGTTCGACCAGTTGAGGTCCCACTGGTAGTCGTTGAACGTCGTCCAGACCCAGCCGGCGACGTCGTCGTCCCAGGTGAAGTTGCCCGGCGCGAAGTCCGGGAACACCTCGGGCAGCGTGCGCTCGTACTGGTCCGGCACGGTGCGGTCGGGGAAGACATGGAAGTAGTCGAGGTAGTGCCGCTCGCCGCGGCGCGCGGCGACGGCCCACGGGTGCTCGCGCGCGACGTGGTTGAGGACCAGGTCGATCGTCAGGGAGATGCCGGAGCCGTGCAGCGCGGTCGCGAGGGACTCCAGGTCGGCCATCGTGCCGAGGTCGCGACGCACCTCGCGGTAGTCGGCCACGGCGTAGCCGCCGTCGTTCGCCCCCTCGCGCGGCGCGAGCAGCGGCATGAGGTGGAGGTAGGTCGTGCCGAGCTCGCGCAGGTAGTCGATGTGCTTCGCGACGCCGTCGAGGGTGCCGCCGAAGCGGTCGGCGTAGGCGACGTAGCCCAGGGCGTCGGGGCGCTGGAACCAGTCCGGGGTCAGGAGCCGGTCGCGGTCGCGGTCGCGCAGCGCCTGCGGCCGGTCGACCCAGCCGCCGACGGCGATCTCGGCGAGACGGCCGACCAGCGCGTCGGCGACAGCCGGCGCGAACACCGCGCGGATTCCGGCGTCGAGGTCCGGGCCCCAGCGGCGCGCCCGCGCGAGGAGGTCGTCGGCCCCCTCGGCGGTCCAGGACCCGGCGCGCCGCAGAGCGGCGTCGACGAGGGCGTCGACGCCGGCCCCGGGTGTAAGCGCTGTCACGCCCCCAGTGTGGGGGATGCGAGCCTCCGGCGGGAGGGGTGCTCCGACGCTGCTCCCGGTCCGGCAGGACCGCTCCGGCGGTCACCGTCGCGGCCTCGGGACCGGCGACGGCTGGGAGAGCGCACTCCACCGACGTCCCGAGCACGTGCGGCACGCCATGCGGCGGATCGAGCCGCGCGAACTGCTGCGCGGCCGAGGGACCTGCCCGGCTCGTGCTGGCGATCGCTGAGTCTGCCGGCAACACGCGCGAAACGCGGAGAGCCTGCGCCCGAAACGCGCGCGGTCCAGACTGCGCACATGCGCGCCGAGGCCGCCCCGGGGAACCTCGGGGCCTACGACGAGATGGTCGACGACTCGGGAGCACCGCGAGCGGGCATGGGCACGGTGGCCACGGTGCTCGAGACCCTCGGGGCCGAGGGCCTCTCCGAGCGGGCCCGGCTGCGCGACGCCTACCTCGACCGGCAGGGCATCACGTTCTCCCTGTCCGGCCGGGAGCGACCGCTTCCCCTCGACCTCGTGCCGCGGGTGGTCGGGGCCGAGGAGTGGGACCGCGTCGAGAAGGGGATCGTCCAGCGCATCAAGGCGCTCGAGATGTTCCTCGCCGACGTCTACGGACCCGGCGAGATCCTGGGCGAGGGCATCGTGCCGCGCGGCCTCGTCACGACGTCGACCCACTACCACCGGGCGGCCTACGGGCTGGTGCCGCCGAACGGGGTGCGCATCGCGGTGGCGGGCATCGATCTGATCCGTGACGAAACCGGCACCTTCCGGGTCCTCGAGGACAACCTGCGCTGCCCGAGCGGCGTGTCCTACGTGCTCGAGAACCGACGGACGCTCGCCCACGTCCTGCCCGAGGTCTTCGCCGGCGCGCAGGTGCGAGCCGTGGCGGAGTACCCGGAGCGCCTGCTCGACGCGCTGCGCGCCGCCGCGCCCTCGGACGTCTCGGAACCCACCGTCGCCGTCCTCACGCCGGGCGTGCACAACTCGGCGCACTTCGAGCACGCGTTCCTGGCCCGCCGGATGGGTGCGGAGCTCGTCGAGGGTCGCGACCTGTTCTGCCGCGACGACCGGCTCTGGATGCGCACCGTGCGCGGAGCGCGCCCGATCCACGTCGTCTACCGCCGGATCGACGACGAGTTCCTCGACCCGGTCCACTTCGTGCCCAACTCGCTGCTCGGCGTCCCGGGCCTGCTCAACGCCGCGCGCGCGGGCAACGTCGCGATCGCGAACGCCGTGGGCAACGGCGTCGCCGACGACAAGGCGATCTACCCCTACGTGCCCGCGATGATCCGCTACTACCTCGGCGAGGAGGCGCTGCTGCCCAACGTCGAGACCTACGACCTCTCCGACGACGAGCAGCGCCACCACGTCATCGAGAACCTCGGGCGGATGGTCGTGAAGCCGGTCGACGGGTCCGGGGGCTACGGGCTGGTGATCGGTACGTCGGCCACCGAGGAGCAGCTCGAGCAGGTGGCGCGCACGATCGAGGACGACCCGCGGCAGTGGATCGCGCAGCCCATCGTCACCCTGTCGACCTGCCCCACGGTCGTCGGCGAGGGTGCAGTCGAACCGCGCCACGTCGACCTGCGGCCCTTCGCCGTCAACGACGGCGACGACATCTATGTCCTGCCCGGCGGCCTCACCCGCGTGGCGCTGCCGAAGGGCAGCCTCGTCGTCAACTCCTCGCAGGGCGGCGGCTCGAAGGACACCTGGGTGCTCGACGAGGGCGATCGCGGGGTCGACGACGAGGGCCGCCCGACGCCGCCGCGGGTCACCCGGGTGCGACGCAGCGCGGTGGCGCGGCAGAGCGCGCCGGTCAGCGCCGACGAGCGACTGCGGCAGCAGGAAGGCCAGCAGCAGCAGCGGATCATGACGCCGCCCGAGGTGACGCCGTGCTGAGCCGCCTGGCCGAGTCCTTCTACTGGATCGGTCGCTACCTCGAGCGCGCGGAGGCGACCGCGCGACTGCTCGCGGAGCACTACCACCTCACCGTCGAGGACCGCTCCGTTCCGGACGACGTCGCGGCCACCGTGGTCCTGGACGCCCTGTCCCTCGTGCACGACGTCGTCGCGACGCCGACCGAGCTCGTGCGCTCGCTGCTCGGTGACGCCGCGAACCCCTCGACGGTCATCGGCTCCGTCGCGGCTGCCCGCGAGAACGCGCGCAGCGTGCGAGACGCGCTCTCGGGCGACGTGTTCGAGGCGCTCAACGGCGCCCACCTCACCCTCACCCGCGGCCTGACCGCCGCGGCCAGTCCCGGCGCCTCGATGTACCGCGTGCTCGAGCGGCTGATGGTCGTCAACGGCGCCATCGAGTGGACGATGCCGCGCGACGAGGGCCACCTGTTCCTGTCCCTGGGCCGCGCCCTCGAGCGCATCGACATGGCTGCGCGACTGCTCGACGTGCGGCACGACCTCGTGTGGCCGGACACCGGGCCGGTCGCGACCCTGCGCTCGGCCGCGGGGCTCTCGGCGTTCCTGCGCACCGGCGAGGCACCGACGGGTGAGCAGGTGCGCGAGTTCCTCGTGCTCGACCCGGCGTTCCCGAGGTCGATGCTCAGCTCCGCGCAGCGGGCCGAGGCGTCGGTGCGCGGGCTCCAGACGCTCGGCGGTGTCGACGACGGCGAGCTCGTCCGCGAGGTGGGCCTGATGCGCTCGCGCCTGGAGTTCGCCGGCGGCGTCCACGACCCCGCGGTGATCGACCAGCTCGTGCACGACACCCAGCTGTCCGGCGTCGCCACGGCCGCGGCCGTCGCAGCCGCCTACTTCCGCCAGGCCGGCACGATCGTGTGGAGCCACTGATGTCGACCGGACGCCGCCTGCGCATCACCCACCGCACGGGCTACCGCTACACCGCGCCCGTCGCCGCGTCGTTCAACGAGGTGCGGATGACCCCGCGCGACGCCGACGGCCAGATGCTGCTGTCGCACCAGCTGCAGGTCTCGCCGCGCGCCTCGGTCCAGGCCTACGTCGACTACTGGGGTGCCCTCGTCCAGAGCTTCGACGTGCACGAGGAGCACGACGTCCTGGAGATCGTGGCGACCAGCCTCGTGGACGTCCCCCACGGACACCCGGTCGGCGACGGCGTCGACTGGGCGACCGTGCGCAGCGCGGAGGTCACCGACCGCTGGGGCGAGTTCCTCGCGCCCACCGCGCTCGTCGACGACGCGCGCACCGACCCGGCCCGTGCCGGCATCGTCGAGACGCTGCGCCGCCTGCCGACCCCGGGGCTCGCCGTCCGGGGCGCCGTCGAGGCCACGCGCGACCGGATCCGCTACGACGACAGCGCCACCGGCGTGACCACCACGGCCGCCGAGGCGTGGGCGGCGGGCGGCGGCGTCTGCCAGGACTACTCGCACACCATGCTGTCCCTCCTGCGCGCGATGGGGATCCCCGCCCGCTACGTCAGCGGCTACCTCCACGACGAGGAGGAGACGCCCGGCCGCACGGTGATCGGCGAGAGCCACGCGTGGATCGAGGTGTGGAACGGCGCGTGGGCGGCGTACGACCCCACCAACGACCGGTCGGTGGGCTCCGCCCACGTGGTGGTGGCGCGAGGGCGGGACTACGCCGACGTCCCACCGCTCAAGGGCATCTATGCCGGCGGCGCGAGCGAGACCCTCGGCGTCACGGTCGAGATCACCCAGCTCGCCCGGTGACCGGGCCGGACAGCGCGCCTGCCCGTCCCTCGTCTGGGAGTCTCGGGGCATGACGCTGACCGATGTGCCCTGGGAGTCCGGCGAGTGGACGACGACGCCGGCCTCCTCCCGGGTCGAGGGCAGCGACCTGGTCGTGACACCTCGGGAGAACAGCGACTTCTGGCAGGTCACGTCGTACGGGTTCGCGCACGACGACGGTCACGGCCTGCTCGTCGACCTGCCCGACGGGTGTGCGGTGGAGGTCTCGTTCCTCGCCGACTTCGCCGAGCAGTTCGACCAGGCCGGCGTCCTCGTGCGCGCCGACGCCACCCGCTGGGTGAAGGCGGGTGTCGAGCTGGCCGACGGTGCCCCCCAGGTCGGTGCCGTGGTGACGCGCGGGGTCTCGGACTGGTCGGCCGCACCGTTCCCCGAGTGGCACGGCCGCGAGGTGACGGTGCGCGCGAGCCGCACCCGGGACGCCCTCACCGTGCGGGCCAAGGCGGGCGGCGACTGGCACCTGGTGCGCCTCGCGCCGCTCGACCCCGCGCTCGCCTGGCGGGCCGGTCCGTTCTGCTGCTCCCCGACGCACGGCGCGCTCGAGGTGCGGTTCACCGGTTTCGCCATCGGCCCGGCGGATGCCGTTCTGCACGGCTGAACCCGCCACGCCGCGGAACCTTCCGCCGACCGACCCCCGTGGTGGGAGGATGTCCGTCGGATCGGTCCGCCTCGGACCGACGGGGTCCGTCGGCACGTCCGTGCCGGCTCACGAAAGGCACGACATGCATCTGCTCGCAGAGATCGGGAACGGCGACCTCCTGGTCGACATCTTCTACATCTTCCTGTTCATCATCTGGTTCTGGCTGCTCATCACCATCTTCGGTGACATCTTCCGCAGCGACGACCTCGGTGGCTTCGCCAAGACCCTCTGGATCCTCTTCGTGATCCTGCTGCCCTACCTCGGCATCTTCGTGTACCTCATCGCTCGCGGTAAGGGCATGGCCGAGCGCAACATGAAGGCGATGCAGGCCGCGCAGCAGGCCCAGGCGGAGTACATCAAGTCCGTCGCCGGCGCCGGCTCCACGAGCTCCGCGGAGGAGATCGCCCGCCTCTCGGACCTCAAGGACAAGGGTGTCCTGTCCGAGGAGGAGTTCGCTGCGGCGAAGGCCAAGGCCCTCGGCTAGAACGCTCTGCTCGCTCGACGCCCCCGCGACCACTCCGGTCGCGGGGGCGTCGTGGCTCACCCCCGGGCCGACGGGCGGTCAGGGCCACCACCGCGAGAGCATGGGCGGGTGACCCCGCAGCTGCTCCGTCTCGCTCACCTGCTGCCGCGGCCCCTCGCCTACGTCCTCGGCGGTGGCGGGTCGCGCGGCGCCGTCCAGCTCGGCATGCTGCGTGCGCTCGCGACGACCGACCTGCGACCCGACCTCGTCGTCGGTACGAGCGTCGGCGCGCTCAACGGGGCGATCCTCGCCGCCGACCCGGATCAGGCGGCGGCCAAGCTCGACGGGATCTGGCCCCGCATCGACCGCCAGCAGGTGTTCCCGGGCGGGTTCTTCCTGCGCACCCTGGCCGCCACGAGCTCCGGGCGTCCCTACGTGTTCGACCCCACGCCGCTCTCCGACCTCCTGGCGGAGTACATCGCGGTGCCCCGCATCGAGGACCTTGCGCTTGCGTTCGTCGCGATGGCCACGGATCTCGACTCCGGCGTGCGCGTCGAGCTCGACTCCGGTGACCTGCGCTCGGCGCTGCTCGCGTCCTGCGCCGTCCCGATCGCGTTCCCCTGGGTCGAGCGCGACGGACGTCGCCTGGTCGACGGCGGTCTCGTGGACAACATCCCGGTTCGCGAGGCCAAGGCTCGCGGCGCCCGGTCGATGATGGTTCTGGACTGCGGGATCTTCGGCGCGGAGGGCCGCTGGTCGCAGGGCATCATGGGCGTGGCCGTGCAGTCGCTGGCCATCGCCGGCCGTCAGCAGATCACCGTCGACCTCGAGATCGCCGCGGACATCCCGGTGCTGTACCTGCCCGTCCCCGCGACGATCCCCACCTCGATCTTCGACTTCGAGAGCACCGACGCGCTCGCCGACGAGTCCTACGAGCTGGGGATGAGAGCGCTGCGGCGGCTCGCCGAGCTCGGGCCTCAGTCCGGTCACGTGCCGCCAGGGCTCTACGGCGAGCCGCCGATGACGATCCTCAGCCCCGACATCGAGGCGTTGCGGCGGACCTTCCCCCTCACGCCCGATCCCGTCGGTCAGGCGCGTGCGGCCACGAGCCGCCCGAACAGCGTCTCGTAGTCGGCGACCATCCGCTGGGCCGAGAACCTCGTCCGCGCCTGACGCCGGCACTGCTCGCGGTCGACGCCGGTGAGGCGACGCACCGCCGCGACCGCGCCGTCCGGGTCGCGCACCAGCCACCCCGTCACGCCCTCGTCGACGAGCTCGCGCATGGACCCGCGGGCGTAGGCGATCACCGGGGTCCCCGTCGCCATCGCCTCGACCACCGAGAGCCCGAACGGCTCGTCGAAGTCGATGAGGTGCAGGAGCCCGAGCGCTCCGCCGAGAAGCCGGTCGCGCTCCGGCGGAGCGACCGGACCGACGTAGGTGACCGACGTGCCGTCGATGCGCGGTCGCACCTCGCGGGCGAAGTAGCCCTCGTCGTGGACGACGCCGGCGATGACCAGCGGGATGCCGGCGCGACCTGCCACGTCGATCGCCGTGGCCGTGCCCTTGTCCGGATGGATCCGTCCCAGGAACAGCAGGTAGCCGCCGTCACCGGCGCCGGCGCTGAACCGGTCGAGCTCGATCCCGTGGTGGATGGTCGCGTCGTAGCTGAGCGACGGGTGCCGGTCGGAGTCGCTGATGGAGACGTAGTGCGCGACATCGTCGTAGGCGCGGTAGACCGGCACGACGCGCTCGGAGGAGAACCCGTGCACGGTCGTCACCACGGGCGTCCGCACGAGGCGGCTGAAGACCAGCGGCAGGAAGTCGAACTGGTTGGAGATCACGTCGAACTCGTCCGCCCGCTCGAAGGCGGCCGCAATGTGCAGCGCCTCGCTCACCTTGGCGTCGACGCCGTCGTCCTCCTCGTAGCCCGCCGGCGCCTCGGCGTGGAGGCGTGCCGACGTCACCGAGTCCGCGGTCGCGAACAGGGTGACGTCGTGGCCGCGTGCCACGAGGCCCTCGGTGAGGGTGGAGGCGACCTGCTCCCACGGCCCGTAGGTGCGCGGCGGGACGCTGTGGGCGATCGAGGCGAGCACGGCGATCCTGATGGGGCCTCCCGGGCGACTGGCCTCGACGGTACCGCGATGCGGCGCGGTCGCGGGTTGCGCTGAGCGGCAAGGGCTCCGCGGTGAGCGGACAGGTGGTCGGCATGATCCGCGAACAGGCGTAGAGTCGGGTCACGTCAGCGGTCCGGATCGCCGGGCCCGGCCCCGTGTGGATCGAAACCAGGGGTCATAGATCAGGTCACCGTCGTGCGCAGGCACAGCCGTCTTCGGGCGCATCGCACAGGTCCGCACGACATGACCGTCGCAGGCAGGTCGTCACGACCCGTCGCACCTCGCAGAGACGACCACCATGTCCGTCATCGGATTCGTCAGCACCTACCAGCCCACCCTGTGCGGACTCGCCACCTTCAGCGCATCTCTCTACGCCGAGCTCGTCACCTCGTCGGCCTCGCAGGGGCGTGTGGTCCGCGTCGTCGACAGCCCTCAGCCACGCATGTCGCGCGACGTGGTCGAGGAGCTCGTGGCCGGCGACCCCGCCAGCGTGGCGCGCTCAGCAGCCGCTCTCGCCTCCTGTGATGTCGTCATCGTCCAGCACGAGTACGGCGTCTACGGCGGGGCCGACGGGGAGGAGATCATCCCCTTCCTCGCCGCGCTCGCAGCCCCGACGATCGTGGTGCTCCACACCGTGCTGAGCAGCCCGACCCCGCACCAGAAGGTCGTGCTCGAGAAGGTCGCCGACCTCGCCGACGTCGTCGTCGTGATGACCGGCACCGCACGCGAGCGCCTCTCGAGGATCTACGACGTCGACCTGCGCAACGTCCGCCTCATCCCGCACGGCGCTCCCGCGCAGCCGCCGTCGATCTCGGCGACGTTCCGCTCGGTCGAGCCGACGATCCTCACCTGGGGCCTCATCGGGCCGGGCAAGGGCATCGAGTGGGGAATCGGTGCCATGGCGCACCTGCAGGACCTCGACCCGCTGCCGCAGTACGTGGTCGCCGGGCAGACCCATCCCAAGGTGCTGGCCCGCGAGGGCGAGGCCTACCGGCTCGCGCTGACCCAGCAGGTGCACGAACTGCACCTCACCCACTGCGTCACCCTGGACAACCACTACCGGCACGCGGAGGCGCTGGCCGGCCTCGTCGCGAGCGCGGATGTCGTGCTGCTGCCCTACGACTCCACGGACCAGGTGACGTCGGGCGTGCTCATCGAGGCGCTCGCCGCCGGCAAGCCTGTGGTGGCGACACGCTTCGCTCACGCGGTGGAGATGCTCGCCGACGGCGGCGGCATCCTGGTCGACCACATGGACCCGGCGTCGATCGCCGACGGCCTTCGACTGGCCGTGGCCCGGCGGGTGCCGGTCCGTCAGCAGTCGGCCCGCACTGTGGCGCCACCGATGCTCTGGCCGATCGTCGCCGATCGCTATCGCGATGTGGTCAGCCAGCTGAAGTCCGCGCGCTCCGCCGCATGAGCGGGACCCGCACGATCGCGGCCCCGGTGCTCGACCACCTGATCTCGTTGAGCGACGGCAACGGACTGTTCGAGCACGCGCGGCACGACGTGCCGCGCCCGGAGCACGGCTACTGCATCGACGACGAGGCGCGCGCGGTCGTGGTGCTGTGCCGCGAGGACAGCCTCGACGCTGCAGCGCTCACGCTGCTGGAGCGCTGCCTGCACCTGACGGCGAGCGCCATCACGGCCGACGGTCTGTGCCATAACCGGCACGACGCCTCGGGGACCTGGACCGACACCGCGGGTCTCGAGGACTGCTGGGGTCGTGCCCTGTGGGCTCTGGGATACGCCGGGGCCCATGCGCCCACACCGGCGATGCGCGAGAGCGCGGTGTCGGCGTTCCGCCGGGCGGCCGACCGCCGGCCGACCCATCGGCGTCCGCTCGTGTTCGCCGCGCTCGGCGCCGGAGAGCTGCTCCTGGCGCGTCCCGAGGAGTCCTCCGCGCGGCGGATCCTGCTCAACGTGAAGCTGGCGCTCACCAGCCTGCCGTCGACCCCGTCCTGGCGCTGGGTCGCTCCTCGGCTCACCTACTCCAACGGGTCGGTGGCCGAGGCGCTCATCCTCGCCGGCCACGTCCTCGTCGATCCCGTCGCGCTGCGGCGCGGCCTCGAGCTGCTCGACTTCCTGCTGACGACGGAGACCCGCGACGGCCACCTGTCCGTGACGCCGGTCGGCGGCCGCGGCCCGGAGGAGACGGGACCGGCGTTCGACCAGCAGCCGATCGAGGTCGCCGCGCTCGCCGACGCGTGCGCACGCGCGTTCGCCATCACCGGCGACGAGCGGTGGAGCGCCGGCGTCGAGCTGTCGCTCGGATGGTTCCTCGGCGACAACGACTCGTCCACACCGATGGTGGACCTCGGCAC
>Ga0075017_100002220_pt1 | contig 12085 bp, 9 predicted proteins | sample AleBraG_ABR_2012_FD_71475 | JGI IMG/M metagenome (GOLD analysis project Ga0075017, IMG submission 71475) | Freshwater sediment microbial communities in response to fracking from Pennsylvania, USA - Alex Branch Run_MetaG_ABR_2012 | ecosystem: Environmental > Aquatic > Freshwater > Creek >...
GACCCGACCCTGCACCATTTCGCCGCCGCCTTCGCCGACCCCGCGCTCGACGGCTGGAATGGGCTCGGTCTCGCCGTGCAAGCCTACGGCAAACGCGCCGTCCCCGCGCTGCGCTGGCTGCGGCGTCTCGCCGAGCGCACGGGCAAGCGCATTCCCGTCCGCCTCGTCAAGGGCGCCTACTGGGACAGCGAGATCAAATGGGCGCAGGAGCGCGCGCTCGCCGACTATCCCGTGTTCACGCGCAAGCTCAACACCGACGTTTCCTACCTCGCCTGCGTGCGGCTGCTCTTGAGCGACCCGAAGGCCTTCTATCCGCAGTTTGCCACCCACAACGCGCACGCGCTCGGAGCGACGCATGTCGCCGGCGGCCCCGCCGTGTTCGAGTTCCAGCGCCTGCACGGCATGGGCGAGGCGATCTACGAGGGCATCATCGGCGAGGGGGGCATCGGGCGTCCGTGCCGCATCTACGCGCCCGTCGGCGAGCACGAGGAGCTGCTCGCCTATCTCGTGCGGCGGCTCTTGGAGAACGGCGCCAACACCTCCTTCGTCAATCGGCTCGCCGACGACGAGGCCCCCGTCGCCGACATCATCCGCGATCCGGTCGAGACGGCCGAGCGTGAGCGTGCGGCGGCCGCCGCACCGAACCGGGTATTCCTCCCCCGCCCGCGCGACATCTATCTGCCGCGCAAGGCCGCCTCGGGCCTGGCGCTGACCGAGCGCAGCGTGCGTGCGGAGCTGCTCGCGAGTATGACCGCCGCTCTAGACGAGACCTTCGACGCCGGTCCGATCATCGCCGGGCAGACGACGGCCGGCGGCGACTCGGCGAGCCTTATCACCTGCCCGCACGACCGGCGCGAGCGCATCGGCACCGTGCGCATCACCACGCCGGCCCAAGCCGATGCCGCCATCGACAGCGCCACAATGGCTCAGCACGCCTGGAACGCGCGCGGCGGCGCCGCGCGCGCGGAGATCCTCGAGGCCGCAGCAGATTTGTTCGAGCGCGACCGTGCGAAATTGATGGCGGTGATCGTGCGTGAGGCCGGCAAGACGCTCGACGGCGCGCAGGGCGACGTGCGCGAGGCAGTCGACTATCTGCGCTACTATGCCAGTGAGGCGCGCCGGCTGTTCGGCGCCCCGGTGCAGCTCCCCGGACCGACGGGCGAGCGCAATACGCTAACGCTCAACGGTCGCGGCGTATTCGCCTGCATCTCGCCGTGGAATTTCCCGCTCGCAATCTTCACCGGCCAGGTGGCGGCCGCCCTCGCCGCGGGCAACACGGTTCTCGCCAAGCCTGCGGAGCAGACGCCGATCACCGCCTTCCTGGCGACGCGGCTGCTGCACGAGGCGGGCGTGCCGAAGGACGTCCTCCACATCCTCACGGGGAGTGGTCGCCTGGGCGAAGCCCTCGCCAAGGACGCGCGCGTGCGCGGCGTCTCCTTCACCGGCTCGAACGAGACCGCTTGGATCATCCAGAAAGTGCTCGCCGAGCGCCGCGGGGCGATGGTGCCCTTCATTGCCGAGACCGGCGGCATCAATGCGATGATCGCGGATTCGAGCGCGCTGCCCGAGCAGGTTGTGCGCGACTGCGTGCGCTCGGCCTTCGACAGCGCCGGCCAGCGCTGCTCTGCCGCCCGCGTGCTGCTACTGCAAGAGGACAGCGCGGACAAGACAATCGACATGCTCGTCGGCGCGGTCGAGACGCTCGATATCGGCGATCCCTTCGACTATGCGACCGACATCGGCCCGGTGATCGACGAGGAATCGCAAGACCGCCTGGAGGGCCACAAGATTCGCATGCAGCGCCAGGCGCGCGAGCTCGTCGATCTGTTGCTGCCCGAGCAGTGCCGGGCAGGGAGCTACGTCACGCCGGCGGTTTACGAGGTCGACGGCTTGGCGGCGCTCGAGCGGGAGGTGTTCGGCCCCATCCTGCACGTCGTGCGCTACGAGCGCGGCCACCTCGACAAGGTGATCTCGGCGCTCAACGCCTCCGGCTATGGTCTGACGTTGGGGCTGCACAGCCGCATCGAGACGGTCGCGGACTATGTCGCCAGTCATGCCCGCGTCGGCAACCTCTACGTCAACCGCAACCAGATCGGTGCGGTGGTCGGCGTGCAGCCGTTCGGCGGCGAGGGTCTGTCGGGCACGGGCCCCAAGGCCGGCGGCCCGCACACGCTCGCCGCCTATGCCCTCGAGCGCGTGCGCACGACCGACATCACGGCGACCGGCGGCAACCTGCAGCTCCTCACCGGCACGGTCACGGAAAGCTGAGCCCCCCGGCGGTCCTGGGCAATATTGCCGTCGGCGACGCTTCCCGCCATCTTGGATGGAAGCCACTGCATTCGGATGCCGTAGATGACTTCGCGCAAGCCCACCGCCCCGCCGACCACTTCCCCCGCGACAACGCGTGCGGAGAGCACGCCGTCTCCCGCGGGCAAGCCCGCGCAACCGCCCGCGCGGACGACGTCCGACGCGGAGGTCGCCGCCTTCATTGCCAAGATGAAGACGCTGGCACCGGCCAAAGGCGATGCCCGCGGCCGGCTCATCTTCGCCATGGATGCCACCATGAGCCGCGCGCCCACATGGGACATGGCGCTGAAGCTGCAGGGCGACATGTTCAGCGCGGTAAAGGAGGTGGGCGGCCTCGATGTGCAGCTCGTCTATTTTCGCGGGATGGGCGAGTGCAGGGCGTCGAAGTGGGTCTCCGATCCCGCCGCGCTTGCACGCCTGATGACGGGCGTCTCCTGCCACGGTGGGCTCACGCAGATCGGCAAGGTGCTCGCGCATGCACTCGATGAGTGCACGAAGCGAAAGGTGAATGCACTCGTCTACGTCGGCGACTGCATGGAGGAGCAGGTCGACCGGCTGTGCGCACGAGCGGGAGAGCTGGCGCTTCTTGGCGTGCCGGTGTTTCTGTTCCAGGAGGGCGACGACAGCAAGGCGCAGAGTGCATTCCGCGAGATTGCTAGGCTGACCAAGGGCGCCTACTGCCGCTTCGACCGCGGCTCGGCGCAGCAGTTGCGGGAGCTTCTCACAGCAGTCGCTGTCTACGCCGCGGGCGGCCGCAAGGCGCTCGCCGCCCTGAGTGCGGAACGTCACGGCGCCGGGGTGCGGCTGCTACTCGAGCAACTAGGCCCTGCGGGACGCTGAGACGCGATGGCGTATCTGATTGCAGGCCTCGCAGTGCTGGTAATCGGCCTTCTCGCGCTGAGGGCCTTCACCCGCGCCAACCCAGCCTACTTGTCTCGCCGGCTGACCGTCAGCGCCGGTGTCGTCTCGCTGCTTGCGGCAGGCGCGCTGCTCCTGCGCGGGCTCGAAATCATCGCCATACCGCTAGCGATGCTGGGATCGTGGCTGCTGTGGGGCACCACGTCGGGCCCGTGGGGTGCCAGCACGCGCCGCAGCAGAGGCCAGAGCTCGCGCATCGAGACCGATCATCTCGAGATGGAGCTCGATCACGACACCGGCGAGATGCGCGGGCGTGTCCTCAAGGGGCTGTTCAAGGATCGCGACATCGCGAGTTTGAGCCCCACCGACATGGCGCTGCTGTGGCAGGACTGCCGCCACACCGACCCGCAATCCGCTCAGCTCGTCGAGGCCTATCTCGACCGCGTGCATCCGAGCTGGCGCGAGGACATGGCGCGCGGCGAATCCGATATGAGCCGCGGCCCCGACGGCCGCATGGACGTGGAGGAAGCGCTCGATATCCTCGGACTAAAGCGGGGCGCCGACGCGGAGGACATCCGCCGCGCGCACCGCAACCTGATGCTGAAGCTGCATCCTGACCGAGGTGGCTCGACCTATCTCGCCGCCAAGATCAACGAAGCCAAGGACGTAGCGTTGGATGCGCTCGAGACTTGATCGCCGGAAGCGTTCGCGGGACAGGGCTACTCGGCCTTGATGACGAAGCAGTCTATCTGCAGCTTTTTCAATTGCCCGCACGCGGAGGCCGCCGCGGAGGCGTCGAAGCCTTTGAAGCGCGCCCGGTAGACTTGGCCCGAGCCCTTTTGCGCCGGCACGGCGACGGCGGAGTAGCTGTTGAGCAGACCGCCAGCGCGCTGACGCGCGGATGCCATGTTGCGTTCGGCCTCGGCGGAATCGCTGAAGGCGCCGATCTGGATTTCGAAGCCGCCGCGCGGTTCGCGCGAAGCTTGGGGCGCCTTTGGCTTCGCCGTCGGCTCGGCGCGCGCCTCGGCCTGTGGTTCGGCGTTGGCGCTGGTGGTGATTGGCTTTGGCTGGGGATCTGCTGGCCCACCAAGCGCCTCCGCCTGCGCCTGTAGCGTCGAAGGAGGCTGGCCGGGGGCCGGCGTTGTTGCGGCTGGCTCCTTGCGCAGGGTGTCGACGGCAGGCACGAAACGCGGCAGCGTGTCGGCACTGGCCGTCCCGGACTGCCGCTTCGCGTCCGAGCTCATCAGCACGCGGCGGACTTTCGCCATCGTGATCGCCGGGCCGGCGCCTGCGCTCGCTTCCGGAACTGTTGCAACCGAGCTTGGCGGCGCGGGCGCCTGGGTAGCGGCCGGCGGCGGAGCAGGCGGTCTCACCGCGGCGGTGGCGACCGGAGGCGGGGCGGAGCGCCGCGCGCGCAGCGGCTGGGGCGCATGCGCCACCAGCGACGGCTTGCGCGTCACTTGCGTGGAGGCCTTCGCCAACGACTTGTTGAGCAGTTGCTCCATCATGTTGTCGCGCACGCGGGCCGTGCGTCCGCCGAAAACGGCGGCAACGACGCGCTTGCCGTCGCGATTGACCGAGGCAACGAGGTTGAAGCCCGACAGCCGCGTGTAACCGGTTTTGATGCCGTCGGTGCCGCGATAGCGGGTGAGCAGGCCGTTGTGGTTGCGGTAGCTGTCGCCGCCGTAGTTGAACACGCGTGTGGAGAACAGCTCGTAGTGGCGCGGGAAGTCGTCGCGCAGATGCATGGCGAGCGTCAGCATGTCGCGCGCCGTCGTCACCTGTTCGGGGGCAGGCAGCCCGGAGGCGTTCTTGAAAGTCGTGCCGGTCATGCCGATGGTGCGCGCCTTGCGCGTCATCAAGCTCGCGAAGTTCGCCTCCGATCCGGCGATGTGCTGGGCAAGCGCGACGGCGACGTCGTTGGCGGACTTCGTGACCAGCGCTTTGATGGCGTCAAGCACGGTGATCTCGGTGCCGGGCTTGATCTCGAGCTTGGAAGGTGCGGCGTCGGCACCCTCTTGCGTCATCTTGATCGTGGACGTGTAGCTTAAACGTCCGAGCTCGATGAGCTCGAAGGTCATGTAGAGCGTCATCATCTTGGTGAGCGACGCCGGGTAGCGCGGCTCGTCGCCTGCCTGATTGTGCAGCACGGCACCCGTGTTGGCATCGATAGCCATCGCGGCGTAGCGCGGCGCCGCCGCTGCCGGCGCCGACAGAGCGGCGCAAGCGGCCAGCAGGCAGAGGCTCGCCGCTGCCGCCTTAGAGCTTCGTAAAGGATGTCTGAAACAAAGCGCTGCGAGCATTCCGCGACTGACTCATCGACCCTCGGCGAAGCCCAGAACTGCTTGCGCCTCAAGGGATTGCACCGGTGCCCTGGCAAGGCTTCGCTGTTGCGGCGGGAGCCACAGCGGAGCATCGTTTTAGGGCCTCTTTGGGGCGGTCGTGCCCCGCCTTGCCGAGAGAGTAGCGGGGTGCGGACTTCGGCAGAGTTAATGGCGCTGCACGCTCGCTTCGAGCATGGTGCATCGCAAAAAGGCCTTGAAAAATTGTGCATTGCCTATAAAAAGGACGGACGGAGACGTCCCAGATCGGGGCCGGGGTACTGCCTACCGGGGAATGGGTTCGAGAGAGTTCGTCTAAGGACACGGATGGCACCATGATCAAGAATTTTGAGGACATGCAGAAGCTGGGACAGTCCAACGTCGACAGCGCCATGCGCATGTTCGGCGAGTGGAACAAGAACTGGCAGGCGATCGCGGCAGAGATGAGCGACTACACCAAGCGCTCATTCGAGGAGAGCACGGCTACACTCGAGAAGCTTATGTCGTCGAAGTCGGTCGAGCAGGCGGTCGAGATCCAAACGAGCTATGCAAAGCGCGCCTACGACGACTACATGCAGCAGATGAACAAGATCGGCGGCATGTATGCGAGCCTTGCCAAGGAAGCCTACAAGCCGATCGAGCGCATCCTGCAGAACGGCGCCTGAGCGGGCCTGGCACTTTCAGCGCTGACACGAAAGCGAGGCCCGGCCGATGCCGGGCCTTTTTTGTGTCGACTTGAGACCCCATCATATCATCGCCGGGGCGTGTTCTCCCCCTTCTAGCCGCTGCGGCCGCTTCGTTAACGCCGCGAAACCCCGCAATTGCGACCACGGGCGCCGTTGCGTATCAATATGAGGCCGAAGCAGGCTGGCTCGAAAGGTGCGAGCGCCCTCGCATCGGACCCTTGGGCGGATTTTAAGATCGATGGCGAAGGCGAAGATGGGCAGTCGCGGCGTGGCGCGATGGCTGGCGGCAAAGAACGACCCTCCAGGGCCGGATCGCGGGGATGAGGGGCGCACGGGCCTCGCCACCAAGACGCGGCCGAAGACCAAGAAGCCGAGCCTCTACAAGGTGCTGCTGTTGAACGACGACTACACGCCGATGGAATTCGTCGTCCACGTGCTCGAAAAGTACTTTGCCAAGGGGCGCGAGGAGGCGACGCGTATTATGCTTCACGTTCATCATAAGGGAGTCGGCATCTGTGGCGTGTACCCCTATGAGGTGGCGGAGACCAAAGTAACGCAGGTCATGGATTTTTCACGACAGAATGGCCATCCTCTACAGTGCACCATGGAGAAAGAGTAGGTCACCCTTGCCATCCTTCTCGAAGAGCCTAGAAAGCGCGCTGCATCGTGCGCTCGAAGCCGCCAACGAACGCGGCCACGAATATGCTACCCTCGAGCACCTTCTGCTTGCTCTTCTCGACGATCGCGATGCGGCCGCCGTCATGCGCGCTTGCACCGTCGACATCGACACGCTGCGTACGCGCGTCACCGGCTATCTCGACAACGATCTCGGCGCGCTCGTCTCCAAGGAGACCACCGAGGCGCAGCCGACGACCGGCTTCCAGCGCGTGATCCATCGCGCCGTCGTGCACGTGCAATCCTCCGGCCGCGAAGAGGTGACCGGCGCCAACGTGCTCGTCGCCATCTTCGCCGAGCGCGAGAGCCACGCCGCCTACTTCCTGCAGGAGCAGGAGATGACCCGCTTCGACGCCGTTCAATACATCACCCATGGCATCGCCAAGCGCCCCGGAATGTCAGAGCCGCGCCACGTGCGCGGCGTGGACGAGGACCAAGCGGTCGAGGGCGAGGAAAGAAAGCCCGGTCAAGACGCGCTCAACACCTACTGCGTCAACCTCAACAAGAAGGCGCGCGACGGCAAGATCGACCCGCTGATTGGTCGCGAGAAAGAGGTCTTGCGCACCATCCAAGTGCTGTGCCGGCGCCAGAAGAACAATCCGCTGTTCGTCGGCGACCCCGGCGTTGGTAAGACGGCGATCGCCGAGGGCCTTGCGCGTAAGATCATCAAGGGCGAGGTGCCCGAGGTCTTGCAGGCCGCCACCATCTTCGCGCTCGACATGGGCGCGCTCCTTGCCGGCACGCGCTACCGCGGCGATTTTGAGGAGCGCCTCAAGGCCGTGATGAAGGAGATCGAGAACTATCCGGGCGCGATCCTGTTCATCGACGAGATCCACACGGTGATTGGCGCGGGCGCGACCTCCGGCGGTGCCATGGATGCGTCCAATCTTTTGAAGCCAGCGCTGCAGTCCGGCACGGTGCGCTGCATCGGGTCCACCACCTACAAGGAGTACCGGCAGCACTTCGAGAAGGACCGCGCGCTCGTGCGCCGCTTCCAGAAGATCGACGTGAAGGAGCCTTCGATCGAGGACACGATCGAGATCTTGAAGGGCCTGAAGCCGTACTTCGAGAGCTTCCACAAACTGAAATACACCAACGATGCCATCAAGACGGCAGTCGAGCTGTCGGCAAAGTACATCCATGACCGCAAGCTGCCCGACAAGGCGATCGACGTGATCGACGAGACGGGCGCTTCGCAGATGCTGGTCGTGGAAGCCAAGCGCAAGAAGAAGATCACCGTGAAGGAGATCGAGGCGACGGTCGCGACCATGGCGCGGATTCCGCCAAAGACGGTGACCAAGAGCGACGCCGAGGTTCTGATCAACCTGCAGAAGGACCTGAAGCGCGTCGTGTTCGGCCAGGACCGGGCGATCGAAGCGCTGGGGTCGGCGATCAAGTTGTCGCGCGCCGGCCTGCGCGAACCGGAGAAGCCGATCGGCTGCTACCTATTCTCAGGGCCCACGGGCGTCGGCAAGACCGAAGTTGCACGCCAGCTCGCGGACCTGATGGGCATTGAGCTCCTCCGCTTCGACATGTCCGAGTACATGGAGAAGCACACGGTGAGCCGTCTCATCGGCGCCCCCCCGGGATACGTCGGCTTCGACCAGGGCGGCCTGCTGACCGATGGCATCGACCAGCACCCGCACTCCGTGTTGCTGCTCGACGAGATCGAGAAGGCGCACCCCGACCTGTTCAACATCCTGTTGCAGGTCATGGACCACGGCAAGCTCACCGACCACAACGGCAAACAGATCGACTTCCGCAACGTCATCTTGATCATGACGACGAATGCGGGCGCGTCCGACCTCGCCAAGCCGCCGATGGGTTTCTCGAGCACCAAGCGCTCGGGTGAAGACACCGAGGCCATCAATCGGATGTTCACGCCGGAATTCCGCAACCGTCTGGATGCCGTCATCGCGTTCGCCGGCTTGCCGCCGGAGGTCATCACCATGGTGGTCGAGAAGTTCATCTTCCAGCTCGAGGCGCAGCTCGCCGACCGCGGCGTCATGATCGAGCTCTCGGAGGAAGCTTCGAAGTGGATCGCGGAGAAGGGATACGACGAGAAGTTCGGCGCCCGCCCGCTCGCCCGGGTCATCCAGGAGTACATCAAGAGGCCGCTCGCTGACGAGCTTCTGTTCGGCAAGCTCGAGCACGGCGGCACCGTCAAGGTTGTCGTCTCCGGCAAGGGCGAGGACCGGGCGCTCGCCTTCGAGTACTTCCCCGCCGATCCGACCAAGCGGTCCAAGGGCAAGAGCGAGGACGACGAGGACGAGGATGAGGACGAGCCGCAGGCCGTCCTCGCCGATGCGACCCCGCGCAAGGCGCTTCCGGGCCCCAAGGACAAGAAGGAGCGCGGGCCAAAGACGACGGGCACGGTTCCTTCGGTGCCGCGCCGCAAGACCGACTGATCCGTGAAACCGAAAGCGCCGGGTCCCAAGGCCCGGCGCCTTTGCATCGCTCAAGAGATCAGCTCCGGCGTCTTGCCGACGTAGGCGGCATCATCGACCTGCTTTGCCAGGAAGTCGGCCACGTCGGCGCGGGAGATCATGCCGGCGCGCCAGGATTGAGGCTCGACCAGCGCCTGGTAGCGTCCCGTCGCCGGGCCGTTGGTGAGACCGCCGGGCCGCACGATGGTCCAGTCTAGACCGCTCGCGCGCACGATCTGCTCGGCCACATCCTTGTCGTCATAGACGCGCTTCAAGAGCAGCGGAAACAACACTGCGTCGTACAGGAAGCCGCCGTGGCCTCGGCTGTCGCCGGCTCCGAACCCGGTGACGACGACGAGGCGGCGCCCTCCGCCGGCACGCATGGCGTCGACGAGAGTGCGGGTCGCTTTGGAGAACAGCGTCGTTCCCTTCAGTACGGCCTCCGGCGTGATGGCGACGCCGAGGCTCTGGATGACGGCGTCAACGCCGGCGAGCGCGCGGTCAACCGTTGCCCGGTCGAGCGCATCGCCGTCGAGCCTCTCTAGCCGCGCATCCTCAATTGCAATGTCGCGTGCTGCGCGCGCAAGAGCGCGCACAGTATGGCCTGCCGCGAGCAGTGCTTTGACGGTCTCGAGGCCGACGCCACGGCTTGCCCCGATGACGAGCACCTTGGCCATATGGTTAGCCTCGCTCAGGTCTGGAGCGCCTTGCGGATCTTCTCGGCGTTGGCCACCAGCACCTCGGGCTTCTCCATCTGCCGGCCGTGCGGCATGAGCGGGATTCCCTCGTGCCGCGGGATGATGTGGTAGTGCAGGTGGAACACCGTCTGTCCGCTGGCCGGCTCGTTGAACTGTATGACCGTCACGCCATCGGCGCCGAACGCCGACTTCACCGCGCGCGCGATCTTCTGCACAACAGGCGCCAGGCGTGCCAGCACCTTCGGGTCGGCGTCGAGCAGGTTGCGCGAGGGCTCTTTCGGCACGATCAGCGTATGCCCCGGCGCCTGTGGCATGACATCCATGAACACCAGCGTGTCGGCGTCCTCGTAGACCTTGTTGGATGGGATCTCGCCGCGCAGTATCTTGGCGAAGATGTTACTATCATCGTAACTCATGCGCGTGCTCCCAAGGCCTGCAGGCGGACTGTTAAACGGCCGCCGCTTGCCCGCGTCAAGCCTCGCCGCTGCCCGCCGTTTCCCGCAATCTTATGCTTCCGAACGCGGAATTCTTCATTCTCCGTTGGCTCACTGGCGATCGGCCTGCGTCATGGGCTGCCCCGAACACGATCTGCGTTCCGGAAACCGGAAGGCCAGGCCGCCAATGCAGCGCCGACCACGTCTCTCCCGCACACTTATCGGCTCCGCGCTGATCACAGGTCTCGCCTGCGCCGGGGAACCCCCCTCCGCGACGGCGGCACCCAACGACCTGCTCAAGGAGATGCAGAAGTGCGTCGCTGCGGCGAAGCAAGGAGCGAGGCTGCCCGGGAGCTGTGAGTTATATATTGGTTCTGGTGGAATACGATGCGCTGGATGCTTTCCGTCATTTTGTTTGCGAGCGTGTTCTTCCCTTGCGGTGGCGCGGACGCCGAGGACGCCAAGGCTTGCGAGGACGGCGCTGCCGCCTCGATCAGTAGCAAGATCAAGTCCATCGATCATGTGCTGGCATGGTGGGTGACGCTGGAGGACGGCGCTCAGGCCACGTGCAAGGTCACTGTTCTCTCACTCGACAAGGTGCCGGCGGAGTGCAAGGTTGGAGCCAAGCTCAGCGCAAACGGCAAGATCATAGACGTCGACATCTTCGATCAGATGATCTTGGACGAGGTCGGGAACCTGAAGTGCGAATAGTCTCGGACCTGGGCGGCGGTGGCCTCAAGTTCCCTCCAGGCGCGCACCTTTCCTGAAGGGCCCAAGCTCGCTCAGGGTCTCCACGGTCCCCGCCACGTGTTCGCGCTCGTTGTCGAGATAGCGTGAGACGGCCTTGCGGAAGCCGGGTTCGGCGATCCAGTGCGCGGAATAGGTGGTGACCGGCATGTAGCCGCGAGCGAGCTTGTGCTCGCCCTGGGCGCCCGCTTCCACGCGCCCCCAGCCCTGCTCGATCGCGTAGTCGATCGCCTGATAGTAGCAGACCTCGAAGTGCAGGCACGGATGGTGCTCGATCGCGCCCCAGTAGCGGCCATAGAGACAGTCGCCGCCGATGAGGTTCAGAGCGCCGGCGACGTGGCGGTTATCGCGTTTGGCCATGATGAGGAGGCAGCGGTCGGCCATCGCCTCTCCGAGCAGCGAGAAGAAGCGGCGGTTGAGGTAGGGGCGCCCCCATTTACGGCTGCCGGTCTCCTGATAGAAGGCGAAGAAGGCGTCCCAATGCTCCTCCCGGATTGCCTTGCCGGTGATGCGTTCGATGGCGACGCCGCCGGTCAAGGCTTCGCTGCGCTCCTTGCGCACGGTCTTGCGCTTGCGCGAGGAGAGCCGGGCCAGGAAATCGTCGAACGTCGCGTAGCCGTCGTTGCGCCAATGAAACTGTTGGTCGGTACGGCGCAGGAACCCCTGCGCACCGAGCGCTTGCCACTCGTCCTTCGTCAGGAAGGTGAGGTGGAGGGACGACACGCCGAGGCGGCGCGCGACCTCGACGGCCGCCGCCGCGAGCAGATTCTCGCGCCGCTCCGCATCGGGTCCGGGCTTGACGAGCAGCCGGCGCCCGGGCACCGGCGTGAACGGCACGGCGGCCTGCAGCTTCGGGTAGTAGACGCCGCCGGCGCGCTCGTAGGCTTCGGCCCAGGCGTGGTCGAACACGTATTCCCCGGCGCTGTGCAGCTT
>Ga0075017_100002221_pt1 | contig 12084 bp, 12 predicted proteins | sample AleBraG_ABR_2012_FD_71475 | JGI IMG/M metagenome (GOLD analysis project Ga0075017, IMG submission 71475) | Freshwater sediment microbial communities in response to fracking from Pennsylvania, USA - Alex Branch Run_MetaG_ABR_2012 | ecosystem: Environmental > Aquatic > Freshwater > Creek >...
GTGAACGGGGTCTGGTGGCCCCCCTCGTCTTCAAAACGAGTGGGACGGGTACTCCCCGTCCGGTGGGTTCGATTCCTGCCACCTCCGCGCCCGCCACCACCTGCGAAAAGGGGTCAGGGCAGTGGCGTCACCGGCGTCAACGTCCCGGGCCCGGGGAGGGACCGAACGAACGCGAGACGGCTCGGCTTGCCGGGAATGACCCGGTAGAGGCCCGTATCGGTAGTTCCCGTCGGTGCGGCGACGACGTAGACCGCCGCGCTCGTCGGGATCACCTGCGACACGTCCCAGCCCGGCGCCGAGAAGACCGTGACCGCGGAGTGCCCTGCGCGCGGGTCGACCAGGTCGACCCGCTTCGTCACGCGCGAACCGAGCGGCGCCGCCGCGGTCGCCTGGAGCATGTACAGACCGCCCGCCCCGAACGCGACCGTCGCGGACCGGATCGTCTCGCCCCGAGACGCCGCCGGATCGCCGGGTGCAACCGTGAGCGGCGCGCCGAGCTCGCGCGGCACGTCGTTGGTGCGGAACACCCGACATCCGGTCGCCGGACAGCTCACGCCGACGATGTACGCGCCGTCGGGAGACCACCGGACACTGCTCACGTCGGCGATCGGCAATCCCGAACTCGACGAGTTCGCGAGATCGAGCACCACCACCCGACCCGGCCCGCCGGGCGTGACCGGTTCGCACCGGTCACGCGCGAGATCGCCCTCGCCGTACAACGCGAGGCGGGAGCCGTCCGGGCTCACGTCGAAGGTGACCGCGTGCGCCACGATCTTCGTTGTGCCCGCGTCGACGTCCTCGCGCACGACGTCGCCGCACGCGCGGGCGCCCGGCTTCGACGAGAGGTACCAGATCTCGCGGTGATCGGCGGTCGCACGCGCGTAACTCACCTCGCCGTATTCGAGCGACACCATCGTCGCGTTGCGCTTGCCGTTCGCGTCGAGCGACACGACGAATTGTCCGCGCGCGGAGAGCATGACGGTGCCGGGCTGCAACGCGTCGTGCACCGGATCCGGGCCGGCAATCGTCGACGAGGTCGCGATCCGCAACGAGTCGCGGTGCCCAGTCACCCCGTGCACCGCCGCGACGGTCACGAGCGCGGCCAGGATGGCGGCGGCGACCGCGAGGATCGCGCCGTGTCGCTTCGCGCTCGTGCGCCGGCGCCGGCGGAGCACCTGCAATTCGAGGTCGACGGGCGGCGGGAGTTCGTCGCCGACCGTCTCCCCGAGCTCGTTGAGCCGGTCTGCGAGCCGCGTTTCCAGCGGGTCACTCATCGCGCACCCCCTCGCGCAACTTCGCGAGCCCGCGCGACAACAAGGACTTCACGGTCCCGACGGGGATGTCGAGCGTGTGCGCGATGTTCTCGTGCGACGCGTCGTTGTAATAGCGCAGGACGATCGCGGCGCGCTGTCGCATCGGGAGCCGGCGCAGCGCGACGAGGAGCACATCGCTCGCGACCACCTCGGCCGGCAGCACGACCAGAGTGCTCGCGTCGACCGACCGCTCGTGGCGCGCGACGACCTGCTGGTGACGGAAGTGCGACTTGGCCAGGTTGGCGACCGCACGGGTGAGATAGGCGCCGAACGCGTCGGGCTCGCGGAGCGAGTCGAGCTTGGCGGCCACCCGCACGAACGCCTCCTGCACCAGGTCCTCGGACAGCTCGCGCTCCCCGGTCAGCATCAGCGCGAAGCGCAGCGCGGCGGGCGCGTAGGTGCGGTACAGGCGGTCGAGCAGCACCTCGCTGCGGAGTGCCAATGGGGCCACCGTCTGCACGACTTCCAGACGCCCGACCCGCCCCGCGAGTTGCACCTGCCCATGGTGCGCGTCGAACGCACCCGACCGCCAGCCCCGACGGGCCGCGGGAGCCGATGTCCCTTAGACGGCGAGGAGGTCGCGGGCGCCGGTGTCGGCGCTCGGGTGGCGCAGCTTCGACATCGCCCGGGCCTCGATCTGGCGAATGCGCTCGCGGGTGAGGTTGAAGTACTCGCCGACCTCTTCCAGGGTGCGCGGCTCGCCTCGGTCGAGGCCGAAGCGCAACGCGAGGATCTGCCGTTCTCGCTCATCGAGCGGGGCGAGCAGCTTCTCGATCTCCGCCGGCAGCAGCGCGGTGGCGGCAACCTCGAACGGAGACTCGACCGAGCGGTCCTCGACGATGTCGCCGAGCTCGGCGTCGCCGTCCTCACGCAGGGGCTCCGACAGCGAGAGCGGCTCGGCCGCGAAGCGCAGTGCCTCGGTGACCTTGTCCTCGGGCATCTCGACCTCGGCCGCGAGCTCCGAGAGCGTGGCGGGCCGGCCGAGCTTGAGCTCCAGGCGCGAGCGCGCCTTCTGCAACCGGGCCAACGTGTCGCCGGCGTGTACGGGAAGGCGGATCGTGCGACCCGTGTTGGCGATGCCCCGCGTGATGGCCTGACGGATCCACCACGTGGCGTACGTCGAGAACTTGAAGCCCTTGCGCCAGTCGAACTTCTCGACGGCGTGCATGAGGCCGAGGTTGCCCTCTTGGATCAGGTCGAGCAGCGGCAGGCCCGATGCCTGGTACTTCTTTGCGATGGAAACGACGAGGCGCAGGTTCGACTGCACGAAGGTCTGCTGGGCGTCGTCGCCGTGGCGGGCGCCGCGGCGCAACTCACGCTTCTTGGCGGGCGTCAGGCCCTTGGCGTTGTTCAGCTGCTCGCGAGCAGCGTTGCCCTTTTCGATCTGCTGGGCCAGGCGAACTTCGTCGTCCTTGGTGAGCAGCGGATACTGCCCAATGTCGGTGAGGTAAAGCCGAACCAGGTCTTCCTCGTCCCGCTCAATTCGCTCCTTCGCCACCGATCAATCCTTCGTTCGGACAGCCGACACCAGAAGTTCTTCGTACCGACACCGTAAGCCCCGCCAGCTCAGTGTCCCTCACCCCGTGCTCTGTACGATAACCACCCCGTCAAGCGCCTCCCCAGGGGTAGGAACGAGGCAAAACGTGCCTGATCCCGTCGACTCCCGAGCCGAACCCGAGCCCGAGATCGCCGTGCTCACTGCCAGCTTCGACGCCGTCCCCGGGGCCGAGGAGGCACTGCTCGGCGCCCTCGCCCGGTACGTCGTACTGACCCGCCACGAGCCGGCGTGCATCAATGTCGACCTTGTGGCATCCGTCACTCACGCGGGGCGGTTTCTCGTGGTCGAGAAGTGGGCGTCCGCCGACGCGGTCCGTCACCACCTCGACTCCCCCCTCATGACCGACATGGCCCGCGCGGCCATCGAGTCCATCCGAGCCAAGCCCGCCATCGACCTCTACGACGCCATCTCGGCGTATGACTTGGAGTAGGTCAACCGGGGCTCGCGGCGCCCGAAGCGAGGGCGAAGCGCAAGCGCAGGAAGCTCGCCGGAGTCAGGGGTATCTCGCAATCGCGAGCGCAGCGAGCCGCGCAGATACACCTGCGACAGTTATTTTTGCCGGAGGAGGTCTACCGGGACCTTGGACGGGCCGCGGTCGGCGGCGCCGGTCTCCTTGCAGATCTCGCGGATGCCGTCCCAGGTCATGTGTTCGGCCTCCCAGCACCGCTCGAACGCGGCGTCGGCGACGTCGGTGAAGCCGTGCTGCAGGCGGAAGTCGTAGAGCTGTCGGGGCCGGCGCACGTCGACGCCGAGCTTGCCCGCCCGGCCGACGGCGTACGTGTCCCAGGCGACGCGCTCGCCCCGAGAGAGCTGGTGATCGGGCGGCGCGGCCGCGAAGTCGTCCGAGAGCCGATCCTTGGCGCGCAACATCATCACGGCGAGGTCGACGCGGGCCTGATCGGCGCAGAAGTGCGTCGGGCGCTTGTTGTCCTCGAAGTTGCCGCCCGAGATCCACAGCACGACCTTGCCGTCGACCACGTCGGACATGTGGCCGGTCAGCGGCGCGAAGAGTTCCTCGTCGACGTTCAACACGATGTCGACGCTCGGCGAGATGCCGGAGAGCGCGGCGGCCTCTTCGAGGAGCGCCTTGATCTCGCCGACGTCGTACGCGATGAGCGTGAACGGATCGGGCGTAACCGTGATCGTGCTCACGAACCCGACTTCAGGAGCCCTGGGCCGACTGGTCGAGCGCGGCGGTGGCCAACTCGGCCATCTCCCGAGCCTGCGCGGTCGACTCGCGCGCCAGCGCGGCGAGCGAGTCGTTCTCGTCCTCGGTGAATCCGGCGAGCCGACGGAAGTCGCGGGCGAGCTGGATCGGGTTCTCGTCGTCCTCGCCCCGGAAGCCACCGAGGTTGAAGATCGCGTCGACGGTGCGCTGGAACTCGAGCGCCCGCTCGCGCCGGTCCGGATCCTTCTCGGTGAGGCGCCGCAACCAATCGGAGCCCATCTTCACGTGGGTGACCTCGTCGGCGAGCATCCAGTCCTCGCAGAACTCGAGGATGGGATCGCCCGCCTCGTTGCCGAACTCCTTCATCGAGCTGAACACGTCGATGGCGAGGCCCTCGAGCGCGCGGTTCACGCCGCAGAGGCGAAAGACCGGGTCGGGGTTGCACGCGGCGGCGAACAAGAAGGTGGACTCCGTGTACTCGCCGATCTCGGTTCCCATGTGGTCGCCGAGCTTCACCGAGATCTCGCAATGCCGGGACTCGTCCCAGCACTGTCGGGCCATGTCCAGCTTCAGCTGGAACGGCGCGGTGTCGTCGTCGAAGTCGTAACAGGTGCGGCCCGCGCCCTCGAGCGCCTGGATCTCGCCGACGAAGATGCCGTGCATCAGGGAGCGGGAACGCTCACCGGCAGCGGGACGGTCGACGCCCATCTTCGCGGGGCCGGTATTGCGCTGCGCCATCTTCGGTCCGCGCGGATCGAACAGCCGGTCCTCGATCTTCGTGCGCACGAAGCGCTCGTCGCGGGCCAGTTCGGATTCGGGGAGCATCTTCTTCATGAGACGCGGACCTCCTGATTCCCTAGTACTCGCCCAGGCTACCGGGGCCGGCAATGCCGCCCGACGCCAGGTAGAGCTTCTCCAGAGCCACTTGACGGGCACCGGCGCGGTCCACCTTTTCGGGGGTGTCGATCAGCGACTGGAGGAGCATCTCGCCGTCGCGCCAGTCGTCGAACTCGTCCTGCAGCGCGAACTTGAGCGAGCGGATCGTGGGGGCGTCGGTGATCGTGCTCGTGCCGTTCAAGTGGTACGTGTACACGGCGATGAACCGCGGGATCAGCACCCGGTAGACGCCCACCAGCTTCTCGATGGTGTGTTCGGGGGCCTCGGGCTCGCGGATCGCGTCCATGAAGGCCACGAACTCGTCGTTCGGCGGGACCGTGAGCCGGTCCGGGTTCATCTCCCGCAGCTCGGGGAGGCGCTTGTGCCACAGCTCCGCGTGCCAGGCGTGGTGATAGGTGTGCCGGCCGAGCACGAGCTTCACGTCGAGCTCGGGAACCGTCGCGACCCATCCGCCGAGCACCTCGAAGAGGCGCATCTCGGCCCACTTGTAGTTGCCGACGCGGCGCGCCGACTCCTCGACCTGGAACAGACCGGGGAGCTCCCGTCGGTCCCAGGGGGCGAACGGCGCGCGCGGCTTGCCCGCTTCCGATACTGGCGTTTCCGTCATCCGGGTGATTCTCACCGCGGCTTGACCGATCGGTCAAGTGCGGTGATCGGCGCCGTCAGACCAGTCGGCCGTCACCGAGCCGGCCGGTCCACCACGCCCGCGACTCGGCGATGACGATGCCGAGCAGGATGATCGCCGCGCCGACATAGCCGGAGACGCCGAGGCGCTCGCCGACCCAGAAGCCGATGATGCCCGCGACGACCGGTTCGAAGGTGAGGATCACCGCGGCGCGCGACGGCTCGACGAAGCGCAGGCCCCAAAGCTGCAGTGAGAACGCGAGCGCGCTGCAGCACACACCGGTGATCGCGGCCGCGACGACGACCTGCGCGGTCACGTGCCCGAGACCGGAGATCGCGACGACCGGGATCGCGAGCAGCACGAACACGACGAGCTGTCCGGCGGTCAGCGCGATCGGATCGAAGTGTTGCGTGAAGTAGGAGCCCATCAGGATCCAGAGGCCGAAGAAGAACGCGGCGCCGAGCGTGAGCGCGTCGCCGGCATGCAACCGGAACGTCGATCCCTCGAGCAGGAAGAGCCCGACGACCGCGCACCCGACCGCGATCAGGACGTTGACCGACGGGCGCCGCCGCGTGACCACGGTCTCGAGGAGCGGTGTGAACACGACGAACAGGCCCGTGATGAAGGCGGAGTTCGACGTCGTGGTCCGCTGGAGGCCCTCGTTCTGGAACCAGTAACCGAGGAAGCCGACCACACCGAACGCGAGTACCGCGAGTGCGAAGTCTCGTCGCCGCAGCGTCGCGCGCGCCGTCGACGGACCGCGCCAGCCGTTGCGGAACGCGAACGGCAACAGCACGACGGCACCCATGAGGAACCGCAACAAGATGAACCCGACGGGCGTCACGTCGCCGAGCGCGTCCTGCACGAGCTTGAACGTCGCGCCGTACGCGATCGTGGCGGAAATCAGCGCGAGCTCGGGCACCAACGGACGCGCGGTCTCCCACGTGAGCGGGACGGACCCGCTCACGGCCTCGGGTTCCACGGTCAACCGGGCCAGCGATTGGTGATCGGGAGCCGGCGATCCTTGCCGAACGCCTTCGGCGACACGCGCACTCCGGGCGCCGCCTGCCGGCGCTTGTACTCGTTGCGATCGACCATGCGCGCGACACGCCGCGTGAGCTCGGCGTCGTGCCCGCGCGCGATGAGCTCGAGCACCGACAGGTCGTCCTCCACGTACCCCTGGACGATCGGGTCGAGCTCGTCGTACGGCGGCAGCGAATCGGAGTCGAGCTGACCGGGCGCGAGCTCGGCCGACGGCGGCTTCTCGATGACCGTGTGCGGGATCACCTCGCGACCCGCGCGCTCGTTGAGGTCGTTGCAGAGTGCGTAGACGAGCGTCTTCGGTACGTCTTTGATCACGGCGAAGCCACCCGCCATGTCGCCGTACAACGTGGCGTAGCCCGTGGCCATCTCGCTCTTGTTCCCGGTGGTGAGCACCATCCACCCGAACTTGTTCGAGATGGTCATCAACACGTTGCCGCGGACGCGCGCCTGCACGTTCTCTTCGGCGAGCCCCGGGTCGGTGCCTGCGAACATCGAGCCGAGCATGGCTTCGAATGCCGCGTGCGCGGGCTCGATCGGGACCGTGTACGACCTGATCCCGAGGTTCGCCGCCAGCGCCTCGGCGTCGGAGATGCTGTGGTCACTCGAATAGCGGGAGGGCATCAACACGCCCGCCACCTGCTCGGCGCCGAGCGCGTCGACCGCGATCGCGGCGACCAGGGCGGAGTCGATCCCGCCCGACAGACCGATCACCACGTGCTCGAAGCCGTTCTTGCGGACGTAGTCGTGGGTACCGAGCACGAGCGCCTCGTACACCTCGTGCACCGGAGCGAGCGTCGGTTCGATGCGCGCCTCGATGCGCGGGTCGGGGGGTCGGGGATCGGAGACCTGGATCTCGGGCAGCGGCAACGCTTCGACGCGCCCGCGCGGATCCAGTTGCCGCTTGTGAAACGCGGGGCGCACATCGATGTCGACGATCAACAGATCCTCGACGAACTGCTTGGCCCGCGCGACGAGGAGTCCCTGTTCGTCGAACACGAGCGACGCACCGTCGAACACGAGCTCGTCCTGCCCGCCGACGAGATTCGCGTAGACGATCGGTACCGACGCGTCGGCCGCGCGGGTCGCGAGCATCGTCTCGCGCTCGACCAGGCGTTGCGCGTAGTACGGCGACGCATTGAGGTTGACGATCAACTCCGCGCCGCCCGCAGCCTCGGTGAGGATCGGCCCGGTGGGGCTCCACGCGTCTTCACAGATCGAGACGCCGACCTTGACCCCCGCGACGTTGAAGAGCGGAAGCGGCTCCCGCGGCGCGACGAAGTAGCGCTGTTCGTCGAACACGCCGTAGTTGGGGAGGAGCTGTTTGCGGTACACGCCGTGGACGCGGCCGTGCGCGCACACGGCCGCGGCGTTGTGCAGATCGCGGCCGGGTTCGGGAAACCCGATGACCGCGGCCGCACGCGCGGTGCGCGCCGCGATCTTGTCGAGCATCTCGACCGCCTGCGCGACGAACGCGGGGCGGAGCAGAAGGTCTTCGGGCGGGTACCCTGTGACGGTCAGCTCCGGGAACACGACGAGGTCGCACCCCGCGGCCTCGGCCGCGTCGTACGCGTCCAGGATCCGGGCCGCGTTCGCCTCGAGGTCGCCCACGACGACGTTCAGTTGGGCGGCGGCGACCCGAAAGCGCGGCATTGTCCCAGGATACGAGGGCCCATCCGAGTGCGCGACACTCGGATGGCATGGTCCGCTGGCACGGTGACGAATACCAACGTCGTTTCGACGAGCTCGCCTCGTCCGGGGTCGACGTGCACGGCGAGGCGACCTTCGTGATGCGGTGGTCACCGGGTTCGGCGCTCGACGCCGGGTGCGGAACCGGGCGCGTGGCGATCGAGCTCGCGCGGCGCGGCGTGGAGGTCGTCGGCGTCGACGTCGACGCCTCGATGCTCCGCACTGCCCGCGCGAACGGACCCGGGATCGAGTGGCACGAGCACGACCTCGCCTCGCTCGACCTCGGCCGGACCTTCGACGTCGTCGTGCTCGCCGGGAACGTCCCTCTGTTCACGCCACCCGCCACGCAGCGCGCGCTCGTCGTTGGTTGCACTCGCCACGTTGCGGCTGACGGCGTACTGGTCGCCGGATTCCAACTCGACCGCGGATACGGCATCGAGGCGTACGACGCCGACTGCGCGGCCGCGGGTCTCCGTGTCTCCGAGCGGTTCTCGACGTGGTCGGGAGATCCGTTCGCGCCCTCGGACGCGTACGCGGTCTCCGTTCATCGCTTCACCGATCGCTGACACGGGAGTACCGTGCAGCGACCGAGAACGCCGGTCCGTGTTCGGGAGGCATTCATGGGCGACGAGCCATACACCGCGGTGCTGCCGTGGGTGGTCTTTGCGGTGATCGACCGCGCTCAGGGCGATCCGCTCTGGGCCGGCGTGGGCGCACTCGTCACCGCCCTCACGTTGCTCGTGACGAGCAAACGCGGAACCGGCCGCCGCAACGTCCTGATGCTCGGCGCAGTGGTGTGGTTCGCGGGCATCGCCGTCGCCGGATTCCTGAACCGCACGAACACCGGATTCCTCGCGCACGACGGACGCGCGATCTCGGCGGCGGGCTTCGCGGTGATCGCATTCGGTTCGCTGTTGTTCCACCCGGCGTCCGAGTTCTACACGCGCCCACACGTCCGCACGGCCCGCTGGGACGACCGCGCGTTCCACCGCGTCAACATCCTCATCACGTTGATCTGGGCCGCGACGTTCACGGGAATCGCGCTGTCGCACTTCGTCGGCGTCTCGATGAACACTCCGGAGGCGTTCACCGTCTTCAACTGGGTGGCTCCGATCGCGTTCGCCTCGATCGCCGCACACCGTTCCCGGATCTGCTGGGAAGACTTCAACGACGCCGACGAGTACGAACCCGATCCGATCGGCGACCTCGCCCTCGACTGGGAACCCCCGCTCCACTCCACGTCTGACTGACGACTCCCCGGACGCGCGAAACGGGGCGACGGTTGCGTCGCCCCGTTTCTCTTGGACCGCGTCAGATCTGGTTTGCGACTAGCCCAGCGCGCTGCAGCACGTGTTGGTGATGAGCCGGGTCACGACGTAGGGGTCCATGTTGGCGTTCGGGCGCCGGTCCTCGATGTAACCCTTCTTGTCCACCTCGACCTGCCACGGGATGCGCACCGAAGCGCCCCGGTTCGACACGCCGTAGCTGAACTCGTTCCACGGCGCGGTCTCGTGCGAGCCCGTGAGCCGCAGCTCGATGTCGGCGCCGTACTCGGCGACGTGCTCCGCGGCGTTCTTCCCGAGCGCCTCGCACGCCGCGATGATCGGGTCGTAACCCTCGCGCATCGCCTTCGTCGAGAAGTTGGTGTGCGCGCCCGCGCCGTTCCAGTCGCCGCTGACCGGCTTCGGGTCGAGCGTGGCCGCGATGCCGAAGTCCTCGGCGATGCGGTAGAGCAACCAGCGCGCGACCCACAACTGGTCGGAGACGTCGAGCGGCGACAGCGGGCCGACCTGGAACTCCCACTGGCCCGGCATGACCTCGGCGTTGATGCCGGAGATGCCGAGGCCGGCGGTGAGGCACGCGTCGAGGTGGGCCTCGACGACGTCACGCCCGAACACCTCGTCGGCGCCGATGCCGCAGTAGTAGAAGCCCTGCGGCGCCGGGAAGCCCCGCACCGGGAAGCCGTGCGGACGGCCTTCCTTGAAGAAGGTGTACTCCTGCTCGATCCCGAACAGCGGCTCTTGCGCCGCGAACTTCTCCGCGATCGGCTTCAACAACGCACGCGTGTTCGTCACGTGCGGCGTCATGTCGGTGAGGAGCACCTCCGACATCACGAGGATGTTGTCGCCGCCGCGGATCGGGTCCGGGCACGAGAACACCGGCTTCAGGACACAGTCCGAAGCGGCGCCCGGCGCCTGGTTCGTGCTCGAGCCGTCGAAGCCCCAGATGGGCAGATCCTTCGTGCTGCTCAGGATCTTCGTCTTCGAACGAAGACGCGCCGTCGGCTCCGTGCCGTCGATCCAGATGTACTCCGCCTTGATGGCCACTGCTTCACTCCGATCTTCAGGACGTGTCATCGCCCGTTGTGACATGGCAGCTTTCAGCTACGCGATTTCCATGCGGTTGCCCTATTGTGAACGCTCTGTTACCGCCCGGGCTCGCCTCGGAGACCCTAGGCGGAGCGCCCGTAAACTCTCCATATGGAACGCCAGAACGAGTACGTATTGCGCACAGTCGAGGAGCGGGGCGTGCGCTTCGTCCGACTGTGGTTCACCGACGTGCTCGGCTTCTTGAAGTCGGTCGAGATCACTCCCGCGGAGCTCCAGACGGCCCTCGAGGAGGGCATGACCTTCGACGGCTCGACGATCGAGGGCTACAGCCGGATCCAGGAATCCGACATGCTCGCCCGCCCCGACGCCAACACGTTCGAGCTCCTCTCGACCGACGAGGGCGACACGGCCGTCGCCCGCATGTTCTGCGACATCTCGACCTTCTCGGGTGAGCCGTTCGAGGGCGATCCCCGACGGGTGTTGAAGCGCAACCTCGAGCGGGCGCGGGAGAAGGGGTTCACGTTCTTCGTCGGCCCCGAGATGGAGTTCTTCTATTTCCGCTCGGGCGCCAACGTCGAGCCGCTCGACACCGCGGGCTATTTCGATCTCACCGCCCACGACCTCGGGTCGCGCCTGCGCAAACAGACCGTGCTCCGGCTCGAGGCAATGGGTATCCCGGTCGAGTACTCCTTTCACGAGAACGGTCCGAGCCAGCACGAGATCGACCTGCGTTACACCGACGCGCTCGAGATGGCCGACAACGTCATGACGTTTCGGCTCATCGCGAAAGAGGTCGCGGCCGACAACGGCGTGTACGCGACCTTCATGCCGAAGCCGATCACCGGCGCGTTCGGGTCGGGGATGCACACGCACGTGTCGCTGTTCGAGGGCGACGTCAACGCGTTCCACGACCCCGGCGACGAGTTCGGTCTGTCGAAGGTCGGCAAGTGCTTCATCGCCGGGCTGCTGCACCACGCCCGCGAGATCACCGCCGTGACCAACCAGTGGGTCAACTCCTACAAGCGGCTCATCGGCGGCTACGAGGCGCCGGTCCACGTCAGCTGGGCCCGCAACAACCGCTCGGCACTGGTCCGGGTGCCCGTCGTCAAGATGGGGAAGGCCGAATCGACCCGGCTGGAGTACCGGGCACCCGACAGCGCCTGCAACCCCTACCTCACCTTCGCGGTGATCCTCGCCGCGGGGCTACGCGGCATCGAGGGGGACTACCCGCTGCCCCCCGAGGCCGACGACAACCTGTTCAGCCTGACGCCCAGGGAGCTGGCCAAGAAGGGGATCGAGCAGCTGCCCTCGAGCCTGCACGACGCCGTCAACGAGATGGAGGGCTCCGAACTGCTGGCCGACACCCTCGGCGACCACGTCTTCGAGTGGTTCATCCGCAACAAGCGCGCGGAGTGGGACGCCTACCAGGCCCAGGTGACCCAGTTCGAGCTGGATCGCTACCT
>Ga0075017_100002222_pt1 | contig 12084 bp, 8 predicted proteins | sample AleBraG_ABR_2012_FD_71475 | JGI IMG/M metagenome (GOLD analysis project Ga0075017, IMG submission 71475) | Freshwater sediment microbial communities in response to fracking from Pennsylvania, USA - Alex Branch Run_MetaG_ABR_2012 | ecosystem: Environmental > Aquatic > Freshwater > Creek >...
TTGGGCATGAAGCGGATCAGCCGCTGCACCTCGAGGATGTGGAGCCGGCCGGTGCGGCCCGGGTCGATCGTCTCGGGCGTGTCCCCCTCGGCGTAGCGGTAGCCGTCCCGACCCCGGATGCGCTGGTCGCCGCCGGAGCAGAAGGCCCAGCCCCCGTCGCGCCGTGAGGGGCCGTTGCCGGTCAGCAGCACGCAGCCGACATCGGTGGTCATCCGGGCGTGGTCGAGAGCCCGGTACAGCTCGTCGACGGTGCCCGGCCGGAAGGCGTTGCGGACCTCCGGCCGGTTGAAGGCCACCCGTACCGTGCCGTGGTGGCGGGCCCGGTGGTAGGTGATGTCCTGCAGCTCGAACCCGGCGACGGGCTCCCAGGCGGTCGGGTCGAACAGCTCCGAGACCATGGCCCACTCCCTCCTCGTCGCCCGGGAGGTTAGGGCGGCCGGCCCGACCGGCCGTCATCACCGCGGGGGCGCCGCCGCCCCAGCCGGGGCCGGCTCCGCTCCGCTCAGCGCGACAGGGCGACCAGGGACAAGATGTTGGACACCACGGTCATGGCGTACACCCCGGTCACGGCCCAGGCGGCCAGGGCCACCCACAGGGTCGGTGTGCGGGTCATGACCCGCCAGGCCAGAGCCAGGAGGGCCACGGCCTTCACGATCTCCACCCGGTAACCGCTGAGCATCACCTTGGCCAGCGGGTTGGCCTCGATCCCCCCCCGGGCCAGGGCCAGGCGGGTGGTGACAAGATCGGCGGTGTTGAGCGCCACCAGGGCCACCAGGGCGATGAGCACGGCCCGGCGGTGCTGACGGGCCACGGCCTGGGCCAGGGTCTCCTCGACCGGCAGGGTCAGGTCGATGTCGACGGCCCGCCGCGCCGGGCGGTCGACCGGGGCGGCCGACGCCGGGCCGGCCCCCTGGGGCGGGACGCTGAGCACCGACGGCCCGTCGACCGGCGGCCAGGACTTGGATTCAGACGGGCGCTTGCCCACGGCTCCCCCGATGGGTCGGACGGCCCAGAATCTAGGTCAACCGACCACCCAGTGTGAGATCGGCCTCTGGCGCTGTCACGAACCTGTCAGTCGCCGGCCGCGTCGGCCGTCCCCGGCCGCACCAGCCAGCCGAGGCCCTCGTCGGCCACCGGGGGTGGGACGGTGTGGCCGCCGTCGAACTCGCGGAACACCACCGGGTAGCCGCCCCGGCGCAGGAGGGGCACCAGCCGGCGACTGCATTCGTCGATCGGCAGGACGGGATCGGACGTGCCGTGGGAGATGAAGATCCGGGGTCGTCCGTGCGTGGTCGGCGGGGCGGCGAAACCGGGCGAGAAGGCCACCACGGCCTCGAACAGGTCCCCGTTGGCCAACCCCACCGACAAGGCGTAGGAGGCGCCGTCGGAGATGCCGCCGACGGCCAGCAGCCCGACCGGTAGCACCGCCGCGACCCGGTCCAGGACCCGATCGAGGAACTCGATGTCGGGCCCGTAGCCCCCCTCCAGCACGTCCCAGGTCGCTCCCCGCGAGTCCGGGGCCACGAGCGCCACCCCGTAGCGGTCGGCCGCCGCCACCACGGCCCGCAGCTCCCGTCCGGCGTTCCCCCCGGCCCCGTGGAGGAAAACGAGCACCGGCAGCCCCCGGGTCGGGGCGCTGTCGGGGATGTAGACCAGCCCGTCCCGGCCCCGGCCGAGGCCGAGCGCTTCGAACGTGCCCCGCTCGACCGGCCGGGGATCGGAGGTCCGCTCCTCCCCCGAGGGCGCCGTCCGGTACCGGAGGCGACCGTTGGCCGCGTCAGGGGCCGGGTCCACGGCGGCAGGGTAGCGGAGCCGGCGGCCCGGCCGCCGGTGGGTAGGGTCGGTGTCGTGGACCTGATCGACGCGTTGCGCACGACGGGGGCGGTTCGGGAGTTCCGGGACGATGCGGTGCCCGACGAGGTCCTGGCCCGCATCCTCGAGACCGCCCGGTTCGCCCCGAACGGAGGGAACCGGCAGGCCTGGCGGGTCGTGGTGGTCAAGGACCGAGCCGTGCGCCGGGCCATCCGGGACGCCTACCTCGCGGAGTGGCCGCAGTATCTGGCCCTGTCGGCCGCCGGGCTCGTGCCGTGGTCGTCGGTGGCCGACCGGGCCGCCGAGGCGGCCGCCCTGGCGCGGACCCCCGGGCCCTCGGCCACGCCCGGAGGGCCGGCGGCGGGCGACTTCGCGGGCCGCCTGGACGAGCATCCGGTGATGCTGGTCCTGCTGGCCGACCTGCGGGCCCTGGCCACCGTCGACCGCGACCTCGGCCGGTACCCCCTCTCCGGTGGGGCGTCGATCTACCCGTTCGCCTGGAGCCTGCTGCTGGCCGCCCGGGCCGAGGGTCTCGGCGGTGTCCTCACCACGGTGGCCATCCGCCAGGAGGAACGGTTGCGGCCGGTGCTGCACCTCGAGGCCACCACCGTGCTGGCCGGGGTGATGGTCCTCGGGGTCCCCGTCCACCAGGTCAGCCGTCTCCGCCGGGCCGAGGTGGACACCTTCACGACCCTCGACACGGCCGACGGTGCGCCGTTCGGCGCGGCCCCGGGCGGCGCCTAGATAGCCGCCGGCGCCGGGGCGGGCCGAACGGGCTTTACAGGGCGGCCGCCAGCTTGTACACAGGTGCCCAGCCGGACGACGTCGCTCGGGGGGAACGGTGGCGCTCAGCCTCTACGAACAGCACTTGCTCGACGAGATGGAGACCCGGCTGCTGGCCGGCCGTCCCCGTCGGGTCGTCCGGCAACGGGCCGCCGCCGCCCTGACGGTGGCCACGGCGGCCCTGATGGCGCTGGCCGCCACGCTGGTGGTCAGCGGGCCGCCGGCCGTCGGCTTCGTCGGTCTGGCCCTGTTCTTGGCCGCCGTGCCGATGGCCGCGGCGGCTCAGCGGCGCTGGCGGCTGGTCAGGCTCGCAGGCTGACGGCCAGATCGTCGGGCTCGACGGCCGGCTCGTTGGGCCGGGTGGCCAGCCGCAGCGAGGCGGCGATCATGGCGATGAGCAGCACAGCGCTCACCCCGACCGCCTCCCAGGCGAGACGGTGCGGCGAACCCGAGGCGCTGGCGGCGATGGCGGTGAGGGCCAACAGACCGGCCCAGGGGGCCAGGCAGGTGGCCCGGTGGTGGGCCAGCTGGTGGTGCTGCAGGAAGCCGATGAGGCCCTGCGCCCCGTTGGAGAAGGCCAGCAGGACCAGCAGGGAGCCGGCCCCCCGGTAGCTCGAGCCGAAGAGGACGCCGATGGCCAGCGCGGGCAGGGCGGCCAGGGCGGCACACGACACCACGGTCAGCCCGGCGGCCAGCGCAAAGGCCCGCCGGAAGTCACCGGACCGGCCGATACCCCGGGCGGCGTCGCCGGCCAGGCTGGGGAACACCGCCAGGGTGACGTTGTTGGGCAGGAACAGGGCGATCGAGGCGGCCGTCGAGGCGGCCACGTAGAGGCCGGAGGCATGCCCGGCGAAAAGGTGCCGGGCGAAGAACGTGTCGGCCGCGGCGAGCAGCCACAACCCGCTGTAGGCCCCGGTGGCCAGCGACACGGAGCGGGTCGGGATCCGCAGCTCGCGACGGGCCGGGCGGGGCCCGGCGGCCCGGGCCGCGGCCAGCCCGCAGACCAGGGCCACGATGCACTCCCCGGCCGCCGCCCCGGCCACCGCGCCGGTCGTACCGAAGGCGGCGCCGAGGGTGGCGCCGGCCACCAGGCGGACGGTCGCCCCGAGACCGAGGGCGACCGCCACCGGCCCGTAGCGGTGCTGACCCATGAGGACGCCCCGGGGGGCCAGCTCGACCAGCGTGGCGGCGGTCAGGACGGCCAGCATCATCACCGGCACGGGTGAGCCGAGGTGCAGGTAGCCCTCCAGGATCCCCGACACGGCCACCCCGACGGCCAGGGTGGCCGCCGCGGCGATCCAGGCCCGGCGCATCAACCGGTCGATGGCGAACTCCCGGCCGGGCCCGGCGATGGCCACCGTCCGGGTGACCGCCGCCGTCAGGGCCCCCGTTCCATTGGCCACGAGCACGGTCAGCACGAGGATCGATCCGAGGGCGCCGTAGCGCGACGGGCCCAGCTCGCGGCTGACCACCACGTGGAAGATGAACGTCGCCACGTTGACGTAGGTCAGGGCGGCGAACAGCGCCGTGCGGGGCCGCGCCGTCGCCGCACGACGCAGGGCCCGCAGCACGACCGGCCATCCTACCGGGGGCACCCCCTGGATCAGGGTCTCCGCCGGGTAGGGTCGTCGCCCGTGAAGGTGCAGACCAGGCCGGTGACGGCACCGGCGGTCGGGGACAGGCCGGCGCTCGGCCTGTCGTCCCGGCTCCTGCTGGCCGGGTCGGTGGTGGTCGTGGCCGTCGGGCTGGTCCTGCGCTTTTGGACCCGCTCGAACCTGTGGCTCGACGAGGCGCTCACCGTGAACATCGCCCGTCTGCCGCTCCGTCGCATCCCCGGGGCGTTGCGCCACGACGGCGCCCCCCCGCTCTACTACCTGATCCTCCACGGCTGGATGCGCCTGTTCGGCACGTCACGGGTGGCGGTTCGGGTGCTGAGCGGCCTGTTCTCGGTGGCCTGCCTGCCTCTGATGTGGGTGGCCGCCCGGCGCCTGGCCCGGGCGGTGGGGCTTGACGACGGGGGACGGCGCCTGGCCGTGGCCGCCACCGTGCTTCTCGCCACGTCCCCGTTCGCCATCCGCTACGCCACCGAAGCCCGGATGTACTCGCTCGTCGCTTTGCTCGTGCTGTGCGGCTACCTGGCGCTCACCGCCGTCCTCGACGGGCCCGGCCGGGAAGCCGGCCGGCCGGGGTGGCCACCGGCGCTCGGGCTGGCGGCGGCCAGCGGCCTGCTCCTGTTGACCCACTACTGGGCCCTCTACCTGGTGGCCGCCCTGGCCGCCCTGCTGGCGGTCAAGGCCCGGGTGGGACGGGGCACCGACCGCGGCCGGCGGTACCTGGTGGCCCTGGTCAGCCTGCTGGCCGGCGGGGTCCTCTTCCTCCCCTGGGTGCCGACCATGCTCTTCCAGCTCCGCCACACCGGCACGCCGTGGTCGGAGCCGGCCAGCTTCAGCGCCATGGTCAACGCCATCAGCGAGTTCGCCGGCGGGCGCTCGAGTTCGGGTCGCGGCCTGGGACTGCTGTTCTTCGCCCTCGGCGGTTTCGGGCTGTTCGGTGCGGCCATCGACACCTGGCGCGTCGAGGTCGACCTGCGTACCCGCCCCCGGGGGCGGGGTCTGGCCCTGGTCATCGCCGGGACCCTGGTGCTCGCCATTCTGGCCGGCCTGGCCTCCGGTGGGGCCTTCGCCGCCCGGTACACCTCGGTGGTGTTCCCGATGTTCGTCCTGCTCGTCGCCCTCGGCACGACGGTGCTGGCCGACCAGCGGGTCCGGGCCGGGGTGCTGGTGGCCGCCGCCGCCCTCGGCCTCGGCACGGCCAGCGGCAACGTGGTGACCAACCGGACCCAGGTGGCGCCCCTGGTCGAAGCGGCGGGCCGGGACGGGCTGGCCCCCGGCGACGTGGTCGTCTACTGCCCCGATCAGCTCGGCCCGGCCGGCGCCGCGGTGGCCCCCGCCGGTCTCCGCCAGGTCACCTTCCCGGCCCTCGGCGACCCCCGGTTCGTGGACTGGGTGGACTACGGCACCCGCAACGCCCATGCCGACCCGGCGGCCTTCGCCCGCGCCGTCAGCGTCCTGGCCGGGCACCATGCGGTGTGGCTCATCTGGGCCCCGGACTACCGCACCCTCGGCACCAGCTGCGAGCAGGTCGTCCAACAGCTCGGCCAGCTGCGACCGCCGGCCAACCAGCTCGTGGCGAGCGACCCGGTGCACTACTACGAGCACGCCAACCTGGTCCGTTACCCGCCGCGGTGAGCAGGGTCGGGCCCGTCCCCGGCGGGGCGCGACCGGGTCGGGAGGGCCCCGCCGGGACGTCGGGCGAGGCACCCCCCGAGGTGCCCAACGACCGGCCCCCGGTGCGCCTCCCCGGCCCGGGAGCCGGCCCGGGACCGGGTCTGCGGGCCGCCGGGCGGGCCGCCGCCCCGGGGTGGGTGGTGGCCCGCGCCGTGACGGTCGGTGCGCTCCTGCTGGCCCGCTTCGAGGTGTCGCACCTGCACATCACCGATCCGGCCGCCCGGTCGCAGTCCCACGCCGGCCTGTTCGGGTGGGACGCCGGCTTCTACCGGGGCATCGCCGCCCACGGCTACCGCTTCGGCGCCGTGCCCCACGAGGCCCTCCGGTTCTTCCCCCTGGTGCCGCTGGCCGCCCGGACCGCCGGCTGGGCCCTCGGCGGGCGCCCCGGGCTGGCCCTGCTGCTCGGGGTCAACGCCTGCGCCCTGGCGACCGCCGCCCTGCTCTACCGCCTGGTTGTCGAGCAGCTCGGCGACGACGCGCTGGCCACCCGCTCGGCCTGGCTGCTGTCCGTCGCCCCGCCGGCCTACGTCCTGGTCATGGGCTACGCCGAAGCACCGTTCCTGCTGTTCGTCGTGGCCTTCTTCTGGGCCCTCGGCGGTGGTCGTCCCGGATGGGCGGCGGCCACCGGCCTGCTGGCCGCCCTCAGCCGCCCGCTCGGCGTGCTGCTCGTCGTGCCGGCCGTCGTCACCCTGGTCGAGGGCGGGCCGGCCGCGGCCCTGGCCGGCCTGCGGGCCGGGGCGGGGCGCCGGTGGGCCCTGGTCGGGGTGGCCGCCGCCCCGCTGGTCGGCTGCGGGATCTACCTGAGCTGGGTGCAGGCCGCCTACGGCGACTGGCACCTGCCGTTCTCGGTGCAGCAGGAGGGCCGGCTGCGGGGCGGTGTGGTCGACCCGGTGAGGTCGGTGGCCCACGAGACGCGCGTCTTCCTCCAGGGCGGGCATGTCGGCAGCGGCCTCCATGTCGTGTGGGCGGTCGTCCTGGTCGGGCTGCTCGCCGTCGCCGCCCGCCGCCTGCCTCGCAGCTGGACGGCCTTCGCCGCCGTGACCCTCCTGGCCGCCCTGAGCTCGCGCAACCTCGACTCCCTGGAGCGCTACGCCCTGTCCTGCTTTCCGTTCGTGGTGGCCGCGGCCAGCCTGTGCCGCCGGCCGGTGGTCGAGCGGGCCGCGCTGGTCCTGTCGGGCGCCGCCCTCGGGGCCTACGCCCTGCTGGCCTTCGTGGGCGCTCTGGTGCCGTGAGGGCCGGCCGGGGGGAACCGGTAGGTGGGTCGGCCGGTCCGGTACGCTGCCAAGCCGCCCGGCGACGTCGCCGGGCGTCGAAGGAGTCCTGCCCCACCCGTGACGGAGGTCGCCCCCGATCCCGGTGCGAACCGGTCCGGCGCCGAGCCCGACGACCTGCGCCCCCGGCTGGTGACCGGCGCGGTCGGGCGTCACGGTCCTGACCCGGTGGCCGCCCCCCTGCGCCCCCTGGCCGAGATCGCCGCGGAGGCCGGGCTGGAGCGGATCCACATCCTGGCCTGGCGCGATCTGCTCGACGAGGAGGCCGGCGGTTCGGAGGTCCACGCCCACATGGTGGCCTCCACCTGGGCGGCGGCCGGTCTCGACGTCACCCTGCGCACCTCGCATGCCCCCGGCCACCCGACCCATTCCCGACGGGCCGGCTACCGGGTGATCCGCAAGTCGGGGCGCTACGGGGTCTTCCCCCGGGCCGCCCTGTCCGGCCTCGTCGGCCGGACCGGTCCCCGCGACGGCCTGGTGGAGATCTGGAACGGCATGCCGTTCTTCTCGCCGCTGTGGGCCCACTGCCCCCGGATCGTCGTGCTCCACCATGTCCACGCCGAGATGTGGCGCATGGTCATCCACCCGGCGGCCCTGGCCCGGGTCGGCGAGCTGATCGAGTTCAACCTGGCCCCGGCCGTCTACCGGCGCTCCCGGGTCGTCACCCTGTCGGACTCGTCGCGCCGCGAGATCATCGAGCGTCTGCACCTCCCGCCGGAGCGGATCACGGTCGTGCCGCCGGGGGTCGCCACCCGCTGGCATCCCGGCGGAAGCCGCTCGCCCCACCCGCTGGTGGTGGCCGTCGGTCGGCTCGTCCCGGTCAAGCGCTACGACCGGCTGATCGACGTGCTCAGCGAGGTGCGGGCCCGCCAGCCCGACCTCGAGGCGGTGATCGTCGGAGAGGGCTACGAGCGCCCCGCCCTCGAGGGCCGGATCCGGGCCCGCGGCGCCGCCGGCTGGCTCCGCCTGGCCGGGCGGGTCGACGACGACGAGCTGCTCGCCCTGTACCAGCGGGCCTGGGTCCTGGCCAGCGCCTCGGCCCGGGAAGGCTGGGGGATGACCGTCACGGAAGCGGCGGCGTGCGCCACCCCGGCGGTGGTGACCGACATCGCCGGTCACCGTGACGCCGTCGAGGACGGCGTGGGTGGCCTGCTGGCCGGCGACCGCCGCGCCCTGGTCGACGGCCTGGCCGCCGTGCTGTCCGACCCGGCCCTGCGGGACCGGCTCGGACGGGGTGCCCAGCTCCGGGCGTCGGCCCTGACCTGGGAGGCGACAGCCCGTGGGGCTCTGGACGCCCTCGCCGGCGAAGCGCTGCGGCGGGCCGCCCGGCCGCCCGGGTGAACGGACCGGTCCGGGGGCGCCCGGGACGCCCGTGGGCGGTCACCGACGGGTGGCTGCGGTGGTCGGCGGCCGTGCTGGCCGTGGTCTGCTACGTGCCGTTGCTGTTCACCCACCGAGGCATGGTGGGGGCCGACACCAAGCAGTACCTCTACCTCGACCCCAGCCGTCTGCTGGCCCGGGCCCCGTCGATGTGGGACCCCAACGTGGGCATGGGCACCGTCACCCACCAGAACATCGGCTACCTGCTGCCGATGGGCCCGTGGTACTGGCTGGGGCGGGCCGCCGGCCTGCCGGTGTGGGTCGTCCAGCGGCTGTGGACCGGCACCCTGCTGTTCAGCGCCGGGCTGGGCGTGGTGGTCCTGCTGCGCTGGCTGGCCCCGACCGGACGTGACGCCGCCGAGGGCCTTCCCGACCCGGACCGGTCGGGCCGGGCGACCCTCGCCGGCCCGGCCGCCCTGGTGGCGGCCCTGGCCTACGCCCTCAGCCCCTACGTCCTCGAGTACGAGGCCCGGATCTCGGCCATCCTCATGCCCTGGGCGGCCATGCCGTGGATGGTGGCGCTGGTGGTCCGGGGCCTGCGGCGCCCCGGCTGGCGCCACCCCGCCGTGTTCGCCCTGGTGGTGGCCGTGTGCGGCGGGGTCAACGCCACCAGCCTGATCTACGCCGGCCTCGCCCCGCTGTTGTGGGTCCCCTTTGCCGTTTTGGGCCTGCGGGAGGTTCCCCTCCGCCGGGCGCTGGTGTTCCTGGCCCGCACGGCGACGTTGACGGTGGCCGCCTCGCTGTGGTGGATGGCCGGGCTCCTGACCCAGGCCGGCTACGGCCTCGACGTGCTCCGCTACACCGAAACGGTCCAGGTGGTGGCCCAGACCGGCCTGCCCATCGAGGCCCTGCGGGGTCTGGGCAACTGGTACTTCTACGGCCGCGACACGGTCGGCCCGTGGGTCCAGCCGGCCGCCGAGTACACCCAGCAGCTGTGGCGGCTGCTCGTCAGCTACCTCGTCCCGCTGGCCGGCCTGGCCGGGGCGGCGGCCGTGCGCTGGCGCTACCGGCTCTATTTCGTGGCCCTGGTGGTGGTCGGGGTGGCCGTGGTGGTCGGGGTCCACCCCTACGCCCACCCCTCACCGCTCGGCTCGGTGTTCAAGGCGGCGGCCAACAGCGGCTCGGCCGGCCTGGCCCTGCGCAGCGTCGGGCGGGCCGCCCCGCTGGTCGCCCTCGGCCTGGCCGTCCTGCTCGGAGCGGGCATCGAAGCTCTGGCGGCGTGGCGCCCCCGGCTCGGCGCGCTGTCCGCCGGTATCGCCGCGGCGGCCGTGCTGGCCAACATGGCCCCCCTGTTCAGCGGCCAGTTCGTCGACGACGGCCTGCAACGCCCGCAGCAGATCCCCGGCTACTGGACCCAGGCCATCGCCGCCCTCAACGGGGCCAGCCACGACACCCGGGTGCTCGAACTGCCCGGCGCCGACTTCTCCCACTACCGCTGGGGCACCACCCTCGACCCGATCACCCCCGGTCTCATGGACCGGCCCTTCGTCGGGCGGGAGCTGATCCCCTACGGCTCGGCCCCGTCGGCCGATCTGCTGCGGGCCCTCGACGAGGGCCTGCAAGAAGGCGTGTTCGAGCCGTCGTCGCTGGCCCCCCTGGCCCGGCTGATGGACGTCGGCGACGTGGTGCTGCGCTCCGACCTGCAATACGAACGGTTCCGCACGCCGCGGCCCCGCTCCACCTGGCAGGAGTTCAACGCCCCGGTGCCGGCCGGTCTGGGCGCCCCCACCACCTTCGGGCCGCCGGTGGCCGAAACCCCGGTCATCCCCCTCACCGACGAGATCACCCTGGCCACCCCGCCGACCGCCCCCGACCCGCCGGCCGTGGCCGTCTACCACGTCGCCGGGACGCCCGACATCGTGCACACCGAACCGCTGAGCGAACCGCTCCTGGTGGCCGGGGACGGGCAGGGGCTCGTCGACGCGGCCGCCGTCGGGGTGCTCGACGACCGCCGGGGACCGGTGCTCTACAGCGCCGGGCTGGCCGGCCGGCCGGCGGTCACCGACCAGGCCCTGGCCGCCGGGGCCGATCTGCTGCTCACCGACACCAACCGCCGGCGGGGTCAACGGTGGGGCACCATCCAGGGCAACAACGGCTACACCGAGCAGGCCGGCGAGCAGCCCCTGGCCGACGACCCGACCGACGCCCGCCTCCCGGTGTTCCCCGGCGCCGGGGACGACGCGGCCACCGTGGCCGAGGAGCGGGGCGTGGCCGGCGTGCGGGCCACGGCCTACGGCAACCCGGTGTCCTACGACCCCGCCCACCGACCGGACCAGGCCCTCGACGGGGACCTGACGACCGCCTGGACGGAGGGGGCGTTCAGCGACGTCACCGGCCAACGGCTCCGCATCGACCTGACCGCTCCGGTGACCACCGACCACATCAACCTGGTCCAGCCGTTGGTCACCCCCAACGAGCGGTGGATCACCCAGGCCACCGTGTTCTTCGACGGTTCCGCCTCGGGCCTCACCGTCAACCTCGGTCCCGGGTCGCGGACCGTGGCCGGGCAGACGGTCACGTTCCCCTCCCGGTCCTTCCACCGGCTCGATATCCGGGTCGATGCCAGCAATTTCGGACGGCGGGCCGACTACCGGGGCGGCAGCGGCGTGGGCTTCGCCGAGGTCCGCATCCCGGGCGTCAATGTCGACACCCTCGACCGTCTCCCCACCGACCTGCTGAGCAGCGCCGGGAGCGCCTCCATCGACCACCGCCTCGACATCCTCCTCACCCGGCTGCGCAGCCAGCCCCTCGACTCGTTCATCACCGACGCTGAGCTGGCCATCAAACGGACCTTCGACCTGCCGACGGTGCGGACCTTCGACCTGCGGGGCACCGCCCGGTTGTCGGCGGCGGCCACCGAGGCCAAGTTGGACGCCGCCGTCGGAAGGGTTCCCGGCCCGGGCGGGGTCACGGTCACGGCCAGCGCCTCGATGCCCGGCGATCTGCTGTCCCGACCGGCGGCGGCCGTCGACGGGAACCCGGCCACCGCCTGGCAGACCGAGTTCGGCCCGCAGACCGGGGCCTGGATCGAGCTCGACACGCCGCACCCCGTCACCGTTGATCAGCTCGGTCTGACCCTGGTCACCGACGGGCGCCATTCGGTGCCCACCGAGCTGCGCCTCAGCGGGGACGGCGGCGTCGAGGACACCGTCACCGTGCCGCCCCTGGCCGACCGACCGGCCGAGGACGCCACCCAGACGGTGCAGCTGACCTTCCCGGCCATGACCACGGCTCATCTGCGCCTGACCGTCACCGCGGCGCGGGCCGTCGACACGGTCAACTGGTTCAGCCAGACCCCCCAGGAGCTGCCCATCGGCGTGGCCGAGGTGGCGGTGCCGGGCGTGACGGCGGCCACCACCCTGCCGGCCACCCTTCCGGCGGCCTGCCGCAGCGATCTGCTGCGGGTCGACGGCCGGCCCGTGCCGTTGCTCGTCCGGGGCACCACCGCCGATGCGCTGCGCAGCAGCGGGCTGGACGTGTCGCTCTGCCCCGGCACCCCGCCGCTGGTGCTCGGGCCGGGCCCCCACGACGTGGTCGCCGCCCCCGGTCGC
>Ga0075017_100002223_pt1 | contig 12083 bp, 12 predicted proteins | sample AleBraG_ABR_2012_FD_71475 | JGI IMG/M metagenome (GOLD analysis project Ga0075017, IMG submission 71475) | Freshwater sediment microbial communities in response to fracking from Pennsylvania, USA - Alex Branch Run_MetaG_ABR_2012 | ecosystem: Environmental > Aquatic > Freshwater > Creek >...
GAGAGGAAGAAGCAGTAGGTGCAATCGAGGTTGCAGATGGGTCCGCTGGGCTTCGCCAGCACGTGGAACGCAGCCGGCGGGCTCGCCGAGAGTTCGGTCATGCCTCGGTCCCGGCGTCGGCGCTCTCGGGCTTGTCCTTGAGGTCGATGTGGCGAGACTGGCTGGCCATGCGGCTGACCAGCACGGCGACGACGGTCACGAGGTAGAGCTGGCCGATCAGAGCCTCGAGCGAGGCGAGCGCACGCCCCAGGTTCCCGGCCGCGGTGTAGTCGCCGTAGCCCACGGTGGTCTGCGTGATGAAGCTGAAGTACAGGAAGTTCGGCAGCGTCGCGTGGCTGGTCTGCACGAAGAAGTTGCCCTGGCCGATGGCGTCGATCGCCGCGTACGTGAACGCGAACATCATCCCGAGGAGCACGTAGACGCAGATCGCGCCGGCCACCGTGTGGATGTCGACGGTGCGGCGCCGGTACAGCGACGAGGCGATCGCGATGGGTGCCGCGCCCACGAGGAGCACGTTCAACCCGAAGAAGATGCCGGTGGGATCGGTGCCACTGACCACGAACAGCGATGCCGCGGCGGAGAGGAATGCGATCAGGCCCACCACCGCGGCGATGCGGAACAGCTTGCGGCCGACCCGTGCCGCGAGGAGCGCGGCCATCAGGGTGAACCACTCGAGCAGGACCGTGGTCAGGCGGGCCCACGCGTCGGGTGGCCCGGCCGACATGAACACGTAGGTCACGAGCAGGAGGAAGAGGACGTACCCGAAGCGGTACCCCGGGGATCGTTCCTCGAGCCAGGTCTCGAATCGGCTGGGCTTGGTGTCGTCGCGACGGCTCACGGGTCCTCCGGGCTGCCGGAGCCGGAGGTCGGCCGCGGCGGGGCTGGGCGGCAATTCTCACGATCGACGGCCCTCGTGTCGAACGCAGGCCCCCAGCGGGCGCGAAAGTGGCGCATGACCTCAGGTCCGCTGCACACCAGCTTCGACGACGGCGTCCTCACCGTCACCATCGAAATCCCGCCCCACAACATCGTCGGAGCCGACTTCATCGTCGGTCTCCTCGAGCTGCTCGCGCAGTTGGAGCACGACGTCGACACCCGGGTGGTGGTGTTCCGCAGCGCCGATCCCGACTTCTTCCTCATGCACGGCGACGTCGAGAACCTGCTCGCGATGCCGCTGGGCGAACCGGAGCCGGTCGACGAACCGAACTTCGCCGCGGTCAACTTCGAGCGGGTGCGCCGCCTCCCCATGCTCACGATCGCTGCGATCGACGGCGCGGCGCGGGGCGGGGGCGCGGAGTTCCTCGCCGCGCTCGACCTCCGGTACGCGTCGCCCAGAGCGGTGCTCGGCCAGCCCGAGGTGCCGATGGGCATCCTCCCGGGTGCGGGCGGCACCACGCGCCTCCCGCACCTGCTCGGCCGCGCCGCCGCCCTCGAGGTGATCCTCACCGGTCGTGACGTCACCGCCGAGGAGGCACTGAGGCTCGGCTGGGTCGACGCCGTCGTCGCCGTCGACGAGCTCGACGCGCGCGTCGACGCGCTCGCGCGGCGCGTGGCCCGAATGCCGCGTGCCTCGATCGCCGCGGTGAAGCGCGTGGTCGACGCGTCCCTCGGCGCGCTCGACGACGCGCTGGTGCTCGAGAGCAACGAGTTGCTGCGCCTCACCGGCGCCGGCGCGCACACGGGGCGCATGGCGCGCTTCCTGGAGCTCGGCGGTCAGACGCGCGAAGGCGAGACGCAGCGCATGGACGAGCTCATCGAGGCGATGCTGGAGTGGCCCTCCTAGCGACGGCTCAGAGCGTGTCCAGGGCCGGATGCGCGCGGCGTGCCGTGCTGTCGGTGAGCGCGCGGTGGATCGCCATCAACGCGTCGGCGCGCTGCACCTCCGATGCGGTGAACCGCAACGAGATGGGACGGGCGAGGAACGCGAGGTTCCGCGTCGGCTGCCCACCGTCGGTGAGCGCGAGCACCCATACGGGCCCGGGTGCCACCACACCGAAGCCCGGCGGGATCTCCTCGGCGCGCTGCACCACCGGCAGTCCACGCACCAGCGCGAGCCTCCCCGCCGCGACCTCGCGACCGTCGTCGATCGGGGCCACCCACACGGCGGCGGCGGGGCAGGCCTCGCCGAGCACGCGGGCGAGCACGGCGGGGTCGGCGTCGCCGTGCGCGACGACGATGTCGCGCGCCCAGGCCAGCGCCTCCACCACCGGGTCGGTCCGCTCCGGCGCCGGGCTGCAGGAGAGCAGTCGTCCCGCCCCGGTGCGCTCGAGCGCGGTGCCCAGCTCGCCCGGGTCGAGGCCGGTGAGGAACTCCACCACCAACTCGTCGACCGCGTTGCGCCCGTCGACCTCGTGGATGTCGACCGAGACGACGTCACCGTTCAGCTCCGACACCACGGTCGCGACCTTGGCCAGCGCGCCCGGGAGATCGGGCAGCTCGACGCGGATGCTGTGCCTGCTCATGGGATCCAGCGTTGCCCCGCCCGGTTACGGGCGTGTGTCGAGGCGGTCTCCCCGGGGTGAAGGCCCAGAGGATCCAGGGCAGTCCTCCTGACCTGAGAGCGGCTCTCGGGTCACGGCCGGCCGGGCCCGCCGGCTCCCGTACGATGCGCGCCATGGACGAGATGTCGCTCGAGGACCAACTCGCGGCCATGCCGCTCTTCGCGGGGCTGACGCCCGACCAGGTGGACGAGGTCGCGGGGACCGTGCTCGACCGTCGCGTGAAGGCGGGGAAGCCCGTCATCAAGGCCGGGAACTGGGGCCATGAGCTGGTCCTGGTGCTCGCCGGCGAGGTCGAGGTGCTGCGCGACGGTCAGGTGGTGGCCACGCTCGGGCCCGGCGATCACGTGGGCGAGGTCGCGGTGCTCGACGACTCCCGCCGCAACGCGACCGTCGTGGCGAAGACATCCGTGGTCATCGGCGCCATCGACACCGGCATGTTCCGCGCGCTGCTGCGCGACATCCCGGTGCTCGCGGAACGCCTCGCGGCGACGGCCGCCGAACGCGACTGAGGCGTCAGCTCGTCACGAGGCGCAGGAGCTCGTCCATCGCGGGCTGCGGGTCGCCGGTCACGAGGATGCCGTGCATCCCGAGTGCGCGCGCGGCGCTGATGTTGCCGTCGAAGTCGTCGAGGAACACCGTGCGCTCCGCGTCCTGCACGCCCAGGCGCTCCAGCGCGATCGTGAAGATGCGCGGGTCGGGCTTGCGGATGCCTTCCTCGCACGAGTCGACGATCACGTCGAACAGCTCGTCGACCGGCACCATCCCGCGCCAGGCATCGCCGTACTCGCGGATGTTGTTGGTGACGATGGCGGTGCGGACCCCGTGCTCGCGCACCTTGCGCACCGTGTCGACCACGACGGTGCGGTCGTGGTCCGCGCCGAGCGACGAGAACATCTTCATCAGGTCGAACGGCAGCCCGCGTGCCTCGGCCTCCGCCGCGATCTGCGCGAGCGCGTCGGCCATCGACACCTCACCGCGCTCGAGCTGGTGCCACACGTGGTCGGTGTCGGCGTCGTACCGCCCGAACACGAGCTCGACGAACTCGACGGGGTCGATGCCCTCCGACTCCGCGTAGGCGTGCGCGGCGCCGAAGGGTGACGGCGTGAAGATGCCGCCGAAGTCCCAGAGCACGGCGTCGATGCTCATCAGAACTCGATCGCGCGGAACGCGGCTGCGGCCTCGGGGGCGAGGTGGTCGACGCTGACGCGCACCTCGTCGGTCATGTCGGCCGGCAGCTCCCAGCCGTCGAGCGAGAGCAGGTCGGCGTCGCGGCCGACGAAGTCGTCGGGCTGCTCGCCGATCACGCCGACGCACTCGCCGAGCACGACGCGGGCCGCCCGTCCACCGCCGACGGAGAACGTCTCGCCGGTGATGGTGCACGCCTCGTGGCACAGGTAGGCGACGAACGGCGCCACCTTCTCGGGTGGGAACCACGTGGACAGGAGATCGCGGAAGCCCTCGATCGGGAGCTGCGCGGTCATGCGCGTGTAGGCGGCGGGCATGATCGCGTTCACGCCGACGCCGTGGTAGCGCCCCTCGTGCGCCATCGCCCGGGAGAAGCCGAAGATGGCGGCCTTGCCGGTGACGTACGGGCTGGTGAAGGGTGTGCCGAACACCGAGGCCGACGACGTCATCACCACCCGCGCGTCGTCGGCGGCCTTCAGGTGTGGCCATGCGGCGCGGGTCACCGCGACCGTGCCGCGCAGGTGGGTGTCGAAGATGCGGTCCCAGTCATCGACCGGCATGTCGTCGAGCGAGCCGCCTCCGCTGAGGCCGGCGTTGTTCACCAGGATGTCGATGCGCCCGAATGCGTCGAGCGCGTGGGCGACGATGTCGGTGGCGCCGTCGAGCACGCTGCTCGTGTCGGCCACCGCGGTGCCGCCCGCGTCGGTGATCGCGGCGACGACCTGGGCGGCCATCGATCGGTCGCCGGGCGCGCCCGAGGTGGTGACGCCGGGGTCGTTCACCAGCACCTGGCACCCGCGCGAGGCGAGCAGGCGGGCGTGGCACGCGCCGAGCCCGCCGCCGGCGCCGGTGATCACCGCGACCTTCCCGTCGAAGCGCAGCTCGGTCATGTCCTCTCCGTTCCTGTGGTCCGATCGACGCGCCGTGGTTCCGGTGCGGCGAGCCGTCATCCTGGCATGGAACACTGCCGCCCATGGATCGAGAGAAGCTCAGCACGCTGTTCGACCTCACCGGTCGGGTGGCCATCGTCACCGGCGGCACCCGTGGGATCGGCCGGGCCATCGCCGAGGGGTTCGCCGCGGCCGGCGCCAAGGTGGTGGTGGCCAGCCGCAAGGCCGACGCCTGCGCCGAGACCCAGGCCCACCTCGAGGAGATGGGCGCCCAGGTGCTCGGCGTGGCGACCAACATGAGCAGCCTGGAAGACGTCGAAGCGCTCGTGCAGGCGACCGTCGAGCGATTCGGGGCGATCGACATCGTCGTGAACAACGCGGCCAACGCGCTCACCCAGCCGCTCGGGCAGTTCACCCCCGAGGCATGGCAGAAGTCCTACGACGCCAACCTGCGCGGCCCGGTGTTCCTCGTGCAGTACGCGCTGCCGTACCTCACCGAGAGCCCGCATGCCTCGGTGATCAACGTGATCTCGGCCGGCGCGTTCCTCGCCGCGCCCAACGTGGCGATGTACTCGGGTGCGAAGGCCGGCCTCATGGCCTTCACCCGCGCGATGGGCAGCGACTTCGCCAAGCTCGGTATCCGGGTGAACGCCCTCGCGCCGGGCACCGTCGACACCGACATGGTGCGCAACAACCCACCCGAGGTGCAGCAGTCGATGGCGAATGCCGCGCCGATGAAACGCGCCGCGCACCCCGACGAGATGGTCGGGCCGGCGATCTTCCTCGCGTCCGACGCCGCCAGCTTCGTCACCAGCCAGGTGATCCTCGCCGACGGCGGGCTCATCCCCCACTAGCGACTCCCCGGCGGGGTGCCGTGACAGCGAGGGGTCGGATGTTGTATACAACATCCGACCCGGTCGACGTTCGGCCGGTCCCGGGCCCGGCAAGGGTGCCCGGTCGAAGGGGGGACACATGAAGAGGCCGTTCAAGCGGTCGCGTCTCGTCGTGGGGGTCGCGGTCGTCGCCGCGCTCGCGGCGAGCACGCTGGCCGCGTCCGTCGGGTCGGCCGGGGCGGCCCGCTCCGTCCGCGGGTTCGACGGGACCACGATCACGCTCGCGAGTCTCGGCGTCACCGCGCAGTTCACGCCCGGCGTGCCCAACGGGGTGCAGGCGCGCATCAAGGCGTTCAACGACGACAACGAGATCAAGGGCGTCAAGCTGAAGTGGACGGAGTTCGCTGACGACGGGCAGGCGGACGCCACCGCGCTCAACGAGGTGCGTCGACTCGTCACCCAGACCGGGGTGTTCGCCCTCGTCGGGGACACCTCGGCGAACAATCCGGGTGCTTACCTCAACCAGCAGCACGTGCCGTACTTCGGCTGGGCGTTCGACAACTCGTACTGCTCGAACAAGCAGAGCACCGCGCTCTACGGCTTCGGTTACAGCGGCTGTCTCGTGCCGGCCAACCCGTCGGTGATGGGTGACAACGGGTTCCAGTCGATCAAGTACGTGAGCCAGAAGACCGGGCACAAGAACCCGACGTTGGCGATCTTCTCCAACGACACCGAGGCCGGCAAGAACTCGGTGAAGTTCCAGCAGATCGCGTACGCCGGCGCGGGCTACAAGATCGTCGCCACGAACAACCAGATGCCGATCCCGCCGGTTGCCGACTACACGCCGTACGCGAACGCGATGCTCACCGCCGACAACGGCAAGGCACCCGACGCCATCCTGTGCCTGCTCGCCACGGACTGCATCGCGATGTACAACCTGATCCACGCCAACGGGTACACGGGCACGTACATCAGTTCCCTGTACTCGAACATCCTGGTCAAGGCGCTGTCCGGTAGTGCCGCGAACGTTCCGGTCGTGCCGCTCGACGCCACGTCGAACAACGCCGGGCTCGTGACGATGGAGAAGCAGCTCGACGCGTTCTCTCCGGGTGCGAGTCAGAAGGTCGACACCGCGACGATCGCCGGGTACGCGTCGACCGACATGTTCATCCAGGCGCTCAAGACCGTGGCGAAGAAGGGCAAGAGCAACATCACGCCCGAGAACGTCCAGAAGGCGGCGGCGAAGCAGACCTGGCAGATCCAGGGTCTGGCCGGCCCGACCACCTACCCGAACTCGACCGTGAGCCCCTACCCCACCTGTACCGCGCTCACGGTGAGCGACGGCACGACATGGAAGACGGTCGAGCCGTTCGCCTGCTCGAAGAAGCAGTACAAGGTCAAGTGACCTGAGCACTCCCGTGAAACCGAGCGGGGCGGCCCTTCGGGGCCGCCCCGCTCAATTCGGGCGCCGGAGGCGCACCGGGAGCGCGCTCTGGCGGCACTGCCCGACGAGCGGCTCGAAGTCGACGTCGTCGGCGATCAGCGCGTTCGTGCATGCAGTGTCCCAGGCGTGGGCCATGGAGACGACGCCGCGTCGGAGCGTCGTGTCAGCGCGCGCGACACCGATGATCGACCCGTGCGCGGAGGTGATCTCCACCGGGTCGCCGTCGGCCAGCGCGAGGTCGGCGAGGTCGGCGGGGTGCAGGTACGCGGGGTTGCCCGGGCCCTTCGCGTGCAGCGCGTCGAGGTGCACGCCGGTCGAGTTGAACACCTGCCGCAGTCGTCGGCTGACGAGGAGGAAGCCGGCGTCGGGGATCGGCTCAGCCGCGACGGCCGCAAGGTCGTCGAGGAACAGGGGTGGCGCGAGGTCGAAGCGCGCCGCGTGCGCGTTCGGCTGGTCGATCGTCACGCGCGCGTCGTCGAACACCCTGCCGCTGGGATGGCGCTTCACCTCGGCGAGTGCCACCCTCGAGTCGGCGGCCTCGATCTCCATGAGCGCGTCGGTAGTGGGCTTCGAGTCGATGTCGACGGGGCGCGGGTCCGCCACCGGGGGCCCGAGCGGCGCGCGCCCGAGGAACAGCGGGACGCGCATTCGGTGGGCGAGCCCCCAGAACAGCTCCCACTCGTCGATCACGTCGCCTTCCGGCTCGACGATCGCGGGCGTGTACTGCGCGAAGGGCGTCGGGAAGTACCACTCGAGGTGGCGGGTGTAGTCGGGCTTCTCGAGCGACAGCTTGGCCCCGAACACGTAGTCGGCGAGTTGCGCGGTGGGCGAGAGGATCGAGTCCGTGCAGACGAGGAGGTCGAGCGACTCCAGCGCCGCGCGCACCTTGCGCTGTCCCGGGAACGACACCGCAGGGTTCCCGCCGTTGCAGATCAGCGCGCGGATCTGCCCCTCGCCCGGGGTCAGGATCTCGTCGGCGAGCCCGGCCGACGGCTGCTCCCAGTTGAGGGTGCGCAGACCGCGCACTCGCGGTTGTGGCAGGTAGCCCCAGAACTCGCGCGGTGGGAGCGCACCCTCGCGCGGTTGGTACGGCGCGCCGAGCACGCCCGCATGGTTGACCGGTTCGCCGGCGCGCCCGTAGCGGCCACACAGCGTGTTGAGCGCACACACGAGCATCTCGGTGGCCAGCGGGTGCGGCGCCATGTTGGGCCCGGTGCCCGCGACGGCGGAGCCGCGCGGGCCGCGGGCGAACAACCGGGCCGCGGCGGCGACGTCCGCCGCGGGGACACCCGCGCGCTGCTCGACGTACGCGAGGTCGAACGGTTCGACCGCGGCGCGCAACTCCGCGAGCCGCGACGCGTGCCGCTCCACGAACTCCCGGTCGTAGAGCTCCTCGTCGATGATCAGGCGCACCATCCCCGCGAGCAGCGTGGGGTCCTCCCCGGGCCGCACCGCGAGGTGGATCGCCGCGTGCTGGGCGGTCTCCGTCCGGCGCGGGTCGATCACGATCGGCTGCAACCCGCGCCGCACCTCGTCGCGCAGGTACCGCAGTGAATCGGGGCACGGGAGCTTCACCCCCTCGACGAGGAACGAGGTGAGGGGGTTGGTGCCGAGGAACAGCACCACGTCGGAGGTCGAGATCGGCTGCAGGCCGCCCTGCCAGTAGCCGTGCAGCGCGCCCGCCATGCTCTTCGCCGGTTGGTCGACGGTGACGGTCGTGTAGAAGGACGGCGAGCCGATCCCCTCGAGCCAGCTCAGCGCGAGCGCGAAGCCGACGTTCGCCCACGACTTCGTGCCGTTGTACAGCGCGACCGCGCGCGGCCCGTGCTCCGCGATGATCCCTTCGAGCTGCGCCGCGACCTCGTCCATCGCCTGCTCGCTCGGGATCTCGGTGAACGTACCGGCGGCGGTCTTGGCGGAGGTGCGCCGCAGGGTGGCGTGCAGGCGGTCGGGGTGATGGTGCTGAGCCGGGAGGTTGCGGCCCTTCTCGCACGTGAACCCGCGCGACACCGGGTGGTCGGGATCGCCGTGGACCGCGAGGACGCGCCCGTCCTCCACGTCGACCCGGATGCCGCAGTACGCGTGGCAGAAGCGGCAGATCGTGGTGTGGGTCTCCATCGTGGCCCCCTCTCCGTTCGTCGGGCTCAGAGCTGCGCGAGCACGTCGTCGCCGACGCGTCGCGCGTGGCCGACGACCTCCTCGACCGTGTCGCCCTCGCCGTTCACCGCGAGCCAGGTGACACCGAGCGCCGCGAGCTCGCGCGCCGCGGTGAGCTGCTCGGCGGGGCCCGCACCCGAGTGGCCGCCGTGCCCGAGCCCGGGGAGCACGTACATGAGGTCGAGCGGCTCGGTGCGACCCGCCTCCTCCATCAGCCCACGCACGTGGCTGATCATCGCCGCGAGATCGTCGAGGTTCTCGAGCACGGGCGCGTGGGAGTACTGCGCGACCCGCGCCGGGTTCGGCATCGGTGACCATCCCTGGGCCCACGCGGCCGCCCGCCGACGCGTGAGCTTGCTGTTGCCGCCGAGCCACAGCGGCGGGTGCGGCTGCTGCGCGGGCGTGGGCTGGGCGGTGACCTTCCGCGCCTGCACGAACTCGCCGTCGTAGGTGACCGGTTCACCGGTCCACGCGAGCTGCAGCACCTCCACGTACTCGTCGAAGCGCGCGTTGCGCGTGTCGAAGTCGACGCCGAGCGCGCCGAACTCCGCCTCCATGTAGCCCGCGCCGAGACCGAGGATCAACCGACCGCCCGACAAACGGTCGAGGGTGGCGGCGGCCTTGGCGAGCACGAACGGGTTCCGGTAGGGGAGGATCGTCAGGTAGGTCATCAGCCGCAGGTCGTGGGTCGCCGCGGCGAGGAACGAGAGCGCGACGAACGGGTCGAGCGCGTCGTGCCCGCCGGCCTGGCGCCAGCCCTCGCCGGGCGCCGGGTGGTCGGTGACGTAGGCGGCGTCGAAGCCGGCCGCCTCGGCGGCGGCACCGATCGCGCCGATCGCGTCGGCACTGAGGAACGCGGGGTTGGGCGGGCAGGACATGAACGGCATGCCGAAGGCGAACTTCACGGGGTGCGGCTTCCTTCCTGGGGTGCGGGACCGTTGCTCCACGCCGCGACGACGTCGGCGGCGGTGGTGACGGTGGTGACCATGCCGAGTGTGTGCGTGAGCACCTGCTCCGCGTACTCGGCGGGGACTGCGACCGCGCCGTCGCGCGGGATCACGACCTGGTACCCGAGGTTGACCGCGTCGAGGGCGAGGTTCGTGAGGGCGAGGTTCAACGAGATGCCGACCGCGACGATCGTGGTGACGCCGCAGTTGCGCAGCGTGACGTCGAGGTGGGTGCCGAGCATCGGGCTGAGCCCGTGCCCGCGTGGCAGCACGAGATCGTCGGGGTGCACGCCGATCGCGGCGACCGGTTGCGCGGCGACGGAGCCGGGGAGCAACTGCACCGGTGCGCGCCGGATCGACGCGAACAGTCGGCCGTTGCGGTTGGCGCCGCGGAAGTCGGCCCGGTTCTCCGCGGTGCAGTGCACCACCTGCACGCCGGCGGCCCGGGCGGCGTGGGCGAGGCGGGCACAGGTGCCGACGAGGCCCACCCGCGCCACCTCCGCGGCGAGCTCGGGGAGGGCGGAGTCACCGCCGACCACGCCCTCCTGCATCTCCTGGAGCACCAGCGCGGTGTGCGCGGGCGCGACCAACTCGAGGAGCTCGATGGCCATGGTCCCCCTTCACGGCAAACCCGAATCCGTATATGTTATGCAACTTCCGACACTCACACCTGGGGGAAACCAATGGGAGCCGACCTCTCCGGCACGCGTGTCCTGGTCGTCGGGGCGTCCACGGGCATCGGGCGCCACGTCGGCATCGAGGCCGCCCGGGCCGGTGCCGACGTCGCGTTCAGCGCCCGCAGCGCCGACAAGCTGGCGTCGGCGGTGGCCGAGGTCGCCGCGATCGACGGTGGCCGGGGTGTCGTCGTCGCCGGCGACCTGCGCGAGCCGGGCGACCCGGCCCGGATCGTCGACGAGGCGATCGCCGCGCTCGGCGGCCTCGACCTGCTCGTGCTGTCGTCGGGGATCTCCCCGCTGATGCGGCTCGAGGACACCCCCGACGAGGTGATCGCGAACGTGTTCGCGACGAATGCCATCGGCGCGCTGAAGCTGATGACCCATGCGGCCCAGCAGGTCGACGAAACCGCGGTCCTCGCGTACATCAGCTCGTCGTCGGTGGGCAATCCGTACCCGGGCATGGTGCACTACGCCGCGTCCAAGGCCGCGCTCGACCAGGGCGTCGACGGCCTGCGCACGGAGTACCCCGACATCCGGTTCACCCGTGTCTCCGTCGGGCCGACCGCGGGCACCGCGATCGCGCTCGAGTACGACCCCGAGGTCGCGGCGCGCATCGTGCCGGAGCAGCTGCGCTACGGCCGGGTCACCGAGAAGTTCATGACCGCGCCCGAGCTCGGGCTGGTGATCGTCGAGATGCTCGCCCCCCTCGTCCATCACCCGAGCATCGAGGCACTCAACCTCGAGTTCATGCCGCCCGGTGGCCCGATCCCGTGGGGCGCCGACATCTTCGCGGTGAGCGAGACGAACAAGGCGTTCACGGATCCCGAGGCGGCCGAGCAGTCGGCAGACGCCGAGTGACGCCACCTCCCCTCACCGGGCTGCGCGTCGTCGACCTGTCGACGGGCATCGCCGGCGCCTACTGCACGAAGCTCCTCGCCGACGCCGGCGCCGACGTCGTGAAGGTCGAGCCGCCCGGTGGCGACCCCGCTCGCGCCGAGGACGCACTGTTCGACCACCTGCACGCCTCCGCGCGCAGCGTCGTGGTCGACGCGGCGGACCGCGACGGCGTTGCGTTGCTCGATGCACTGATCGCGCGCGCCGACCTCGTGGTCGGGGGGACGCGGCAGGAGATCGCGGCGCAGCTCGGGCGCGACCTCGAGGTGGTGCGCGCGGAGCAGCCGCGCCTCGGCATCATCGGGATCTCGTGGTTCGGGTCCGACGGTCCGTGGGTCGACCGACCGGCGAGCGAGTTCACCGTCCAGGGGTGGGCCGGCTCCACCGGCAACCGGGGTCGCCGCCAGGGGCCGCCGGTGTCGGTCGGTGGCCGGCTCGGCGAGTGGGCGGCCGGTGCGGTCGCGGGTGTCGCCGCACTCGCGGTGCTGCACGGCGTACGGCGGGCGGGTGGGCCCGACGGTGGGCCCGACGGAGGGCCCGACGGTGGGCCCGACG
>Ga0075017_100002224_pt1 | contig 12079 bp, 13 predicted proteins | sample AleBraG_ABR_2012_FD_71475 | JGI IMG/M metagenome (GOLD analysis project Ga0075017, IMG submission 71475) | Freshwater sediment microbial communities in response to fracking from Pennsylvania, USA - Alex Branch Run_MetaG_ABR_2012 | ecosystem: Environmental > Aquatic > Freshwater > Creek >...
TTTCAGCGGTTGGCCGCTCATGAAGGGTTTGCTGCCAGGCGCAGAGCCACCGGATGCCGGACCTCAGTCCGCGCATGCGCAGCGGCGCGCTGGCGCCAGGGGCCCGCAAGCGCGCACCCTCGGACGGCTACTTCTTGCCACCCTCTTTCTTCGCTTCCTTGGTCTCTTCCTTCTTGCCCTCCTCCTTCTTGGCACCCGCCGCGGCGCCCTCGGCAGGAGCGGCAGCCACGGCGCCCTCGGCGGGCGCGGCGGCGGCTTCGGCGGTCGGCTCCGGCTCGGCCACGCGCGGGGCATGGATCGAGACCACCGGCGGGTTGGCGCCGTGCGCCAGCGCCGAGATCGTCACGCCGGGCGGGACCTTGACGTCCGCCAGATACAGGCTGTCGTTGAGGTTCATGCCCGACAGATCCAGCTCGATGTACTCGGGCAGGTCCTTGGGCAGGCAGATCACTTCCATGTCGGCCATGTGGTGCGAGACCACGCCGCCCTGGGTCTTGACGCCGGGCGAAGCGGCCTCGCCCTTGAAGTGGATCGGCAGGTGCAGGCGGATCTTCTCGTTCTCGAGCACGCGCTGCAGGTCGACGTGCACGACCGCGTTGCGCGCCGGATGCATCTGCACATCCTTGACGATGACCGGCTGCTTCTGCGCGCCGACGTTGATGCTGATGATCGACGAGTAGAATTTCTCGTCGCCGACCAGCGCCAGCAGCTTGTGATGCTCGAGCGCGAGCCGCGTGGGCTCGACGTGAGCGCCGTAGAGAATGGCGGGAACCTTGCCGGAATGACGCAGGCGGCGGCTCGCACCTTTGCCCTGATCATCACGCGGTTCCGCGCTGAGTTCGAAAGCGATACGCATGGAAATGCTCCTTGAGGACGTTACTACACCCGGACCCGCACCGCGACCAGTGCCGGTCCACCCGCAAACCGTCAATCGATGTACAGTGAGCTGACCGATTCCTCGTCGCGGATGCGGCGGATCGTCTCGGCCAGCAGCGCCGCGACCGACAGCTGGCGGATCCGCCCGCACTGCCGCGCCGCATCGCTGATCGGAATCGTGTCGGTCACCACCAGTTCGTCGAGCGCCGAGGTCACGATGCGCTCCACCGCCGCGCCCGACAGTACCGCATGCGTGATGTAGGCGACCACGCGTTCGGCGCCTTCTTCCTTGAGCGCCTGCGCCGCCAGGCACAGCGTGCCGGCCGTATCCACCATGTCGTCGATCAGCACGCAGCTCCTGCCGGCCACCTCGCCGATGATGTTCATGACCTTCGATTCGTTCGGCCGCGGCCGCCGCTTGTCGATGATCGCCAGCTCCGCATCGTCGAGCCGCTTGGCGAAGGCGCGCGCGCGCACCACGCCGCCCACGTCGGGCGACACCACGATCAGCTTCGGATAGGCCTTGCGCCATACGTCGCCGAGCAGCACCGGCGAGCCGAACACATTGTCGACCGGGATCCCGAAGAATCCCTGGATCTGCTCGGCGTGCAGGTCCAGCGTCAGCAGGCGCTCGACGCCCGCGCCGCAGATCATGTCGGCGACCAGCTTGGCGGTGATCGCCGCGCGCGTCGCGCGCGGGCGCCGGTCCTGGCGCGAGTAGCCGAAGTAGGGCACGACGGCCGTGATGCTGCCGGCCGAGGCGCGCCGGCAGGCGTCGGCCATCACCAGCAGTTCCATGAGGTTCTCGTTCACCGGCGGGCAGGTCGATTGCAGCAGGAACACGTCGCGGCCGCGCACGTTCTCCATCAGCTCGACGTTGACCTCGCCGTCGCTGAAGCGGCCCACGGAGGCGCGCCCCATGGGCAGCATCAGGTGCCGGGCGATGTCGTGGGCCAGCGCCGGATTGGCGTTGCCCGTGAACAGCGTGATTGACTGCGAATCCACTCTGGGAACATTCCTTCAACGATCTATCCGGCGCGAACTGGCTGGGGTGGAAGGATTCGAACCTCCGAATGGCGGGATCAAAACCCGCTGCCTTACCACTTGGCGACACCCCAAAAAAAAGGCCACGTGGTCCTGCGCGTCCGCCGCGGCACCTTACTCGCTTTCGGACAGCGCTGCGGCCAGCGGCGAGCGGTTCACGCCGCGCGCGACGAAACTCGTCCATTCCTCCGGAACCCGGGCCGCGACACGCTCCGCCTCCGCGGCGCGCGCGAACGCGGCGAACACACAGGCACCCGTGCCGCTCAACCGTGCGCCCGCCGGCGCACCGGCGCGCTCTCCCAGCCAGTCGAGCGCTTCGGCCACGGCCGGGTACCGGCGGCGCACCAGGCTCTCGCAATCGTTGCGCGTCTGGGCCGGCGAAAAGGCGCGTATTGTGATGAGGGGGGAATTTCGTGTCAATTCAGGGGCCTGGAATATGCCGGCGGTGGCCACCGCCACCCCGGGATGCACGATCAGGTACCAGGCCTCCGGCAGCTCGAGCGGGGTCAGGATCTCCCCCCGGCCCTCCGCCCAGGCGGAGAATCCCCTCACAAAAACAGGCACATCCGAGCCCAGGGCCAGGCCCAGCCGCGCCAGCTCCGGGACGCCGAGGCCCGTGCCCCAGAGCCGGTCCAGGACGCGCAGCACCGTCGCGGCGTCGGAACTGCCGCCGCCCAGCCCACCCCCGGTGGGCACGCGCTTGCGTACCCGCAGCCGTGCCCCGCGCCGGACCCCGGCGGCCTGCTGCAGCGCGCGGGCGGCCCGCACGGTCAGGTCCTCATCGGCCGCGATGGCCGCCGGGCCCGCGACGCGCACGATGGCCGGCTCGTCGGTGACCGCGATCCCGATCTCATCGCCCCAGTCCAGCAGCTGGAACACGGTCTGCAGGTCGTGATACCCATCGCCGCGCCGACCGGTCACGTGCAGGAAGAGGTTCAGTTTGGCCGGCGCCGGCCACCACATCCGGGGTACGCCCGCCGTCGCGCCCGGCGCGGTCACGACCGCCGCCCCGGCGCCAGCTGCCATCGGGTGACGATGAGTTTCAGGCGCAGCGCGCCGCGCTGCAGCGAGACCCGCTGGGGCAGCCAGAATCCGGCCTCCGGCACGTAATCGCCATAGGCGATCTGCCAGTCGAGCTGCTGCAGGTTCTGCAGCCGTTGCGTCGCATCCAGGGTTTCCGACGCCTCGGCCGCCGGATCCGGCACACCCAGCAGCCAGTAACGCAGACTCGCCAGCGGGGGCTCGAAGCCGAACACGCGGACCAGCTCGGCGTGTGCCGCCGCGCCGTCGAGCAGCGTCCCGTCGCTGGCGGTCATCTGCAGCGTCGTGCCGTCGAACTGCAGGTGCGCGCCGCCGAACCCGAGCGGCGATCGGAGCGTCAGGTCGCTGTTCAGCCCCTGCTGCTGCCAGTTCACGGACGCGCTGAAGCCTTCGGAAGCGGTCGCCGCCGCCATGCGGCCCGCAAACGTGAACTGGGCCACCGCCTGCAGGGCGGCGCGGCGCTCGGGCCAGGCGGAAGCGGGCGGCGGCATCCGCGTCTGGCAGGCACTGAGCCCACACAGCGCGAGGGCCGCGAGGGCCGCAGCCGCGGCGGTCGCCCGGTCGGAACGCCGGGCGGCGCCTGCCTGTCCGCCATGTGCCGCCATGAGCGCTGGAGCGCGTGTCACCTTCAGATCGACGTGCGGGGCGCCGGCTCGAGCGCCGGCAGGGGTTTCGGCGCCGACAGGCCGGGCGCATAGCGATGGACCGTGGACGTCAGCAGCGCGCTGTCCGGATCCGCGGCGAGCGCCCGCTGCCAGGCCTTTTCCGCCGCACTCCTGCGGCCGGCGGTCCACAGCGCCTCGCCCCAGTGCGCACCGATATCGCCGTCATGCAGCAGGCGGAAGGCGCGCTCGAGGAGGGGCAGCGCCGCCTCGAGCTGCGCGCGCCGGTACAGCACCCAGCCGAGACTATCGAGCACGGCCGGATTGTCGGGACTCGCCAGCAGCGCTTCACGGATCAGCTGTTCTGCGCGCGGCAGATCCCGCTTGTGATCCGCGAGCGTGAAGCCCAGCGCATTGGTCACGCTGCCGTCGAGCGGGCGCTCGCGATGCAGCGCCTCGAGCGTACTGATGGCCGCATCCGCACGCCCGGCACGTTCGAGCAGGACGGCGCGCTGGTAGGCGATTTCGGGATTGCCGGGTGCGCGCTTCAGTGCGCTGTCGATGCGGCTCACCGCTTCGTCCGCGGCGCCGGAGACGGACAGCAGATCCGCCGCCGCCAGTTCTCCGCGGATCCGCTCCTCCGGCTGGGCGTCCCTGGAGGCGCTCAGCACCCGCACCGCGGCGTCACGATCGCCCTGGCGAAAGAGAATACCGGCCACGCGGCGGCGTCCCTGCGCCTCGAAGCCGGTGCCGGCCAGCAGCCCGAAATCGCGCTTCGCGACCTCGTCATCGCCGCGTCGCTCGGCGATGAGGCCGAGGTAGTAGACCGCGAGCGGAGCGGAACCCGGGTCCGACAGCATCGCATTGCAGCGCTGCTCGGCCACGGCGTAGTCGCCGCTTTCGATCGCCAGCTGCGCCAGCAGCCGCGCCGCCACGGCGCCGACATCCGGATCGGTGCGCAGCCGCTGCAACTCCGCCTGTGCGTCCTCTTCCTTGCCGAGCACGAGCAGCGATTGCGCCAGGCTCAGGCGCCCCGCCTTGTCGCCGGCCGCGATCCGCGCCTCCTCGCTCGCCGCCTTCGCCTCGCCCAGCACGGCGCGCGCCCGTGAGGCGATCGCCGCGACGCTCGCCTCGTGGGCGCCCGCGGCGCGCGCAGCTTGCGCGTAACGCAGCGCGAGATTCGCGTCCCAGCCATCCAGCGCGAGTGTCGCCAGCGCCAGCTGCACATCGCCCTCATGCAGCAGCGGCGCGTCGAGTCCGCGGATCATGGCCAGGGCCGGTTCCGTGCCCGCGCGCTGCGCCAGTTCGTCGATGACGTCCCCAGCCTTCATCTTCGGCAGCGCCAGCAGGGCCTTGAAGTGCGTCCGGGCATCGGCCAGCTGGTAGCTGACGAGTTCCGCCTGGATCCGCGCCAGCTGCGCATCGGCGTCATGGGGTGCCAGCGCCAGCCAGCGTTCGGCATCGGCCTTGGCCGCAGCATTCTGGCCGCAGGCGAGCGCGACGGCGGTGGCACGCGCCGCGAGTTCCGGCCGTGGCTGCGACTGGCTGGCCTGGCGGTACTCGCTGCTGGCGATACCGCAGTCGCCGCGCAGCAGCGCGGTTTCAGCGCTGGCGATGACCGCGGTGTTCTCCGCCGCACGTGACGGGATGGCCTCGAGCAGCGCCAGCGTGCTGAGACAGGCGGCCATGATCGGCAGCACGGCGCGGGAGGGGCGGTGGCAAAGCAGCATGATCATGCGACTATAGCAGTCCGATGAAAGATTCGATCCGTCAAAAGCTGGAAAGATCCGCGGAACGCTGCGAAGAAGTCGGCCGCATGCTGGCCGACCCGCAGGTGCTGGAGCGTGCCGACCAATTCCGTGATTTATCAGTGGAATATGCCCGGCTGCAGCCCACCGCCGCCGCGCTGCAGGAATACCAGCGGCTGGAGGCCGAGCTGCGCTCGGCCGAGGAACTGCGTGACGACGCGGACCCCGGCATGCGCGCGCTGGGCGAGGAGGAAGCGACCCGGCTGCGCGCGGCGCTCGAACGCCACGGCGAGGCCCTGCAGCGCCTGCTCCTGCCTCAGGATCCGCACGATGAGGGCAACATATTCCTCGAGATTCGCGCCGGCACGGGCGGCGACGAAGCCGCCCTCTTTGCCGGCGACCTGCTGCGCATGTACGGCCGCTACGCCGAAACGCGCGGCTGGCAGGTGGAAGCGCTGAGCGAGAGCCCCGGCGAGCACGGCGGCTACCGCGAGATCATCTGCCGCGTCGTCGGGCGCGGCGCCTACTCCCGCCTGAAATTCGAATCCGGCACCCACCGCGTGCAGCGCGTCCCGGCCACCGAAGCCCAGGGACGGATCCACACCTCGGCCTGCACGGTCGCCATCCTGCCCGAGCTGGTCGAGATCGATCGCATCGACATCAATCCCGCCGACCTGCGCATCGACACCTATCGCTCATCGGGGGCCGGCGGCCAGCACGTCAACAAGACCGACTCGGCCGTGCGCATCACCCACCTGCCGACGGGCGTGGTGGTCGAATGCCAGGACGAACGTTCGCAGCACAAGAACCGCTCGCGGGCCATGTCGCTGCTGCAGGCGCGGCTGCTGGCTGCCGAGCAGGAAAAACGCGCCAGTGCGCAGGCGCAGACCCGCAAGCTCCAGGTGGGCAGCGGCGACCGGTCGGAACGGATCCGCACCTACAATTTTCCGCAGGGCCGCCTCACCGACCACCGCATCAACCTGACGCTCTACAAGCTCGGCGCCATCATGAATGGCGATCTCGACGAGCTGCTCGATGCCCTGCAACGCGAATATCAGGCCGAAGAGCTGGCGGCCGAATAGAGCACCAGCCACAGCGCGCTGAAATAGACCCAGGCGACGGCTTCGACGCCCAGGCCGCAGGCCGCGCTGAACGCCTTGAAGGCCGGCGGCATGGCCGCCGGGTCGCTGAACACGGCCCCCAGGATCTCCAGGCAGGCGGCAGCCGCGACCAGGCAGACGACGAACACCAGCGCCGCGATCACGAAGGTGCCGGTGATCTTGCGCCACTGCGGACGGGCCAGCTGGATACAGCGCAGCAGCGCGCTCCACGGATCGCGCTTTTCGAACAGCACCACCGGCCGCAGTAGCAGGAAGCATAGCAGCAGGAACAGCCCCGGCACGAGCAGTGCCAGCGTGCCGAGGAACACCAGCATGCCGCCCAGCACGCTGGTGGCGACCAGTACGGGCCAGCGGCCCAGCGCCGCGGCGAACTCCTGCTGCAGCGCCGGTGGCCGGCCCTGCAGCAGCGCCCGCTGCCGCAGCATCAGGACCGCCATCAGCAGCTGGTAGCCCAGGTACCCGATCACGCTCAGGACCCAGAAGGTCGCATCCAGCGGCGGATGCACCAGGTCCATCGGCTTGCCCGTGGTCTGCCAGTACATCTGCGGCAGCGCCGCGAGCAGGATCGCGAACATGGCGATCGGCAGGCTCTTCGCCAGCGTCCGGCGAAACACGCGCGTGGCCGCGTCCATCAGCTCGTTGACGGCTGCGGATCCGGGCGGCAGCAGGGGCTCGGGCATGCGAAACTCCACGAGGTCGGACCTAAGAACAGGCGCGCAATCTATCATCCCCGGCATGCGGACAGTCCCGACAACGCTCAGTGTCGCCGCGGCCCTCAGGCAGGCCGTGGCGCGGCTCGAGCCCGCCGCCAGCGCCGCGCTGGACGCCCAGCTGCTGCTCGGGCACGTCCTGCAGCGCTCGCGCGGCGCCCTCCTGGCGCGGGACGACATGCCCGTTCCGGCCGCCCTCAGGATCGCCTTCGAGGCCGCGGTGGCGCGCCGCGCCACCGGTGAGCCGCTGGCCTACATCACGGGACGGCGCGAATTCTGGTCCCTGGACCTGGCCGTGTCCGCCGCGGTCCTGGTGCCCCGTCCGGAAACCGAACTTGTGGTCGAACGCGCCCTGGCGCTGTGCGGCGCCGGCCCGGCTGACGTGGCGGATCTGGGCACCGGATCGGGGGCCATCGCCCTCGCCCTGGGTCTGGAACGCCCGCGCTGGCGACTCACCGCCACCGATGTCTCGACCGACGCGCTCCGCATCGCCCGTACGAACGCGCGCACGCTCAGGGTGCGGAACCTGCAGTTTCGCGCCGGCCGCTGGTACGAGCCGCTGGAGGGGCTGCGCTTCGCCCTGATTCTCAGCAACCCCCCCTATATCCGCGAGGACGACCCGGCGCTGGCGGATCCCGCACTGCGGCATGAACCGCACCGGGCCCTCAGCAGTGGACCGACGGGTCTGGAGGCCCTGGCCGCCCTCGTTGCCGGCGCCCCGGACTACCTTTCAGCGCAGGGCTGGATCGTGCTGGAGCACGGCGCCGACCAGTCCGCGGCCGTTGCGGATCTGCTTGTCGCCCGGGGGTTCCGTCACGTACGCTGCCACCGCGATCTGGCCGGCCTGCCGCGGGTCACCGAGGGGCAGCGTTCCTGGAGGTGCCGCGAACGGCCTGCCCTACCCTCTCCACCACCGCAGAGTGCCTCACCATGATACGTTTTGAAACCACGCACGGCGGCTTCACGGTCGAACTGTTCGACAAGGACGCGCCGCTCACCGTCGCGAATTTCCGCCAGTACGTGGACGATGGTTTCTTCGACGGCACGATCTTCCACCGCATCGTCCCGGGCTTCGTGATCCAGGGCGGGGGCCTGACCTCCGATTTCGAGCAGAAGCCGACGCGTGCGCCGGTCAAGAACGAGGCCAACAACGGCCTGCAGAACGAACGCGGCACCCTGTCGATGGCGCGCACCGATTCGCCCCACAGCGCCACCTCGCAGTTCTTCGTGAATCTGAAGGACAACGACTTTCTCGATCATCGCCCGGGTCAGCACGGCTACGCCGTGTTCGGCCGCGTGGTCGAAGGGCTCGAGGTGGTCGACAGGATCGCCGCCGTGCGCACCGGACGCCGCCAGGGCCACACCGATGCCCCGATGGAAGATGTCGTCATCAACAGCGCGCGCCGCCTGACGCCCAACAAGTAGCGCTCGAGGTGGCGAAGCGGGCAGGGCTGCTGCGCCGTATCGGGCGCTTCGCCCTGTGGACCTCGTTGGGCCTCGCCGTCGCGGCGCTGTCGGTGGTGCTGGCGCTGCGCTGGCTCAATCCGCCGACCACGGCATTCATGCTCGGCTCGCGCCTGGGCGCGTTGTTCGCCGGCGAGCACGACTACGCGACCCGTTATCAGTGGGTCGATCTCGAGCAGATCTCGCCCCAGGCCGCGCTGGCGGTCATCGCCGCCGAAGACCAGCAGTTCCCGTTCCACGGCGGCTTCGACTTCAAGTCGATCCGCGAGGCGGTGCGCCACAACGCCGCCGGCCGCCACGTGCATGGCGCCAGCACGATCTCCCAGCAGGTCGCCAAGAACCTGTTCCTGTGGTCCGGCCGCAGCTATGTTCGCAAGGGACTCGAGGCCGGATTGACCCTGCTGATCGAATGGTGCTGGCCCAAGGAGCGCATTCTGGAGATCTACCTGAACATCGCCGAGTTCGGCCGTGGCATCTACGGCGTGCAGGCCGCCGCCGCCCATTTCTTCCACAAGGACGCGCGTCATCTGAACCGCGCCGACAGCGCGCTGCTGGCGGCGGTGCTGCCCAACCCGCGTCGTTACCGCGTCGAGGCGCCGTCGCGCGCCGTGCTGGCGCATCGCGACTGGATCGCCCGGCAGATGGCCGACCTCGGCGGCACCTCCTATCTGGAGCGGGTCGAGGCGGACACGGATCGCCACCCCTGAGGCCACCCTTGTTAAGATGCGCAACCGGGAGCCGGTCCCGTGTCCCACGTGGAGTACCGCCATGTCGCTGAAACACCCCTGGCGCGCACGCGCGCTGTTGTCGCTGGCCCTGGTGGCCGGCCTGGCCACGAGCCTGTGCGCCAGCCTGGCCGCGCGCGCGGGCACACTGGAGGCGCTCACTTCGAAGGACGCCTCCTCCGGCCTCAAGGCCGCGCTCTCGCAGAGCGTGGACAAGGCCGTGCACCAGCTCGGCACCGCGGGCGGCTTCCTGAACAATCCGAAAGTCACCATCCCGTTGCCCAAGCCCTTCGAAAGAGTGGATTCGGCCCTGCGGATGCTCGGCCGGGGCGGGGATGCCGACGCCCTCAAGACCAGCCTCAATCATGCCGCCGAGGATGCGGTCAGCCAGGCGGCGCCGGTGCTGAAGAAATCCCTGCGCAGCATGACGCTGCAGGACGCCAAGGGCATCCTGACCGGTGGCGATGACGCCGCGACCCTTTATTTCCGACGCAGCGCGGGCGATGAGCTGACCGCCACCTTCAAGCCGATCGTCGCGCGCGCCACCGCGAAGGTGAAACTCGCCGGCCTCTACGATCAGTATGCCGGCAAGGCGGCGCAATTCGGCCTGCTGGACAAGAACGAAGCCAACATGAACGATTACGTCACGGCCAAGGCACTCGACGGCCTGTTCGTCGTGATGGCCGACGAGGAGCGTGCCATCCGCAAGGACCCGCTCGGCCAGGCAAGCGCGCTCATCAAGAAGGTGTTCAGCGCCCACTGACGCCGCGCAGCACTGTCCCGCCCGCGCTCACCGTGCCCACCCCGGATCGTCCCATGAATGCATCCCGCGAGCGCCAGTTCCGCTACTACGACCTGATCATGGCGGCGTACGTGTGCGTCCTGCTGTGCGCGAACCTGATCGGCGCCATCAAGACGACGACCGTGGTGCTGCCCGTGATCGGCGCCGTCACCTTCGCGACCGGCGTGCTGTTCTTCCCGATCTCCTATTTCTTCGGCGACATACTCACCGAGGTGTATGGCTATGCGCGCGACCGCCGCTGCGTGTGGGCGGGCTTCGCGGCGCTCGCCTTCGCCAGCTTCATGGCCTTCGTCGTGACCAACATGCCGCCGGCGTCCGAATTCCGCGACAAGCAGGTCCACATGGACTTCGTGTTCGGCAGCACCTGGCGGATCGCCGGCGGGTCCATCATCGCCTTCTGGTGCGGCTCGCTCGTCAACAGCTTCGTGCTCGCGAAGATGAAGATCATGACGCACGGCCGCTGGCTGTGGACGCGCACCATCGGCTCCACGCTGTGCGGTGAGGCGGTCGACTCGGCGCTGTTCTACACCATCGCCTTCGGCGGCACCTGGGAGCACGCCTTCCTGCTCAAGGTGATGCTCACCCAGTACATCTTCAAGTCATCGTGGGAGATCCTCAGCACGCCCGTCACCTACTGGATGGTGAACGGCCTCAAGCGTGCCGAGCAGGAGGACTACTACGACACCGACACGGATTTCACGCCCTTCTCGCTCAGGGCCTGAACGCGCGCTCCAGGGCCGGGCAAGCGCTCCAGGGCCGGGCGCGCGCTCCAGGGCCGGGCGCGCGCTCCAGGGCCGGGCGCGCGCTCCAGGGCCGGGCGCGCTGCGCGCGGCCGTCACGGAACATCGACCCCGGTGAGCGCCGCGCTCAGCCGCCACAATCGCGCTGCATCCGCGTCGCTGCGGGCCCCGGCCGACGGCGTCACCGGTGCGCCGCGCACGTAGTAGCCGCCGCTGCGCCCCGCCAGTTCCGGTTCGCTGGCCAGGTAGATCAGCGTCTGCGCCCCCTGCTGGGCCGACAGGCCATGCGCCGCCTTGCGCCAGCGCATCAGCGTACGCCAGGCCCAGCCGCAGTTATCGGCGAATCGCGTCGCAACGAAACCGGGGTGCAGCGCATTGACCGTCACGCTGCCCGCCCCCAGCACACCGGCAAGATGCCGCACGAACAGCAGGTTGGCGAGCTTCGACTGGGCATACCCGCCGATGCCATCGCGCTGCAGGCGCTCGAAATCCATGTGCCCGTAGGCGTGAGCGCGTGAAGCGGTGCACACGATGCGTCCCTGCGCAGCCGCGCGCAGCGACGGCAGCAGCTTCAGGGTCAGGACGTAGTAGGCGAGGTGATTGGTGGCAAAGGTGGGCGCGAGACCGTCCACGGTGCGCTGAGCGCCCATGTACACGGCGCCGGCGTTGTTGAGCAGCACATCCACGCGCGGTTCCGCCGCCGCGAGCTCGGCAGCGACCCGCCGCATCTCGGCGATGGTGGACAGGTCGGCCCGGTGCACGGCGTGATCGGCGCCCGGACCGGCGCGGCGCAGCTGCGCCAGCGTGGCGGCGGCGCGCGCCGGGTCGCGCGCCACGAATACGATGCGCGCCCCGGCCGCCGCCAGATGCAGCGCCGCCACCTCGCCGATGCCGGAGGTGGCCCCGGTGATGACGACGGTGCGGCCCTGCATCGTCAGTGCGCCCGCCACCGCGCCCGCCACCGCGCCCGCCGAATCCGCGGCCGGCGGCGCGTTCAGGCGGCACCCGCCGGCTCGAACAGCGCCTGCCCGGCGCGCACGCGGTAACCAGTACCCAGGGGTGCGACCAGGGTGAAACGAGGTGGGACGAACAGGATGATTGTCGAACCATGCTCGAACCAGCCGAGTTCATCGCCCCGGGCATAGGACGCTGCGCAGCGCGTCACGCTGGGGCCGCGGTAGCGCAGGTGCAGCCGCTGCCCCAGGC
>Ga0075017_100002227_pt1 | contig 12065 bp, 14 predicted proteins | sample AleBraG_ABR_2012_FD_71475 | JGI IMG/M metagenome (GOLD analysis project Ga0075017, IMG submission 71475) | Freshwater sediment microbial communities in response to fracking from Pennsylvania, USA - Alex Branch Run_MetaG_ABR_2012 | ecosystem: Environmental > Aquatic > Freshwater > Creek >...
CGTGAGGAACTGGAGCGCTGTGGGCCTGCGATGATCCAGTCCCATGCTCCGGAGCTTGCCGGCGAATTGGCGGAGCGGCTGTGCAATCGTGCAGGCGGAAATCTGACAAAGGTTTTTTTCGGGAGCTCAGGTAGCGAGGGGGTTGAAGCGGCCATAAAGTTCGCCCGCGCGCATACCGGACGTCCCGGCCTTCTGTACGCCGGCGGCGCATTCCATGGCCTGACCTGCGGTGCGCTTTCCTTGATGGGAGATCCGTTCTGGCGAGAGGGTTTTGGTCCTCTGCTGCCTGACACGTCTGCCGTTCCGTTTAACGACCGGGAAGCGCTTGAGAGACTCCTGTCGACCCGACATTTTGCGGCATTCGTTTGTGAACCGATTCAGAGCGAGGCCGGAATTCGCCTGCCCGACGGTGATTATTGGCGCGATGCTGAAGGTCTCTGTCGCCGCTATGGAACTCTCCTAGTGATGGATGAAGTGCAGACCGGGCTTCACCGCACGGGCCCGTTTCTGTCCTCCCATCTGTATGGTGTCAAACCAGACATGGTCGTGCTCGCGAAAGCTTTGAGTGGCGGGCTCATCCCGGTGAGTGCGGTCCTGATGACGGATGAGATCTACTCGTCGACATACAGTTCGCTGAAGCGTTCGATTATTCATACCTCGACGTTCAGTGAGAATGGCTTGGCCATGCGCGCCGGCCTGGCGACACTCGACGTGCTGGAGGCGGAAAATCTCGGCGATCGGGCCGCGCGTTGGGGAGAGCAACTGCGAGCGCGCCTTACCGAAGCGTTAAGTGGTTACGAGATGATCAAATCGGTTCGTGGCGAAGGTCAGCTTTCGGGTATCGAATTCGAAGCGCCTCAGAGACTACGGTTGAAGATACCGTTTCAGTCTTTCATGCGGATCCATCCGGCCATGTTCGGCCAGATCGTGGTCATGCGGTTGTTCCGGGACCACGGAATCCTCACTCAGATCTGCGGCAACAATTTCCTGGTGCTGAAAGTCGCGCCGCCTCTGATCGTCAGCGAGCAACAAATCGACGAATTCGTCGCCGCGATTCGGCAAGTCATGGAACTAGCCCACGCCTCCACTTCGTTCTGGTCGGAGGCACTTGGACTGGCGAAGAGAGCTATCAACGTTTGACCACAATCACTGCTAACGTTAGGGAGGCCATGGAGGCTGGTTAGACCCGAAATCAGGCATGCAAATTGTCAGCGCCGCGAGCGCGTTTCCCGCACATTATTACCGCCAAAAGGAACTGCTTGCCGCTCTCCAGCAGTATTGGGGAGATCGCATACAGAACCCCGAAGTACTGGCACGACTGCATCGCCAGATCGGCGTTGATGGGCGATTCCTCTCACTGCCGATGGAGGCTTATCCGAAGCTTAAAACCTGGGGAGAGGCCAACGACCACTGGATTCGGACCGCCCAGCAGTTGGGGGAGGAAGCGACTTCGAAGGCACTTGTGGATGCGGGCCTCCCTCCGAGTCGCCTCGGCGCGTTCTTCTTCACTTCGATCACGGGAATCTGCAGCCCTTCGATCGACGCATTGCTCATCAATCGTCTGGGATTGTGCCGAAATATCCGCCGGGTGCCGATCTTCGGCCTGGGTTGCGTGGCGGGTGCGGCTGCGATCTCGCGTGCAGCAGACTATGTGCGCGCTTATCCCGGCCAGGCTGCGATAGTGCTGGCCGTAGAACTCTGCTCGCTCACGCTTCAGCGTGACGACCTTTCGATGGCGAACCTGATTTCCTCAGGATTGTTTGGCGACGGCGCGGGCGCGGTGGTCGTCGCAGGCACGGACTGCGCTTTACCGGGTCCAGAGATCCTCGCTACCCGCTCTGTGTTTTATCCCGAGACGGAAGAGATGATGGGTTGGGAGGTATCCGAGAAGGGATTCCGAATCGTTCTTTCGCGCGAAGTACCCGCCTTGATTCGCGAAAATCTCGCCGCTGACGTGAAGACATTTCTGGGTGAGGAGGGATATGCGCTGTCGGACATCGGCAACTGGGTTTTGCATACAGGTGGACCGAAGATCCTGGAAGCCACAGCAGATGCGTTGGGACTGAAGAACGGCGAACTGGACGTCTCATGGGAATGCCTGCGCCGAACCGGCAATCTTTCCTCGGCCTCAGTTCTGGTCGTGCTCGAAGAGGTGATGAAGAATCGGCGTCCCAAGCCCGGGACGCTTGGTCTGCTCGCCGCGATGGGGCCAGGGTTCTGCTCAGAATTGGTGTTGCTGCGATGGTAGGGACCCTACCCGCTTCTACAGAAGTCTTCGTTGCGGGAGGCGGGCCAGCCGGGTTGGCAACGGCAATCGCAGCGCGCCTGCGTGGGCTGGAAGTGCTGGTTGCCGATGGCGCCCTTCCGCCGATTGATAAACCGTGCGGCGAAGGCTTGATGCCAGATGGAGTCCAGGCCCTCAGGGATCTGGGCATTACGCTGCCCGATGGATGTGCCTACCCGTTTCGCGGCATCCGGTTCTTGAGCGAATCCTTGAAGGCCGAGGCTCGCTTTCCGTCCGGTACGGCGTACGGAATCCGGCGAACTGATCTGCACCGCGTCATGGTGGAGCATGCCAGGACTGTTGGTGTACGCATGGTGTGGCAATCGGCGGTGAGTGGCCTACAACCTGAGGGCGCGGTGGTAGGCGGGAAGATTGTTCGCGCGGGTTGGGTCGTTGGCGCGGATGGTACGAGTTCGAGAGTCCGGCAGTGGGCAAACCTGGATGTGCATCGGCGCAAAGAAATGCGATTCGCATTTCGCCGTCACTACCGCGTGAAGCCCCACACCGATTTTATGGAACTGTATTGGGGTCGACACTGCCAGATTTATGTGACGCCGGTCGGCGCCGAAGAAGTCTGTGTTGCGGTGGTCTCCGCCAGTTCTCGTTTGCGACTTGAAGAGGCGCTGATGGAATTTCCAGAACTGGCTGGCCGACTTCAGGGCGCAAGTCATGGTTCGGCAGAGCGTGGAGCAATCACCGTGAGCCGAAGGCTCCGCCATGTTTTTCGCGACCACACGGTTCTGGTGGGTGACGCCTCGGGAGGGGTCGACGCGATTACGGGAGAAGGTTTGTGCCTGGCATTCAAGCAAGCGGCGATCCTGGCGGATTGTCTCGCCTCCGGTGATCTGGCCAGATACCAGTCTGAGCATCGCCGGCTGGCGTGGCGTCCAGACTTAATGTCGCGCCTCATGCTGCTTATGGCTCGAAGTGCTCCACTAAGGCAGCGGGCGATGCTCGCGTTTCAATCGGAACCTCGGTTGTTCGCAGGCTTGCTCGCTATGCACGTTGGTGTGGGGTCTCTGGTGGACTCTGCGTCGAACGGGATCGCCCTAGGATGGCGCATCCTGAGCCCTCGAAGTCAGGAAGCCTTGTGACCATGATGAAGAAATTTGGTGTCACGCTGGTGCTGCTTCTCGCGGTGGCGGGATATCTGTCAGGTCAAACCGCCCAGGAAATTGTCCTGCAGTTGGATCCGGCGCAGACCGCGGCTGACTTCGGGCTTGAAGATGTCTTGCACTCGGTTCGCGGCAGTTTCGCATTGAAACGGGGCGCGATCCGCTTTGATCCGACGACGGGAGTCGCTGGTGGCGAAGTTGTTTTCGACGCGACGACTGGAAACAGCGGGAACGGATCACGGGACCACAAAATGCACAAGGACGTGCTGGAGAGCCAGAGATATCCGGAAATTGTATTTCGACCGGACCACGCGGAAGGGAAGATGGCTGCAACTGGGCCTTGCGTCTTCCAGGTGCACGGAAAGTTTGGAATTCACGGCGCTGAGCACGATGTGACTATCCCCGTGGAGGTGGACTTCCACGACAACCAATGGACGGCAAAAGCCACTTTCAAAGTGCCGTACGTAAAGTGGGGGATGAAGAATCCAAGCCTGCTTTTCCTGAGAGTGGGGGACGCGGTCAGTATTGCGTTTCGCGGTTCTGGGAGTTTGACGAACTCTTCTGAGAGAGCGGAGCGAAGGTAGCCACCCAGCTACCAGGGGAATTGACCAGAGGATGTGCTTACCCTGCCGTGTGCATCTCGTTGCACATGAGCGGTGACTTGAGCCCTAAGACATTGCAGCTTCGCGATCTAACTGTGGCAGGCGAAGTGCAATCACGAGGGGTGACCAGTCTTCAAATTTTGGGTCTGATTACTTTGGTAATCAAGCTCGCGGACTGTTTCCTCTTGTGACCTACCCCCGGGGGCCACTAGAGAGCAAAAGTGCTGAATATAGGGGGTAATGAGGAACATGGGCTCTCGTCGCCAGCCACGCGCATCGTATACGCTGCCTGTCAGTATCTGTGGCACTGATCGAAAAGGACGCGCCTTTATAGAGCGCGGAATAACGCACAACATCAGCCGGGAGGGTGCCGCGATCGAGGGTGTTCGCTGCGCCATCGAGACGGGTGACACCGTCGTCCTCCGGAGTGGTTCGAGCACAGGACGGTTCCGCGTTGTATGGGTACAAGAACGGGAGAACAGCCAACACAAGAAGATCGGTCTTCTGCGATTGGCGTCTGCGAGCCTGACCGAGGACCCGAGCCTGCCCGCTGCCGCGCCCGACGAGTATGAGCACCCGCGCGTTCAAGTCAGGAGAGCGCACCTCCGTTATCGTCACGAGCTTGCAGCGGAACTGCGGCTTAAAGACGTAAAGATACCCATGTGGGCGACAACCGAAAACTTGAGCGAGGTTGGCTGCTCGGTGCAAACGCATCTTCGAGTTCCCGCATCAACTGAACTCATCATCGGAGTCTGGGTTGACCAGGTGAGAATCTGGGCACAGGGAATCGTGGTCAGCAGTGCTTATGGCTTGGGCACGGGGATCAAGTTCACAGACATGTCGCACGAAAGCCGTCTGATCCTGCGTGAATTCCTGAACCGGCCGGGCGAGGAAGTGATTGACAGACGGGAGTCCAATCAATGCCTGGAATCCGTAGAAGATTCCGGGGTCGTCGCTGAGTTTGTGCGAGAACCATTGACCCGGTAAGTCTCGCAGGTTCAGACCATCGTAATTCCAAGTCACCGAGAGGGACATCTCGGATTCCCCCGAATGGCCGTCGCCTTGTGCTACGATCGCACTTATCCCAACAGGAACAATAATCGCATGCGAAGTTTCTTGATCATTCTGCTTCTCGTGTCCTCGATCGCCTGGGGACAGGACGCCCCACAAAAGCCGGTGGAAGCCTCACAGCCAACCCAGGCGACGAAGGCACCGCGTCACGATGACGACACCGAGCCTCCTCCCGCCTCCGCTGCGAAGGTTGCTCCCGATGCTCCAGTGATAACGATAGGTGGTCTCTGTGCCAAGAAGGAGAAGTCGGCAGAACCTTCAAAAGAGGCCAAACCCGAACCCACATCCGAGTGCAAGACTGTCGTAACGCGTGAGCAGTTTGAGAAGCTTGTGGAGGCGTTGAATCCCCAGATGTCGGGTCCGGTGCGGAAGCAACTTGCGGAAGCGTATCCGCGATTGCTCGTTTTCGCAGATAAAGCTCGTGAGCTTGGAATCGATCAGGAACCCGGTTTTCACGAAATGATGCGGTTCGCCACCCTGCAGCTGCTGACGCAAAGGCTTACCCGGCATCTGCAGGAGACCGCCGGGAACATCACGGATGCCGACGCCGAGAAATACTACAAAGAAAACAACAGCCGATTCGAACGGGCTGAACTTCTGCGTGTCTTTATCCCAAAGCAGAAACAGCTGGGTGCGGGAGGAGGCAGCGTCGCGGATAACAAAGCGGCGGACGAAGCCGCCATGAAGGCAGTGGCGGAAAAAATTCACACAAATGCAGTTGGCGGCAAGGATTTTCAGCAGTTGCAAAAGGAGGCTTTTGAGGCGGCGGGCATAGCGTCCAGCACTCCAAAGGTGGATATGGGCAAGTTGTCCCCGGGGAACTTGCCGGTCGACCACAAGAAAGTATTCGACCTGGAGGTTGGACAAGTGTCTGAGTTGATCAGCGATGGGGGCGGATACTACATCTACAAAGTGATCTCGAAGGAGGCGGTGCCGTTAGACCAGGCGAGACCGGAAATCAACAAGACGATTCAGTCTCAACGGATGCAAGAGTCCACAGAGGCCTTGACGAAAAGCATCAAGTCAGAACTGAATCAGGAATACTTCGTGGGCGGAACGAGAAAAACCCCCAAACCCGCGACAACGCAGAACGGGCCGGCAGAAAAGTGAGCCAGCAGTTCTGATCGGTTATTGAATCGAACTTGCCACGTTCGAGAATACAGTGTTGGCGTTCGAGCCAATCAGTCGCACGGTGCCTACAACCAGCACCAGGATCACGGCCAGCATCACGGCGTATTCCGCGATATCTTGACCCTGCTCGTCAGTCCACAGCCTGGAAACCATGGGGTTCATGGTAGCCTCCAAATCCTAGAGCCCTTCTAGCAGGAATAGAAACCAAGTGGCAATTGCGAGACGTTGCCTGCAGTTAATTCTCCTCTAACCGGTGAAACGGTGTCAACTTTCGGTGGGCCTTCGCACTGGTTTTATCGTCGACAATGGAACTGGAACGAAGTGGGCAACCAGGTTCGCCACTCAGCATGGCACCGTTGCACCTGATAGCATAGGTGCAGTCGATTCAAGGGATTCCGCCAGTTGAGCAGCTCCACTATCTCCACTTTAGAGCCTTCAGCAGAAGCGAATACAGGTACTCCTGGTCGCTGGTCTTTGGCCGTCATTTGCGTATTCCTGGTGGTTTACCTGGGATCAGCGTTTTCTCCCGCGCTGCAGGACGACGCCGATTCGACTCATGCCGAAGCGGCTCGCGAAATGCTCGTCAGCGGAGACTACGTGACGCTTCACGTCAACGGAGTCCGCTATCTAGAAAAGGCGCCGCTCATGTACTGGCTGGTGGTATTGAGCTACCGCCTGTTTGGAGTGAATGAATCTGCAACCCGTCTGCCAACGCTGGTCGCCATGCTCCTGTTGGCTCTGCTCGCAATGCGGTGGGCGAAACGTGCCTACGGCGGGCGGGCAGGTGTGTACGCGGGCTTGTTCGTTTCAACCGCCGCAGGGTACTACCTCTTTACGCGCATTTTGATTCCCGAGGCTATCCTCAGCCTCCTGATCACAACAGCATTTTATCTTTTTCTGACAGCGCTCGATGAACCAGACAGTTCATGGCGGTGGTACGGCGGTTACATATGTCTGGCGTTGGCGGTACTGACCAAAGGCCTAGTCGCGCTGATCTTTGTCGGTGTGACTGCGGCTGCATACCTGTTTTTCAGCGGCGAATGGCGTCGCTGGCGAGAATTCAGGCTTCCCACTGGCCTGGCGTTGTTTCTTGCGGTCGCAGCGCCCTGGCACCTGCTGGCCGGTTTCCGGAACCCACATTTCTTCTGGTTTTATTTTGTAAACGAGCACTTTCTTCGCTTTCTGGGTAAGCGCTACCCGGTGGACTACAACCGCGTCCCCGCACTTCTGTATTGGAGCCTGCATCTCGTCTGGCTCTTTCCCTGGAGTGTTTGTCTGCCAGTAGTGTTTCGGAACCTAGCGCGGGCCTTGGGTCGGCCGAAGGAGAGAAACGATGAAGTGCACCAGCGATCCGTATTTAGCGCGCATACAGATTTGCTGTGCTGGCTATGGGCGGGAGTTGTCCTGACGTTCTTTGCCTTCTCCACGAGTCAGGAATATTACACGTTTCCAGGGTACTTCCCGATTCTCTTGCTGCTTGCTGGATCGATCGCCTCGGAAGAGGCGCAGACCAAGGCCCCATGGCTGGTTTGGACTGCCGCCTTTACGGCCGTGATTTCGCTCGCTGCCGGGTGCGCGCTCGCCGCGGGTTTGTGGAGTTCGCGAGCGCTGCCGTTTGTCCCGGACATCAGCACCGTGCTGGCGAAACACGACCTGGCAGAAGACACATTGTCGATGTCTCACATTTTCGATCTCACGGGGGAATCGTTCGCGGCACTCCGATTGCCAGCCATACTCGCGGCGTTTGCGTTGGTGACAGGGCCGGGAATCGCGTTGTGGCTGCGCATCCGGCGCAAGCATTTTGCGGCGACCTGGGCCGCCGCGCTCACCATGGCTCTCTTTCTGGTTGCCGCTCACATCGCGTTGGGACGCTTCGGCTCATACCTTTCCTCCAGGGAGCTTGCGGACCGAATTGCGCAGGAATCTCGTCCTGGCGATGTTGTCGCGATATACGGCGATCAGGCGTATGGATCTTCACTTCTGTTTTATCTTCGCCGGCCGATCATGCTGGTGGAGGGGAGGACTACGTCCATGTGGTTTGGTTCGACGTACCCGGACGCTCCGAAGATTTACTGGACCGATGATGATCTGCTACGTGCCTGGAGTTCTGGGACCCGAATATTTTTATTCGTTCCTCCACACCAGAAGGGAAAGGTCAAGTCGCTGATTCCGTTTCAGAGATTTGTGGCGGCGGAGAACTCAGGCAAGATTGTCTACAGTAATCGGCCCTGAAGACTCTTCAGATTTGGCTGCTCCGGTTCTTACCATCTTGCCCCCATCTTCGAGGCGATAACGTATGCCGCGCCATACTACGGTGTGTCCCATGAAGCTGGCACACCAGAGGAGGAACCCCAACAGGTCGCGAACCGGATAGAGCCAACAGTCGAGTAGCGAAAATGGATCGCGTACCACGCCCCATCCGACTACGAGCGCCATCAACATCCGATTCAACACCGCCCACCCCAGCAGCGACCAACCTAGAGCGGGATGACCCGCGACGAGGCCAACCGCAAAGCCAAGGATGCCGTAAGGCATGGCAAAAGTCAGACCGGAGCCGAGATGCCCCACGGGACGGGAGAACCGCGTGCTCTTCATCCAACGGAGTTGCTGGCGAAGAGATGCCTTGAATGAGTCATGCTTGACGACGTGACGGATCACATGCGTCGAAAGCTCGACTTTCAATCCGGAGGTGTAGACGGCGTGGCCGAGAACGTAATCGTCGGCGCAGAAGTCTGCGAGGGAGGCCATGCCTCCGACAGCGTCAATCGTCTCCCGTCGCGCAGCCATGGTCGGCCCAAGAGCGAATTTCATGCCCTCGAGCATCTCGGCGACGATCACGCCCGACGTCATCTCTACCGACATACCCAGCCCTTCCAGGCGGGACCAGATACCCCTAGTTGGGACTCCGCGGTACACGCATGTCACCAGCCCGATTCGCGGATCGAGCAGAGGGGTGACCACTTGACGCAAGTAGTTCGAGCTCACTTCTACGTCGCTGTCGCTGATCACAAAGTAATCGCTGGAAGCCTCAGCGTACATTTGTTGCATGGAGCAAACTTTGGCGTTCGGCCTGTCCGGTTCACCCGAAAATATGATCTTCGTGGGCACCTGCGAATGGCGCTGCTGTACTCTGCTGACTACGGCAACGGCAGCATCATTGCTGTCACGGGTGCCAAAGATGATCTCGAAATCTGGATAGTCTTGACTGAAGAAGCTCTCGATATTGGCTTCGAGGTTGGGTTCGAGTCCGCACAGCGGTTTGAGCAAAGTTACTCTGGGGAACGACGGGCTTGCCGCTGCTGGTTGCAAGGCTCGACGCCGGAAGCGGAGGGCGGAAACAATCGCTAGAAAGAGAAAGCCTGTGCAACTGATTAGTCCGGCAAAAGCGAGGAATAGAAAAAGTCGAGTGAGCGTCAATAAATAGCCCCGGGTTAGAATCTGTTACCGGAGGTAATCACCCGAAACCGGGCTGTAGCGAGGTAGCTGGCCTGTAAAACGGCCTGGCCATGTCCATCCGTCGCAGTGATCCCTCCCAAAAGTATACTCCGGAAGATGATTCTTCTGGTGGTTACATCGTGGCGGTAGCCACTCCGCGCCCTCAGCCAGGTGATGCGGTGACGGTAAATCAGATCCTCGTGGAGTTCGAGTAAGCGTCAATCAGAATTCAAGTCCTCACGCGTTTTAGCTGCTCACATATCCCTTGCCGCTCTGCGCGCGAGCACTAGCGTTTCTCTCGGCCCATTTTCCACAGATTCCTAAACCTCGGCGCATGCCCGTAAGCACATGAGCATGGTGCGTGGGTCACATCGCTTCTTCGTTGGAAGAGGTAAAAAGGAAGGTGCAGCCGGAGGTGCCTATGATACGTAGCGCAGTAGCCATATGGAAGGGAAGCCCAGCTATTGGTGAAGGCCTGGTTAGCACGTCGAGCGGAGTGATGTCCAACGCTCTGTACTCATTTGGGTCGAGTACCGGCAACGAGCCCTGCACCAGTCCTTCGGAAATGCTGGCGGCAGCAGTGGCTTCGTGCATGTCGCTGATGATGGCGCAGGAATTCGCGAAAGTCGGCCTCAAAGCGGAGCAGATTAAGACAGAATCTGTGCTGACGTTGCAGGAGAAAAGAGGACATTGGGACGTGGCGAAAATCGAGCTGACGGTTCATGCCAGCTTGCCGCATATCGACGAAGAAACTTTTCATCGGGTAACTCGGAGTGCAAAAGCACAGTGTCCGATTTCTCGAGCTCTCAACGTGCCCGTTAAGCTAACGGCTACGCTGGAGACGATTGAGCACGCAGCGGTTGTGTAGCGGGGCGTGCTTTTCGCCAATGAAAGAATCGCAACAGCGGATAAGCGCGTCCTGACGACAAATGAGGTGAACATAATGCGAGGAGTGGTGAGAGACAGAACGGTTAGGGGTAAAGCGCTTAACGCGAAGGTGGGTGAGCGTGAGAAGTTGGTCTGCAAGATTTGCGGCAAGCCCGCGACCGACTTGGTGGACGGGGAGCCCAGCTGCGCCGACCACCTGGAATTGGTCTACGAGAACCAGCTGGAAGACTATACCCGCGAGCATCAAGGAGAGAGTCAATAGCGGACGGCTATGCCTCTAAACGCGCGCGGCCCTATTGTCCAGAGATGAAGGGAGCAATCTACGCTTTCGCTGTGGATTGCCGCGAGGTACGGAGATTAGAGTGGTATTCAGGAACGCGTTTACACAAGAACTCCACGCCAGGAGCTCGACGAGGACCTCCCGAGGTGTTCGCTTCCTCTGACACTTCTTCCTACTGAAGGCCCGAGTTGTTCAGTCCCTGATAGATGAACATACCCGCTATCACAAGGATCATGACTCCCGAGACCGCGCCCAAAACCTTTACCAGGGGCGTGATCCGGTTCACCTTGGTGAGAATCTCGGTCTGCTCCACCTGCATGTGAGTGTCGGATTCGTTGAGAAACAGTTGATCGTCCTCATGCATTGTGAGTGTGCTTCTGTAGATGAGGAGGATGATCAGGATGGCTGTCAGAGCGCCCCACACACTTAGGAGCCACATCATGGGAGACATATGCCACCTCGGCACTGATGTCGAGCCGGTCCCGCCGATTCCCATCCGGGTACAGGTTCTAAGTTTCTCAGAACCGGTCTCGGGGAAAGGCCCTTGTCACGGGCATTATAGCCCCGATTCCCCCTGCAAGCGCATAGATTTCGCGCTATGCGACCGCAGCCGGGAAAGAGACATCTAAACAAGCTGATACCTGTGGTTGACCCGTAACTTCGGGCACATCAACGCCCTAAGGTTTTGTCCATAGCCGAGACCACTTTGGTATAATCTGAAGCTGTAGAGTCAAGGAGATACGAATGGCGACGACAACCACCCCGGAAGTGAAGCCCAAAACTGCTCCCATCAGCCTTACGGCCAATGCGGTCGCGAAAGTGAAAGAGATCATGGCGCAGCAGAACCCCGTGCCCGCAGGCTTGAGGGTCGGAGTAGTCGGGGGCGGCTGCTCCGGCTTTTCCTACTCCATGTCTTTTGAAAATAGCGCCGGCATGATGGACAAGACGTTCGATATGGACGGTCTGAAGGTCTATGTCGATGCGACGTCGGTCATGTATCTCAACGGCTGCATCGTGGATTACGTGGAAACGCTGGAAGGCGCCGGCTTCAAGTTCGAGAATCCGAACGTGAAGAGCACCTGCGGTTGCGGCTCCTCGTTCAACGTCTAGAATTTTCCGAAACAACATTTTGCAAAAGAGCCTCGAGAAATCGAGGCTCTTTTTGTTTGCATCGCAATTCGCGACAGGTTCGTCGTCCGGCCTACGGGAACACCCTACTGCTGGTCTTGAGGTGGCTGACTTGGAGGCGGGGGTTGCGG
>Ga0075017_100002228_pt1 | contig 12064 bp, 14 predicted proteins | sample AleBraG_ABR_2012_FD_71475 | JGI IMG/M metagenome (GOLD analysis project Ga0075017, IMG submission 71475) | Freshwater sediment microbial communities in response to fracking from Pennsylvania, USA - Alex Branch Run_MetaG_ABR_2012 | ecosystem: Environmental > Aquatic > Freshwater > Creek >...
CCATTCCTCGACGGTTTCGTATCCGAAGGAAACGCTAAGAGCCACTGGAACCTGCGTCGCGCCCGCCCAGCGTTCGCCACGTTCTCCCGCCCAGACAGCGCGAGTACCGAGACCAGGGGAAGAGTCTTCTTTGCAAGGATTCATAAATGTCTATCGGGAACGAACCAGCGCGACAGCTATGATACAGGCGGCGGGAGAAATCCCCCGGTACCTTTCAACGGGAGAACAGGATTCTAACCATGACAATCAGGGAAATGTCAGAGCAGGAATGCCGCGAGGCGTTGACTCGCCTGCGCATTGGGCGGCTCGGTTGTGCGCTGGACAATCAGCCTTACATCGTCCCCGTCAGCATCGTATACGAGGAAGACTACATTTATTCGTTCTCGACCCCCGGGCAGAAGGTGAAGTGGATGCGGGCGAATCCTAAAGTCTGCGTGCAAGCAGACGAGATCAGCGGACAGTCAAAATGGCTGAGCGTTGTAGCCTACGGGCAATATCAGGAACTTCGCGAGCCGCAATTTGAGATCGAGCGCGACCACGCCCGCAAACTGCTCGACCGGCAACACCACTGGTGGCTGAACGCCCTGGCGGAGCGTCAGCTCAAAGAGGGGGATCGCCTCGTGTCGCCGCTATTTTTCCGTATTCGGATCGAGTCTTTGAGTGGCTTGGAGTCTAAAGAAGGCGGATAGGAGAAACCGGTGAGCCGGATGAATCCGATGGGCTCGCCATCCCCGGCGACGATCAGGCTTGGAATTCGGAGGCTTCGGGAAACCGCAGCTTGCACTTTGCCAGAGTCAAAGTCAGCAGTTCCTCTACTTTCGCCTCTTCGCAGTTGCGGGCCATGGCCAGTTCGCTGACCAGGAGGTAGCGGGCACGCTCCAGCATCTTTTTTTCACGAAAGGAAAGCGGTTTGGCCTGATGCAGGGCGATCAGGCTCTTCAGAACTCCGGCAACTTCAAGGAGCGACCCGGTGCGCATGCGGTCGGAATTTTCCTTAAAGCGGTCTTTCCAGTCACCGTTGCCGCCATTCTCCGTAACTGAAAGATAATCCAAGACTTTCTGCATTTCCCCGTTGCGGACGACGCGCCGCATGCCTACATTTCCGGCGTTCTGGCAGGGCACCATCACCTTCAGGCTGCTGGCCTTGATGTGAAGAAGGTAAAAGCGTTCGACGGACGCGCCCACCGAACGGCTTCCAATCTGTTCAATAACTCCAACGCCATGATTGGGGTAGACGACCTTGTCGCCGATGTGGAAATTCAAATCAATACCACTCATAAAAGGCACCCTAAAGGGAAGGAGGGTTCGTGGGGTTAGCGCTGTCAAACCTGTGAATGATGGTACTCCCGGCGCAGGCGGAAAGCAAGATCGGCCTTTTTCCCGTTTTTGGGATAACGATAGCGATTCGGCCCTTCTTTTAAGGTCTCGGCCGTGTTTTTCGGCGAACTTCGCGGTACGAACTTCCAATTGCATGGCGCGCCAAGACCTCGCCTGGAACGCCAAGCGAGTCGCGTCTGTGGCTTGGGTCTTATAATCGCCTGCGTGGATTCGATAGACGAAGCTGGGCGCCCCACTGGCCGTATTTTGGGGCTCGACGTAGGCTCCCGCCGGATCGGCGTCGCCGTTTCCGACCCTCTGGGCATCACCGCTCAGGGACTGGAGACCCTCCAGCGCCGCAACAAACGCTACGACTTCGGTCAGTTGGGGCAGGTTATCCGCCAGTACGAGGTCAAAGAAATTGTGGTTGGGCTCCCCCTGCGCATGACTGGCGTTGAAGGCATTCAGGCCGACAAAATGCAGATCTTTGCCGAGGAGTTGCGCAAGCGCTTCCGTCTGCCGGTCCACCTCTATGACGAGCGGTTGACCTCGGCGGAAGCCAACCGCCTGCTGCGCGAAACCGACCTATCGATTGAAAAACGAGGCAAGGCCGTGGACCGGATGGCGGCCGTGCTCATTCTGCAGGGTTGGATGGAACGGCGCGCGTTCACCTCATGTCATCCTGAGCAAAACGAAGGACCTGTGTAGTCTGCGCGCAGAAGTTTTTTGTTGGTAGCGAGACTACCTCACGCGCAGGGCTTTGCGGTAAGCAGCCACGTTCTTGTCGTGCTCTTCGATGGTGCGGGCAAAACGGTGATGGCCCTGAGCATCGGCGACGAAGTAGTAGTAGTCGCTTTGCGCCGGGTGGATGGCCGCTTCCAGAGAGCTGCGTCCGGGATTGCCGATCGGCCCCGGCGGCAGGCCTGCGTTGCGGTACGTATTGTAAGGCGAGCTGAATTGCATGTCGGCATGATGCAGCGCGCCTTGATAGGTGCCGGCCAGAAGCTCCGCGTAGATGATGCTGGGGTCGGCGTCGAGCGCGATCTTCTTATTCAGCCGGTTGTAGTAGACGCTGGCGACTACCGGGCGCTCTTCCGGCACAGCCGTTTCCTTCTCGACAATCGATGCCATGATCACGGTTCGCTCGACATCAGCCCCGCCGGCTTCCCCGATCAGCCCGATCTGACGCCCCACCTGGCGGAACTGCTTCACCATCGCCGCCGCCATCTCCGGCATCGTCATCATGCGGGTAAATTCGTAGGTCTCGGGGAACAGGTAGCCCTCGAGCGAGTGTGCACCGGGAGCGATGTCGGCGATGAGGTCCGTATCCGACTCAGCAACTTTCAAAAAGTCTTCCGCAGAACCTAATCCCGCGGCTTCGACCGCGCGGGCCACGTCGAACATGGTGAAGCCTTCCGGCACAACCACGGTATGGAAGTAGACGTCGCCGCGTCCGATGCGTCGTTGCACGTCGACGATGTTGGCAGGCTTGTCGAACAGGTATTCGCCAGCTTTCAACGACCGGCCACGATGCAGATAGCGCCACACCACGAAGGCGTGCTCGCTGTGGATTACCCCTGCGTTCTTCAGTTCCGTGGCGATGCGGCGAGTCGAATAGCCCGGACGGAGCAGCACGAAGACCTGGCCCGCGGGCTCAACTGGCGTCAACACCGCCCAGGCAAACCACCCTCCGGCACCGGCTGCCGCGATCACGATGAGCCACAGGATCTTCTTCATGGAAACCGTTGCTGCCGATCGCCGCATCCGATTACGCCCGAATGCCAGCCAGGAAGCAGCCCCAACTAACGCCAACAGTTTAGATGATGCGATAGCGCGCCGATATCTGACTAGAGTGTGGCCCACTTTCGTAAGTAACTGAGAGGATTCGAGATGGCGAGGAGAGAACCGCGTTCCCCGGAAGCCGTTTTGAAGGCCGGACTCTTTGCACGAACTCCTGCAACCTTCCGCTCGCGATATACTCAAATGGCATAGAGGCCTCTTACATCTTAATGAGACGTAGCCCCAGGTTTTGGACCATTCTTCTGTTTTTGGCAGTGTTGCCGACGACCGGTTGTGTGTTCCGGACTCGTCCGGTCGAAGAGCAGTATTCGAAAGCGCCCCTGAAGAATGCGACCCAGCAGCAGCTGATTGAGAGCATCAATCGGCAGGCCGAGGCGATCCAGTCGCTGAAGGCAACGGTGGACATCGACACGTCTGCCGGAGGGGTCAAGAAGGGGCAGATTACCGACTACAAGGAAATCCGCGGCTATGTGCTGGCCCGCAAGCCTGCCATGCTGCACATGGTCGGATTGCTGCCGATCGTTCGCACTACGGCGTTCGACATGGTGAGCGACGGCGACCGCTACGAGCTCTGGATCCCACCGAAAAACCGGTTCGTCATCGGGCAAGCTCAGATGCCGGTGCAGAATTCGGGGCAGACGCTCGAGAATCTGCGCCCGCAGAATATCTATGACGCCCTATTGATTCCGCCTATCGATCCGGAAAACGAAATTGCCGTGCTCGAAAACGGGTACGAGACGCTGCATGACGCCAAGGGGCATCGTGTGCTGCAGGATGATTACGAACTGGTCGTGGTCCGGAAATTCTCCAAAGGTTGGGGACTGTCGCGGAAGATCATTTTCGGGCGCACGGATCTGAACCCGCACCGGCAGTATATTTACGATGAGAGCGGGAAGGTGGCCACCGACTCGAAGTATGCCGAATACAAGGATTACAACGGAGTGAGTTTCCCCTCGCGCATCGAAATCTGGCGACCGCAGGAAGAGTACGACATCACGTTGAACATGCTGAAGGTCGATATCAACCAGCCGCTCAGCGATCAGCAGTTCACGCTGGAACAGCCTGCGGGAGCGGAAGTTGTTCATCTGGACCGGCCGCAGTCAAGCCTGGTATTGCCGATCGGAGATACGCACTAGTAAGGATGCCCCAGTTCTCGCATCTTTTGCGAGAACCAGGTTCTTGACTCGCAGCTCATAGCTCACAGCTCCTTAACTTATGATGAATAAAATGGTGATCGCCAACCTGGTGCATCGACCGACGCGATCGTTGATCACCATGAGCGCCGTGGCGCTGGAAGTCACCATGATCCTGTTGGTGGTTTCGTTGTTCTACGGGCTGCTCAACGGATCGAAGGAGAGTCAGGCCGGCATTGGCTGGGACCTGACCGTCACCCCTCCCGGTTCCTCGGCGCTGATCGGCATGTCGGGAGCTCCCATCTCAGTGAAAGTCGGCGGCGTTCTGCAAAAGGTTCCACATGTGAACGTGGTTGCCCCGGTGATCTGGTGGTTCACCCAGAAGCCGCTCGAAATCGTTTATGGCATTGATATCGACAGCTATCAGAAGTTGCTTCCGCGCTTTCAGTTCCTTGCTGGCGGCCCATTCCAGGGGCCGAACGACGCGATCGTCGACGATTACTTTGCCCAGATGACCCACTCCAAAATTGGAGACCCGGTGGAAGTGGTGAACCATCCGTTCCGCATTTGCGGCATCGTGCCCCATGGAACCGGCGGACGCAAATTTATCCCACTCACCACTATGCAGGATCTCGTTGGCGCAGAAGGCCGCGCCTCCGCCTTCTATCTCAAGCTGGATAACACCGGCAACGGCCCGCTGGTGACGAAGTCGATTTCGGAAATCCCTGGCATGGAGAAGTATTCCGTGCGTTCGATGGAAGAGTATCTCTCGATGATGAACGCGGATAATCTTCCGGGATTCAATCTGGCCATTGAAGTCGTAATTGGCGTAGCGGTCGTTGTTGGATTTTTAGTGATCTTCCAATCCATGTACACCGCGGTCATGGAGCGCACGCGCGAGATTGGAATTCTGAAGTCGCTGGGAGCCTCGAAGCTCTACATCGTAAACGCGGTGGTGCGGGAGACGATGCTGCTGGCGATTGTAGGGATCATCCTGGGAGTCATTCTCAGCCTGGTGACGCGCCGCATCATCATGATCGAAAAACCTGTCATGCGGCTTTTCTGGAGCGAAGCCTGGGTGCTGCGGGCGACCGTGATCGCGCTGGCTGGCGCCCTGGCTGGCGCACTGTATCCCGCGTTCAAGGCGGCGCAACGCGATCCGATCGACGCCCTGGCGTACGAATAAGCTCTCAGCCTATAAACCTTTGTCATCCTGAGGCGCAGTTCTTTGGCGCCGAAGGACCTGTGCACTTCGCCGGCAGCATCGGTACCGCAGGCAAAATTGCACGAGTCCTTCGCTTCACTATGACAAGACTGGGTAGAAAGACGACGCAGTTCAGTCTTCCGACTTCAGCCCGGCGCGGCTGAGCATTCGCCGCAACCCGCGCTCACCGGCCCCACGCTGCTCTCCTGCAATGTTTCCGTCGCGATCTACCACAACATAGATCGGGTACACCTGTGCGTTGTACATGGCGGCGAGGTTGGTATCTTTGGTAAGGACAATCGGAACCGACCGCGGATGGTCGACGAGATATTTCTTCACCCGCTGATCGGGTTCAAGCACGTCAACCGCGAGCACGATCAGGTTTTTACTCTTGAACTCCTTCGCGATGTCGTCGACGATGGGAGCCTCGGCCTCGCAGTATTGGCACCAGGTCGTCCAGAACTCAAACAGCACGACTTTGCCCTTCACGGAATCGTTGTTGAACTGTTCGCCAGCAGTGGTCTTGGCGCGGAAGTGAGGTGCGGGTTGTCCGATTTCATCGCCGGCGAGAGCAGGAAGACAGAGAAGCGCAGCCGCGAAAACACACGCAGCGACGATGCGGCGCGCCTGCATGCGCCGCATCTTAGCACGGAAATTTCGACGTGAAAACCAACAAGGTGGACCCGAAGGAAATGCCTAAGAAGCAGTCCTTTTGGGATACTTCGTGCCCTACGTGGTTCAAGCTTCTGACGTTCGCACAACTTCCCATTAGAGGGCAATAACGTTACTACCAGCCTGTCCTCCGTAACATAGCGTTGACATTGCCCAAAGGCTCCGGTACATTAAAGTCTTTGGTAATAGTGTGGTTGCCCGCCTGATGGTCCTGGCGTCCTCGCCGGGGAATCAACGAGCGGTTTTTCTTTCGCAGCCCTTTTCAAATCTGGGAGAGTTTCCGATGTCTACGTATTTCCCCAAAGAGGGGGAAATTGTGCGCAAGTGGTTCGTCGTGGATGCAGACGGGCAGACGCTCGGGCGGCTGGCTTCACAGGTCGCGCGCATCCTCATGGGCAAAGAGAATCCGCAGTACACGCCGTTTCTTGATACCGGCGATCACGTCATCGTGATTAACGCGGAAAAGATCCGCACCACCGGCTTCAAGGCTGAGCAGAAGATGTATCACCATTACACCGGTTATCCGGGCGGTCTGCGCAGCGAAGAGTACAAGAAGCGTTTGGTGCGCAAGCCTGAGGCAGTGATTGAAGCCGCGGTGAAGCGCATGCTGCCGAAAAACAAGCTGGCGGCGCACATGCTCTCGAAGCTGAATGTGTACAAGGGCGATAAGCACCCGCACCAGGCGCAGAAGCCGCAGGATTTGAAGCTGGAAGTGCGCGCGTACAAGCCGCGCAAGGTTGCGGTTTCGTAACATGGCAATGAGCGATGAGCGATAAGCTCTGAGCTGTGAGCAAGATCTGAATATTTTGAAAGGTATAAGAGTGGTGGAGCAGAGTTCGGAGCCGAAGTTCTGGCTCATAGCTCATAGCTCATAGCTCGAAGCTAAAAATGGCTGAATTGGTTCAATACTACGGAACGGGCCGCCGCAAGACGGCGATTGCCCGCGTTTATTTGCGTCCAGGCAACGGCGATTTCAAAGTCAACGGGCGCGCCTTCGAAGAATATTTCGTGACACCAGCACAGCGCTCGGCAGCGAAAGCTCCTCTGGCCTCGTCCGACACGGCGGCATCGTTCAACGTCATCGCCACGGTACTGGGCGGCGGAGTGCGCGGCCAGGCCGATGCGGTGAAACTTGGGATCGCTCGCGCGCTCATGCTGTTCAACGCAGAGCTGCGCAAGAAGCTGAAGGCCGAAGGCATGGTCAGCCGGGACTCGCGCGGCAAAGAGCGCAAGAAGTACGGACAGAAGGGCGCCCGCAAGCGCTTCCAGTTCTCGAAACGCTAGAGATTTCCTCCGCCCCTCGCGTTCGCTCGGGGGTCGGAATGACAAAGGCCTTGGGTTTTTACTGGCCACTGGCAACTGATCACTGGCCACTGATTTTTAGGTGTTCAATTCTTCCCGTGCTGCGGTACGGGACGGGAATGGCAATCGGCAGGCTGTATCAAGCTTCCGATGCAGACTACATAGGAGGTTAATTGGCTACCATCACCATGAAAGAGTTGCTCGAAGCGGGAGTTCACTTCGGGCATCAGACCAAGCGCTGGAATCCGCGGATGAAGGAATACATCTTCGGCGAGCGCAACGGGATCTACATCATCGATTTGCAGAAGACCCTCAAGATGTTCAAAGAGGCGTCAAAATTTGTGCAGGATCTGGCCGCCGACGGCCGCATCGTGCTCTTCGTGGGCACCAAGCGCCAGGCGCAAGATGCCATTGCCGAAGAAGCCCAGAAGTGCGGCATGTTCTACATCAACCAGCGCTGGCTGGGCGGACTGCTCACCAACTGGGTCACCGTGCAGAAGTCGGTGAAGCGGCTGAAAGAGCTCGACGAGATGGCCACCGATGGCCGCTACGAGCTGCTGCCGAAGAAGGAAGTCATCAAGCTCGAACGCGAGCGCAAGCATTTGCAGGCCAACCTGGCCGGCATCAAGAATATGAGCCGTCTGCCCGATGCGATCTTCGTGATCGATTCGAACAAGGAGCAGATCGCGGTGCGCGAGGCGCGCAAGCTGGGCATTCCGGTGGTCGCTGTGGTGGACACGAACTGCGATCCGACCGAAGTGGATTACGTGATCCCCGGCAACGACGACGCGCTGCGGGCGATCCGCCTGTTTACCTCGAAGATTTCGGAATCGATTGCCGAAGGTGCGCAGTTGATGACCGACAAGCAGGTCGCAGACATGCAGGCCGCCACCGATCAGGCGCAGGCTGCCGAAGTGCTGCCGGGCGAGTTCCACGGCGAGGCCGAATCGGCTGTCGATGCCGCCGAAGACATCAGCATGGAAGAGGTGCTGGGTCCGGGAACGCACAAAAAGCCGGTGGCCGCCGAAGAGCCCGAAGTGCAACACGTCGAGAGCCAGACGGTCTAAGTGCAGGGGCCAGAGGTCAGGGGCCAGTCATCGCTGTAAAAAACCGGGCTTTGGATATCAGACCCGCGCGGGTCGTTTCTTCGAGAGCGTCCCGGCGCGGGTCGAATTTTATGTAGAGACGTTGCTTGCAACGTCTCTTGCCGACAAGGCACAACGCAAGTGGACAGAAGGAAATTCATATGAGCACTTCTACAGCAAATATCTCCGCAGCACAGGTGAAGGATCTCCGCGAAAAAACCGGGGCTCCCATGATGGATTGCAAGCAGGCTCTGACTGAAGCCAAGGGCGACATGGAGCAGGCGGTCGTCATTCTGCGCAAGAAAGGCGTGTCCGTCGCGGCCAAGAAGGCATTGCGCGTGACCAGTGAAGGATCGGTAGGGCACTACATTCACGCCGGCGGCAAGATTGGTGTGCTCGTCGAAGTGAATTGCGAAAGCGACTTCGTGGCCCGAACCGACGACTTCAAGGAACTGGTGCACGATATCGCTATGCACATCGCAGCCAGCGATCCCAAGTACGTGCGCAAGGAAGACGTTACGCCGGAAGACTTCGCCCGCGAGAAAGACATTTTCCTGGATCAGGCGATTAAGAGCGGCAAGCCGGCGAACATCGCCGAGAAGATGGTCACGGGCAAGATGGAAAAGTTCTACGAAGAGGTTTGCCTGCTGGAGCAGCCCTTCATCAAGGACCAGACCATCTCGATCTCGCAACTCATCGCCGCAAAAGTCGGCAAGCTGGGCGAGAACATCGCCGTGCGCCGCTTCGCGCGGTTCAAGGTGGGCGACGCGGGCGAGACCGTAGCGGTCACCAGGCCCTCAGAACCGAAAGCCGAATAATTCAGGCGCCCTGCGGGGCGCCTTTTTTTTGGTCATGCTGAGCGGAGCCGCTTTCCGGCGGAGCGAAGCATCTCCCAGCGGAGTATGATCACTTAGGCCCACGCGAGATCCCTCGCCCCGCCGGTAAAACCGCGGGGCTTCGGGGTGACGCCCTCGAACCAAGTTGTAGCGATTGCTAAATCATGACTACTACCGCAACCACCCCTGCCTTCAAACGTATTCTGCTCAAAATTTCCGGTGAGGCGCTGGCGGCGAACCAGGGCTTCGGTGTGGACACGGTTCGCATCCACGAGGTCGCTGCGGAACTGGCCGACGTCCACAAACTGGGCGTGCAAATTGCCATCGTAGTCGGCGGGGGCAATTTCTTTCGCGGTGTCGCGCAGCAAGCCAAAGATATGGACCGCGTCTCTGCCGACCATATGGGCATGCTGGCGACGGTCATCAACGCGCTCGCTCTGCAGGATGCGCTGGAGAAGCAGCACGTCTACACCCGGGTGCAGTCGGCCATTGAGATGAACCAGGTCGCCGAGCCGTTCATTCGCCGCCGTGCCATCCGCCATCTCGAAAAAGGCCGCGTTGTCATCTTTGCTGGAGGCACCGGCAATCCCTACTTCTCAACCGACACCGCCGCCTCGCTCCGCGCCATGGAAATCAAGGCCGACGCCATCCTCAAAGCCACCAAGGTCGACGGCATCTACGACGCCGACCCCATGAAGGTCGACGGCGCCAAAAAGTTCAATGACATTACCTACATGGACGTGCTCAAACTCGGCCTGAAAGTGATGGACTCGACCGCGATCAGCCTGTGCAAAGACAACAATCTTCCCATCATCATCTTCAATCTGAACCAGCACGGCAACATCCGCCGCGTGGTGCTGGGCGAGCGCATCGGGTCTCGGGTAAGCGCTTGATTTAGCAAAGCAGGATGAGCTCAAAGACAATTGGAGGTATCATTGTGCGGATTGCTTACTCGATAGCAGTTTGCATCTTTGCACTTTCCTTCTCTTCAACACTCGCTCAAACCGATGATGTCCCCAAGAAAAACTGTGCGCCCCCGCGGCCTACTTATTCGCCCTCGCCGCGACCGTCGCACTATCCCCAGAGGGAATCGGCCGTCGTGACACTGAGCATTGTGGTGGATGAAAAAGGGAGGGTGGGCGATCCCAAAGTAGTGAGATCCTCTGGCTACGAAGACTTCGACCATGACGCGATCGACGCCGTCCGGAGATGGAAGTTCGAGCCTTCGAAGTGTGACGGACAGCCAGTGTCTGCCCGCATCGCCATAGAGATCGATTCGCACGTGCACTCATAGAACCCCCGAGGTTTATAATTCAGGGTTTTGGTCTCACCGAGAACGACGGAGCTGACTTATGGCGATCATGGCTTCAATTGCTGGACTGAAAGAAACCTACGCGCAACTGAAGACGCGCATGGAGAAGGCAGTCGAAGATTTCCGCAAGGCGATGGCGGCCACCCGCACCGGACGGGCCTCAGTGCACATGCTCGACGGGGTGACGGTGGATGCCTACGGCGCTCAGATGCCGTTGAACCAGGTGGCGCAGGTGCACGCGCCCGAGGCGCAGTTGATCACCGTGCAGCCGTTTGATCCATCGCAATTGGGCGCGATCGAGAAGGCCATCCGCGGCGGCGACCTCGGTCTGAATCCCATGAATGACGGCAAGATGATCCGCGTGCCCGTGCCCCCGCTCACCCAGGAGCGCCGGCAGGACATGGTCAAGCATCTGCACAGGGCGCTGGAAGAGCATCGCACTGCGGTTCGCAACATTCGCCGCGACGGCAACGACGCCATCAAGAAGGCACTCAAAGACAAAAAGATCACCGAGGATGAAGAGAAGCGCTCGCTCGACGAGATCCAGAAGCTCACCGACGACGAAATCAAGAAGATGGAAGAGATGAGCAAGGCAAAAGAAAAAGAAGTGCTGGAGTTGAAGTAACCTCGTCCGATGGTCATCCTGAGCTCCGCTCAGGATGACAAGGCGGCCTTTTTGCCGCGATCTTGGTACCGCAGTACATGTCCTCCCTCCCGCCGGACTCTGCAACCCCAATAAAATCCGACAGATAATCCACCCTCTTCCGGAAGTAACCCTGAACCGTGGTTACGCGACATTCCCCGCGGGCGTGTGTTTCCATCGTCGTGAAGCAAAGCAGCGGCTCCCCCGAGACCTTCACGACAACCACTTTCACATTGGAGTTTGCCATGAAAAAGTTCCTTGGGTTTACGCTCGCGTTCGCGCTCATGATGATGGCGCTGGGTTGCGGTTCGTCGAATTCTTCCTCGGGAGGCTCAAACGCCCAGTCTGGCAGCCTGTTCGTGACGGGAGAAGACGCTCCTCTGGCTTCCGTCGTGGGCTTCAACGTTACTCTGAACTCAGTCACGCTCACGGGAGCGAACGGCGCCGCGACGGTCATCTCGACGCCGACCACAGTGGATTTCGCACGGCTGGTCGGCCTGCGTTCGCCGCTCGCGTTCAACTCCGTTCCCGCCGACACCTACGCGAGTGCAACCTTCGTGCTCGCCAATCCGGTGATCACCTACGTCGACATGACGCAGAATCCGCCGGCACTCAACACGATTAACGGCACGTTCCCCAACAGTCAGAATCCGTACACCATCACCGTGAATTTCCCCACGCCGATGGTGGTGACGGCCAGCGGTCTGGCTGGCTTGAAGATGGACATGGACATCCGCCAGTCGGTCGCGGTGGACGGAAA
>Ga0075017_100002230_pt1 | contig 12056 bp, 6 predicted proteins | sample AleBraG_ABR_2012_FD_71475 | JGI IMG/M metagenome (GOLD analysis project Ga0075017, IMG submission 71475) | Freshwater sediment microbial communities in response to fracking from Pennsylvania, USA - Alex Branch Run_MetaG_ABR_2012 | ecosystem: Environmental > Aquatic > Freshwater > Creek >...
GTAGAGCGATTCGGTCCATGCTCCGCCTTGCGTGGTGGGCGGAACAAGTTTGAAGATTGCACCGTCGCCTGCGTTGGAAAACCATGTGGTGCCATACAGGTTGCCCTGCTGGTCCATGACGACGTTGAACTGCGGGCGGAAGGCATCGTTGGCGCGATTGAAGCTGTGCAGGGTAGTCTCGGTCCACGCGCCTCCTTTGGTGGCCGGAGGCGATAATTCGAACACCACTCCGTCTCCCACTGCGCCGCCATACGCCGCCGTGCCGTAGAGGTTCCCCTTTTTGTCGATCCACACGCCGCTGGAGAACGGGATGCTGCCATCGTTACCGCCGGTGAAGGCGTAAATGACGGACTCTGTCCAAGCCCCGCCCTTGATTGCCGGGGGCAGTAAGCGGAAGACGGTGCCGCAGGTGGCGCCGCCTCCGCATGTGGTCAAGCCACCGTACGATGTCGTCCCGTAAATGGCTCCCGTCTTGGTGATGGTGAGCGGACCGTCCGGGAGCGAGCCGTCTCCCTTCGCCGGGTTGAATGTGTGAATCGTCTGGTACGTCCACGCCCTACCTTCCGTGGCAGGAGGGCTCAATTCGAAGATGAATCCGTTGTTGTTGCTCGATCCGCCAGTGCAGTAAAGATTGCCGGCGGCATCAATGGCAAACGGGCCCATGATGGAGTTGCCGTGAGGCAGGTTATAGATTGTGGTCTCGGTCCAGGCGCCGCCTTGAATCGCGGGTGGCGATAGTTTGTAGATCACGCTTCCCGCTTGTGCGTAGCTCGCCCCGTACAAATTCCCAGCGGCATCCAGCGCGAGGCCGGTTGTAGGAAACTCGCCGTCGGCTCCGGCGGTAAAGCTGTAGAGGACGGTTTCGGTCCACGGATTTCCCGCCACCGCCGGAGGGCTCATCTCGTAGACCGTGCCACAGCCCGGGATGGTGAAGGTGCATCCACCCGAGCCGCCGTACCACGTGACGCCATACAGATTGCCCGCTGCGTCGGAAACCAGGCCGCCAATCGGACTGTCACCGTCGGTTCCTCCGCTGGCCAATCCCTGGAAGGTGTAGAGAGTGTGCTCGGATTGGGCGGTCGCAGCCACGCTACCAGCCAGAATCAGAATGGCGGTCAATGCAAACGCGGCGCGCAAGGTCGAAGATTTTTGGTTTGGCATACTCAATTTCTCCTCGAGATGGGAGTACTCAACAATTCAGACGGTAAGAGACTGCTCCGCCGATTGGGGGAATCCGCGGAAAGGGCTTCAAGCACAACGAGGGAGGCCACACAGAACCCCGTATTCCTATAAGGGCGGCTACAGGCTGTCAATGCTGAATTGGCGCTGTTCTGGGCCCTGGCGTTGCAAAATAACGGCATCCGCAGGCAAGCTGGGAGCATGCCCGAGCTCCCCGATATTGCAGCCTACATCACCGCCCTGGAGTCACGCGTGGTCGGCCAGCCGCTGGAGCACATTCGCGTGGCCAGCCCGTTTCTGCTGCGAACGGCGCAGCCTCCGCTGGCAAGCGCCGAGGGCCGGATGGTAAACAGGCTCCACAGGATCGGCAAGCGCATCGCGTTCGGGCTGGATGGCGATTTGTGGCTGGTGCTCCATCTGATGATTGCAGGCCGGTTGCACTGGCGCCCGCGCGGGGCGAAGCTGGGTGGGCGGCAGAATCTGGCGGCTTTTGATTTTCCGGACGGTTCGCTGGTCCTGACCGAGGCGGGCTCGAAGCACCGTGCGTCCTTGCACGTAGTGGGCGGCGAGGAGCAGCTAGCCTCATTCGATGCCGGCGGAATCGATGTCTTTTCGGCTGATTTGAAGTCCTTTCGCGATGTGCTTACGGCCGAGAACCACACGCTGAAGCGGGCGTTCACCGACCCGCGCCTGCTGAACGGAATCGGCAACGCCTACTCCGATGAGATCCTGCATGCGGCACAGCTTTCGCCCATTACGCTCACGCAGAAACTCAAGCCGGACGAGTGGGAGCGGTTATACAGCGCTACGCGCCAGACGCTGCAGCATTGGATAGACAAGTTGAAGGCCGAAGCGGAAGAGAAGTTTCCAGAGAAAGTGACCGCGTTTCGCAAAGGTATGGCGGTGCACGGCCGGTACGGCGAGCCGTGTCCCAGATGCGGTGAGAAGGTTTTGCGCATCCGCTACGCCGACAAGGAAACCAACTATTGCGCCCGCTGCCAGACCGGCGGCAAAGTGCTCGCCGACCGCAGCCTCTCGCGCCTGCTTGGTTCGGACTGGCCGCGTACGCTGGAGGAACTGGAAGCGTTGAAACGCCGCTGAAAAATGGAGTGCCGGTTGTACTAGTCGGTGATCCGATCCTCACGCGGTTCGGGTACTCTGGAGCTAGCTACCTACCGGCTGGGGTCAATGGCAAAAAGAGATCTGAAGATTTCCACGTTGTCTAAGAATGTAATTAAGTTTGAGTTTGCCACCCCACGCGAGCGTGCGACCTGGGTATATGGAATGCTGCGCTCGATTCTGGACATTCCGGTGGCCAGGCGCACGGAAAGGTTGGCGCGGCTGACCGAGGAGATCGAGGCGCATCCGCACCGGGACGATATCCGTGCTGCCTTTCGCGATTTCTGGTCGCACCATTCCTACGTTCGCGTGATCTCTGAGGCCGGGCTGCCCGATGAGATCTTTCTGCTGCGCGAATTGTTTGGGAGGGCGGTGAAACATCTGCTTCCGGAGGACGAGGTTCGGGGCGACCTCTACGTGCTTTTGGATTCGCTGGGCCTCAAGGAAAGCGACGCCACCTGGCTGGCTTCATTACCAGACGAACTGGTGCGGTGGTGGTCCGATATCTTCAGCCTGTCGCCATCTTCGATGCTTGCCTCCTGCAAGATTCTGGCGCTGAGAGCCGCAAACGTAGCTCTGTCCCGGGACTTGCTATTCCTTGCCAGTGATGACGACATCACCAAGTCCAGCTTCTTTCACCTTCCCTCATTGGTGGAGTCGGTGGTCCTGGATCCGGAGGAATTTCCCCGGTGGGTGGAGCAGCGGGACGCATGCATCGCTCAGTTGCGTGAACTCAATGAGCGAGTGGAAAAGGAAGGCACGTCGGCGGGCTTGATTTTCCGGCTTCGATTGCTGCGCTCTTTTTTGTGGAGGATCGATCAAGTGCTTAGCTTGCGCCGGCCGGGAGCAGACACGCGCAAGTTCGCCGTGTCAGTAATTCACGGATTCGCCTCGCAGCGCGGCATTGTGAAAGTAGCCAGCTCCACCCTCCGCCGTCTCGCCCGCAGCGTGGTCGAAAAAACCGGGCGGGTCGGAGTGCACTACATTGCGCGAAATATGCGGACGTGGCGCACTATGGGTGCCGGCGCCATCCTGGCCGGGCTGATTACGTGTTTTACCGCGCTGGTGAAGTACGGCATCTCAGCCACAATCCATCCGCCGTTTCTCGTGGCCCTTGGGCATTCGTTGAACTACGCAGTGAGCTTCCTGCTAATGCAAGCGGGAGGATTCTTGCTGGCATCGAAGATGCCTGCCGCCACTGCGGCAACGCTGGTAGATGCCATGGAGGATCCGGCCAGAGATCATATGGCGAGCCTGCAAGCCATCTCGCAGACGCAGTGCATCGTGACGCTCGGCAACCTGGTGGGAGCGATTCCAGCCTCCATGGCCATGGACATGATCTGGCATGCCGTCTTCGGCCATCCATTCTTGACGCAGGTGGAAGCCCAGCACGGCGTGCAAATGCTGATGCCGCATCAATCAGGAACGATCGCATTTGCGGTCGTGACCGGCGTTTTGCTTTGGCTCTCGTCGCTAGCCACGGGCTGGACTGCGAACTATATCGCGATTCACAGGATGGGGACGTCGATCACGAACAGCCTGCGGATCCGGCGGCGGCTGGGAGCCCAACGTGCGGAGCGTTTGGCCGATTGGGTTCAACACCAGGCTCCGGGATCGGTGGGTTATGTCGTTTTGGGCTTTCTGCTAGGCACGGTACCGATTCTGGTTTCCTTGTTCGGAATTCCCCTCGAAGTGCGGCATGTGACCTTGTCGGCCGCGAGCCTGGGATACGCCATCGACGGCCTGCGGTTTTACGGCTTGTTGGACCGCACGCAGGTCGTGTTTTCCATCCTGGGTGTGTTGCTGGTCGGGGTTCTTAACATCTCTACGTCGTTTGTACTGAGCTTCCTGCTCGCAATTCGGGCCAGAGACGTCGGGGAAGAGAGGGCCCGCCACTTTTTAAAAGAAGTAGGCCGCGAGTTGGTGGCTAATCCGCTTTCTTTCTTATGGCCGTCGAGCACTGAATCTCAAGCCTGACGAGTTAGTGGGCATCCGCCGGCAGTTCTGGGGAGACATTTGCCATCTCCTCGATCACCGCATCGGCGAATTGCGAGGTGCCGGCTTGGCCGCCGATATCTTTGGTCAACTTTTCGCGATGGCGGTAGACGCGTTCCAGCGCGTTGCGAATCTGCGTGGACGCCGCGTGCTCGCCCAGATGCCTTACCATCAGCAGCGCGGATCGCAGCAGCGCGGTCGGGTTGGCAAGATTCTTGCCAGCGATATCCGGAGCCGAGCCGTGGACCGCCTCGAAAATCGCGCATTCGTCGCCCAGATTCGCGCTGGGCACAAAGCCTAACCCACCCACGAAGGCCGCGCACAAATCCGAAAGAATGTCGCCGTAAAGATTTTCCATCACCAGCATGTCGTACTGATAGGGATTCATCACCAGTTGCATGCAGGTGTTGTCGACGATGTGCTCGCCGTAAATGATCTCGGGATAATCTTTCGCCACGTTGCGCGAACACTTCAGAAACAGCCCATCGGAGAGCTTCATAATGTTCGCCTTGTGAATGGCGTGAATCTTCTTGCGCTGATTCTTGCGGGCATATTCGAAGGCGAATTTCGCAATGCGCGTGGAGGCGCGCTCGGTGATGATCTTCAAACTTTCCACTACGCCCGGCACGACTTCGTGCTCGAGGCCGGAGTAAAGCCCCTCGGTATTTTCACGAACGATGATCAGATCCACGTCCGGATAGCGCGTGGGAATATGCGGCAAGTTGCGAATTGGCCGGAAATTCGCATACAAATCAAACTGCTTGCGGAGCGCCACGTTGATGCTGGCGAATCCTCCGCCGATCGGCGTAGTGACCGGTCCCTTGAGCGCGACGCGGGTGCGCTCGATCGACTCGCTGAGTCCCTTGGGAATGTACTCGCCATACTTCTCAAAGGCATCCGCACCGACGGCGAATGTCTCCCATTCGAACTTCACGCCAGTGGCTTCCAGAATGCGCACCGTTGCCTGCGTGACTTCAGGGCCGATGCCATCGCCGGGAATCAGGGTTACTTTATGAGTCATATCACTACCTTGAGACTAGACGCTCTTCACCTTCACCAGATCCTTCAATTCGTTCATGAACTCTTTCACGTCTTTGAAATCCAGATACACCGAGGCGAACCGGACGTAGGCAACTTTGTCATAGCGTCGCAGGCGATTCATGATCAGCTCGCCGAGTTCGCTGGTCTTGCGCTCGCGCTCCGCGGAGTCAATTACAAACGACTCGGCCTCGTTCACGATCTGTTCCAGTTTGCCAATCGGCACGGGACGCTTTTCGCAGGCTCGCAACAAGCCGTTGAGAACCTTCTGCCGGTCAAACTTCTCGCGGCGGCCGTCTTTCTTGACGACCATATAGGGGATCTCGTCGATGCGCTCGTAGGTGGTAAAGCGCTTGCCACATTTCAAGCACTCGCGCCGACGGCGGATGGATTCGCCCTCTTTGCTTTCGCGAGAGTCCACAACTTTGTCGTTCTCAAATCCGCAGAAAGGACATTTCATGGCGCTGGGTTGGTAACTGAAATTGTAACAGTTGGATGGGCCGGGCAGGTCGCGCTGAACCATGCTCTGAACGGTGTACGTCCGATACAAAACGGCGCTCGCACCCCCTGCGGTGCGAGCGCCAGTTTTTCCCCATACCCTCCCGGTGACGGAGGGCCTGAAGCGCGCGATCCCGGTCCGGCGGGTAGTCAGGGCACCTTAGGATCTAGTCAGACGTTGCAACATCGTCCCGCTGGATTTGTCATGACCGTGTCTGATTTTTGTAAAAAACTCACGAAACCTACCGGCCGACCATTCCCTTCGTAACCCTCCGCCGTCCTGCCGGATTGTTATCATTAAGAGATTGCCCCGACATCCAAACGCTTTGCGCGTGCTTCTCCAGTTCGGGATCCTCCTGCTTGCTCTACCAGTTCTGGCCCAGAGCAATGCCGGAGAACTTCGCCTGAAAATTGCTGATCCCCAGGGTCTGGGCGTGAAGACCACGGTGCAGCTGGTCAGTGAGGCTAACGAATATCACGGCACCCTGGCTACTGACGATGCGGGCGCGCTGATCGCTCGGCGATTGCGTTTCGGCTTGTATCGCATCGAGATCCATCAGGACGGCTTTGCGGATGTTTCCGCGCCGGTGGATATCCGGTCCGCCATACCGGTCGAGTATTCCATCCGTCTGAAGCTGGCGTCGGTTGCGACTTCAGTTGTGGTGCAGGACGCCGATACTCTCATCGACCCCTATCGCGCCGGCTCGGCCAACGAAATCGGCGCCCAGACCATCCAGACCCGAGCCACCTCTTTGCCTGGCCGCTCGCTGCAGGATTTGGTTAATTCCGAGCCGGGATGGCTCTACGAGGGCAATGCAGTGCTGCACCCCCGCGGCTCTGAATATCAGACTCAGTTCGTCGTCGACGGAATCCCGCTCACCGATAACCGCTCTCCCAGCTTCGGCCCCGAGATTGAAGCGGATGATGTGGATTCGCTCAACGTGTACACGGCCGGGATCCCCGCGGAATTTGGCCGCAAGATGGGTGGCGTCATCGAGGTCAACACACTCAAAGATACCCAGGCTGGTCTGCACGGGCAGACAGTTCTCTCCGGCGGCAGTTTCGATACCGCGGGCGCGTTCGCTCAGGCGCAGTACGCATGGAAGGGAAGTGCGCTCGGCGGCAGCGCCGCCGGCAGCATGACCAGCCGCTACTTGAATCCTGTGGTTCCGGCAAACTACACCAACAAAGGGACGACTGGAGATTTTTCGGTTCACTACGAGCGCGACCTCACCACCAAGGACCGTCTCGGCCTGATCGTCCGCCATGGCCTGTCGCGCTATGAGGTTCCCAACGAGCAGGTGCAGCAGACCGCGGGACAGCGCCAGGACGGTGACAACTTCGAAACCATGGGCATCATTTCCTTCCAGCACGTGTTCTCTTCGAACGCGTTGGGCAGCCTCCGCGGCATGGTACGGGACTCTTCCAACGACTTGACCTCCAATCCCGAGTCAACGCCCGTCATCGCTTTTCTGCATAACGATTTCGCCGAGGGATACTTCAACGGATCGCTCTCGGTGCATCACGGCCGGCACGAGTTCAAAGTGGGGGTGGAGTCGGATGTGATGCACCTGCACGAGAACTTCAGCGACATCGTTACCGACCCCAGCCAGTTCGACAGTGGAACGCCTTCAACTTTTTCCTTTACTGGAAAGCGACCTGACCTCGAGCAATCCGCCTATGTGCAAGACCTGATCCGGCTGGGGAACTGGACACTCAGTGCCGGTTTGCGCTGGGACCACTACCAACTTCTGGTCAACCAGAACGCCGTCAGTCCGCGCCTTTCGCTGGCTCGCTATTTCCCCGCGGCTGGCCTCGTGATCCACGCCTCCTATGACCGCATCTTCCAGACGCCATCCTCGGAGAACATCCTGCTGTCAAGTTCAGCAGAGGTCGTTTCTCTCAATCCCAACGTGCTGCGGCTGCCGGTTAAACCGTCGCATGGCAACTATTTCGAGGTAGGGGCCACCAAGAGCGTGTTCAACCAGTTGCGCTTCGACATCAATTATTTCCGCCGCTACGTCAACAACTACGCAGACGACGATCAGATTCTGAGCACCGCGGTCAGTTTTCCGATCGCGTTCGAAAAGGCTGTCATCTACGGAGCAGAAGGCAAGGTCGAGATTCCGAAGTGGGGACGTTTTTCCGGCGTCGCCAGTTATTCCTACATTGTGGGCAACTCCTGGTTCCCCGTGACCGGCGGTCTTTTCCTCGGCGACGATGCCACGAACGCAGCCAGCCAACTCACCGGCCACTTTCCCGATTCCCAGGACCAGCGCAACAGCGTGCGGGTCCGCCTACGTTACCAGTTGATTTCGCGTATTTGGATAGCGGGCTCGGCGGAGTACGGCAGCGGCCTGCCCTTCGAATTCACCGGAACTTATGCTGACGCGCTAGCGCAGTACGGTCCGGCCGTGATCGACCGCATCAACTTTGATCGCGGCCGCGTGAGGCCCTCATTCGCAGTTGACGGCTCTGTTGGAGCCGATGTTTACAAGAGCGATAGAGTCCTGGTCAAGCTGCAGGCGGATGGGGAAAATCTCAACAATCGATTGAATGTGATTGATTTTGGTGGGCTCTTCTCGGGGAATGCGATTGCCCCGCCGCGAAGTTGGTCGCTGCGGCTGCAAACCACGTTCTAACGGGAAAAAGACGAGAATGCGTCCCGCAGCGTACGCTTTGAAATTGCCTCTGCGTCCTCTGTGGTTAAAGATTGTCCTACACCACAAAATACTTCGCGCCCGGATGGTGCACGATAATCGCCGAAGTGGATTGCTCGGGCTCCAGCAAGAATCCGGAAGTCAGCCGCACCCCAACGTTCTCTTCCGGCTTGAGCAGCGCGAAGAGCTTCGTCTGATCTTCCAGATCCGGGCACGCCGGATAGCCAAAGGAATATCGCGATCCGCGGTACTTCTGATGGAACAGATCGCGAATCTCGGGCGCATCATTTTCCGAAATTCCCAACTCCTCGCGCATCTTCTTGTGGTGAAGTTCTGCGACCGCCTCGGCCGTTTCCACACTGAGCCCGTGCAGGTAGAGATATTTCGTGTACTCTCCGCCTTCGAACAGACGTTGCGTCTCGACGCTGGCCTTCGGCCCGATCGTGACCAGTGACAAGCCAATCACGTCCATCTTGCCGGAAGCCTTCGGCGCGAAGAAATCGGAAATGCAGAGACGGCGGCCCTCCCGCTGCCGCGGAAATGTGAACCGCAACAGCTCGCGGGTAGGACCTTCGCCCGGAACGGAGTACACGATTACATCATTGCCATCCGCCTGGGCGGGGAAGTATCCCCAGACCGCCTGCGGCTGAAAAAGGCCAGACTCAGCGACTTCGTCTTCCAAGCGCGACAGGATGGGCCGGAATTTCTCTTCCACCAGCCGTATATAGTCGGCCTGGGACGCGGTCTTCAACTGCCATTGATTCTTGAAGAGAGCTGTCTCATTGATGTAGCGGAAGACCTCGCGCAAGTCGTGGTCCTTGCGTACGCGCACGCCCCAGAACGGCGGCTGGGGAATGTTCGGCGCATCTCCGACCACTGGACTGCGTTCGGCGAACACGGGCCCAGTCTCTTCATCCACGGCCGCGGCCTTGGCGTATTCCTTGACGGTGCGTCCCTCGTTCAGCCGGGTTTCACGAGCGCCATCGGAGTTCGCCAGATCTTCCATGATGTGCAGGCCGGCGAAAGCATCGTCCGCGTAGAACACGCCGTTACCGTACTCGCGCCGCAAATCGTCTTCGACATATTTACGAGTCAGCGCGGCGCCGCCACAAATGACGGGAAACTCCAATTGCTGCCGCTGCAAGTCCTGGATGACGTACTTCATCTCGAGGGTTGACTTCACCAGCAGCCCGCTGAGACCGATCGCATGTGCCTGATGCTGCTGTGCCGCTCGGATGATTACGTCTCCGGGTTGCTTAATTCCGAGATTAATAACATTGAAGCCATTATTCGACAGGATGATATCGACCAGGTTCTTACCGATATCGTGAACATCGCCTTTTACGGTCGCCAGAACGATTGTGCCTTTTTTCTGCGATCCGCCCCTCTTTTCCATCTTTGGCTCAAGGTAGGCCACCGCCTGCTTCATGACGCCGGCGGAATCGAGCACGGAAGGCAGTTGCATCTTGCGCGCCCCGAACAGGTCGCCAACGGTCTTCATACCATCGAGGAGAATAGTATTGATCAGCTCAAGCGGAGAATAACTTACGAGCGCTTTCTCAAGTAATGCTTCCAGGGACTTCTTGTTCGTGCCCTCGCCCACCGTTTTTTCGCCGTTGATAATGGCAAACTTCAATTTGTCTTCGATCGAGAGCGTATCGACGTGCGCTGTGGTTGTCGCGGGCTTGCCCTTCATCCCGGCGAAATGCGCCATGTAGTTCTGCAGGGGGTCGCCCGCCGAGTTGTCGCGATAGATCAGCTTGCGCGCGAGTTCGACTTCTTCTTGAGGAATCTTGTAGAGCGGATAAATCTTCGTGTAGTTGACGATGGCCATGTCGAGCCCGCGGTCCACCGCCTCGTGCATGAACACAGAATTCAGCACCCGGCGCGGATAAGCGTCGAGGCCAAACGAGATATTGCTGACGCCTAAAATCGTTTTGACTGACGGCAGTTCCTTCTTGATGCGCTCGACTGCATTCAGGGTTTCGATTCCGGCGGTCCAGTAATCTTCCTGCCCGGTTGAAATCGGCAGGGTCAGAGCGTCGAAAATCAAGTCCGTGCCATCGAGCCCATACTTTTTCGTCGCCAGGTCAAAGATGCGGTGCGCGATGGCCGTCTTCTTTGCTGCCGTCAGCGCCATACCTTCTTCATCAATAGTCAAAGCGATAACAGCAGCACCGTAACGCTTGGCCATGGGCAGAACTTTCGAGGTTCGCTTCTCGCCATCTTCCAGATTGATGGAATTGATAATCGCGCGGCCGGGAATTCGCTTGAGAGCTTCTTCAACTACGTCGGCCTCGGTCGAATCGACCAGAATCGGCGCGGGGACGCGCGTCGCAATTTTTTCGAGGATCGAAGAAATGTATTCCTTTTCGTCCTCGCCTACTATGGCGCAGCACAGGTCGAGCATGTGTGAGCCGTCGTTGGCGAGCTTCTTTGCCAGCCCTAGAATCTCGTCGTACTTCTTACCTTGAACGAGCTTGCGGAAGTGCTCGACGCGCGTCGTAGTGTTCATTTCCTCGGCCACGATAAGCGGCTTCGGTTCCAGATCGAGAGGAACGGATGTATACGCGCTAGAAGCAGCTCCCACGCGCTTCACCTCACGCTTCGCCGGTTCGATGCCCGCCACTGCGTCGACCACCGCCCTCAGATGTTCGGGTGTCGTTCCGCAGCAGCCCCCGACGATTCGCACCCCGTAGTCCTGCACGAAGTGTTTGTGATATTGGGCCAGTTCCGCGGGCGCGAGTTGATAGACGGTCTCGCCCCCAACATTCTGCGGTAGCCCGGCATTGGGGAGCACTGACACTTCTTTGGTCGAATTCAGCCCCAGATATCGAACCGCGTCGTTCATCTCCCTGGGGCCGGTGGCGCAGTTCAGCCCGATCACGTCCACATCGAGCGGTTCGAGCGCGGTGAGCGCGGCGCCGATTTCAGTGCCCAGCAGCATGGTTCCGGACTCCTGCAGCGTGACCTGCACCGTGACCGGCAGGCGCTTGCCGGCCTTCCGCATGGCTTCAAGCACGCCAATCACCGCAATTTTCGCCTGCAGTAAATCCTGCGCAGTTTCGACGAGCATTAGATCAACGCCGCCTTCGATCAATGCCGCGGCTTGCTCTTCAAACGCCGCGACCATCTCGTCGAAACCGATATGGCCCAGCGAAGGCAATTTCGTTGAGGGCCCGATCGATCCAGCGACGAATCGCGGCTTGTCTTTCGTTGAAAATTGCTGTGCGACTTCGCGCGCCAGCTGCGCGGCTTTGACGTTGATTTCATGAACCCGGTCTGGCAGTTCGAATTCGGTCAGTACAATACGAGATCCGCCGAACGTGTCGGTTTCGATGACGTCGCAGCCGACCTTCAGAAAATCGGCGTGAATATCGCGAATGATGTCCGGACGGCTCAGCACCAGGACTTCGCTGCAATTTTCCTTGCCCCAATAGTCGTCGAGCGAAGGATTGCGCTTGTGAATGCTGGTCCCCATCGCGCCGTCGTAAATAACGACCCGGTCCTTCACGGTCTGTAAGAAGTCAGCCATAAGAAAGCTTCTAGCTCCTAGCCTCTAGCTCT
>Ga0075017_100002231_pt1 | contig 12056 bp, 12 predicted proteins | sample AleBraG_ABR_2012_FD_71475 | JGI IMG/M metagenome (GOLD analysis project Ga0075017, IMG submission 71475) | Freshwater sediment microbial communities in response to fracking from Pennsylvania, USA - Alex Branch Run_MetaG_ABR_2012 | ecosystem: Environmental > Aquatic > Freshwater > Creek >...
CACTGCGTGCGCAGCAGGCGCGCGGCGGTCCGGCGAACGGAATCGGAGGGTGAAATCTCATGCCAGCTGTCCGCCAGCGCGTGTGCCGCAGCGAGACCTGCTGTAACTTCATCTGCTGTGAGCAGTTGCTCGCGCTCGCGCCGTGCCAGCGCCGAGGCTATTTCGACTGGCGTCGCCCACCAGGCGAGAATTTCGGCATCGCGCTCGAGAAGTTCAAACAAATGTTCCCGAGCGGGCTCGTCGGTGAGCAGGGGGATGATCGCCGAGGTGTCCCAAAATCTCATTGCCCGCGCGCCTCAGCGGTCCTCGGCGCGATCTTCCAGCAAGGCCCCGAGCACGCGCGCCGCATGCGGCAGGGGACTCGTGAGCGCCTTGCGAAGATTCGCCGCCGAGCGCTGCCGTATGGGCGGTCGGGTCACGCCTTGAGCCTGCAGTAGCGCCAAACGGTCCGAGCCTTGGCCGGTGGATTCAATCCGCTCCAGGCGCGCGATGGGCACATCTCGGTCATAGATCACCACGGCCTGGCCGGCCCTGACCTTGCGAAGGTAGGCGCTCAAATTGTCCTTGAGTTTCGAGACTGTGGCCTTTTCCATATGGCTATTATAGCCATGTCAATGACTGCATGCAATCTGGCAGTGTGCCGCAGATAGCGGGCGGCCTGCCCGGTAAATCAGAGTCGCTCGGCACCCGCGAGGCGGGCGAGGTTCTTGTCGAAGGTGCCCAAGGGCAAGTGGCCCGCCTTGCGGGCTACCTCCAGAATCAAACAGTCCGAAAAGCCTAAGAGGGGTTTGCTTCGATAGTGCCGCAAGGCCAATTCAACCGTATCGGCATCCTGAAGGTTTAGGTGGGTGTGATGGAGCAGCATGTCAACAGCGGTAGCGATGCGCGCTGGTGGAAGTTCCAGCACGGCGTCCAGTACCCAAATCGTTTCGACCAGTACGATCTGGGATACCCATGCGCCGGAGGAGACATAGGCTTCAGCGGCGCGAACCTGTTTGTCATCGTCACGTGCTATCAGGCGCACGAGTACATTGGTGTCAACGGCGCGCATGCCGCTTGCGGATCGCATTGCGAAGGGCCTGCTTGATGTCGATAGGCGGGGAGGGCTTGCCTCTGCCGTCGGCAAAAAGCGCGCTGTGGATGTCCTGCGAGGTATGGCGGCCGGTCCGCCGCACCAGGAATTCGCCGTCGCGCTCTTCCCATTCCAGCACCGAGCCCGGGCCGACGGCGAGTTTGCGTCGAACCTCCGCCGGAACGGAAATCTGCCCTTGGGCGGTGACTTTTGAAAGGGTTGCCATCCAGTCACATTACCACGGTAATGGGTGACGGTCAATCGCCTGCCCGCGCCTGCCCGCGGTGTGCGTCCTATTCGGGTTTATCCGTCCACGCCTGACGCCGATTCACTCGAGCCGCGCGCGCTGGCGTGGCCGTAGGCTCCGGGAGCCGCACGCTCTGGCGCAAGTTTGGGTAGCGCGCCGTCTTGTGGGGCAGCGCCATGGCCTCGACAAAATGGGCCTGGAAACGTGGCTCCAGCGCAGTCTCGATCTTCTCGACACGGCGTACCAACGCTTCTATGAGTGGCCTCGAAGTGGCATCCAACAGAGCAATGCGCGCCCCGCTTCCCGCCGCATTGCCCGCTGAGCTGACCTGCTTAAGATCGCAGTCGGGTATCAGGCCTAGGATCATCGCGTACTTGACGTCGATGTGGCTGCCGAATGCGCCGGCCAGGCGGATGCGGTCCACGTGCGTCGTGCCGAGCCGCTCCATCAGCAGTGCGACGCCGGCGTACAGCGCCGCCTTGGCCAGTTGCACGGCGCGCACGTCGTTCTGTGTGATCTGCAGGAGCGGCGTGCCGCGATTGAGCACGTAGGCGAAGGTGCGACCATCGGCCACGATGCGCTCGTTCTTGCCGAGCAGATGACCGTTGACCAGACCATCCTGATTGATGATGCCGGCCAGGTACATCTCGGCAATGACTTCGATGATGCCCGAGCCACAGATGCCGGTGACGCCGCTATCGGGTAGGGACGCGGCAAATCCCGGATGATCCGACCACAGCTCACTGCCGATAATGCGAAAGCGCGGCTCGAGCGTGACCGGATCGATGCGCACCCGCTCGATGGCGCCGGGCGCGGCGCGCTGACCGCCACTGATCTGCGCCCCTTCAAAGGCGGGTCCGGTGGGGCTGGAACAGGCCACCAGGCGCTGGCGATTGCCCAGGACAATTTCTGCGTTGGTGCCCACGTCCACCAGTAAGGTCAGCTCGTCCACCAGATCCGGGCGCTCCGCCAGAATCATGCCGGCGGTATCAGCCCCGACGTGACCGGCGATGCAGGGCAGTACGTAAATGCGCGCATTGTGGTGCAGACTTAAGCCCACTGCGCTGGCGCGCAGGGTCATGGATTGATCGGTGGCCAGGGCAAAGGGCGCCCCGCCCAACTCCACCGGATCGATGCCCAAAAATAGATGGTGCATGATCGGATTGCCGACCAGCGTCGCTTCCAGAATATCGGTGGGCTTGATGTCCGCCGCCTTAGCCACCGTCGCCGCAAGGTCCGAAACACCCGCCTGGACCGCGCTGGTCATCTGGGCCGCGCCGCCGGGGTTCATCATCGAATAGGACACGCGACTCATCAGGTCCTCACCAAAGCGGATCTGTGGATTCATGATGCCGCCGGAGGCGGCCACTTCGCCCGTGAGCAGATTGCACAGGTGTCCGGCGATGGTGGTTGAACCCACGTCGAGCGCGAGACCATAGGCGCGCTCATGGAGACCCGGCCAGACGGCGATGATTTGGCGGGCATCGTGTACGGCCACCGTGACCTGGCGCCCTGCGGATTTCAAGGCCGCCTGTAGTTCCTGGAGCACCGAGAGGTCGCAGGCCAGACCCGTCAATTGCCACTCGCGCTCCAGCGCCTCGGTGAGCCGACGCAAATCGCCCGAAGGATCGTGCATGTCGGGGGCCTGCACTTCTACACAATGCAGACGAACCACGGGCGAGAGCTGGATGTCGCGAATTTCGGCGTCCTTGCGGATCACCTGCCGGTGCACCTGGCTGCTGGCCGGCACGTCCACCACCACATCGCTGACGACGGTGGCGGAACAGGACAAGCGGCGTCCATTGTCGAGTCCACGCAGTGCGGAGAACCGCCGCTCCGACTCGCCGCATGCCGATACGCTGGCCGCCGAGGAGCGCACGCCGTGCTTCGCGAACTCACCTTCGGCGATCAGAACCTGGCAGCGGCCGCACAGTGCGCGGCCGCCACAAACGGAGTCGATGTCCACACCCAAGGCGCGCGCGGCCTGCAGGAGCGGTGTGCCCACAGGGAAACGGCCGCGTTTGCCCGACGGCGTGAACACCACCAGCGCATCGCTCCTGGGCGTCGATTCACTCATGGCGTCGCGTTCAGCCTGGAGTACCACGGCGGCGATGACCGCCTTCGCGTCGACCACGGGGTGAATCGCCGCCGGCGCTGGCGGCGCCGGTGACCGGTGCTTCGCGGAAGCGACGAATCCAGCGCGCGCAGTCCGGATCGTGACCCATCATGACATCCGCACCCATGCAGGCGCGTATCACTTCACTGTGCAGCGGATTGGTGATCGCCGAAGTCAAACCTGCACTAATGGCCATGGTCAGGAACGCGGCGTTGACGCCATCGCGATTGGGGAGCCCGAAGCTGACGTTGGATGCGCCGCAGGTGGTATTGACCTTCAGTTCGCTGTGGAGCCGGCGCAGCAAAGTCATGACTTGCACGCCGGCCTGATTGATGGCCCCGATGGGCATCACCAATGGATCGACAATCACATCGGAGCGCGGGATACCGTAGTCGGCGGCGCGTTCGACGATCTTGCGGGCGATATCGAAACGCACATTTGGATCCTCGGAGATGCCGGTCTCGTCGTTGGAGATGGCCACCACGGCGGCGCCATATTTCTTCACCAGCGGCAGCACGGAGGCCAGTCGCTCCTCCTCCCCGGTGACGGAGTTGACCAGGGCTTTACCCTTGTAGACGCGCAGACCCGCCTCTAGCGCCGCGACGATGGAGGAATCGATGGACAGGGGCACATCGGTGATGGACTGCACCAGCTGGATGGCGCGGGCCAATATGGCCGGCTCGTCCGCCAGGGGTATGCCGGCGTTGACATCCAGCATGTGGGCCCCGGCCTCGACCTGCGCCCGTGCGTCGGCCTCCACGCGACTGTAGTCGCCCGCGGCCATCTCGGCGGCCATGATCTTGCGGCCCGTCGGATTGATGCGCTCGCCGATGATTACGAACGGCCGCTCAAAGCCGATGATGACCTCGCGGGTGGCGGAACTGATCACGGTATCGGTCATGCGGTAGCCTCTTTTGGCGAAGATGGAGGGGCGAGGTTGGCTGTGGAGCGGTCGGGGTACCAGGGCACGCGGCCACCCAGTACCTGTGAGCGGGAAATGACCTCGGCCACGGATTCGGCCTGGCGGTAGGCCATGATATGCACGCCGCTGACGCCGTGCATGGCGCGAATTTCCTGGATCTGTTCCACGCAGATGTTGCGCCCTTCGCGGGCCTGATCCTGAGCACCAGCCAAACGCGCGATGATGGCGTCGGGAACATGGATGCCCGGTACGTGGCTTCTCATCCACTCGGCCGCTTTGGCCGAGCGCAACGGGCCGACGCCAATCAATATGAACACCTTGCCCAGTAGCCCCAGCTCGCCGCATTGATCCAAAAACGCTCGCAGCAGGGGCAGGTCATAGCAATACTGCGTCTGAATGAACTGTGCACCGGCCATCACTTTTTTCGCCAGGCGCTGGGCGCGCCAAGTATGCGGCAGCGCACTGGGATTGGCGGCGGCGCCCAGCAGTACGCGCGGCGCGGCGCTGATTTTGCGGCCGCTCTGGAACTGGTGTGCATCGCGCAGATTCCGGGCAATACCCAGCAGTGAGATACAATCCAGATCGAACACCGGCTTGGCCTGCGGGTGATCGCCGGCTTGCACGCCATCACCCGTTAAACACAGAATATTGCACACCCCCATGGCCGCCCCGCCCAGGATGTCGCCCTGGATGGCGATGCGATTGCGATCCCGACAGGAGATCTGCATCACCGGAGCGTAGCCGACGCGGGTCAATAAGGCGCACACGGCCATGCTCGACATGTGGCAGTTGGCGCCGCTCCCGTCGGTGGCATTGATGGCATCGACGTAGCCATCAAATACGCGCGCCTGCCTATAGACGTCCTCCGGATCGGCGGAGTCGGGCGGCGCGAGTTCCGCCGTCACGGCAAAAGTACCCGCCCTGAGCACGCGCTCGAGCCGGCCGGGCGAGGTGTGTCCCGGCAGTATGGGCAGCGGATAGCCCGGTACCGGCTCGTCTTCGAAAATCACGGGTGGGCGCTCGAGCCGGCGTCAGCGCCCGGCGCGGACTTTTCGCGCACCACGCGCAGCCAGGAGGAGTGACCTTCGGTGCGCCGATCCAACGCGGGTTGCACGGCGCGCATGGCCGTCGTACCACCGGGAATGGCCTCGCTCCCACGAAAGGCTTCGACCCAGACGCAGCGCATCCAGGGCTTAACCTCGCAGTGCCCGTTGCCCAGCACGCCCCCGCAAGGTCCATTGCGAATGCTTTTCGGACAATTCATCGGGCAAGACATGCCGGTGGAACTGAGCACGCATTGGCCGCACATCTTGCAATCGAACAACATTCCCTTGACGCCGCGCTCGAGTGCGGCCACAGGTCGCTCCAGGCGATCGTACCCGATAATCTTGAACAACCCGTGGCAGCGGAGCAGAGCGGACTCAAAGCGCTGATAAAACCCGTTGAGCCCGCGCGCGTGACTGACCGACCAACCCCGCAGCGCGAGCATTTAGTGCTCCTCGGTGTCGGGCGTCGCGGCCGTGCCCAGCGTGACCGCGACGGGCGTGGCCGCCACGTCAGCGGCGGCCATTACCTCAGGGGCGGTGAGGCCTTTGGCTCGCGCCAGGCGGTCGAGGTCCCCATCGCTGAACTGTGCCTCGATGCGCGCGGCTTCAGCGGCCGCTTCCGCGTTCAAATCTTCACCGCAGGGGCGCGGGATGCTGCGACGCCAGTCGGCCAAGTAGGCATCCGAACTCCCTTTGCCAGCGCGCATGGCAGCTCGATCGATGGCGACTTGAAACCGTTCGGTGAGCTGCACTTTGGCGCTCTCACGGCCGCGTTTGACGATCACCTGAGCCGGAATGTCACGCCAGCCGATGACGATCAGTGATGCCATTCAATTCACCCGCGATGCCGCGGCGACGCGCGGCATGGGCAGTGCCCGCGAGGCCAGCGAGCCTTGCGGCGCGCGGACCAGTGTGGCCAGGTGCTCGGCCAGCACGCCGTAGCCCGTATAGCGGTAATCGAACTGCAGGGACATCGCTGCGGCGATGGCCTGGGCTTGGGCGATTTGTGAGGGGTCCTCGTTCTGTGCCAGGTAGACTAGGCGCTTATAGTTTCCGAAGTAACAAGCGGCGAGTTCAGGATGGCGATCGATACCCAGCCCTCGAGTCACCAACTTATCGAAATTCCGCAGCAGGAAATCGGTGAGGTAAAAGGTGCCCGGTTCGCGCTCGCTCAATGCGGCGAACACGCTGGGTGAGGCGAAGAACTCATAGCAGTGGGCGCCGACAATGCGCTCGACTCCCTCCTCTTGCAGCACCTGGTCGAGCCGGCCGCCGGTGCCGCAGTCCCCATAGGCCACGAACAGGGCCTGATAGTGGTGGCGGTAGCGATGAATGGCGGCCCGGACGGCCTCAGGTATCCGCTCAGGTCGGTTGTGCAGCTCAGCGGGCAGACACCGTACGTCGAGCACCGACCAGTCGTTGGCGCGGCGCAGCGCGGCGATTTCGCGGGCCAGTGCGCCGCAGGCAATGACCAGCGCGCCGCTCGCAGCGTCCATGACGGTGGCGGCCCTTAAGCGCGGGCCGCAGTCGCGGCGGCCGCTGCGGTTGAAATGGCGCCGCGCCGGGCGGCGATCAGCGTCTTGGCCGTTTCCACCGCGATGGCGGCATCGCGACAATAGGCGTCGGCGCCGACGGCCTTGCCGAATTCCTCGTTGAGCGGCGCACCGCCGACCAGCACGATGTACTTGTCGCGCAAACCCTTTTCCTTGAGCGTGTCGATCACCACTTTCATGTAGGGCATGGTGGTGGTCAGCAGCGCGGACAACCCCAGGATATCGGGCTGATGTTTCTCGAGCGCATCGAGATACTTCTCCACCGGGTTATTGATCCCGAGGTCAATGACTTCAAAGCCGGCGCCTTCGAGCATCATGGAGACGAGATTCTTGCCGATGTCGTGGATGTCGCCTTTGACGGTACCGATGACCACTTTACCGATGGGTTCGACGCCTGTTTCGGCCAGCAGGGGGCGCAGTATCTCCATGCCGGCCTTCATCGAATTGGCGGCCAGCAGCACCTCGGGGACGAACAGAATGCCGTCGCGAAAATCGATGCCGACAATGCGCATGCCTTCCACCAGCGCGTCATTGAGCACGCGTTCGGCACTCCAGCCGCGCTTCAGAAAAATTCGCGTCGCCGTTTCGACTTCGTTCTTCAGGCCGTTGTACAGATCATCGTGGACCTGTTCGGCGAGCTCCGTGTCGTCGAGAGTGTTCAGATCGAATTCGCCCGCCGCTGCATCGGTCATACCGCTACTCCTGCCGTCAATCGCGCCAATTTTCCTTGCCGGGCCAGTCGCTTACGATGGGGCCCTCAGAACCCATGGTACGAGCGAGCAGGAATACGGACGGGTCCCTTAGCGACAGGGCCATGCCTGTAGACGACATCGGCCGGCGCGCTGGTGCACTGCGTGCTCGCCCACCGTGGTGTTGGGAGACTTGCTTGAGCAGCTTGAGAAGAATTGTGGCCCGAACCTTGCCCGGCCTCCAACGCCCGATCAGCCAATATTTTGCTCAAGTTTGCGCGTCGGTACGCATGCAATAGCGCTACACCGATCAATTGGGCGACGCGGAAGCAATAGTCCAATACGCAAATCTAAAGTCGCGCGGGTGGCCTTTGGCTGAAATGGATAGTTATGCTCGTTACCCGAGAAATGAGGAGTTGGCGCATGAAAGAACTAACGAGAAGGGGCTTCATGAAGGTAGGCTCGGCGGCGGGCGCGGTCCTTGCCGCCGCCGCCGCTGGCAAACTTGGAGTTCCAGAGGCCTCCGCGGCCGACTCAAACGGTTTCCAGGCCGCCACCTCAGTGTTGGGACGAGGGCCCGGACACAGCGGGAAGAAACTTCCGGGTATTCAGAGCATCTATGCCCTTTGCGAGGTCACCGGTGGTGGCCAGAAGGTGTATGGCGTTGCCGTGGAATATGACGCGGTGATCGATGCGGCCAGCCTGGCACTGGATACCTACACCAGCGGCGTTTTCCCCGCTGCCAAGGGCTTTTTTCCAGGTATGCCCCAGGAACTCGACAAGAATGCGACGTCGGCAGCCGCCAGGGCGCGGTCCGTGGTGGCCATTTATACCAACGCCGAGCCCGCGCTGCTCACTGACCAGAGGAGCGTCGCCGGAATGTATGTCATAGCCGAATTCGCGCATGATGCTGACCTCAGTATCCCAACTACCGACAGCGACAAGGTTTCTGTCAGGCAGACCAAGAATGTCAAGAGCGCCGACGGCACTGTGCATGCCGCAAGTACCACCGTATGGGACAACTCCGGTGGGCGCGGCAACAATGTCGCGATCCGTGGCATCGACGCCTGGGAGCAGAGCCACTGGTGGTGGGATGACACGCGTTCCGCTGGGTTGGAATACAGCATCTACTTACCGCAGTCTTTCTTGAAGGAAGGCGGCGAGAACAAGGAATATCCACTCGTCATCGCAATCACCCACTCGGGCACCAGCTATGACGGCACCTGTGCCGCAACGCTGACCGAGCAATGTATCGCCAGCATCTGGGGGATGCCGGAGGAGCAGGCAAGGCACGAGTGCGTAGTCATCACCCCGCGCTATGAGCGCACCACGATGAACGACTATTGGGAGCACACGTTCGATGTCGAGAACACCTACAAGCTGGTCGAGTCCATGCTCAAGAACAAGTGGAACTTCGGCAACCCCAATCTGGAAGACAGAAACGACAAGGTCCTGAAGATCGACCCGAGGAGGGTCTATTGCACCGGTTGGTCCATGGGTGCCATGACGTCTCTGTGGATGATGGCCAAGCACCCCAAGACTTTTGCGGCCGGCCTCATCATTGCCGGCCAGCAGCGACCTGGCGATATGGTTGATCTCGCGAACCAGAACGTCCTTATCATCACCGGAGCAGAGGACGGTAAAGCCACTCCCTGGAATGAAAAGTGTGTGCCGGTCTGGGAGCGCGCGGGCGCCAAAGTCACTCGACCGGAAGAGCGACTCGACCCGGCGCTGATCTTTCCGATTGACCATCAAAAGAAGTTGACCGACCAGATCAACGGTTACATCGACAAGGGAGGCAACATTACCTTCCTGACCTTTGCGCACGTCGATCACATGGGATCGGCCAGAAAGTTCTTCCACATCAGAGCTGCAAAGGATTGGCTGTTCAAACAGGTGAAGGCGTAAGCAAGCTCCCGGATGCACGCTGCGAGCAGGCAAGGTAGCTATATGGGCCGACTCTCCGGACCATGAAGAAGCTAAGGCTGCCGACGGCTAGATGGAGAAACCAGGTGCAAGAGCGCCGCCGTGCAACGAATACCTACCGTGGCGCCAGGCGACCTACTTGAGCAGCTTATTCGGGATGTAGAGTGGCATGGAGTCCTCCCACGGACTGTCGGTGATCATGCGTTTGCCGCTGCCATCGGCATTCATGATCCAGATCTGGCCGTAGGGCTGGAAGGTGTTGTCATAGAGGGCGGCCTCGTCTCTGAAGCCGTAGTAGCCGCTGCTCCACATGATGCGGCTATCCGCCGTCCAGACGGCGTGACCGTCGTTGGCGCGGTGGGTGGTGAGGCGGCGCAGATCTGTGCCGTCGGGCTTGATGGTGAAGACATCGTAGTTCTCGTCATCGACCTTGCGGGTAAAGACGATCTTGGTGCCATCTGGTGACCAGCCGGGCATATTGTCGAGCTGAGTGGTCAACACCTGCGTCGTGCGATCCTGCAGGTTGAGGATCCGCAGCCCCAGCTCGTCCTTACCCCAGACGCGGTAGACAATGCGCTGGCCGTCGGCGGAGTAACTGGGGAAGCCGGCATTAGTGGCGCCGTCGCTGAGTGATTCCAGGCCCGTGCCATCCCGGCGTATCCGCATCAGCTTGGCCGGGCCGCTGCTACGCGTAAAGAACCACTGGCCGAGGCCGAAGGCTATCCATTCGCCGTCCGGCGACCAGGCCGGCTGGAATGCACCGGCCAGGCCATGCGAGACCATGTCCGGCGCCAAAGTGCTGTTGGCCGTATCGTAAACGCGCCTGCGGTTGGAACCATCGGGGTTCATGATCACAATCGATGAGCCGTTGGCCTTCTCGGTAATGACCAGCTCGCCCTTGGAGGACAGGGCCGGGAACACGTCCATATGGACGTAATCCCATTGCGGGTCCCAGCTGTAGAGCTTGACGCGTTCGGCCCGGGGCTTGTAGCTGATCTTCTCGTAAATGACGCGGGTACCGTCCGTCGACCAGCTCGGCGAACGCACAGCGCCCTTTACCGAAGGCTTGCCGGAAGTGTAGGCGAGATGTTGATCCGCACCACCCTTCACGTAGTACGCCACGTCCTGCGCGGTAAGGAACTGCGGGTACACTTTGAGGCCGGGACCGGCGGTGTGCTCCACGCGCTCGCCCGTGGCAACATCCACGGACACGATCTGCGACACCGTGGTGGCCATGAGTTCGGGGCGCCGGGCACCCCAGGTGCCTTCGACAGGGATCTCGTAGAACACCACCCGTTTGCCATCGGGCGACCATTTCGGCGCTCCCAGGCAATAGTCGGGTTTGGTGGCAATCTGACGAAAGCCCGTCCCGTCGGCACGTATGACGTAGATGCTCAGCGCCTGGGTATGCTCCCAGCCCCGGGTGTTGTCATGACCTCGCCACTCCGAATTGCGGTCCGAGGAGAAGGCGATCCACTGATCGTCCGGCGACCAGGAGGGGCGGAAGAAGCCATCGGGCTTCTCCAGATCTCCTTGGATGCCAGGGTGATCGGTCAGGTTGCGGAGCTTCCCCGATTTGACGTCCAGCACCCAGATATTGGTACGCAGGCTCCCGCGCGTCGAAACGAAGGCGACACGCGATCCGTCCGCAGACAGAACGCCCTGATCGTCCACGTGCGGGTCCGTGGTCAGCCGCTCGATGCCGGTGCCGTCGGCGCGCGCCCGGTACAGATCGGCCTGACCCAATCCTTCACGCTCGGAAGTGAATACTATCCACTGTCCGTCGCGCGAGAAGGAGGCGTGGTAGTCGAACACGGCGCTTTGCAGCAGCGAGCGCTCATTGCTTCCATCGGCATTGGCGATGAACAGCTCGGACGCGAACGGTCCGATCCGATTCATCAGCATCACGCCTTTTTTGCTCGTCTTCGCCAACGCACGGGCGGCCGTCGAGGCGGCCAATATCGCCGCGGGAATACCCAGCAGTACGGTTCGTCTGTCCATGCTCATACACCTGTTGCAAAATTTACGCGATGAGGGCTCAGACCTGCTCCGGGTCCACAAACAGATCTTTGATCTGCATGTGCTGAGGCGTCAACTTCTGTTTGTAGGCCGTGGCTGCGAGCGCCTCGATGGTCTTGAGATTCGCCGCCATGCCATAGGGCAGGGGATCGTGGCCAACCACGCTACGGAGCTTCGCGTACTTGAGATCCGATGCCGTGTTGGCTGTGCCCGCGTCGAGCCGCGCCAGCCACTCGTTCTTCGCCTGGGAGAAAGCCCGGTACAGCGAACCGGCCAGCCACGGGTTTTCGGCGAGCAGCGCATCCTTGACCACAATGGTGCCGTGCATCGGATAGATGCCGGTGCGCCGGTACCAGTCGGCTTCCAAGGGTTCGGGATTGGGAAACAGGTCGGGGTAGTGGGCCTCCACGGTTTTCCAGCCCCCGGTGGGCGAGCCCGACCGGCCCACGCCCGCGTTGCCATGGAA
>Ga0075017_100002232_pt1 | contig 12055 bp, 9 predicted proteins | sample AleBraG_ABR_2012_FD_71475 | JGI IMG/M metagenome (GOLD analysis project Ga0075017, IMG submission 71475) | Freshwater sediment microbial communities in response to fracking from Pennsylvania, USA - Alex Branch Run_MetaG_ABR_2012 | ecosystem: Environmental > Aquatic > Freshwater > Creek >...
CGGGTCGGCGCGGGCGCCGTCGACTGCGCTGCATCCGCAATCGCATCGGCGGGAAGCGTGGGCGTGGGGTTCACGGTCGAGGTCATGACTCGTCCTCCTTGAGCATGCTGCGCACGTAGAACCAGCTGAGTGCGACGGTCAGAATGAGCACGAAGATCGAGACGGCGCTGGCCATCGCAAAGTCACTCGATCCGACGCCGAGCTGGTAGATGTAGGTGCCGAGCAGGTTGGTCTCTGAAGCGATCGAACCGGCGTCTTGAAGCAGTCGGATCTGGGTGAACACCCGCAGGTCCCAGATGATCTGCAGCAGCAGGATGATGGAGATCACGGGTTTGATGATCGGCACGATGATGAACCAGAGGCGCTGGGTCGGCGTGGCGCCATCCATCTGCGCAGCCTCGAGCACCTCGGTGGAGACCTGGGTGAGCCCGGCGAAAATGGAGAAGGCGACGAACGGGACGCTCATCCAGACCACGATGACCATCGCGATGAAGAAGAAGGAGAGCGGGTCGGCCAGCCAGTTGTGGTTGTGGAAGTCGAATCCCAGCGCGACCAGCACGTTGTTCAGCACTCCCCGACGCCAGTCGATGAGCCAGTTCCAGACCGTCATTGCCGCAACGACGGGCATCGCCCAGGCGAGCAGCATGGAAATCTGGATTGTGATGCGCACACCCGTGTTGACGGCTCTCATCAAGAGTGCCATCAGGGTGCCGACAAACATGGTGACCGCGGCGGTGACCAGGCAGAAGGCCACGGATCGGGCGACGACCGTCCACATGTACGGGTCGGTGAAGAGGGTGATGTAGTTGTCGAACCAGACGAATTCCGGCGGCTGACCGAACTGCTGGGCAAGCCCGAACTTCTGCATCGACGTCACGAACTGCCAGATGAGCGGGTAGCCCAGCGCCAGAATCAGGATGCCGATGGCCGGAATGATGAGCAGGTAAGGGGCGAGTTGCCTCTTCTTGCGTGGCCTGTCGGCGCGGGGCTGGTCGACCCGGTCCAACACGAGGTTCTGCGTTGTCACGCTGAGCCTCCTTTCACTTCGTTCTGGCTGTGTGGTCACTGCCGTGACCACTTCGGTGGTTGAGGAAGGTGCTCGGTGATCGAGCCTGTCGAGATCCGAGCCCCTGACGGCCGCGGGCGGCCTCCTCAACCACCGAGGTGGTTGCGTCGCGACGCGGTGTTACTTGCCGTTCAACATCGGAGTGAGCTTCTTGTCGTACTCCGTGGCGAGGGCCTTGAGGTCGGTCGAGTCCTTGATCTTGCTGAAGAACTCTTCCATCACGAGCGACCCCTCAACCGTGGCCCAGCCGGGAGCAGCGGGGGTCAGCTTGGAGTTCGAAGCGGACTCGATGAGCGCCTTCGCGAACTGGTCGTTGCCGAGCGAAGCGGTGTAATCGCTGTTTGCCGGGCCGAGACCGTTCTTGCCGAGCATGTTCTGGTAGTCCTTCGAGAAGATGATCTTCATCAGTGACTTGGCCAGCTCAGGGTTCTTGCTCTTCGCCGAGATGCCGATGTTCGAGCCGCCGGCGAAGACCGGTGCCGGCTTGCCGTCGTTGCCCGGGAGAGCGAAGATGGCGTTCTTGCTGTCGTCCCAGGTGCGGGTCGCCTTGCCGTCAGCGCCGGTGCCGAGCGTGCCGATCGACCAGTGCGCCCAGGTGGGAGCCATGATCGTCGCGGCAGACAGTGAGGTGCTGGAGGTGACGTTGCCGTCGGCATCCTTGATCTCGTCGCTGTCGTTCAGGTAGATGTACTGGTTGCTGTCCTTGGCGTCGTTCGGGGCGTTGGACGCTGTCTTGTACAGTGCCTGCAGCTCGGTGAGGCCCTTGAGGGACTTCTCCGACGCGAGCGTCGAGGTCCAGGTGCCGTCCTTCACCGTGGCAAGCTCTCCGCCGTTGGCGAAGATCCAGGAGATGCCGTTGCGCCAGTCCTGGCCGCCGAGGTAGAAGCCGGAGAAGCCGGGGATGTGCAGCGGGTTGGCGGCGGTGACCTTCGCCACGCCGGCGTTGAACTCGTCGAGCGTCTTGGGCTGCGCGACGCCGGCGGCGGCCCAGACATCCGAGCGGGTGAACACGGCACGGGAACCGAAGTAGTAGGGCAGCGTGAAGTTCTTGTCGCCGACCTTTCCGGCATCGACGAACGACTGCAGCAGCTTGGTGCCGCCGAGCTCGTCGTACATGTCGGAGATGTCGAGGAACGCACCAACGTTGGTGAATGTCGGCGACTGGGTGTTGCCCATCTCGGTCACGTCAGGCGTGTTGTTCGCGTCGGGAAGTGACGTCGTCAGCTTGGTGACGAGGTCTCCCCAGTCCTGCTGCTGAATGTTCAGCGTCGCGCCGGTCTCCTTGTTGAACTCCGTCTTCAAGTAGCTGCGCAGCGCGTCGGGGGTGTCCCCACCGGCGAGCCAGAGTGTGATGGTTTTCCCCTTGCCGTCGGTGGCGGCAGCATCGCCCGCACCGGCGTTGGAGGAGCATCCTGCAAGCACGAGAGCGGATACTGTCGCCAGAGCGGCGAGAGAAGCAAGCTTTCTCTTCATGAGAATTCCTTTCTTGGTCTGTGCGATGTGTGCGGGCGCAACATCGTTGGTGCAGGGGCGAACGCTGTGATTACGAAACCCCAAGTTGTCCGGAGAGGACCAGGGCGGCCGCGCCGCGCAGAACGATGTCCTGCCCTTGCGAGGTCATCCGGAGAGTGAGATCGCCAGTTTCAGTGGCCATCGTCCTGTTCCGGAGCGTCTCGAGGGTCGCTTCGGCGAGCGGTCCGTCGAGAAGATGAGTCGGGCCGCTCAACACAATCTCCAAGAGATTGAGGGCAGCAACGACGGGAGCGAGAACGATGCCGAGGCGTCGTCCCGCTTCCGCGAGAATCTGGTGGGTCGCCTGCAGAGCGACTTCCGGGGTGGCGGCATCCGCTGTGGCCGCAGCAATCGCGGCGGTCAGGCGCGGCACGGAGAGCCAGGCTTCGAGGCATCCGGTCTTTCCGCAGGCGCAGAGCGGGCCTTCGTCGGTGCCGACGACGACGTGGCCGATCTCACCGGCGGCGGAACGTTCGCCGAAGATTGCGCGTCCGCCGATCAGGAGTCCGGCGCCGACACCGTGGTCGACTTTAACGAGAAGCAGGTCATTGTCGACTCCACCGAAGCTGTGCTCGGCCAGAACCGCTGCGTTCGCGTCGTTCGAGACGAGCACGGGCAGGCCCGTCGCATCGTGCAGACGCTGCTGCAATGCGAGATCGCGCCAGCCGAGGTTGGGGGCGTTCCGCACGATGCCGGCGCGGTCGACGATGCCGGGCGACCCGATGCCGATTCCGAGGATCGGGGCAGTGGCCAGGGCGATGGTGCGACTGAGCAGCTCGGCGACCTTGTCGTAGGCGGCTTCGCCACGGGCGCCCTCGAGATCGAGCTCTGCGCTCTGCAGCACCTCGCCGTCCAGACTGAGCACGGCACCGCGCAGCAGGGTGTGACCCGAGAGGTCGAGCGAGACGATCTGGAAGGCGACCCGGTCGATGTCCACGAGTGTGGCCGGCTTGCCGGGTCGCGCCTCTTCACGCTGACCCAGTTCGATGACGAGGCTCTCCCCCATCAGCTCGCTGATCAGGTCGGAGATGGTCACACGGGTGAGGCCGGTCTCCCGGGCGAGGTCGGCGCGGCTCTGCGAACCGGCGCGATACAGAGTCTGCAGGACGAGCGAACGGTTGTGTCCACGGGCGTGCTCCGGCAGCACCTTCGCCGTCGTGCGAAGGGCGCGGTCGTCGCTGATCCGCTGAGCATCCGTTGCTGTCATGTTTGTTAGTAAATCTTACGAACAAACTATGCGCAAGTAATTGCGTCGACTTTTTTAGGTTTCTTTACCAATTCGTGATGCGCCAGCGCGTCGGCATCCTCACGGAAGATGCACGCGGTCTCCGCGCGCCGCTCAGTCGACCGCTACACCGTGCGCGAGCGACGGCGACTCCGCGTGCGCGGCCGCCGCCGCGGCATCCCGACGCCCGCCGATGGCGCGGAGGGCGTTCAGGATGGTCGCGAGGTCAACGACCTCCTGCAGAAGCGCTCCGGCTGTGGCCGGGATCAGCCCGAACGCGGCGACGACCATCAGACCGACGCTCAGGATGATGCCGAGCCAAATGCTCTGCAGGGCGATCCGCACCGTGTTCTGGCCGATGGCGACGGCGCGCGCCGTGCGCGAGATGTCGTCCACCAGAATGACGACGTCAGCCGACTCGCTTGCCGCGGTGGCCCCCTTCGCACCCATCGCGATTCCCACGTCGGCGGCGGCGAGCACCGGGGCGTCGTTGACCCCGTCGCCGACCATGATCACCGGGCGGGCATCGAGCGCGCGCACGATATCGACTTTGTCACCGGGGAGGCAGTCGGCATGCACCCGGCTGATACCGAGCTGCGCGGCGATGTGCTCTGCCGTCGCCGGCGCATCCCCGGTCAGCATCAGTGTCTCCCGCACTCCGAGTTCGCCCAACGCCACAATCGTGTCCCGCGCGTTGCTGCGGGCGGGGTCACTGGCGATGATGCTGCCGGCAAAGGCCCCGTCGACGGCGACGTAGATGGCCAGTTCTCCGCTCACAAGGGCGGTGGCCTGCGCCCCGGTGGCGCGGGACTCGACGAATGACAGCTTGCCGACGATGACCTCACGCTCACCGAAACGTGCCACAACTCCGAAGGTGGCGACTTCGCTGGCCGTGTCGGCCACCGCGAGGTCGAGCCCTGCCGCGTCGGCCGCCGCGATGACGGATGCTGCGAGCACGTGGGAGGAGTACTGCTCGGCCGACGCCGCCAACCCGAGAACCTCGGAATGGGTGAATGGCGGCTCGGCGTTCACCCGCGCGATCGTCGGCCGCCCGGTGGTCAGCGTGCCGGTCTTGTCGAAGACGACAGTGCGTGCACGGGCCATCGTCTCGAGCACGCCGCCGCCCTTGACGATGATGCCGTTGCGAGCGGCCCTGCTCATGCCGCCGAGGAAGGCGACCGGCGCTGCGATGAGCAGCGGGCAGGGCGTGGCCAGCACCAAAACCTCGGCGAACCGCACGGGATCCCCGCTGATCATCCAGGCAACACCGGCGATGAGCAGCGAGATCACCGTGAAGGGCACCGCATAGCGGTCGGCCAGGCGCACGACCGGGGCCTTGCTCGCCGATGCCTCCTCCACGAGCGCGATGATGCGCTGGTACTGGCTGTTCGCGGCCGTCGCTGTCGCGCGCATGGTCGCAGCGCCAGAACCGTTGATCGAACCGCTGAGGACGGCCTCCCCCTGGTGGCGTTCCACCGGGATGCTCTCCCCGGTCAGCGACGACTCGTCGAACGAGGCGCTGAGCGAAACGAGTTCGCCATCCACCGGCACGATCTCTGACGGACGCACCAAGAGCAGATCACCGATCTCGACGGCGGTGGCCGGGATGTCGCCCTCCACCGCACCATCCGCACCCAATCGGTGCGCGATCTGCGGGGCGCGCTTCAGGAGCGCATTGAGTTCCCTGGTCGCCCGGTTGGCCGCGAAGTCCTCCAGCGCCTCGCCGCCGGTGAGCATGAGCACGATCAGGATGCTGGCCACGTACTCCCCGACGAGTACCGTCGCGACGATGGCCATGATCGCCAGAATGTCGATTCCCCAGCTGCCGCGCCGCAGGTGCTTGAGCATGCCCACGAGCTGCACGAGGGCGATCAGAAGTGCAAACCCGCTGAACAGCCATTGCACCCAGGATGTCGCGCCGAGCATCCACAGCAGCACACCGACGAGGCCGACCGTCAGGGTTGCGGTGACGAACGGGTAGCGGCGAAGAAGTGCGGGGATGGTGGCCATGCCCATATTCTTCTCGCGCTCGATGGGTACCGCCAGCAAGGACAGGCTCCCCTCCCCTCCCGCCGCACCCGCACGCAGAAGGGCCCCGATCAATCGATCGGGGCCCTTCACGCAGTGGAGAGGTGCGTTACAGCGAGGCGAGGGCCTCAGAGAACGTGGTCGACGGGCGCATGACGGCGTCGGTCTTCGTCTCGTCGACCTTGTAGTAGCCGCCGATGTCGACGGGCGAGCCCTGTACGGAGATCAGTTCGTCGATAATCTTCTGCTCGTTCTCACGCAGCGTCGCGGCCAGCGGGCCGAACGCGGCGGCGAGTTCGGCGTCATCCGTCTGCTTCGCGAGTTCCTCGGCCCAGTAGCGGCTGAGGAAGTAGTGCGAGCCGCGGTTGTCGATCGTGCCGAGAGCACGGCCGGGCGACTTGTTCTCGAGCAGGAACGTGCCGGTGGCACGGTCGAGGGTCGCGCCGAGCACGCGGGCTTTGGCGTTGTCGTTTGCGTCGGCGAAGTGCTCGAAGCTCGCGGCCAGCGCGAGGAACTCGCCGAGGCTGTCCCAGCGCAGGTAGTTCTCTTCCACCAGCTGCTGCACGTGCTTCGGGGCCGATCCGCCGGCGCCCGTCTCGAACAGCCCGCCGCCGTTGAGAAGGGGAACGATCGAGAGCATCTTGGCACTCGTGCCGAGCTCGAGAATCGGGAACAGGTCGGTGTTGTAGTCACGCAGCACGTTGCCGGTCACCGAGATGGTGTCCTCGCCGCGACGAATCCGCTCGACCGACAGCGTGGTGGCCGCTGCGGGTGCGAGCACCCGGATGTCGAGACCAACGGTGTCGTATCCGGGCAGATACTCATTGATCTTCGCGATGAGGTTCGCGTCGTGTGCGCGGTGCTCGTCGAGCCAGAACACGGTCAGGGTTCCGGTCGCGCGGGCGCGGTTGACCGCGAGCTTCACCCAGTCGCGAATCGCGACATCCTTGGTCTGGCAGGCACGCCAGATGTCGCCGGCCTGCACCTGGTGCTCCATGAGGCTCTCGCCCGCCGCGTTGACGACGCGCACGGTGCCCGCCTCCGCCATCTCGAACGTCTTGTCGTGCGAACCGTATTCTTCGGCCTTCTGCGCCATCAGGCCGACGTTGGGAACGGATCCCATCGTGGTCGGGTCGTAGGCACCGTTGGCACGGCAATCGTCGATCACGGCCTGGTAGATTCCGGCGTAGCTCGAGTCAGGAATGACCGCGATGGTGTCGTGCTCGCCGCCGTCTGCGCCCCACATGTGGCCGGAGCTGCGAATCATGGCCGGCATCGAAGCGTCGACGATCACGTCGCTCGGCACATGCAGGTTGGTGATGCCCTTGTCGGAGTTGACCATCGCCAGCCGCGGGCCGTCTTTCAGACCCTGCTCGAACGCGGCGCGGATCTCGGCGCCGTTCTCCAGCGCACCGAGACCGTCGAGGATGCCGCCGAGGCCGTTGTTGGGGCTGAGGCCGGCTGCTTCGAGGGCGGGGCCGAACTTCTCGAAGACAGACGGGAAGAACGCGCGCACCACGTGGCCGAAGATGATTGGGTCGGAGATCTTCATCATCGTCGCCTTGAGGTGAACCGAGAACAGCACGTCCTCGCGCTTCGCGCGGGCGATCGCCTCGGCGAGGAACACGTGAAGCTTCGCAACGTTGAGGAAGGTCGCGTCGACGACTTCTCCGGCCAAAACCTTCAGACCGGGGTGCAGCGTGGTGACCTCACCGGCCGCGTTCACGTGCTCGATGCGCAGAACGTCATCGGCGGCGATGATGACCGACTTCTCGTTCGAGAAGAAGTCGTCGTGGCCCATGGTGGCGACGTTGGTCTTCGAGTCGGCCGTCCAGGCACCCATGCGGTGCGGGTACTTGCGTGCGTACTCCTTGACCGAGTGGGGCGCGCGGCGGTCGGAGTTGCCCTCGCGGAGTACAGGGTTCACGGCTGAGCCCTTGAGCTTGTCGTAGCGAGCCCGGACATCCTTTTCGGCGTCGGTCTGCGGGTCGTCGGGGTGATCGGGCAGATCGTAGCCCTTGGCCTGCAGCTCCGCGATGGCCGCCTTCAACTGCGGGAGTGACGCCGAAACGTTCGGCAGCTTGATGATGTTCGCCTCTGGCGTCGTGGCGAGAGCCCCCAGCTCAGCGAGGGCGTCGCCGATCCGCTGGTCGTCGTTCAGGTTTTCGGGGAACGCGGCAATGATGCGGCCGGCGAGGGAGATGTCCCGCGTTTCGATGTCCACACCCGCGGTGCCAGCGAACGCGCTGATGACGGGAAAGAAGGAGTGAGTCGCCAGCATCGGCGCTTCGTCGGTGTACGTATAGATGATGGTGGGCATCGTGGGGCAGCTCCTTGGCGTTGCGTGCGGCGAACTTGTCTCGATATCAAGATATCAGGGAGCAGCCGGGAGGCGTGACGGTCGGGAAATCGAGAGGGTTCCCAGGGGCTTGTCAGCCTCGGCACGAAATCTGGCTACCCACTCGCGCGGGCGGGCGTTAGCCTGTTCACATGACTGAGCTGAGACTGGAAGAACTTTCCGCACGCAACATCGTTGCGGCAAACAGCCTGAGCCTGAAGCCCGGCCAGGAACAATTCATTGCGCCGGTCTCGTATTCGGTCGCGGCCGCCACCATCAACCCTGCGACGGCGTGGCAACGCGTTGTCCTGCAGGGCGACAGGGTCGTCGGCTTCATCCACGGCAACTTCGACCCCGATGGCGAAGACGAAGAATTCCGCGCCTGCATTTGGCGCATCAACGTCGACGCCGACGCCCAGGGCAAGGGTGTCGGAAAGTTTGCGGCTCACGCTCTCGCCGAGGAAGCCCGTAAGCGCGGCTTCAACCGCATTACCGCCATCTGGGAGGCTGGCGACGACGGCCCCGAAGCCTTCTTCCACCGCATCGGCTTCGTTGATGTCGGCCAGACCCAGTACGGCGAGACGATCGGCGCCCTCGAACTCTAGAGCGGTCGGCTCCATTCCATGACGCACACTCCCGACACGTTCGTGACGCGCGTGCTCGACCTCGTCGACGACATCCCGCCCGGTCGGGTGATGACCTACGGCGGCATCGCCGCGGTCTTCGGTTCGCGCGGCGCCCGGCTGGTCGGCCAGATCATGGCTCGGTACGGCGCGGATGTCCCCTGGTGGCGGGTGATCAGGGCCGGCGGGCATCCGCCGATCGGCCATGAGGAACGTGCGCTCGCTCACTACCGCGACGAGGGCACCCCGCTGACCGTGGCGACCGGACCGGCCGGCTATCGCATCGACCTTTCGGCTGCCGGTTGGAGCCCCGGCCGGGGTCGGTCGCCCGACTCCGAGTGACTGTGCCAACAGACGAGTTCGCGCTGTCGAAGTCGCAGGCGATCGGCTAATCCGACGCAACGCCCCACAACTGGCACCGGTACCCTATGCCGAAATCAGGACCGCGCACGGTGTGTCGCATCCGCCGCCGCGCCAATCCGGCATGGTTGACCGTGCGACACACCTCCGCTCCTGATTTCGGTAGAGCGCGCCCGTCGCCAGGCCGACTGACTTCCGGCATCGGATGCGTCGGCGCGCGGGGTCACGCTAGAGGCTGAACAGCCCGAGCACCACCACCGCGACACCGACCACAATCAGCGTCAGACCGGTGATCACCGCCAGATTGGCCAGCAGCCAGACCCGCAGGCGCACCAGCAGTGCCTTCACCCGGTCTCCGCCGAGGGCGTAGGCCACCGGCGGAGCCGCGATCGTGACCGATGCGATGGCGGTGAAGACTCCGAGCGCAATCGCTGTCCCGGCCCAGCCCGGTTCGGCCCGGCCGATCACCAGGCCGGCAGCGACGGTGATCACGAGGTTCTTCGGGCGGAAGAACGCGTAACCGAACCCGAGAACGAGGCTTCGGGTCAGGGTGAGTTTGTCGACGGCGCTCAGCCACCGGGGCAACTCCGCGGCATCGTCATCGGCGTGACCGCGAGTGCGACGAACGATCTGAATCACGCCAACGGCTGCCAACGCCAGCCCGACAATGATCGGGGTCAGCCCGAAGGCCGTGTCGGTCGCTTCGCCTCCCGCGGCCGGAAGCAGGCTCGACAGCAGGCTGAAGACGGTCACCGCGACACCGACACCGGCAAGCCAGCCGACGGCGAACCCGGCGCCGGAACGCATCCCGCGCGGGGACAGCAGCATCAGGATGACTCCGAGCACCGGTACCGGACTGATCGCGATGCCGAGGGCGAGCGCGACGAGCTCTCCGAAGTCGGACCACACCATGACGAGCCCCCCGATCAGCGCGCTTCCTGCATCGGCGCGACGACCTTCTTGATGATCAACAGTATGGAGGCCATGAACGGGCACGCCACCAGGGCGCCGAGCAGCCCGAGCAGCGTTCCGCCGATCAGCGCGCCGATCAGGACGAGCGAAGCGGGGATGCTGATGGCTTTGCCGACGATCTTCGGCGTCAGCACGTATGCCTCCACCTGCATGTAGACGACCATTGCAATCAGGGCGATCAGTGCGGCGCTCGGCGAGGTGAAGAGCGACACCGTCACGATGATGGCCGTGCTGATCACACTTCCGACGAGAGGGATCAGGGTGATCGGCAACGCCAGCGCCGCAAGGATCGGCGCATACGGCACCCCGAGTGCGGTCAGCAGCACGAAGGTGAAGAGCGCGTTGATGACCGCGAGGATGAACATGCCGCTGAGGTATTTGCCGACCGACTCGAAGATCTGCTCGGCAATCTCAGCGAATCCCACCCGGCGGGACTTCGGCACCAGCGTATAGAGCGCCGTTTTCATGTTTTCCAGCGACGCCACGAAGTACATGGTCAGCACGACGACGAAGATCACTCCGACGGTGCCGCTGAGGATGTTCGCCCCCACACGCAGCGCTCCCCCGCTGACGGCCAGCCAGACCGCCGGGTCGGCGGCGGCCTTCTGAAGAGAATCGAGCAAGGGGGTCAATGCCCCTCCAAGCAGATTGTTGACGTCGATGAACCAGGCCTGACTCTCGATCTGGTCGAGCCCGGTCGGCAGCGTCTTGATCAGCTCACCGGCTTGCTCGGTCACGATCGGAATGATGATCCAGAGCAGCAACGACACAATGACGAAGAAGCCGAGCACCACCGCCAACACCGCCTGGCTGCGCGACAGCTTCCAGCTCTCCAGCTTGAGCACCAGCGGGTAGAGCCCGAGGCTGATGAACAGTGCGAAGAAGATCAGGGTGAGGGCATAACTCACCGAGCTGATCGCCGAACCCAAGACGAGCGCGAGAAGCACTCCGAGGGTCGCCACGAAACCGAATCTGAACGGCCCCGCCTTCAGCAAGGCGAAAGTCGCTGACGCGGCAAGCGTTGGGGCAGAACCCGGGGTGGCGGCGGCCACCGGAGCGGAACCGGGAGCCGCTGCGGTCACCGCAACCGAAGCCGGGGCCACCGAACTCTCTGCATTCGTCGTCGTCGTCGTCGACATCGTGGTCTACTTCACCGGGGTGAAGTTCAACGCCAGCTCGATCAGCAGACGGGTCCCGAACCCGGTCGCCCCCTTCGAACGCCAGACGTCGTCGGAATCGGACTGCATGGTGCCGGCGATGTCGAGGTGCGCCCACGGGATCTCGCCCACGAAGTCGGCGAGGAACAGCGCGGCAAGCGTCGCACCGGCATACTTGCCGCCCATGTTCGACATATCTGCGACGTCGGAGTTCAGCTGGTCACGGTAGCGGCGTTCGAGCGGCAGCTGCCAGATCGGCTCGTCTGTCGCGCGGGCGGCCGCGCTGGCCTGATCGATCAGCTTCTGGTCGTTGCCGAGCACCGCTGCGGTGCGGAGGCCCAGAGCCATCATTGCCGCGCCGGTGAGCGTGGCGATGTCGACGATGGCATCCGGCGACTCTTCGCTGGCGAGCACGAGGGCGTCGGAGAGCACGAGGCGACCCTCGGCATCCGTGTTCTTGATCTCGACGGTGGTGCCGCCGCGCATCGTGAGCACGTCGCCGAGCTTCATGGCCGAGCCCGACGGCATGTTGTCCGTGCACATCAAAAACGCGGTCACAGCGGTCGGGCAGTGCAGGCCCGGCAGCGCGGTCATGGCCGCCAGAACGGCGCCGGCGCCGGCCATGTCCATCTTCATGGCGAGGTGCATGGGGTCTGACGGCTTGAGGCTGATTCCGCCCGAGTCGTACGTGATTCCCTTGCCGACGAGGGTGAGCTGAGCCGGCGCCGCCGTGGCGTCACCGTTCTTCGGCGTGTAGACGACCTTGATCATGCG
>Ga0075017_100002233_pt1 | contig 12052 bp, 6 predicted proteins | sample AleBraG_ABR_2012_FD_71475 | JGI IMG/M metagenome (GOLD analysis project Ga0075017, IMG submission 71475) | Freshwater sediment microbial communities in response to fracking from Pennsylvania, USA - Alex Branch Run_MetaG_ABR_2012 | ecosystem: Environmental > Aquatic > Freshwater > Creek >...
GCGGCCAGAGCGGTGCGCGTTGACTGCACGCCCAGCCAATAGCTCTCTTCCGCGCCCAAGACGTTATTGTACGGAAAACAGTCGGTGCCGAATGTGATCTTGTCGGGAAATGTTTCGAGCCACATCTTGAGCGTCTCTTTGAAAGCCGAGGGATACTGCGCCAACTCGCCAAACGAAGAGTCGAGATAAATGTTTTTCATGGCGGCGAGCCAGATGGCCTCGCGTTCGAGAGGATAACCCCCGTGAATCATCACGAACGTAGTGGAAGAGTAGCGCGGGTCGCGCAGCACGCTCTCGAGGTTCATGATGTTGCTCTGCGAGAGATTGAAGTAGTCGCCGATGCCAATCGCGGTGTGGATGTGCACAGGCAACTGAAGGCGGCCGCTTTCGGTGATGAGATAGCGGAAGATGAAGTCCTGGAAGGTGCGGTACTCCCTCTCGCTGGGGATGCCGCCGGTCACGAAGCGCTGGTAGATGTCCTCGGCCTGGGCGCGGGTGGGGTCGCTGAAAGTGGTTGGGCGAAAGTAGGCGACTTCGAATTTCATGGCGATGCCGCCGCGGCGAGAATTGTCGTCGAGCACCTGGCTGATGAATTTCAGATAGTCCGCAAAGTTCGCGGGGAGTTTGCTGACGTTCACCTGCTGCATCCAACGGTGCAGCATTTTTTCCTGCAGCGGAATGTAGACGCCTTCGTCCGGATTGCGGGCGGTCTCGCGGGTGTTGTCGAACGGCCACAGGAAAGAATCTGCAAAGAATACCCACGGAAAGCGCTTCGGGTTGAGATAGTCGGGCATCATCGCGCGATTGGCGACGGAAGCCTCAGTGTTGAGCTTGTCGAGAATCGAATCGAAGTAGGCGGTGCCGGAGAGCTGCTTTCTTGCTTCGTTCTTTTTGTCGATCAGCCACTTGGCGTGGTCGGGAGAAAAGTCGGCGTAGGGATAGCCCCACAGAGCTTTGGCGGCGGCGACCAGTTCGGGGTTGTCGTCGCGGGTGCGGAGAGCCTCGCTGGCGTTGGGCGGAGCGGCCATAGCGTCGACGTCGGGGTCGTCGGCGAAGCCGGGATGGGCGTGGTGATCGAAGGCGGGGATTTTTTCGATCTGCGGAAGGATGCGTTGGTAAATTTGCTGGACGTCGGGGCCGGGGAAAGGGCGAGCCTGAGCGGAACAGAAAAGGGAGATGCCGGTCATCGAAAATAAAAACAGTCGAATTGCGCGTCGCATTCAGGTTCCTCAGGGGCTAAAGCCCACATTCATTGGCGGTAGTTATCGCAGCGCTAAAGCGCTGCGCCACCCAGGTACACTTGCATTGGCGGCAGTCATCGCGGTTCTGAAACGCTGCGCCACCCACGTACACTTGCATTGGCGGTATTTATCGCGGCTCTGAAACGCTCCGCCACCCAAGTACACTTGTAGAGCCACACTGGTACCGGGCTCTTTTCCCACTTCTCGCAAAAGAGGCGAGAAGTGGGGCACCCCGCCAGAATACGTGCAATGATTTCGGTCATCGTATGGCGGCGGTTCCCTGCCAGGCACTCGACACTTTCTCAATGCGCTCGACGGCTTCTTTGAGGGTCGCCATCGACGACGCGAAGGAGAAGCGGACGAACTTGTTGCCGGACGGGCCGAAGGCGGCGCCAGGAATCGCCGCGACTCCGGCATCTTCTAACAGAATGCGGCAGAGCTCTTCAGCAGTAACGCCGGTGCCAGTGATGTCGACCCAGGCGTAGAACGCGCCTTCCGGGGCCTGACAGCGGAATCCGGAAACACGATTCAGATCGCGGACGAACTGGTCGCGGCGGCGGGCGAACTCTCCGACCATACGCTGGGTATTTTGTTCACGGTCGCGCAGGGCGTCGATGGCCGCGTACTGGGTGAATTCGGCTACGCAAGTGTATGTATTGATCGCCATCATCACCAGCGCGGACACAACTTCGGGCGGAGCGACTGTGTAACCCAGACGCCATCCGGTCATGGCGAAACTCTTGGAAAATCCGTCGATGATCAGCGTGCGCTCGGCCATGCCGGGATAGCGCAGCATGGATAAATATTCACGGTCATAAATAATGCGGGCGTAGATCTCGTCGGACAGCACCCAGAGGTCGTGCTCAATGGCAAGTTCGGCGAGGGCGCGCTGCACGGCATCGGTGTAGACCGTGCCCGTGGGATTGCCGGGCGAATTGGTCAGCAGCATGCGCGTGCGCGGCGTGATCTTGGCCGCGACTTCGGCTGGATCAGGCTGGAAATGATTTCGCGCCGATAGTTCGAAGGGTATGGGAACCGCGCCGAGTCCGCGCGAGATAGACGGATAGCCCGGAAAACCGGGATCGGGATAGAGGACTTCGTCGCCCGGTTCGAGCAGGGCCATCATGGCGAGAAACAATGCGATCTTGCAGCCGGGGGCGAGGACGATGTTGTCGGCGGAGACTTCGATGCTGCGGGTGCGAGCGAGATAGGTCACCAGTTCTTGGCGCAACGCAGGGATGCCGGCGACAGCACAGTAGCGGTCCTTGCCGTCGGCCAGGGCTTTGGCGGCTGAGTCGATCACCGACTGGCCGGGATGGAAGTCGGGCTCACCCAGTTCGAGATGGATGATGGAGCGGCCCTGGGCTTCGAGTTCCCTGGCGCGGGCGAAGACAGAGAGCGCGCCTTCGCCGCTCATGACAGACATTCGTGAGGCTATGGATCGCATGAAGTCCTTTAGCTCGGAGCTGTGAGCTATGAGCTGTGAGCAATGAGCTATGAGCTATGAGCCAGAAGATCAAGAGCAAGCAGTCAACCACTAGTCGTTGCTCACGGCTCGTTGCTCATCGCTCATTGCTTCCTGCTCGCTACAATCCTTTATACATGCCGCCGTCGACCAGGATCGTCTGGCCCGTCACATACGAGGCGCGCTCGGACGCCAGCCAGATGATGGCCTGGGCTACCTCGCGCGGCTCGCCCAGGCGCTTGAGCGGAGCGTCGGCGGCCCAGGCGTCGAAAATCTCCTGCTCTTTTTTCCCTGAGGATTTGGAGCGGGCGGCGGCCAGTTCCTTCAGGCGATCGGTCGCGGTGAATCCGGGGCCTACGTTGTTGACGAGAATTCCATCTTTCCCGAATTCGTTGGCCAGGCTCTTCACCAGGCCGACGACGGCGGCTCGGACGGCATTGGAAAGTACGAGATCGGTGACCGGCTGCTTGGTCGTGATCGACGTGATGGTGACGATGCGGCCCCAGCATTTCTGCTGCATGTGCGGGATGACTTCGCGGGCGAAATAAACCGTGCTCAGGAAGTTGGCGTCGATTGCGTTCTGCCAGTCGTCATCGCTGCAGGCCAGGAATCCCTTGGCCGGCGGGCCTCCGGCGTTCGTGACGCAGATGTCCACGCTGCCAAATTTCTCGGCCGTCGCGGTAACGAAGCGGGCGACTGCGGAGGGATCGGTTACGTCGAAAGCTTCGGCGAAGACCTGCGCGTTGAATTGTTTCCTGATTTTCTGCGCGGCGGCTTCGAGGGTTTGCTGATTACGGGCGCACATGGCAACACGGCATCCCTCGGCGGCGAAGGCTTCGGCCGTAGCCAGGCCAATTCCCTGACTGGAGGCGGCTACCAGGGCTACGCGATTCTTTAATCCGAGATCCATGAACGAATGTGCGAAGCGGCATTATAAATGGTCGGCGCGCCTGATTTGCTTGCGAGCATTGATCCAGCGCGTTTACTCTGAAAGCCAAGGAGAACCTCATGAAACGGCACACCCGCCGTCTGGAAACCGCCGTGGTGCACGGCGCGGCTGAGATGGAAAAGAAGAATGCCCCTTTGGCCACGCCGATCTATCAGACGTCGACTTTTCAGGTCACGGACAACGACGAGCAACTGCGCGCCACGCACACAGACAGCTTCTACACGCGCTATGGCAATCCGACGAACACGGTGGCCGAGCGAACGATCGCAGAACTGGAGCGCGTGGATGCGGCTCTGACGTTCGCTTCCGGCATGGGCGCGATCACGACCACGATTCTGGCGCTGCTGAAGTCGGGTGACCACATCGTGGCGCAGCGCGATATCTACGGCGGCGTGTCGAAGTTCCTGGCGCAGTGGCTGCCAAAAATGGGGATTGAGACCACGTTCGTCGATACGACGGATTATGCGCAGCACGAGCGGGCGATTCAGCCGAACACGCGGCTGCTGCATGTGGAATCGCCGACGAATCCGACGCTGCGCATCGTTGACTTAAAGAAGGTAGGCGCAATTGCGCGGCAGCATGGGCTGATCAGCATGATTGACGCCACTTTTGGGACGCCGATTAACCAGCACCCGGCGGAGTTCGGCATCGATCTGGTGATGCATTCGGGGACGAAATACCTGGCAGGCCATACGGATCTGATCTGCGGCGTGGTGGCGGGGCGAGCCGATCTGATCGAGAAAATTCATTCGACACGCACGACGCTGGGCAACTGCATGGACCCGCATGCCTCCTGGATGCTGGTACGCGGGCTGAAAACGCTGGCGGTGCGAGTGGCACGGCAGAATGAGAGCGCACTGCGCATCGCGGAGTTTCTGGAGTCACACGTGAAGGTGCGTCGGGTGCATTATCCGTTTCTGAAGAGCCACCCGCAGAATGCCCTGGCACGCGCGCAAATGAGCGGGGGCGGAGGCATGGTCAGTTTCGAAGTGGAGGGCACGGGCGAGGACGCGCGGCGGGTCAGCGAAGCGATGCGGCTGTTCACGCTGGCACCCAGCCTGGGCGGAGTCGAATCGCTGGTCTCGCTGCCGGTTACGACTTCGCATGCCATGATTCCGGCGGAGGATCGGGCGAAGATCGGAGTGAGCGACCAGATGGTGCGCCTCTCGGTGGGAATCGAGAACGCTGAGGATCTGATTGCGGATTTGGAGCGGGCGCTGCAGGCGGTGGGAGCGCGGGAGAGCGTGACGGTGGGATAGGAGCTTCATCGAGGGTCAGAGTCCACTTCCCAGTAGTCAGTTTGGAACTTTTCATTGCGAAGCGCAGTTTTGTTGCGCGAGGAATCTGCTCTGTGCCCCTGGGGAACAGCCGGTTCCTCACCGGGCTTTCAGCCCGGTTCGGAATGACAACAATAAACTTTGCCCAACTGACCCACCTCCCTCTTTGCTCGGCCGCTTGGCTTCGCCTTCGCGGGACAGCCGAGGCGGCTGTCGCTACATGTGTAATTCAAGAAATAAACCGGCCTCTTTTGAGGCCGGTCTTTTGTTGTTGCAGTAATCGGTTTAGAAGCTGAACCTGGCTCCGAACTGGAACTGGCGCGGCGTATTGACGTTGTTGGTGATCAGTCCAAACTGCTGGCCCGGCTGCGATGCCGTCACAACGCTGGTCACATTTGGGTATCCGTACTGCGCATAGTTGGTCATGTTATAGCCGGAAACATCGAAGCGGAGTGCCTTCGTTTCCGTAAAGTTGATGGTCTTGTAAACGGAGAGGTCGAGATTGCGCGCTCCCCGAGTGCGGACATTATCCAGGTAGGCGGGAGCGGTTCCCGGAATATAGGGATTGGGATTGGCGGAGCCGCCGGGCTGAGCGAAGCAGTTGACGTTAAACCAGGTTGCCACCGTGTGGGGAGCGCCTTTTGACGGATCGCAGATCAGGTCAGCACGCTGCGACAGTGGGCTATTCGGTGTCCCAGAGCTTGGTGAGGCGATGGGAACGCCGGTGCTGAGGTAGAGGATGCCGTTGACGGTCCAGCCGCCAAGCAGCGAGTTCGATATGCCGTTCAGATTCACCGCCCGGCCTTTCCCTACCGGCAAGTCGTAGGACACCTGTCCAGTGAAGGAATACTTCACGTCCTGGGGGCTGACGGAGTGCTCATACTGCAGATTTCTCCAGTCTTGAGCTGCACCCGCGTGAGTGCCTACGAAACCCAAGGGAGGATTGCCATCGTCGGTGATCAGCTTGCCCCAGGTAAACGTAGCCAGGGTGGTGAAATGGGACGTCAGCCTCTTTTGCACTTTGGTTTGCAAGGAACTGTATTCGGAGTCGCCAGCAGGATAACCATGGACTGCGACGCCGTTGCCGTAGCTGCCGTCTCCGAACTGGGGATATTTTTCGAGTGCTATGTACTGTGGGACGGTCGGAGAACCGTACCACTGGTTGGTCGGGTCTTGAATGGGTCCCCAAATGTTGGGCACCTGGCAGCTGGGGTCATTGGTGATGCACAGTGCAGAGCCATATTTCTCGATCGTGGCGACGTCAAGCACGTTAAGGTCAACCGTGCCAAAGGGCAGGAACAATCCGCGGCTGCCCACATAGGCGGCACTGACAACCACTTGATGGGGGAGTTCATATTCCAAGCCCAGGTTGAAGTTGTAGGTGGTCGGGGTGTGCTGGGAATGAAGCACCGTGCTTAAAGCGATCCCGAGATTCGTGCCCAATCCAGTCGGCGGGGTGTTGAAGACCTGGATAACACCATTGGGAAATGGGTTGCTCAGCGAGAAAGGACCGGTGTAGTTACCGGGAGTGGGGTTTGGACATCCTGAGTTTGAGTTAAAGACCGAGTTTCCGTCTGCATTGAAGCAGGTGGCGTTCCACGTGGTGGACGATGAGAATCCATCGGTGTTGAGGCCGGCGCTTCCCACATTTTCGGTGCTGGGACCGAAGTAGAAGCCTGCGCCCCCGCGGATTACGAAGTGGTTCAGCGGCTGCCAGGCGAAACCCAAGCGAGGTCCAAAATCATGCATATTGGTGGAATAGGGAGAGCGATGGTTGCCGTTAACGAAAACTTCGGCACCCGTATAAGAGACGCCGTTAACGGTGTTGGTCGCATTGGGATCGAAGTATTCCTGGCGGTTAAAACGCTCGTTACGTCCGCCGAAGATATCCCAACGGATTCCGGCGGTAACGGTCAGCTTCTGCGTGGGATGGTAAGTATCCTCGATGAAAGTCGCATAGTAGGGATTGGACTCGGCGGCGAAGACGTCTTTGGTGAAGTTGGGATAATCGCTTGACTCGCTTCCGGTTCCGGCGGTTCCCATGCCGATGAGTGTGGAGGCGAAATCGCTGCCACCAGCAACGCTGGCAACAGTCTGATCGGTAGCGCTGACGTCGAAGAGGTAAGAGCCCGCCGGCGCCGGCGGCTGACCGACGTTGAGGTAGCGCTTCATCCACTCGAAGCCGAAGGAGATTTCGTGCTTGCCATGGACTCTTGTGACGGTGGCACTGGCGTCGCTGCTTTCGCTGGCAAAGACGAAGTTGTTGTAGTCGGCCGTGCCGCCAACACCGCCGCCCACATCGCTAAAGATTATGAAGGGAAGCTGTTTGAACACTTCCTCCGCGGCCAGCGATGACGGGAAACCCAGCGACGTAATGTCGGTGCTCAGGTACGAGGGCGGGCCGCCCTGTTTTTCGAAGTGCCGGGTGAACGAATAGCGCAAATTCAGGACGGTGGAGGAATTGAGGGTCAGGTCGTCTGCGATGAGAATATTGCGCCCGTTGGTCACGTTCTGGGCATAGTCGATGTCCCAGCCGGGGCTGGGAAAGACGTTGGCCGTGGAGAAAATTAATTTGTCGTAGGAGAACCTGCCGAAGATGCGCTGCTTATCGCTCTGGTTCCAATCTAACCGGACGTCGAAGCGGTGCCCTTTGAACGGATCCAGCCCGGGCATCGCAAAATTGGGACTGACATCGCTGGTTGCCGAGTCACACGTCGTCGGATTGGGGTAGTTACACTTCGGCATATGCGACAGATACAGCAAGCCGATCGGGTTTGGGTTGGTGATTATGTTCCCGGGAAAGGGCTGGCGGGTGCCGATAAGCGACGGGTCTGGCGCGGTAATGGCGGTGTAATCAGGCTGAGTGGGATCGTAGATGACAATGGGAGAGGGCCCGTTCACGGGGTCCACGTAATTCAAAAGGGCTGAGAAGTCTCCCGTTCGTTCGGCGCTGGTGGGAACGGTGTAGGTCTTGAGGCCCTCGAACTGTTGCTGCTGCGTGTCCTCGTAATCGGCAAAGAAGAAAAGTTTGTCTTTCTTGATGGGCCCGCCGATAGCTCCGCCTTCCTGATAACGGTGGAAAGCGGGAGGAGTGTTGGTGGGCACGGCCTGGCTCAACTGACTGTTCTTATTGAAATAGTCGTTGGCGGACAAGGTATCTGGACGGAATACTCCAAAGACGTCGCCGTGAAACTTGTTGGTGCCGGACTTGCTGACCAGACTGATGACGCCCGCGCCGCCGCTTTGATACGAGGCCGGGGTATTCTGGGTCTCGACGCGCACTTCCTGCACGCCGTCCTCAGGAATGTTCATCGCGGGAATGATGGCGGCGGAGTTGTTCTCCGCAATTCCGATGGGTGCGCCGTCGAGCATGTAGTAGACCGAGCCCACGAGCGAACCATTGATCGTGTCGGCGGAAACGTCGACGCCGGGTCGCCCCACTGAAATATTCTGAACGGACTGCATGGAGTCGCTGGAGTTGGGAGAACCGTTGACCGCATTCACGCCCGCGCTCAACTGGATCAGATCGAACACGTTGCGGGACAGCAACGGGACACGATCGATGGTCTCGGCCGGAATCAGGGAGCCGACGGTGGAGTTGCTGGGCTCGACCAGCTCTACTCCTTCGGTGACGGTGACCGTCTCGGTGGCCGCGCCGATGCGAAGCGTGATGTTGACCTCGGTGACTTGATCGACGTTCACGGTGATCTTGTCCTGGGCGACGCTGGCGAAGCCGGTCTGACTGGCCGTCACCTGGTACGTGCCGGGATTGAGCGAGATGAACGTATACAAACCCGCGCCGGTGGTGACCGTGTGCTGCGTCGATCCGGTGGCGCGGTTCAGCAGGACTACCTTGGCGCCGGGAACCAGAGCCCCGCCTGGATCGGAGACCTGGCCGCTGATGCTGCCTCGGCCAGCCTGGCCCAGTGCCGCAGAAACCGCACAGAGGAAAAGAAAACAAACCCGGAGGAATTTTTGCATTGTGGTCGAATGTCCGCTATTCATAGTGGCGCTCTCCCGTGGACGCGGCCTGAAACCCGCGCAGCTTTCTTTGGCATCGCCAACTTCGAAGCCGCTTGCAGGGAAAAACATCCCCGGCTGCGAGCAGCTCCCAACCCAGTTATTAAAACGTATGAATAGTGCTTTTATTGAGGGTTTGCTGTCAAGAAAAAAGATCGGATGGGGGCTGGCGGGTCTTCCGATATTCCCCAAAATCGTTCCTGCAATGCCTACAACAAGCTCCGTGTGGACTCGCGCACCACGAGTTCCGGGGAAACTTTGCGGTGGGTTGCGCCGTTTTCCCGTTTCTCGAGTCCGGCGTTGATGCCTTCGATGACGATGGCGACGGCGGACGATCCCATATCTTCCATGGGCTGGCGCACCGTGGTAAGCGAAGGCGTGTAGAGCGCCGAGGTGGCGACGTCATCGAAGCCGATCACCGAACATTGGTCGGGTACACGGATACCGGCGCGCGAGAGGGCGCGGATGGCGCCAAAAGCGCTCATGTCGTCGAAGGCGAGCAGCGCGGTGAAGGGGCGCTTGTGTCGGATGAGATCTTCGGTGAGCTTCTGCCCGGCCTCGAAACTGGAAAGCGGATCACGGGATTCGGGCAGATCGGCGACGAGATGAGAATCGATCTCCAGCCCGTAGGAGCGCGCGCAGTGACGGATGCCGCGCCAGCGAGGGGAACTGTCGGTCAGGGCGCGCGGGCCGCGGATGAAGGCGATCTTGCGATGACCGAGCGAGTGCAGGTGTTCGAGCGCGAGATAGCCGCCGAGTTCGTTATCGACGATCACGGAACTGATGGCGTCGGTCTTGAGTTCGAAGCCGATCATCGCGGTGGGGATGCTGCTGCTTTTTTCCAGATCGCCGAGCAGGTTGATATCGAGGAACAGCCAGTTGGCGAGCACGATGAGGCCTTCAATGCGGCGGTCGAGGAGCATCTCGAGGTAGCGCTCAAAGCGGCCGCGCTCGTTATGCACGTCGGTGAGAATCGGGAGATAGGAAGACTGGTAAAGCGTGTTTTCGATGCCGCGCAGAACGAGGGTGCAGTAGGGATCGGTCATGTCAAAGACCATGACGCCGACGGTATGGCTGCGCTTACTGCGCAAGGAGCGGGCAAATTGATTGGGCCGATAGCCAAGGCGCTGTGCGGCGCGCTCGATTTTTTTCTTCGTGGTCGAGGGGATATAGCGGGCAAGGGGTGCGTTATTGAGCACGATCGACACAGTTGTCGAGGAGAAGCCGCTCTCTTTCGCCACATCCCGAATCGTGACCATCACAGCCCTTCGCAACGGAACAGAGAACCGCAGCAGTTCCGTGAAGTCCGCTCCTTCTCGCCGACTCGCGCTAGCGCTTGAATTCGGGCGAACGCTGGCGGACACTACAGCAGAGAGTACAACGAGTGTCAAGCATGCGACTGCGAACGCGATGGGGATCAGCCTGTTGCTGTCGATGGTGAAGGCGGTCTACATGCGGCGCAAGCAGCGGGACAAGGCGCTCGGTGCGCTGCAAAAAGCGGAGGCGCTGATGCCGCAGGTTGCGGGTATCCGGCTGAACACCGGGCTCGCCTCCTACCGGCAAAATGAATTTCTCAAAGCTATACCACGGTTCGAATCAATGCCGGTCTTACTTCAACACGGCGGCGGTGTTAGACTTTCGACTTAAACGGCAGTTCTTGCATTTTAAGCGCCTGGAAGATCAAGCAGGAGGGCATCCATTATGAAACGTATTCTGAAATTCGTTGTCATTGTCATCGTGTTGCTGATCGTCATCGCGATCGCGATTCCGTTCTTTATCGACGCCAACACCTTCCGGCCCAAGCTGGAATCAGAACTATCGAGCACGCTGGGGCGGCAGGTAAAAGTGGGCAATCTTACGCTGTCGCTGTTCTCCGGCAGCGTGTCGGCCGACGACATTTCGATCGCCGACGATCCTGCGTTCGCCAAGGGGCCGTTCGTTGGGGCAAAGTCGCTCTCGGTGGGCGTGGAGATGGTTCCGCTGATCCTCCACAAGACTCTTAACGTGACGAACCTTACGCTCAACCAGCCAGAAATTTCTCTGGTGAAGTCGGAGAATGGAGAAAAGTGGAATTTCTCGAGCCTGGGCAATAGCGGTGCGGCGCCATCGTCTGAGTCGAAACCTGCGGAGTCCAAGCCTGCAGAGCAGAAGCCGGCCGAACAGCCGGCGCCGGGAAGCTCGGCAGCGAGTTCGAATCCGAACCTGTCGGTAGCAAAATTGAACGTGAAGGACGGACGTCTGACGATTTCGCAAGTGGGTTCGGCGGGGAAACCGAAAGTTTATGACAAGGTTAATATCACGGTAACTAACTTCTCGTTTACTTCGTCTTTCCCGTTCACCATGTCGGCCGACTTGCCGGGCGGGGGCAGCTTAAATCTTGAGGGCAGTTCCGGGCCGATCGATGCGACCGATGCCGCCACCACTCCGCTCAACGCCAAGGTGACGATTAAGGGCATGAAATTGGCGGAGTCGGGATTCATCGATCCGGCTTCGGGCATCGCCGGCGTCGCCGACTTCACGGGTATCATTAATTCTGACGGACATGAAGCGAAGACGAACGGAATGCTGAAAGTGACCGATTTAAAGGTCTCGCAGAAGGGATCGCCTGCGGGCAGGCCGGTGGATATTACTTATGCCGCCGCCTACAACCTGAAGAAGCAGGATGGCGCGATCAGCCAGGGCGACGTGGCCATGGGCAAAGCGGTCCAGCATCTCACCGGGACCTACGATGCACACGGCAAAGTCACCTCGATCAACATGAAACTCAATGGGGATGGCATGCCGGTGGATGACTTGGAAGCGATGTTACCGGCGCTGGGGGTGGTATTACCTCCGAAGGCATCCTTGAAGGGCGGCGACCTCAATGTTCATCTGGCGATTGTTGGGCCGGTTGACAAGTTGGTAATCACGGGAACGGTGAAGATGGAAAACACCGAACTGGCGAATTTCGATCTCGGCTCGAAACTGGCGTCGATTTCGGCGCTGGCGAGCAAACAGACGGGGAACAATACGACCATCAAGAATTTCAGCTCTGAGGTTCGCGTCGCGCCGGAAGGAACGCAGGCCAACAACATCAATTTGGACGTGCCCTCGATCGGGG
>Ga0075017_100002234_pt1 | contig 12051 bp, 12 predicted proteins | sample AleBraG_ABR_2012_FD_71475 | JGI IMG/M metagenome (GOLD analysis project Ga0075017, IMG submission 71475) | Freshwater sediment microbial communities in response to fracking from Pennsylvania, USA - Alex Branch Run_MetaG_ABR_2012 | ecosystem: Environmental > Aquatic > Freshwater > Creek >...
GGAACCCGTCAAGGCCGCCCCTACGGGACCGCCTGCGGCGGGGCCTGACGGCCCGGCCTGGACAGAACCCGACCCCTCCGCAGGAAGAGCACTCACGTCGGCAGGGAAAACCCTGCCGACCTTCGGAGGCCAAGACCAATGAGACGACAGCCGAAACACATCACCAGCCTCACCGACAAGCTCACGCCCGCCGAGGTGCGCTCCGGGGCAGCACGGGTGCTCGGCCGTGCTCGGCGGATCGTCGAGCAGCGGACTTTCTCGCCGCTGATCGATGCGAAAGCCGCCGGCCGGCTGCTCGGCGTCCCGCACACCTGGCTGTTGGCTCAAGCACGGGCCGGGCGGATACCGCACCACAGGCTGGGGCACTACGTCCGCTTCAACGCGGAGGACCTCCAGGCGTGGCTGAGTGAGACCCGCTCGGGTCCGCCGCTCGAGAGCCCGTCGCGGAGGCACGACCGATGACGGCCGCGCGGAAGGAAAAGCGCTCGTACGGGTCCGGGTCGATCCTCCGGGAAGGGGATGTCTGGTACGGGAAGTGGCGAGTGGGCGAAAGACAGGTCAAGCGCAGGCTCGGGCTGGTCAGACCGGCCGGCTCGAGCGAAGGCCTCACCCGCTCCCAGGCCGAGGCCGCCCTGAGACGGCTGATCAGCGAGGTCAAGATCCTCACGCCCGAGGAGCGCACCACGTTCACCGACGCCGCCGAGCGATACGTCCACCACCTCGAGCACGTGATCGGACGCAAGCGCTCGACGATCCAGGACTACCGGATCATCATCAAACGCCACCTCGGCCCGCACTTCGGCACCGCACCCCTCGAGAAGATCAGGCCAAAGCACGTCGAGTCCTACATCACCACGAAGCTGCGGGACGGCCTCGCCGTCAAGACAGTCACGAACCACCTCAACCTCGCCCACGGCGTGTTCCGGTTCGCCATGAAGCGCGGCTGGGCGACGAGCAACCCGGTCGCGGCGACCGACCGGCCTCGGGCTCCGCATGTCGACCCGGACATTCGCTTCCTCAGTCCCGAGGAGCTTGAGGCCCTGCTCCGGGCGGTCCCGACCGACGACGTGCGCGGGCCGACCGACCATGCGCTATACATGGTCGCCGCGATGACCGGGCTGCGCCAGGGCGAGCTCGTCGCGCTGCGCTGGCGGGACATCGACTGGACCGCCGGGGTCGTCAGAGTGCGACGCAGCTACAGCCGCGGGGAGTGGGGGACACCCAAGTCGAGACGATCGAGCCGGGCTGTGCCGCTCGCGGATCGCGTGGCCGCCGAGCTCGATCAACACTTCCGGCGATCGGCCTACCGCACTGACGATAGCCTCGTGTTCTGCCACCCGCACACCGGCAACCCCTACGACGCATCGAGTCTCCGCCAACGGTTCTACGCGGCAATGAAGTCAGCCGGCATGGGCGACAAGCGCGGAAGAAAAGGCGGGATCACGTTCCATTCCCTCCGCCACACATTTGGAACGCGGATGGCCGCAGTCGGCGTCCCGATGCGAACGCTCCAGGAGTGGATGGGCCACCGCGACTTCACGACCACGCTGATCTACGCCGACTTCGCTCCTGATCCGAGCGGGGGCGCTGCGTTCGCGGAGAGGGCTTTCAGTTCGTGTAGTCAGGAGCCCGTCGCGCTCCCGTGAAATAGCGGCGACTGTGGGCCCAAGTGGTAACCGTTGCTTGGCGGGCGAGCTCCTAGTGCGCGGCGCGCATGAGCCTGTTCAGCTCTGCCGTGATCGCGGCTCTCATTGGTCCGTGCTTCTGGTCGCTGTAGGCGACGGTGGGATTGTCGCGCTCAGAGGGCGGGTAACACCACACGGGCCATTGGATCCGGTGGGCGGGCTCCCATTGGTAGCGGGCGTGGACGTGGCCGTGTAGCCAGTCGAGGGAGTTGCCAAGCACTTCGTAGTTGATACGCCTGAGCCCATCCGCTTTGCGCACACTCTGTACGGCCTCGCCGATCAGCGAGAGGTCCGCCAGGAACTTGGTGCGCTGGCCGTGGTCGAGGTCGGTCAGGTGGTTGACTGCGGGGTCTTCGCAGATCAGCAGCGAGTAGCCGGGTAGGTGCTCTGTGTCGCCGATTACAGCGAAGCCGCTTTGCATTCTGGCCATCACCATCGGATTCTCGCCGCGATGAGCGGAGCCGATCCGGTCCTCCCGCCAATCGGTCACGCGTTCAAATCTAGAGCAGGCCAGGATCGCCCGCATCGGCTGGGATAGGCCACCCGGGTGGCCGCTCAGGCGCTCAGGTTCACGAACGTGCCGGGAGGCTCTAGGTTCTCGTAATGGCCCGCGCTGATCGCGACCACACACCGAGTCTCACGACGCTTGCGGCACGCATTTTCGATCGTGCGCATCTGACGGGAGAGTTTCGCCTGCGATCAGGTGGGTCGAGCGCCGAGTACTTCGACAAGTACCTGTTCGAGTCCGATCCCGCTCTGCTCGGGGAGATCGCCGGGGAGATCATTCCGCTGCTGCCGCCGGGGCTCGACGCGGTCGCCGGCCTCGAGCTTGGCGGCATTCCGCTCGTCACCATGCTCTCCCAGCTGAGCGGTCTCCCAGCGCTGTTCGTGCGCAAGCGGGCGAAGGAGTACGGCACGTGCCGGCTTGCCGAGGGAGGTGAGGTGTCGGGCCGCCGGATCGCGATCGTCGAGGATGTGGTCACGTCGGGCGGGCAGGTGTTGGAGTCGTGCGCCGCGTTGCGGGAGCGAGGTGCTGAGATCGCCGGGGTCGTATGTGTGATCGACCGGCAGGCGGGCGGTAAAGAAGCCCTTGGGGCGCAAGCGCTCACCCTGAGGTCACTGTTCACGATCGACGAGCTTCGTGCCGCCTCGGGGTAGTTGACGTCTTGTCTCGGCCCGATTTCGAGAGCGGGGAACAAGTTCAAGCTGTCCTGTTTGACTTCGCGGGAACGCTGTTCGCGCCGGAGCACGCCGAACGCCAGGTTGCGCTTGCCTCCGGGGAGCTCGGCATCGCTCTGACGGCCGACGAACAGTGCAGTCTCGCCGCGCAGTTTCTTCAGGCTGGGATGCCCGGCGGGCCATACCCCCACTTGGTCCCTGAGGGACTGAGGGCCGCCTACGAGCAGCGGGACTTGGGCCCCGACGCTCACCGCGCGGCCTATGTTGCGCTGATGTCCACCGTCCCCGGGCCGGAAGGACTCGCCGCAGCTGTCTACGAGCGCATCCGCCTCGCCGACGGGTGGATCGCCTACAGCGACACCTACACGACCCTTGACGCGCTCTCCGAGCTCGACGTGACCGTCGGGCTGGTTAGCAACGTCGGATTCGATATCAGGCCGATCCTTCGAGCGAACGGCTTGGACGAGCTCGCGCTGCACGCCACCTTGTCGTTCGAGCACAACGTCGAGAAGCCGGCCCCCGAGATCTTTCAGCGTGCGCTGAGCAGCGTGAACGCGGAGCCGGCACACACGCTGATGGTGGGTGATCACCCGCTCACCGACGGCGGCGCAGCTGCGCTCGGGATCCAAACATTGATCCTGCCCATGTCGGCGCCGGGCAGGGAGCACGGGCTGCATCGGGTCCTCGAGGTCGTGAAGTCGACGCGTGGGAGGGCCTCGTGAGTCGCGGCTAGGCGAGGCGAGCCCGAGCATGTCTAGCGTGCCCGCGAGCGCTAGCAGAGAGTCGATGCACGCGTTCGCAAGCAGGAGGGCGACCGTGCTGTCAGCCGGTACGACACCACCGCATCAACCAGGCGGCCTCCTCCCATGCGTCTGAGCTGGCCGGTGTGGGGCGAGGGGTGGCCTGCATTTATACTCCTCGGCTCCTGGCTCGAAAACGGAGGGTCCCTTGGGAACGCAGCCGAGAATTCTCGTAGGTGCGCCGCCGGCGCGCGATGCAGACATTCTCATCTTAGGAATGGCGCACGCCGGCGCTGGTTCTGCGCCGCTTCTCCCACTGGGGAGCGCCTTGGGCGACGGCGTATGCCTGCAAGCAGTTCGACTGCCGGGCCGCGAAACCCGGATCGGGGAGCTACCTCACACGGACATCGAAAGCGTGGCCACGGAAATCGCCGACGCGATCACCAGCATCAGATTCGCGGGAGCGATCATCCTGTTTGGTCATTGCCTCGGAGCCCTCGCCATGTACGAGGTCGCGAGCCAGCTGCAGCAAGCCAGGCCTCAGATCCAGGCCTTGGTCGTCTCCTCGCAGGCCTCCCCCGACCTGCTCGAACGCGGAGCCGATCACAGCGCGCTGGACTCCAACGCGTTCTGGCGTATGGTCGGCTCTCTGGGCGGTCTGCCAACGGAGTTGAGCGCAAACGAAGAGATGCGCGAACTGCTCGAGCCAACATTGAGAGCTGACTGGGAAGTGACCGAGACCTTTCGAGGGAGCGAACGCCCGCCTTTGAGCGTCCCGATCCACGCGGTCTGGGGTCGCCATGACACCATCGTGAATCGCGAGCAAGTCGCCGGCTGGGCGAACGAGACGAGTAACCGCTTCACCTTGCACGAGGTCGAGGGTGATCACTTCCTGCTGAGCGGGCCTGCATCGGGCGAAGTCGTGCGGGTACTCAACGCAATCGCTGCGCACACCTCGCGCTGCGCGGCAGGCTGAACGCGGGCGGGCACGATGGCCTCCGCCACGACAGGCACGCAGGCGGTAAGAGACACCGTGTCACTGCTCTCCGGGATCTGGTGCGACATTCTCGGCCGGGGAGCGCTCAACCCCACCGACAGTCTTCTCGATCAAGGCGCCGACTCGCTCGCGGTCGCGCGTGCGGTCGCTCGTGTCAAGGCAGAGATGAAGGTCGCGATCACTGCTCGCGCCATGTTCGAAACTCCGACCCTCGACGCGTTGGCCCGCCGTATCGTCGAAGGCGAGTTCCACGCCGTTCCCGCCGGCGATTCGGCCGTTTTGCCCGCGCACAGCACCCGCCCGACCTCGCCGCAGGACTGGATGCTCCGTTTCATCAAACGTGCCGAGACGAACCCTCCATACGGATGGGTGCAGATCTGCCTCGAGGTTCCCGCCCACTTTTCTCGCGCCACAATTCTCGACGCCGTTGAGGCCCTCGCCGATTTACACGATGCATTCACCTTTGGCTACGCGGAAACGAGCGATGGGTGGGTGGCAACGCGCGGCCGCCCTTCAGTCGAGCTGACAGACCTTGACATCCGTACGGCTAGCGTGGCCGGTATGCGTGCGGCGCTAGCAGAGGCGGTGCGCGCAGACATCGATCGCACGCTCCCGATCGCCGAGCCCCCCCCTGTAGTCCTTCGACTCGCGCCGGCCACCGGAGGTGTGCGACTCCTTGCTATGACATGCCATCACCTGGCCGTCGATGCGTGGTCATTCAAACGGATGGCCGGCGACCTCGCCGGCCTACTCGCGGGACACGAACCTTTGTCGAGCAGCTACCAGGAGTTCATGGACTGGCAGGAGTTTCAGCGCGCGACCGGAGCACATGCCGAGCAGCTGGCTTGGTGGGCATCTGGCCTGCACGATGCCTTGCCGGTTGTGCTGGATCCGGAGACCAGGGACAGACATGTCCCGGACGTGCACGGACCGGCCGCGGTCCTCGGCACGGACCTCTCGGCCCATGCAGAGGCAGTGCTAGCGCTCAGCAACGCGAGGCGATGGACGCCGTTCAACACGCTCCTCGCGAGTTTCGCGTTGGCTCTAGGGAGACACGTCGGCCGCGACGATGTCGTGATCTCGGTTCCGACTGCGGGCCGGCCGGAGGCGCGCTTTGAGAACGTCGTCGGATACTTCGCGAACAGCATGCTCTTGCGGATCCACCTCGATCCGCGGGAGCGCTTTGTTGATATTGCGCGCGCGGCACAGGAGGTATACCTCGACGGGATCGAACATCCAGTGCCCCACTGGGACGAGGTCAGCAGGGAGAGCATCGGCAGCGAAGACCTCGGGCTGGTGAAGTTCGAAGTCGACCAAGTGAATGATCCGAGCACCGTCCAGCACGTGCCGAGCCGGCCGCTGCGTCTCACCTCGCTCGCGGGCCCGCGGCCGTCGCGCCCCGACCTCGCCGTTACCCTTTCGCTTCGCGACGGGCTTCACGCCCGGGTGGCGCATCGACCCGAAACCGTGCGGGGCGCCATCGCGCAGGCATTGACCGGCCGCCTCGGCGAGGTTCTCGAGCGAGCCTCAAGAGAGCCAACGATTCGCGTTGGGGAATTGTGAGCTAAACCCCATGGACCATTCGGGCTCTACGCGAAGACGAACACTCCTCGTCCTTCACGCGACCGGTGCCGTCGGGGCAGACTGGTGGATACCTCGCTTGGTCGAGCTCGCCGACGTATTCGTCATCTATCGCGAGGACCTCCTGGACAGCTTCGACGAGATAGACCTTCTGGAGGGATGCGACCTCGCCGTCCCGGTAATCGCGGGCGAGGACGTTGCTCGTGTCACAGCCGAAGCACTTGGCGGCCGGCGCGTCGACGGAGTCCTCACGTTCAGCGAGGCCATGCTGGGACAAGCCGCCGCCGTCGCTGAGAGGTTGGCAGTTCCCCACCATCCTTCAGGCGCAGTCCGCCAGATGCAGCGTAAGGATCTGCAGCGCCAGGTGTGCGAAGGGGTAGGGCTGCCTGGGCCTCGTAGCGTTTCGCTCTCGGAGCCCTCGGCCGTTGCCCGTGCGGAGCAGCTACTCAACTTCCCCGTGATCGTGAAGCCGGCATGGGGCTTCGGCAGCTCCGCGACGGCCTGCGCGAGCTCCCGCGACGAGTTCGCTGAGGTGGTTCGGTGCCAGCAGGCGAACTACGACAGCGACTGGCGTCTGCAGGGCCCCGTCGGGCACCTCGTCGCCGAGGAGCTGATCGTCGGCGAGAGCTGGCATGACGACCCGCGAATGGGGCAGATGGTCAGTGTGGAGAGCCTGTTCTTCCACGGCGAGGCTATGCACCTCACGGTGACCGACAAGTTTCCGCCCGCAGAGCCGTTCCGTGAGACCGGGGACATCATGCCAAGCTGGCTGAGCGAGGATCAGCGCCACGAGATTGTGGGCTTCGCCGATTCCTGCCTGCGCGCGTTGGGTGCATATCACGGCGCTTGCCACACGGAGCTGAAGCTCACTCCGGACGGACCCCGACTCATCGAGGCCAACGGTCGCCTTGGGGGTTATGTGGCGGGTCTGATGAGCACGGTCTTCGACTACGACATCGTGACGGCGATAGGGGAACTTGCGCTCGGCTCCCGGCCTGGCCTTCCGGGGCCACCCCGATGCTACGCGGCCGGGATGAACCTGATGAGTCCGCCAACCGACATGATGGTGACGGCTCTCGGCGGTATTCCGGAGATTGAAGCGATGGAAGGGGTTCGGCTGGTGGTCGTCGGCGGAGTCGGATCCGTGCCGGCTTGGCGGCTCGGCGGCGGCTGTTACGGATACATCGAGCTTGTGGGGGACGATCCCGTTGCAATGCTCGACCTGAGAGACGCAGTGCTGGGCGCCCTCGTCTACGAGACCTCGGAGGTGCGCCGGTGAGGATCCGCTCGGTGCCCGTTTTGCGCTCGAAGACCAGCGGTCGACGGCTATGATCCAACGCGCATGAGCATCCGGCAGCGTTCCACACGTATCGTCTATGAGAATCCCTGGATGCGTGTGCGGGAGGACGAGATCGAACGCGCGGACGGCAGTCCAGGAATCTTCGGTGTCGTTGAGAAGCCCGACTTCGCTCTCATCATTCCCGTTGACGTCGGTGGCGAGTTCTGGCTCGTCGAGCAGCACAGGTACGCGGTTGGCGAGCGATACTGGGAGTTTCCTCAGGGCTCCTGGGAGCAAGATTCCAAGACGGATCCCGCCGAGCTTGCGAGAGGGGAGCTCGAAGAGGAGACCGGTCTGAGAGCGGCGTCGCTGCAGCACATCGGTCATCTGTATCTGGCGTACGGATACAGCACCCAGGGATTCGATGTCTGGCTCGCAAGTGATCTCGAGCAGGGGCACCCCCGCCGCGAGACTGCAGAGCAGGACATGCGCGTACGGCGCGTCGCTCGCGATCACTGGGAGTCGATGCTGACAACCGGCGAGATCAAGGACTCGCCGTCAATAGCAGCCTATGGCCTACTGCTTGTCCACGAACGAACAACCCACTAACGTCCGCACGCGACGCGTTGAGAGAGATGCTCCGTCACCTCGACCGGTCTTCTCGGCGCGCGTTGGGACAATCGGGCAGGGAGATCACCGAGGAAACGAGCCGGCGGGCCGTGTGGCCGCCTTCCTGTTGCCGATCGGCACGTCCCCGACAGGTTGTGAAGTAGCTGAAGACGCGGGAGATGTCGATCTCGCGCGCGTCGGGTTGACTCGAGTCTTGGCAGAAACGCTCGGTGTTCCAGGCGGGACAATTTCGTTTGCACGAGGCCCTTGCTATGCATGCGGCGAGCAGCATGGAAAGCCCTACACCGACAGTCACGATGGGGTGTCGTTCAGCCTCAGCCGTTGCCGCAGCGGGTGGGGGTTCGTCGCGGTCGGACTCGGGGTGGAGGTCGGTGCCGACATCGAGGATTTGCGGAGCGGTTGGACCGACGACGAGGCGACGTATGTCCTTTCTCGGCGCGAACTTGCCGAGCCCCGGGCACGCGAGAACGACCTTCTAACGCGTCAGTGGGTCCGCAAGGAGGCCTACCTGAAGGGTCTGGGCGTAGGCCTCAATCGTGATATGGCGACCGTCGAGCTTCGTACTGCGTCAGGGCGACCCGGCACAACACTCGCACCAGGAGGCTGGCAGGTGCTCGATGTGAAGCTTCCCGGGCCAACGTTGATTGCGGCGGTCGCGATGGACGCCTCATCCTCGTCTTCGGTGATCGTGAACACGTCTGGAGCTCCCTCGGGCGCTCGCGTGGAGCCTTCTTCAACCGGCTGACGGTCCTCTCGGGCTTGCTGTCACGAAACGTTTACATCTCGTGTAGGCTGGCATCGGAGGCGTGGGAGGGTTCGAGCATTTGAACCTGTCCTGCGGATCTTGACACAGTCCAAGGGAGAGAAGGACATGATGTTGAGGCGATACCGCGACGTATTGCGTCGTCCCCATGTGCCTCGGCTGGTAGCCGCGATGGTGATGAACGGCGTCTCCACGGGGCTGCCACTGGCGATCATTCTGTCGGTGAGAGTCGCTGGAGGCTTCGCCGCAGCCGGAGGTGCCGCCGCGGCGTTTGCGATATCTGCCGCAATCTCGAACCCTTTTCGCGGGCGTTGGGTCGACCGGCTCGGGCAGCGTACGGTGCTGCTCGGGCTCAACTTCGCACGCGCCGCAGCTCTAGGCGGGCTCGCGCTAGCGGTCTCGCTGCGCGCGCCCGTCGCGGTACTCGTTCTCTGCAGCGCCGCGAGTGGAGCGGCGAACCCGCCGGTCGCGTCCTCAATGCGGGCCATGTGGCGGTCTCTGATGGGGGAGGGCCAGGATCTGACGAGCGCCTACGCGCTCCAATCCGTCGCCAACGAGCTGACGTATGTGTTGGGTCCGGTGGCAGCAAGCCTTCTCATTGCGGGAACCGGCGGACCGCTCGCGTTGCTGATCATCGTCGGAATTGAACTGGCTGGGACTCTCCTGTTCGTCGGAACGCCGGCTTCGCGAGTCTGGCGTGAAGGCGGTGCGACCTCAGGTCTCTGGGGCGCGATGTCCTCCGCGGGGTTCAGGGTGCTCGCCCTCGTGAATATTCCGATCGGGATGACCTTCGGGTGCTTCGACGTCGCAGCTCCGGGCTTGGCGGTGCGGCACGGTCAGGCTTGGGCCGCTGGCTTCGCGATGGGAGCGCTCGCCGTGGGGAGCATGATCGGCGGCTTGGTATACGGAGCGCGGGAGTGGCGCGCCCATCTTCACCAGCGATTTCTCGTATTGCTGGTCTTACTTTGCGCGGGCTTCTTTCCGCTGGCCCTCGTACACAGCGTGCCTGCGTTGATCGTGACTTCAGCGATAGCGGGGCTCGCGCTCGCTCCTGCCGTTGCGAGCGTTTTCTCACTGATCGACGACGTCGCCCCGGAAGGCACCGGCACTGAAGCGCTCACCTGGATCATGGCGCTTTACGCGTTAGGCACCGCCCTGGGTGCGGCCCTTGCCGGGCGACTGGTGACGAATCATCTCCAGCTCGTGCTCGCAGGTGGAACGATCTGCGCTGGTCTTGCCGCCGTGGTAGCTGCGGCGGGGATCAGGACGCTCAGGCCACGGGTGCGGGCCATTACGAGCGTGGCGTGACGAGGAGCGATCTTGGTGGATTCGGCACAGCTCAGGTTGGTTGGTATGGAGGGACTTGCCCTGCTGCGCGCCGGTGCGACTGGGAATGCCAACGAGTCGCAGGCCAGGCTCGCTGAGATCGAGGAGCTGATCGGCCGGATGCGAAATGGCGCCGATGGGTCGTGGGAAGCGTCACCAGTCTGGGTCGACGCCGCCGACGGCTATGACGAGTGGGCGGAGTCATACGACGACGACGTCGTGGCCGGCGATACCGAAAGCGTCGATGCGCTCGAGGAGGGATGCGTCAGGAAGATCCTGGATAGCCTCGAGGTGGGGCACGTCCTCGACGCGGGCTGTGGCAGCGGAAGGCACGCCGCCTATCTCGTAGCCCGGGGTCACACGGTCTGCGGAATCGACGTCAGCAAAGTGATGATCGACAAGGCCGAACTACGGGCCCCATCGGCGGAGTTTCGCGTCGGTACGCTGGAGCGACTCCCGTACGACGACGACGCATTCGACGCCGTGGTTTGCGCGCTCGCGCTGAGTCATCTCGAGCGGCCTGAGAACGCGATCGCGGAGATCGCTCGCGTACTCGCCCCGGGCGGCCGGCTTGTAGTTTCGAATCCGCATCCCTTCGCGACCGCCGTTCTGGGACTCCAGACGGTATACATCCGGCCGGGCGGCGAACTTGGCTGCATCCGGGAGTTCACGCACGGGCATGGTGTCTTCGTCAACGCATTCGCGGCGAACGGCCTGCGAATCACAGGATGCACAGAACCGTCTCTCTACCCGGAGGCGGCAGCCCTCATGGCACCTCCCCGGTACAGGGACTCCTATCGCGCGGCGCTGGACGGCATGCCCTTGTTTGTGGTCTGGGAGGCGATCGCCCGGTGAGCCTCAAGCCGACTCACGTGGTCGCCGACCCGTCGGTCCTGACATCCGATCCCGCCGACGTGGCTGATCGGTTCTTTGCCGTCGCATCGGCGATCCCGACTCGGCCCGCACTCTTGTCAGCAGTTAGCCAGATGTCGTATTCAGAACTTGCCGGGCAGGCCCTGAGTCTCGCTTGTCAGATGCGGCGCGCTGGCGTGGCGCAGAATGACATCGTCGCGCTCGCTGTGCCACGCGGTTTCACACGGATCGCGGCGATGCTGGCGGTGCTGCAGATCGGGGCGGCTTACGCGCCACTCGACCCGTCCCAGCCAGGCGATCGGCTCGAGTCCATGCTGAATGCGATCGGTCACCCGGTGGTGGTTTGCGGAGGAGTCGCTGCCGGGCGTTTTCGGGACCTGGGTGCGCGTGTCATGGAGTGCGACCCACAGCTTGAGTCACCTCGCTTCGACCCGTCGGCTGGCAGCCCAGACCTGGAGCGGCGCGCGTACGTCATCTTCACCTCGGGGACCACCGGTACGCCGAAGGGGGTCGAAGTCAGCCACCGCGGCGTCCTCACGCTGGTCAAGGCGATCAACGAGGTCCTGTTCGAGCCGCACTCCGTCGAACGCGTCCTCCAGTTCGCCCCCGACATCTTCGACAGCTCTGTCGCGGAGATCTTCCCGACGCTTCTGACGGGGAGGACACTCGTGCTGCCGGCGAGCGATCCTGCCGACACAACCCCGGCCGATTTGTTCGCCTACGTGCAGGAGCTTGGTGTCGACATGCTCACCGTTCCTCCTTCGTATGCGATGGCGGCGAGCGAGGAGCCTATGGATCTCCCGCCGGTCGTCGTCGTCGCGGGAGAGCGCTGTCCGCCTGCGCTCGTCGAGCGCTGGGGAAGTCACACGGCTCTTTACAATGGGTACGGCCCGACCGAGGTCACTGTGGCGGTCAGCTACGGGCGCCTGCTGCCAGGCGACCCGCTGGAGGTGCCTCTGGGTATCCCCTTGCCGCACATCGACGCCCTGGTTCTAAAG
>Ga0075017_100002235_pt1 | contig 12050 bp, 13 predicted proteins | sample AleBraG_ABR_2012_FD_71475 | JGI IMG/M metagenome (GOLD analysis project Ga0075017, IMG submission 71475) | Freshwater sediment microbial communities in response to fracking from Pennsylvania, USA - Alex Branch Run_MetaG_ABR_2012 | ecosystem: Environmental > Aquatic > Freshwater > Creek >...
AGACCTGGCATGTGACTCGTCCTTTCGTTCAGTGTGCGGGGGGGCGGGCGAGCGGGGCTGGTTCAGCCCCGCGCCTCGAACGCCTCGATGGCCGACAGGAGGTCGGTGGCCGCGATGCGGCCGCTGGCGACGAGCTGGCCGCCGGATCGGCGCATGGCGCCGACGAACGGGGCTGCCCAGGTGTTCTCGAAGACGAGGATCCCCGCCGAGCTGTTGGGCTCGAGCGCGGACCCGACCTCGTCGAAGTCGCTCTGGTCGAGCAGGCCCGACCCGTCCTGGTGGAACACCGCGAGCTGGCCGATCCCCTGGCCGTCGAAGTCTTTCAGGTCGACCGCGTCGACCGCGCCGTCCGCCCCGCGCGTGATGAACGCGAGGTCGAGGATCCGGATGATCCCGCGCTCCACGAGGTCGACGAGGATGGGGAACCCCTCGCCGGTCATGTTGTTGCCCGGGAACTCGATGACCAGGTAGTCGATGGGTCCGAGCTCCAACTCGTCTGACATGTCTTCGCCTTCCTGTGTGGACACCCTCGGGTCGGTGGGCCGAGCACCGCGCGCGAGACCACGGGGCAGGTGCTGCACCGAAGGCCCGTCTCCGACGTCCGGTCAACGTATCCGATCCGGACGGCGGACGAGCGTGGCAGCGGGCAACTGCCGCCCGGGCCCGCGTCGACCGCGCGCCGCTCGGCCCGGATTCATCCGATTCGGATGACCCTCGTCACGCGAGGCGGACGACGGCCTGCGCCCTGCCCAGGACCGTCGCGCCGTCGAAGACCGCGGTGACGTCGACCCGAACGAGGTCGTCGTCGCGCTTCTCCGCCACCACCGCGGTGATCTCCACCGTCGCGCCCCGGTCGTCGTCGGGCACCACGACCGGTCGGGTGAAGCGCACCCCGTACTCGACGACCGCGCCCGGGTCACCGACCCAGTCGGTGACGACGCGACCGGCCGAGGCCATCGTGAGCATCCCGTGGGCGATCACGTCCGGGAGTCCGACCGACTGCGCGAACCGCTGGTTCCAGTGGATCGGATTGAAGTCTCCCGAGGCACCGGCGTACATGACCAGGTTGACCCGCTGGAGCCGGACGGTCAGGGCGGGCAGCTCGGTGCCGACCTCGACGTCGGCCCACGCGACGGACGCGCTCATGCGGACTCCCCTCCGGTGCCACGGGCAACTGTGACCGACCAGGCGGTCACGACGGGCTCGCCGTCGACGGTGCTGATGTCGGCGCGTGTCGTGAGGATGTCGTTCCCGGCCGCCACGCGGATGTTCTCGATGGTGGTCACGACGACGAGGCTGTCGCCGGCCGTGACTGGCCGCGCGTAGGCGAACCGCTGCTCGCCGTGCACCACCCGGCTGTAGTCGAGCCCGAGGCCGGGGTCGAACATCGCGACGGCGGCCGCGCGCATCGACACGACGAACGCGAACGTCGGCGGTGCGATCACGTCGCGGTGGCCCAGGGACCGCGCGTGCTCGACGTCGTGGTACGCCGGGTTCATGTCCCCGATGGCGATCGCGAACTCGCGGATCTTCTCGCGTCCGACCTCGTAGGCAGGGCCCGCCGGGTAGACCTTGCCGAGGTGGTCAAGGTTGAGCGCCATGGCTCACATCCCTCCGAGCTGACCGCCGGTGACGGGGATCGTGACACCGGAGATGAAGTCGGCGTCGCTGGACACCAGGAAGGCGTGCACGTTCGCGACGTCCTCGGGCACGCCGAGGCGGCCGAGACCGATGAGCATGAGCGACATCTGCCGCATCTGCTCGGGGATGCCGTAGTCGTCGCCCTCGGCCTTCGCCTGGGTGAGCCGGGTCTCGATGAACCCCGGCGCGACCGCGTTGACGTTGATCCCGAACGGACCGAGCTCACGGGCGAGGGTCTTCGTGACCGCGATCAGCGCGCCCTTGGCCGCGGTGTAGTTGAACTGCCCCGGGTTGCCCATGAGCGCCGCCACCGAGGAGGTGAACACGATCTTGCGCTGGTAGGCGGGCTTGCCGGTCGCGGCGATCTCGGCCTTCGCGACCTCGCGAAGGTGCGGCATCGCCGCGAGGGTGGCGTGATACGCCGTGCGCAGGTTGGTGTCGACGACGAAGTCGAACAGCTCGTCGGTCATGCCGTGGAACATCTTGTCGCGGGTGGTCCCGGCGTTGTTGACGAGGATGTCGAGCTTGCCGAACCCGTCGACGGCGGCCGCGGCCAGGCCGCGCGCCTGCTCGAGGTCGATCGTGTTGGCGATGTGCAGCAGGGCGCGGCCGCCCTCCGCCTCGATCAGCGCGACCGTCTGCGCCGCGGGCACGGGGTCGATGTCGTTGACCACGACCGCGGCACCGTCCCGCGCCAGCCGCAGGGCGGTGGCCCGACCGATCCCCCGCCCCGAGCCGGTGACGATCGCCACCCGGTCGTCGAGTCGTCCCACGAGAGCCTCCTTCGCCGGGGCGACCCTGCGGCCGCCACGACGGCGACGCTAGTGGACCGGGGTCCCCGGCGCAGCGCCGCCCGGAACGACGAACGACCGTCCGGTACGGGACGGTCGTTCGTCGAGATCGGTGAGAGCGGCCCGAGGGGCACCCGGCTAGCGGGTCTCCTTGTGCACGGTGTGGGCGTTGCACGTGGGGCAGTGCTTCTTCATCTCCAGGCGGTCCGGGTCGTTGCGCCGGTTCTTCTTGGTGATGTAGTTGCGGTGCTTGCACTCCTGGCAGGCCAGGGTGATCTTCGGGCGGACGTCGCTCTTGGCCACGGGAGTGCCTTTCCTACGGTCGTGAAGTCAGTCGTTCGGTGTAGCGGAGGCCGGACTTGAACCGGCGACACAGCGATTATGAGCCGCTTGCTCTGCCAGGCTGAGCTACTCCGCCGAGACGTCGGTCCCTGCCCAGGTTGGACAAGACCCGCTGTTCCGAGCCCCCTTACGGAATCGAACCGTAGACCTTCTCCTTACCATGGAGACGCTCTGCCGACTGAGCTAAGGGGGCGTGAGAGCCAGAGAAGAGTACCTAACCCCCCTCGGTTCCTCCAAAACGGGCCGCTCTCACCGTCCCCTCGAGCAGCGGGCCGTCGAGCTCCGGGAGAGACTGTCGCCATGACGCGATGGACCGCTGACGACATCCCTCCGCTGACCGGTCACCGGGCCGTCGTGACCGGCGCCAACTCCGGACTCGGCTTCCACACCGCGCTCGAGCTCGCGCGGCACGGCGCCGAGGTCGTCCTCGCCGTCCGCGACCGGCCCAAAGGCGAAGCAGCTCTCGACGCGATGCGCACCCAGCTGGCCAGCCAGCCCGGGGCGGGGCCGGTCACGCTCGGCTCGCTGGACCTGGCGAGCCTGGACTCGGTCCGCGACTTCGCCGACCGCCTCACGGCCGAGGGCGCGGACCTCCACCTGCTCGTGAACAACGCGGGTGTCATGGCCATCCCGCGGCGCGAGACCGCCGACGGGTTCGAGATGCAGCTCGGCACGAACCACCTCGGCCACATGGCCCTCACCCTGCGCCTGCTGCCGCTGCTGGCCCGGACCGGGGACGCGGGCACCCGCAGCCGCGTCGTGACGCTCTCGAGCGGCGTCCACCGGATGGGTCGCATCGACCTCGACGACCTCATGGGCACGGGGAAGTACCGGCCATGGGGCGCGTACGCGCAGAGCAAGCTGGCGAACCTCCTGTTCACCTTCGAGCTGCAGCGCCGCCTCGACGTCGCGGCCCTACCCATCGGTGCCTTCGCCGCCCACCCCGGCTACGCCTCGACGAACCTGCAGTCCGTCGGCCCGCAGATGCGGGGCAGCAGCCTCGGGGCGCGGATGGCCGGGTGGGGCAACGCCCTGCTCGCCCAGCCCGCGGCGATGGGAGCGCTGCCCACGCTCTACGCGGCGACGGTGCCGGGGCTCCCGCCGGGTTCCTACGTCGGACCCGACGGCTTCCTCGAGCAGCGCGGTCATCCGACGCTGGTCTCGACCACGGCCGCCGCGCGCGACGAGGGTGTGGCCGCGGCGCTGTGGGCACGCTGCGAGGACCTGATCGGGCTGCGCTTCCCCGAGCACGGCACGCCCTGACCCCGGACATGGCGAAGGCCCCGACCTCACGGTCGGAGCCCTCGCCGTACGTGTGGCGGATCCAGGATTCGAACCTGGGGAGGCGTAAGCCGACGGATTTACAGTCCGCTCCCATTGGCCGCTCGGGCAATCCGCCAAGCCGTCCGGGGACGGCCCCCGAAGGATACATAGCGCCACGCCACGCGTGAAATCCCCCTGGGGAGGCGGGTGCGGCGCTCGCGTGCCGTCGCTGCGCGGGTCGGTCTAGGCTCGGGCTCCAGACCCACCCGCAACGAGCACGGAGAACCCAGGCCATGGCCGACAGCAGCTTCGACATCGTGAACAAGATCGACCGCCAAGAGGTCGACAACGCGCTGAACCAGGCCGCGAAGGAGCTCTCGCAGCGGTTCGACTTCAAGAACACCGGCGCCAAGATCGAGTGGAAGGGCGAGCTCGCCGTCGAGATCACGGCCGACACCGAGGAGCGCGCCAGCGCCGCTCTCGAGGTGTTCCGCGACAAGCTGGTCAAGCGCCAGATCTCACTCAAGAGCCTCGAGGCCGGCGAGCCGCAGCTGTCGGGCAAGACCTACAAGATCGGCTGCACCCTGCAGGCCGGGATCAGCCAGGAGCAGGCGAAGAAGCTGGGCAAGCTCATTCGCGACGAGGGCCCGAAGTCGGTCAAGGCCCAGGTCATGGGCGACGAGCTGCGCGTCACCTCGAAGAGCCGCGACGACCTGCAGGCCGTTCAGGCCCTCGTCAAGGGCGCCGACCTCGACTTCGCCGTGCAGTTCGTCAACTACCGCTAGCTAGCTAGCCGTGGGCGCCACAGGCGTCGAGGTGTCCACGAGCACCCCCGACGCCCGGTGCCCCCTCGGGCCGCGTCCGCTACGCGGTGGTGTCCGAGACGCTGCGGCACGCCTGCGCTGCCCTGGGCACCGCTCCGCTCCGCGTCCCGGACGTCGCAGGTGGTGACGGGCCCAACCGGTGCCCCTCGCCGAGCGCGGTCACCAGGTGGTCGTCGTCGACCGCTCCGCGACGCTCCCGGCCCGGTCCCGTGCCGACGAGGCCGGCGTCACCGATCTCGTCACCACCGTCGGCGCGACCTCGACGCGCTCGACGGGCAGGACCGCGGCGACGCCGACCTCGTCCGGTGCCACAACCTCGTGCCGTAGGGCGACGACCTCGACGCCACGGTCGCGACCCTGGCCCGTCGGGTCGCTCCGACGCGCCGCGGTCGCTGATCGCAGCGAACCCGGCGGCGGACGTGCTGGCAACGGCGGTCCGCCGCCCGAGCCGCGCGCGGCACCGGACCTGTCGGTCGCGCCCGCGGTCTGAGCTGTTCGTCCACGACGCCCGACGCGTCACGGTCGACGACGCGCTGCCTGCCCTGCAGCGGCCCGCACGGGGCGGGACCACGGTCTACGGCGTCGGCGCCGTGAGGACGCTCGTCGACGACGACTGCACGAACGAGCCGGCGTTCTACGCCGGACTCGAGGCCCTCGAGCTGGCACGGTACGACCGCGAGCCCTTCGTGCGCACCACCCGCTCATGGCAGGTCGTCGCACGCCGCCCCGGAGACTCAGGAACGAACGCCCGGGCGCCGCGGGCCAGGGTCGTCGATGACGGCACGGGGGTCCAGCGGCGACCGCGGAGGCACGGTCGCCTCCCAGGACACGAGCCGGCCGCGCTCGTGGATGAGGCCGTCGGACGAGGTCGCGGCGTACTCCGCGACCGGCGACCAGTGCAGCGCGTCGAAGGGGCAGACCTCGACGCAGATGCCGCAGTACATGCACAGGCCGAAGTCGATGGCGAAGCGGTCCAGGACGGCGTCGGTGCGCGGGCGGCGGTGCGTGTCGTCGGGAGGGAGAGTCACGGTGTGCGAGTCGATCTCGATGCACCAGTCCGGGCACTCCCGCGCGCAGAGCATGCAGACGGTGCAGCTCTCCTCCACCAGGGCGATGACGCCACGGGTGCGCGACGGGCCGAAGGCCGCAGGGTCGACGGTCACGGGGTCGACGGTCACGGGGTCGCCTCCGGCCAGTCGACCGGCACGCCGGGAGGCAGGTTCCGACGTCGCACCCGGCCGCCGGAGTCCGCCGGGTCCTTCTCCCCCGGCCAGGGCCGAGCCGCTCGGGCGGCGAGCACGAAGTCCTTGCGCAGCGGACCCGCGCCGAAGCCGACCGGCAGCAGCAAGGGGTCGAGCCGGTCGTTGCCGGGGAAGTCGACGCCGAACATCTCGTGGGTCTCGCGCTCGTGCCACGCCGCACCGCGGTAGACGCCGGTGGCCGTGGGCAGCGCCGGGTCACCGGCCGGCACGGGCGTGCGGAGCAGCAGGTGGTCGCGCAGGTCCGGGGTCGCCAGGTGGGCGACCACGGCGACGCCGGTGGGCCCGTCGTCGTACGCGGTGAGCAGGTCGAAGAACGTGGCACCCGCGGCGTGCGCCGCCCCGAGCGCCTCCACCCACCGCTCGCGCGGCACGTCGACCGTGACCGGCCCGAAGCCGGCCGAGGAGCGTGCGCCAGGCACCGCCGCGGCGACCGCGGCGGCCAGCGCACTCACGGGGCGACCCCCGGCATCTCGAGCAGCGAGAGTCCCTCCAGCAGCGCCGCGGGACGGGGTGGGCAGCCCGGGACGTAGACGTCGACCGGCACGATCTGGTCGATGCCCTTGGTGACCGAGTAGGAGTCCCAGTAGGGCCCCCCCGTGTTCGAGCAGGCGCCGAAGGACACCACGCGACGCGGCTCCGGGAGCCGGGCCCAGATGCGGCGCACGGACGGGGCGAGGACATCGGTGCAGGTGCCGGACACGACCAGGACGTCCACGTGGTCGTCGGTCGACGCGTACACGAGCTCCCCGGCCGTCCGGGACGCCCGCGACGCGAGCGCCGCGGCCATCACCTCGACCGAGCAGCACGCGAGTCCGACGTCGACCATCCAGACCGTCCAGTCCCGGCCGTCCCAGGACAGGTCCAGCCGCACCGGCCCCCGGTCGGCGGGCTCACCGACCCCCGGCAGGGGGAGGTCGACAGGGCTGACGGACACGTCTGCTCCGGTGGTCGTCGGGGTCGCTCGGGTCACCGCGAGCCTACCGACCCAGACCGAGTGTCGCGGGCGCGCAGCGCTGGTGCCGGTGGGCGGGACGCGCCACGCGACGCGCGCTCCTGTGACCCACCTCTCCGCGCCTTTCCGGCCCCGCGGGGGGAGGATGGTGCAGGCGGCACCCGACCGGGGGGACGGTGGGGCGCTGCACGAGTGCGTCCAGCGACCCGGTGCCACGGTCGGTCGACAACGACCCCCTCGCCCCGGGCACCACCACGTCGACAGGCGGGAACACACGTGAGCAAGCAAGTGGTCCAGCTCAACCGGGTCATCATCCGTTTCGCGGGGGACTCGGGCGACGGCATGCAGCTGACCGGGGACCAGTTCACCTCGCGCACGGCGTCGTTCGGCAACGATCTCGCGACGCTGCCGGACTTCCCGGCCGAGATCCGCGCACCAGCAGGGACCCTGCCCGGGGTCTCGGCGTTCCAGCTGCACTTCGCCGACCACGACATCACGACCGCGGGGGACACCCCCAACGTTCTCGTGGCGATGAACCCCGCGGCGCTCAAGGCCAACATGCGCGACCTGCCGCGCGGCGCGGACATCATCGTCAACACCGACGAGTTCACCCCGCGCAACCTCGCGAAGGTGGGCTACTCCGCGAGTCCTGTCGACGACGGGTCGCTTGAGTCCTACGCCGTTCACCCCATCCCGTTGACCTCGCTGACGGTCGAGGCGCTCAAGGGATTCGACATCACGAAGAAGGAGGCCGAGCGCGCCAAGAACATGTTCGCGCTCGGCCTGCTCTCGTGGCTCTACCACCGGCCGACCGAGGGCACGATCACGTTCCTCCGGCAGAAGTTCGCCAAGAAGCCTCAGATCCTCGCGGCGAACGTCGCGGCATTCGAGGCCGGCTGGTCCTTCGGGGAGACGACCGAGGACTTCTCGGTGCAGTACGAGATCCTGCCCGCGACGATGTCACCGGGCCGCTACCGCAACATCCACGGCAACCTCGCGCTGGCCTACGGCCTCATCGCCGCGGCCGAGCGCGCGGAGCTGCCGCTGTTCCTCGGCTCCTACCCGATCACGCCGGCGTCGGACATCCTCCACGAGCTCAGCAAGCACAAGAAGTTCGGCGTCATGACCTTCCAGGCCGAGGACGAGATCGCCGGCGTCGGCGCCGCCATCGGGGCGGCCTACGGCGGCATGCTCGCGATCACGACGACCTCGGGTCCCGGCGTGGCGCTCAAGTCCGAGGCGATCGGTCTGGCCGTGGCCCTCGAGCTGCCGCTGGTCATCGTCGACGTGCAGCGCGGCGGCCCCTCGACCGGCCTTCCCACGAAGACCGAGCAGGCCGACCTGCTGCAGGCGATGTTCGGCCGCAACGGCGAGGCCCCGGTGCCGATCGTCGCGCCGCGCTCCCCCGGGGACTGCTTCGACGCCGCCATCGAGGCCGTGCGCATCGCCACGACCTACCGCACTCCCGTGTTCCTGCTCTCCGACGGCTACCTCGCCAACGGCTCGGAGCCCTGGCGCATCCCGGACGTCGACTCGCTGCCCGACCTGCGCGTCGAGTTCGCATCGGAGCACAACCACACCAACGAGGACGGCAGCACGGAGTTCTGGCCGTTCCAACGCGACCCCGAGACGCTCGCGCGTCCGTGGGCCGTCCCCGGCACGAAGGGGCTCGAGCACCGTATCGGCGGGATCGAAAAGGCCGACGGCATCGGCAACATCTCCTACGACGCGGACAACCACGACAAGATGACGCGGCTGCGCCAGGCGAAGGTCGACGGCATCACGGTGCCCGACCTCGAGGTCGACGACCCCGACGGCGACGCCCGGGTGCTCGTGCTGGGGTGGGGGTCGACCTACGGGCCCATCAACGCCGCCTGCCAGATATCCCGACGGGCGGGGGTCTCGGTGGCCCAGGCTCACCTGCGCCACCTCAACCCGTTCCCGACCAACACCGCCGAGGTGCTGCGCCGCTACGACAAGGTCGTGATCCCCGAGATGAACCTCGGTCAGCTCGCACTGCTGATCCGCGGGCGATTCCTCGTCGACGCGATCGCCTACAACCAGGTGCGGGGCCTGCCGTTCAAGGCCGTGGAGCTCGCCGGAATCATCAAGGACGTGGTGGCCAGTGTCTGACAGCGTCGATCTCGGGTTCCCCTCGCTTCGGCTGGTGCCCAAGACCACCGAGAAGCAGTCCGCCAAGGACTTCAAGACCGACCAGGAGGTGCGCTGGTGCCCCGGGTGCGGTGACTACGCGATCCTCGCCGGCGTCCAGAGCTTCATGCCCGAGCTCGGGCTCGCCAAGGAGAACATCGTCTGGATCTCCGGCATCGGCTGCTCAAGCCGCTTCCCGTACTACATGAACACCTTCGGGATGCACTCCATCCACGGCCGAGCCCCGGCGATCGCCTCCGGCCTCGCGATCACCCGCCCCGACCTGTCGGTCTGGGTCGTCACCGGGGACGGCGACGCCCTGTCCATCGGCGGCAACCACCTCATCCACGCGCTGCGCCGCAACGTCAACCTCAAAATCCTGCTGTTCAACAACCGGATCTACGGTCTGACCAAGGGCCAGTACTCCCCCACCTCCGAGATCGGGAAGGTGACGAAGTCGACGCCCATGGGCTCGCTCGACCACCCGTTCAACCCGGTCTCGCTGGCCATCGGCGCGGAGGCGTCGTTCGTCGCTCGCACGATCGACTCCGACCGCAAGCACCTCACCGAGACCCTGCGCGCGGCCGCACTCCACGAGGGCACGGCGCTCGTCGAGATCTACCAGAACTGCAACATCTTCAACGACGGCGCCTGGGACCCGCTCAAGGACTCCGAGCACCGCGACTCGATCACCTTCCGGCTCGTCGACGGCGAGCCGGTCACGCTCGTCGACGGCTCGCGCGGCGTCGTGCGCGGGGCGAGCGGCAGCCTCGAGATCGCCGACGTCGCCGAGGTCGGCCTCGATGCCGTCCTCGTGCACGACTCCCACAACCCCGACCCCTCGGTGGCGTTCGCGCTGTCGCGGCTGTCGGATTCGCTGTCGCTCACCAACACGCCCATCGGCGTGTTCCGCGACGTGCCGCGCACGACGTACGACAGTGCCTTCCATGCACAGCTCGAGAGCGCGCAGTCCGGCGGTCGTGGCGAACTCGGCGCCCTGCTCGCCGGCAGCGACACGTGGGAGATCGCCTGACGACACCCGGAACCCCGGAGGAGCAGGCCCGGTCGCACGCCGACGCGCGGCTCGGCCTGCTCTTCGGCATCGGTGCCTATGCCATCTGGGGCTTCTTCCCGCTCTACTTCCCGCTGCTCGAGCCCGCCTCGGCGCTGGAGATCCTGTGCGAGCGGTTCGTCTTCTCGCTGCTGTTCATGGTGGTCGCGCTCACCGGCACCCGCAGCTGGGCCCGACTTGGCCCCGTGCTGCACGACCGGCGCTCGATGTGGCTCCTGTCCGCCGCTGCGGCGCTCATCGCGGTCAACTGGGGCACCTACATCTGGGCGGTCAACGACGGCAACGTCGTCGAAGCCGCACTGGGCTACTTTATCAACCCGCTCGTCCTGGTGCTCATCGGCGTCGCGTTCCTCGGGGAACGGCTGCGGACGCAGCAGTGGGTCGCGGTCGGGATCGCCGGGCTCGCCGTGGTGGTGCTCACGATCGGGCTCGGCCGGCTCCCCTGGATCGGTTTGGTGCTCGCGTTCTCCTTCGCGGGCTACGGCACGATCAAGAAGCTGGTCGGGGCCGACCCGCTGGCGAGCCTCACGATCGAGACGGCGGTCGCCTCCCCGTTCGCGCTGGCCTACCTGGTGCACCTGCAGCTCGCCGGTGCGCTCGTGTTCGGGCACCACTCGATCTCCACGAGCCTGCTGCTCATAGGCACCGGCGTGATCACCGCGATCCCGCTGCTGATGTTCGGGGCCGCCGCGAACCGGATCCCGTTGACCACCATGGGCCTGCTGCAGTACCTCACGCCGATCATCCAGTTCGTCATCGGGGTCTTCGTCCTCGGGGAGACCATGCCCCCGGCGCGCTGGACGGGCTTCGCCATCGTCTGGATCGCGCTGGCGGTGTTCAGCTACGACGGCCTGCGGCAGGGCGGGCGCAACCGGACGGCTCGCCGAGCCGCGGCGGCGGGCCTCGACGATGTCGAGGCCCCGATCTGACCGACGGCACCACCGTGCACGCCGAGGGGTCGGACGCGAGTCCGCGGGGTCCGGCTCCGATTCACGCCTCCTCGGACGCTCCTAGCCTGACATCGAGGGCCCGACGGGCTCCACACCGAGGAGCACAGGGCCCCTCGCGAGGAGGCGTGACACGACCACCACCCTCGACCGGCCTCCCCAGGTCACCACGATCCCGGTGCAGGTCCAGAAGGCCACGGTCACCACCGCGCCGGCCGCGCCGCAGCCAAGCAGCCCGCCGCTGCACCGCGGCGGTCGTCGCCGCCTTGACCGCGCTCGCGCTCACGGTCGGGCACCGGACCACCACCTCGACCCCGACCCTGCCGTACCCTCAGGGCTCGTCGTACTCCGAGCGACCGCCGGCCGTGACGGGACCGCACCCCGCGGTCGGCCCGCATGCAGCCGCCCCCGGGCAGGGACCGCACCCGACGTCGGCCCATGACCGCCGCCTCCGGCTGGAGTCGTTCCACGCGGGCGGCCCATGATGACGACGTGCTTGTTGATCGGGGCGTGGAACGGGGAGTCCGGGACGGTGTCCTCGAGGACGCCGTCGCGCGGCGTCCTCGACTGCTGGTGCTGCTCGGCGAGCCGGCCGTGGGCAGGTCCAGGCTCCGCGCCAAGGCCGGGGCTCTCGCCGTGGAGCGCGGCGCACGCGTCGGCCCGGTCCGCGCTGTCGAGTCCGAGCGTCACATCACGGCTGCCGCGGCGTCGCTCGTCGTCGCCTCCCTCTCCGACGTGCTGGGCGACCTCGACCCCTCGTCCTCCGCCGTTCCGCGTGCCACCCTGCGCGGCACCGTCGACGGTG
>Ga0075017_100002236_pt1 | contig 12046 bp, 27 predicted proteins | sample AleBraG_ABR_2012_FD_71475 | JGI IMG/M metagenome (GOLD analysis project Ga0075017, IMG submission 71475) | Freshwater sediment microbial communities in response to fracking from Pennsylvania, USA - Alex Branch Run_MetaG_ABR_2012 | ecosystem: Environmental > Aquatic > Freshwater > Creek >...
ATCAATAAGAGGATCAATTGCATCTAGCATTTTATGAAGAAATAGAATTTGAACGTCATACATTGGATCGGCTGGAGAGCATTCCATTATTGTTAGTCTAGTTTGATCCAAAAACCATTGGGCTTTATCGATAGGATTTTTTTTCATAACTTATTCAACATCTCAACCACTTTTGCAGCCACCGCAAACCCATCGATCACATTCAAGGCTTCACATTGACCCGTCTGGTTGCATACAGCCCCCTTAGGGAATAGCTCCTGCCGTCTTCCATGATGGAAGCAGGGCGCGATATTGCAGCCTGATCTACCATCAAAATAGGTGGTCAAGGGATGGCCGGGTGAACGCCTGGTTTCAGGCGCAAAGCTACCCATCAGGCAAACCAAAGGAATATCCAGAGTATTGGCTAAATGGGAAAAGAAGCTGTCCGGGGCAACCACTAAATCGCAAGTACCATAAACTGCTGCTGCTGATTCTTCCATGTCAAAGCCCAAGTCAGATAAGTTCCAGATTTGTTCCTTGCGCCATTCCAGAACGTCCGAATAACGAATATTGACTGATTTGGGATAGCCGACATACATCACTTCAATGCCTGCTTCGAGCAGGAACTTGGTCATATTATCAGCGTGAATGGTAGGCCAATTACGGATTACTGCCGTTGACCCATATTGTAAGGCAATTCGATGCTTCTTTTTCTTTGGGAAAGCCTCTTTCATTTTAGTTACTAGATCCTGATTGATCCAGTAATCAAACTTCAGGCTATCCAATGGTGGTAATCCGGCATTAAGCAATTCACTGGCATGCTTTGTCTTGATATCTGGATTGAAAGAGATGCCGGGGTGAGACAATACAACGCCTCCCAGTTTGTCTCTGAAGTATTGCAGATCCAGTTCCTTGACTGGATACTTCATTAAATGAGCTACGTTCGGGTTATCCTTGAGCAGGAAATGGGTGTGTTCATGGCAGCAAACGCTAATGTCAATTTCAGGCCAATGCTTTTTTATGTTACGAAGGACAGGCGTAATCATGAGAATATCGCCATAACCACCACCAAATATAATGCAGATATTCTTTGTATCACCAAAAGCCGCTAAGCTCTCAGGGATTGCATTCTTGACTACTTGAAGTTTTCCGTCTGATAGTTCCCCAAGTTGACCCATTGGGAAATCTTCCATGACATAATCTGTATCTGCATCCAGCTTACCTAACTGATGCCAGATAATTGGCTCGTCGAAACGTACTGTTCTCATCGTATCACCTTTCCTAAAAACTGCTTTGTTAAGTCTAACCGACCCTCAAGCGTTATGGCCGGGAAATGCAACACAAAATCTCCCAGTTGGAAGTTTCCATCATGATTAGGGTTTCTGGCATGAGCTGGTTTCATGTGTGGCAGATTCTTGTAAATATCGATCAGGTAAGAATTGAATTGCCTTTGGTTGACGATGGCCGCATCAATAAAATGATTGCGTATTAAAGCCGCCATAGCCTCCTGATCGCTCTGTTGCTTGCCTTCCATCGCTATTACCCACTTCAGAAAATCAACCGCTCTAGGCGTATGTCGGATAAAGAACGAATCGTTATTAATGCCCAGAATATCATGAGTAATGATCAGGTCTTTGCCTTCTACTAGTCTGCTTCGCCAATCGATTGTCATATTCATGATAAGCGTGTCCGCGCCCATGAACCATACCCAATCATTAGGCTGAATGCTTTTAAGGACTGTTAGAAGTTGTTTAGGACGATCAAAAGCGGTAAAGCCGTCTGGATGCACAAGATCATGTACAATGCAGCCCCAACGGTCGGCATATTCACGCTTGTTAGGTACGGTTAGATCCTGCAAAGGTTGAAATTCATTTGAGGCTATCGTGAGGATGATTAGGTTTGTCATTTGCAAAGGTTGATTATGGGACAAAGGTGTTCTGAGGTGATCATGCTTGGGGAAAGTTGAAAATATTTCCATCCGTTGAGTTGAGCAAGATTGGACTTTTCATAGTCTCTTTCAATTCCAGAAATAGAATTATGCCCTGATTTTTTATTATAAATCCCTCCACAAATTTCTATTGCCACCCATTCATAACCTTTATATGAAAAATCTAATCTAAATTTACGATCTAAATCAAATCTCCATTCTCTTTCAAGCTCTGGCCCTCCTAACTGTTTCCACAACGTCAGGAAACGATTTTCCAACGGCGAACCTTGCGCTTTCCGAGCTTTGGCTAGTTGACGTTGTGCTAATGTTTTTGGCATTTTTCAATCTTGGTTATCATTACTGGAAATATCTTATAATTATACATACTGTTTCTAACTACTTTTCGTGCTTGTTCTCGTGTTGGCCTGATTTGACCTCGGTCTGCTTTCTCATCCCATGCAGCCCAGGCTTTACACGGTTTCACGTCTTTTCCTTCTCCAAAGATGATAGCCGTTGCCTCTGGTTTTAATCAGGCAAAACTCAAACTTATTTGGCGTGTTTCGGTCATGATCTTTTAAAATTTCGTTGATCATCCAATTTTGAGTAGGCAGGAAATAGACTCCGGCATAATTTTCATAACCTGATTCTCGCGCATCCTGGAGTAGTTTAAGTTCGCAAGGCAAAGAAGGAGGTAGAGTAGTTGTGGCTATATTCATTTGATTCTCTCCACCGCCTCCATTTGGTCGAGGGTTTTATAAGTTTGGCCTCGAATGTATCCATCAGATAAACAGCGTTCCTGAACCATAAGAATAAACGTCCGCGCAATCTCCAGTTGTTTGCGTTGGCGCATGGCGAGAGCTTCAACTTTTTCAATGGAGTCGTGAAAACTGTCTAAAAATTCAACCGGGCATCCCGAAACATACCGGCGTAATCGCAAAAGTTGGCTTTTTAGATTCTGAATTTCTTCGATCACATCACTCATGTTTTGCTCTCCGGTTTGCGCTTTAATTTGAGTGATAATTTAAGAGTCACCTCTAACATCTTTGAAACTATAAACATACTTGTCGCTGCGATTGAAAACGAAAAGAATAGTTTGTTAATTAGCAAATCGTTCACTTCTTCTCCTTCGGGTGGGCCGTGGAGAGAGCCTTTTTTGCGGCTTCAAGCTCTTCCTTTGTGGTGTCGTCTTGCTCTGTCCAGTTAGCCGGTTCCTCAAAGTTTCCGTCTAACCACTCTCTCGCCGCCTCAATGATGTTGGTTGGGTTGGTCATTTTATTGGAAATATTATTTTAATTTTTTCACAACGGTCTCCATCTTTTTTGCACTGATCCCAAGTTTTACCTTGTTCTTCACAATGAGTTTTAATCATGTCATTTTTTGTAAAAGACCATCCTGTATAAAGTTCTCTGCCGTTTCCAAAATCAAGACTGATCGCATATCCAATTTGAGTTTTCATCCCTTCCTCTCTTTCTCACGTGCGGTCGAGCACGCGCCAAACTTATAACGCATATCGCACCATGCCCTCCATTGCGGATCGCTTGAATTTGGAGGCGATGGCAATATTTCGATTACTTTCTCCACCGCATCCCGCAGCGCAATGAGCGGCTTATGCAAATTCACGGCTTCGACGATTTGTATGAGAGTTTCCGCCGTTAAAAATATGCTTGAGCAAACAACTTGGTCGTTCGCGTCTCGAATTGTGTGTTCGGTTGATCGGGCACTGTGAACTCTGGGAATGTAAGTCCACGGCTTAGGATGCAACGGCGAATGCTCGGGCTGCTTTCCAATCCCAGCAATATCGCGGTCGTATTTCTCCGCGCTTGGCTGCTTTTCTGGCGGGGGTTGTGGCTTATGTAATTTCACCATTCCACAAGGGCATGCCCAACCGTACTCGCTAAAGATCATTGGCAAGCCGCAACATTTGGAAATATGCTCCTCCGCAGCAGGTTCAGGTAGAGGCCCGGCGTGCCATTCGATCTCATCCATTGGAGTCATATCCGAGGAGATTAGGTGATGTAGGCATATTCCTTTACTTCCAATTCCCGGAAAGCCTATTAAAGTATGACCACAACCTTTCTTACCGAACCAGTAGAGCGGCTTGAGTTGCCCAATCGTGGCTTCTTTCGGTGCGCCGGGGATGCGGGGTAATGCGTTCATGGCACAGTCGCCAAAGCCCGTTTCTTGGGCCAGTTGCGTAGGTGTAAGTGTTCGTAATTCGGTTTGGGGTTAATCGCCAATCTCCCATTATCATAACTTGGTTTAAGCCTGGATGGTTCATGAATTGATCTGCCATAGAACCAACCCCAGGCTAAGGAGATTAGCAGGGCAACTGAGACAATAATCCCAATGAGTTGATTAGTTGTTAAGCTACGCATACAAGTCTTACTTTCTTGCCTGTTACCGAATCAATTGTTGACCCACATTCCCGGAGTAAGCCAGCTTTGATAAGCTCGGTGATTCTAGGGCGCACAGAGTTCATGTCTTTAAAATAAAGCATTTCCATTATGTCTCTATCGGTAAGGGTAGTAACATCGTACCTTTCCCAAACTTTAACAATTTCTTCAGCCCTTTTACCAAGCTTCGGCCTTTCTTCTGCATAACATTTACGACTGTTGGAATGCACGTTTTGTTGACGAGTAAAGAGGTTTAATTGTTGGATCATTTGCTTCTCCCATACCCCATACAATTTCCAATTTGTTCCGTCAGGGTTAAATCCTGCTCAAGATATTTTAGTGCGGCTGATTTGTCTGATTTGTAGAGAGCAGCGAAGTCTTTACCATTGCCTGATTTCCCCGGCAACCCAAAGAACTTAGCCGCCATATCTAGGCTAACATAAGATTCTTTAAAGTTACCCGCTTGCCAGACCTGCATCAGGTCAACGATATTGCTGTCATAGTATCTGCCCCGGAATAGATCAGGTATTCGCAGCTTATACTTCCATGAACGGCGAATCAGGAACGACAGATCAAACCCGATTATGTTCCAACCGCAAACTGGGTACTTATGATGAATGTGCGAGTTAACGCTATCCCAAAATTCTCTAAGCATGAGCTTTTCGTCACCTTCATAATAAGTAGGCTTGTTATCGGGCGATTTCACGCCGATTACCAACACCCTTCCAGTTAATGCGCTCAAGGCAAGCTTATCTTCCCAGGCTTTTGATTGCTCCTGAATGCTCGCATCAATCTTGGCCTGATCCTTGTAATTGGCGGGTGCGGTAAACTCAGGACGGAATTGTTCCCAATCGTCTGAATGGTCGGTTTCTATGTCGATGATTAAAATTGAGTTATTCATATTGTTACGCTCTGTAAATAAGAAATTTCTTCCATTCTTCGAGATACGTTGTTGAAATTGGTTAATGCTGAAAAGCTCACTTATTCGGAACTGACCAAGGCGGCTTAGTTCCTTTTCTAAATAAAAACCCTTGCTCAGGGATGCCCTGTGCGTTCTTTGGCGCATAAAAATAGAACATATCATTTCCCACAAGCCATAAGAATATATCCCCGCGGAACCTAGGAACGCTATTATCTCGATAATGGACTCTTTCAACGGTTCCAGTGAACATTTTTGTGGAAGGATCATATTCTACTTTTACGTCATGATCTAAATCCCCTTCTTTAAATATTCCTCCCCCTTTCTTGCCATCAAATGAAAACTCTTGAACTCCCATCATTCCTGGAACTAACTCCCTCGTCCAAGTGCCAGCGATAGGAGGAATAATCGCCGCTATTGCATTTTCTGTTTTTCGTCTTTCATCTCTAGTTGCTCTAAAGCAAGCGAGAAAGAAGCATGCTGCCAATACTATACATACCACTGAGGGACTCATATCGTGAGTAATCCCGATGTATGTAATAATGACTGCGCTCCCAAAGAAGAGAATAACTGCACTCTGCCAGTGCCAAATAAAACTTTGATAAAATTCTCTTTATTCCATTGCATTCTCATAAATTCCTTAAAATGGGAGTGGATCGTTGTGATCATCTATGGTGCGCCCAACCGTTTCGCCTTCGGTCGGTGCTGGCTCAGCCGTCTTATCCTTAGGAAATTCATCGAATGCGCTTACCTTGGGTGCTTGCCAATCATCCCGATCTTTGGCGCGTTTATATTTTCCTGAAGGAATGAGCTTTCCGTCTTTATGAGCTGGCACGATTGCATCAACATTCGCATAAGTTTTATCGTCTTTGACATTATGAATAATGCTAAGCTGGCAGGGTGCGCCGATGATATTATCAAGTTCAAAGCTCTTAAGTTCTTCGTCAGTGAATGCTCTGCCACGCCAACTAATTAAGTCTTTAACCAGGGAAGACTTTTTGCTTTTGAGACTAACAGGAACATTGTAGCGACTCATGACAACGAATCGACCGCCGCCAGCCATTTCTTCCTCAATTTCCCATGCAATACGGATCTTGGGAAGCATCTTGCCGTTAAAATCATCCAATTCCCAGCCAAGATCAACGACATCCACGGCAACTGCCCGGTGAAGTCCTGCCGGGGCAGGTGTGAAAGGTTTGCTTCGATCTTTTATAATGCTCATATTTATTTTCCTTTGTTATTTTATGTTTCCAACATTAACGAGTATTCTTCCGGTTTATTAAAAGCCATTGATCCGTCTTTATTACGCCAAGTTGATGCAACCGCAGCTTGAGCAGTCTTAAGTCCACCGTAAGCATTCGAGTCAACTCTCAAGATATAATTTTTAAATGATCCATCGGGTTCAGGCGTTGAGTTAATCACTTCCACAAACATCACGCTTAATTCTCCCATAGGATTATTTCTATCCATTGGAAATGATTGCCAAAGTATTCCAAAATCATCCGAATGGATTTTTTTAGCCCCTGATTCTTTCAGGAACTTTTCACGGCCCATTTTTTCAATCATAACTCTCCGAACCTCCGCATTAGCCTCTTCCTGAATCTTTTTAATTGTGATTTCATGCGGTCTTTCAATGATAAATTCAGGTAGTATTATGCCATTTGAAAAATAGCATTTAATATCCTTCCAAACAAAAGCAGGCGCGGTTTCATGGTGCGGTCTGTTTCTCGCATTAACTGATATTTTGGGAAGTTCCATTAGATAGATAATTTTATCCGTCCAATACATTGACCAAAGACCAGCTTCAAAAGCTTTGAACAATGGCATATTCTTTTCGACATCATCCAAAAAACCTTTTTCAATTTCTCCGGCGATTAAACAAACCATCCAAGAAGCGTCCCAAGCGTCCCAAGCGGCCCAAGCGTCCCAAGCGGCCCAAGCGTCCCAAGCGGCCCTAGCGGCCCTAGCGGCCCTAGCGTCCCAAGCGGCCCTAGCGGCCCTAGCGGCCCTAGCGTCCCAAGCGTCCCTAGCGTCCCTAGCGTCCCAAGCGTCCCTAGCGTCCCTAGCGGCCCTAGCGGCTTCTAAAACTTCTTTTTCGCTTTCCAAAAACTTAAATTCAAATTTATGTTGTGGGACTAATTTTTTGAAAAATTGGCGGGTATGCACCAAGATTTCTTCACTATTTATCTCTCTTTTAAAAGAGCAAGCGTTTTTGTAACGCTCCATAAATTGATCAAGCTTCATAATTTTAATCCTGAACCGGAACTAATTCACCTTCAGTACCAAATTCCTTTTGATGAATCACGCGATAAAATCCAGGATTAAGCGGAATTGGATTGTGTTCTTCGTGCAGGACTTCAGTTCTGCTTTTCAAGTCAAGATAGATTTCATCTTGAGAATTGAAGGCTAGAGCGTCTTTGCATTTGATAGCATGTGTGTGAAAAGTTACCTCTCCATACGCTAAAACTATTTTTCCATTATCGCGTTTTCTTGGCTCTAATCCAGTTGGAATCGAATCGACTTTGATTATCATTACATCGCCTTGGCGATAGATTTCTTTTTTCATTTATTTTTTCCTTTCGAGTTATTGAGGATTTTGTGGAGTTTGGTTAAAGTTTTGGGATGTGGGTAGCTCCGGCCAATCAACCAGAAACGGACGGCAAAGCGAGTAATCATCAATTTCCTGGCTAATTGTGTCCTGCTCAGGGAATGTTTGACCATGTGGCCTTTCAGCAGGATTGGAAGATTCTTTTTTGAGATTTTCATTTTTCTTTTTGTGCACTTTCCCCTCGTGAATGAGCGAATAATGTCACGCCCGTGACTAATTGTCAAATCTTTTTTCAATTATTTTTATTGACCGCCTGTCACGCTGTGAGTTATTGTCTGGCGCATGGAAGATTATCCTGAAATTACCAGCGCATTAAATCACATGGACGCAATCGACGAAGCCATTAAAGCGATTAACAAGCTCAATCGGCCTGAGCCTCAGCCGAAAACTTGGAATATCACCAAGGAAGAAATTATTGAACGCGAGGAATACGCTGAATTTTGTATGTTTATGGATGACTATAATCGTGAAAATGGGCATTGCGAATCTTAGTTGACAACCCTCCTAAATCCCCCTAATTTGCCTAAGTGCTGCCAGACCTCAGCAATCCCGCTGTAATCTTTGGAACAATCTTCTCTTTAGCTCGTGGTGCATGCTGCATTTGCAGTTATACCCTTCTTAAATATCATTTCATTGATGCTAGCTTAGCCGAAAAGATAGGTGGCGGCGGCATGACATTGGCAACATTGGCTTGGATCGTTTATGCCAATCATTTCCAGCAAAAGAAATTGCAGGATGCAAAAGACAGTTCTACTATCATCGTTAACCCACTACCAATAGGAAAATAAAATTATGGCAACTTCTGAACTTCAAACAATCTGGCAATGGATCACTCTTGAAGAAAGTGTTATCTGGACTTGGCTTAAGAACCTTTTCAATACAACGGTAAAAGCTGAAGTTACAGTTTTAGCACCATTGGCAGAGCAAGCCTTGGCTGATCTTGGCATTGATATGACTGGCGTTACTACGCTTACCGGGGCCGCTACGGCGGCTAGTAGCGTATTGTCGGCTACTGCTGTTAAAGCTGAAGCGGCAGGCATTCAGGCAGGTGTTTCGAGTTTGATTACGGCGGTTGGTGGCGCATTAGCAAATGCAGTTTCCAATGCTACTCCAGTACCGGCTCAGCCTGCTGTGCCACCTGCAACCGCTCCTTAATCATGTTTGCGGCAATCCTGGGCTGTCTAACGCCGTTGCTACAGATTATCATACGATTCTTGCCTACTGAACATCAGCAGGCAATTTCAGATGCCATTAAACAAAGGAACAATGATGAAATACTTATTGAACAGCAGTTTCCTCCTAATCATAATCCTTAGCGGTTGTGCTCAATCAACTCCGGCAACTACTTACCCTACTACTGGCAATGTTGGGCGACTTATAAAAGATAGCGACTTTCAGGCGGCAAAGAAGGCAGCTCCAATATTTACTCAGGATGCACTTAGGACAGTGCAGGATTTACAATATCAGAATGGGCAATTAAAAGCCCCAACAAACTAAATTAAAAGGATTCTTATGATCGGACTAATTGTTACCCTAATTGTAATCGGTGTGCTTCTCTGGTGCGGTAATACTTACATCCCTATGGATGGCAAGATTAAGAACATCATCAACATTGTAGTTGTGATTTGCGTTGTGCTCTGGCTACTGAACGTCTTTGGCTTGCTTAGCTATGACATGCCCGTTCCCCGGCTTAATGGCGGTAGTCATCAGTAATAGGATCAGGGATAATAAAGCTCAACGCTGACGGTATCATCAGTTTTGCATGATAATGCCGATAATGCCCCTGGGGAAAGATCGATCAATCGATTTGTTTCGGGTGCGGGGCCATAATCACAAGGCCGAGCCAATATTGATTTACCATTGGCCCGAACATTTACAAAAGAATTTCTTAGAACTTCACGAGAAGTTTGTGAATAGTCCCATCTCATTGCACAGTAAAAAGCCAAGGGATTAAGGTTTCTGGCTAGTCCAAGTTCATCATTATATTTCTCGATGGGCAGGAATAAATAACGAAACCACCAGTTAGCCAGGTCGGGAAATTCAATCAAAGCCAGCCCTTCATCTTTGGCAACGCCGTTATCATTAGGGCCACCAAACCAACTTGCCTTACCGCTTCCTAAATTAAGATAGTTCATTGCGCTGATAAGTAGATTAAAGCTTCTTGCTGAGTCTTTTTAAAGACATTTTTTAATGCCTGGGATTTGAACTTTCTATTTCCCTTTCTAGCATCCAAAGCTTTCTGCTGCCATTCATGCCAATGTTCAGACTTGCGGTTGTAGGCTTCGAGTAGGTGAGGTTTCATTCTTTCTCCTTTTTTGAATGTTGTTTCCATTGGCGGTTCATAGTTATTAAGCTTTCTCCTCATTGAGAGCGGCGATTAAAGCGTCTGCCTGATGCACAGAAAATTGCTCAACTCCTTTGACAATATTAAAATCTCCAATTTCCGATCGTGAAGCAATATCAGGATTGGCATAAAGTCCCATGCAAACAAAAGCTGCAAAATATTCGCGCTTGGTAAGGCCGTATTCAGGTGGAAATACGCCTTCTACTCCTGCGTGAGGAAAGGCTGATTCATCGGGATTCGTTTTCATTTCGACTCCTTTAGCAGCTTGATTAAGTGCGCGGCTAAAATCTGATAATGCTTTTGGCGAGCATCAACAGCAGCATCAACAGCAGCAGCATAAGCAGCAGCATCAACAGCATCAGCATCAGCAGCAGCAACAGCAGCAGCATAAGCAGCATAAGCAGCAGCATCAACAGCAGCAGCAGCATCAGCAGCAGCATCAGCAGCAGCATCAGCAGCAGCATCAGCAGCAGCATAAGCAGCAACATAAGCAGCAACATAAGCAGCAACATCAGCAGCAGAACGGAGGGTTTCCCATTCCTTTATTTCGATTGTCTCGCCTTTTATCTGGCGCAAATAGCAATCGGCTACGGCTTGAATTGCCTTTTTCAATTTTTCAGTTTTTGCCCATTGAATTACACCGTGTTTTTCGTCAACAAGCAGGAAAACAGCAAATTTAGGCCAAACCATTTCCAGATTAGAACCCGGCGTTATTGCCTGTAAAAAATCCACGCTGAACTTCTTTGATTTTCCATTATCAAGACTCTCAAAAAGTTTGTCGTATAAGCTGGCAAAAATTCGGGGAATGCCTAGTTGTTTCTGAAATGCGAAATGAGGACTTGAACTTTCTTTATGCAAAACACAGCCAATCGCGCATCCGTTGCCTTGAGTTTCGTACCAATAATGGCCTTTGACGAGGCGTTCAGATTTGATATCGGCCTTAAGGCGTTTAATCGTTTCGGTCTTGATTTTCCTGTCGTTGTGGTAGGCGAGTAGTTTCATTAACACAATCTAAGCTGATCCCAAGCGGCTTGTCAAATATTATTTTAAATTATTTTCTTTACAGCTAAGCGGCTTTGGATTAGGGTGCAGTCAATGAATAAAGTAACATCATATCTTGCGATGATTGGCCGCAAGGGGGGCAAGCGCAGGAGCGCAGCCAAGACCAAGGCTGCTCGTGCTAATGCCAGGAAACGCTGGTCTAAACGCTTAAAGAAAGGGAATAGGCCGTGAACTCAAGACAAAAAGCGCAGGATTTTATTAATAAAAATTCTGGAAGGATTGTGATTGATACCGGATCGCTTCTAATCGAAGCCTTTGGATTATTAGAAGAAATTGCAAATGAACCAGATTCTATTTCTCATAATAAATTGCCTTGGAAATATTCTACAATTAAAATAGAGGATGCCAACGAGCATCAAATAGCAATCTTTGATAATACGATTGATCCTATTTTTGTTTGTAGAGCCGTTAATAATTTTTACGATCTAATTCGAGTTGCAGATACGTTTTTGACTGCATATCGAGGAGCGGATATTTTTTATGGAATTACTAAAGAAAAACTTACTGAAATTCTTAAAAAATCAAAAGGATTGGAATGAAAAACTTATTCTTAAAATAAGGGAACGAGAAAATGCCGCAACGATTTCTTAGGCCTGGAATTACAAGTTCTGAATCTTTCAATGCTATTAGCCTTGGGGCACAATCTTTTTACATAAGATTGCTTACTTTGGTGGATGATTTTGGAAGATTTGAAGCATCTTCTAAGCTTTTAAAGTCTCTTACATTTCCAATATGTGATAATATATTAGTTGAAAATATAAAAGAATGGGAAAATGAACTTGCAAATAGCCATTCTGAGCCTCTAGTTTTTTTC